>OLWR01000538.1_pt1 | contig 23610 bp, 19 predicted proteins | sample 1673531 | NCBI WGS metagenome assembly OLWR01 (sample SAMEA103958114, study PRJEB25191) | human gut metagenome | reverse complement strand
ATCGGTCTCGGCATTCCTGCTGAACCGCTCTTCCGATCTATTCCGTCCTTTCTTTATACGGTTTTTCCGTATATCAAAATATTACTACTGTTTTTCCGTATTGTCAATATATTATTACAGTATTTCCGTATGTTTGTTTTTAGTTTTTGAATTTAACTATTGAATTTCCGTAATTTCTATGATAATGTTTAGATGATAAATGAAAGGCGGTGAAAACATTGGATAATGTAAGAGAATCTCTCGCAAAAAACATTCAAAAATATAGAAAAAATTTAAATTTGTCACAGCAAGAGTTAGCCAAAGCGGTTGGTGTAAAAAGTTTGACAACTGTTTCAAGTTGGGAACGTGGTGCAAATGCACCGGATATTTCCATAATTTGTAAGCTATGCGAACTTTTCAAAATTACTATTGAAGATTTACTTGGTGTTAGTTATTTAGAATACTTAGATTCAGTTACCGATTTGGATAAACTGAAAAAAGAAATTTCAGAATCAGAAGAGTTTGAAAAACTTTTCATTTCACTTTACGGTGAAAACGAATATAACTCTTTTCAACAATACTGTTTATTGACGGCAGAGGGGAGTGATAAAGTAAAATCTTATATACATGATTTGTTTACAAATCCTCTATATAGATCTGATAAATAGTGATTCATTGACAATATAATATACTTAACCGTGCAGCCGGGGGACGTGCTCTCATCTGATCTGAGCCTTACAGAAAGGGTGATTATTATGAGTACATACGAAGAATTGCAGATAATACTTACTACAGCATTACTAATCGTTGCGATTTTGACATATACACATAAGAAATAGCCGTCCTGTGCTCTGGTAAAGTTAGGACGGCTATTCTTATAGCTTAATTCAATATTTTGCCGGGTCGGGTGATGGTGCTCACCTTCCGGCTGCCTTGTTAAGTATATTATATGCCAGTATTTCAAATTTGTCAAATAGTCAAAAACCGCCCCTGACGGCAATCAGGAACGGTATTTGATAGATGTAACCCATAAACCCAATAAAGGAATATGCGATACTTCCGAAACCAAAATCAGTATAGCACATTCCTTTATTAAATGCACCCATTTTCAATGAAAGGAAGTGCTATTTATGCAAGGTGGAGTAAGAAAAAGAGGTACAACATGGTCATATTATTTTGACCTTGGAAAAATTGACGGTAAAAGAAAGAAAAAAGAAAAGGGTGGATTCAGAACCAAGAAAGAAGCTGAACAGGCATTGACTGCTGCTATGAATGAATACAATAATGCCGGGACTGTATTTGAACCGACAGAAATAACGGTTGCTGATTACCTGAATCAGTGGTTTGATCTGTACTGTAAGACCAATCTGAAATATAACACCCAAGTTGGGTATTTAAGAATCATTCAAGGGCATCTAATTCCAAAATTTGGTATGTATAGATTAAAAGCAATCACTCCGGCAGTATTACAGGAATATGCAGTTGAACTTAAAATGAACGGTAATTCAAAAAGTCATTTAGTTGGTATTTTGTCTGTATTCAGTGCTGCACTGAATTATGCAGTTGAACCAATGCACTATTTACAGTCTAACCCTATGCAATATGTGAAATTTCCAAAGGTTGAAAGAAAACCACGTGAACGAATTGTACTGACGTTAGATGAATGGTGTAAGATTCGTGACAGATTTCAAAACACCCGGTACTATATACCTTTAATGATCGGATTTTATACAGGCTTACGAATATCAGAAACCTTTGGTCTTACTTGGGATGATATTGATTTTGATAAAAGAAAAATATCTGTAAATAAGCAGATTGTAAAACGTAACTTTGGGGCAGATGTAAGAAAGGTTGTTGAAAAGAAAGGTAAGAAAGAACAGCGTTCATCTTGGTACTTTACTACACCAAAAACTTTTACTTCCATTCGTGAAGTCCCTTTTGGTGAAACACTATATCAGGCATTGAAAAAGGAAAAAGCTGAACAACTCAAGAATGAAATGAAGTATGGGGAATATTACACGATTCATGTTAAAAAGATTGAAACTGATGAAAAAGGTAATGACATGATCAGGGTTGTACCTATTCAAAAATGTGTTGAAAGTCCACTACAGCGTATCAGATTGGTGTGTATTGATGAAAACGGTCAGTATACTTCTACTGATTCATTTAAGTATTGCAGTAGGGTTATACACCATGAAATGCATCTTGCATTTGATTATCACAGCTTAAGGCACACCCACGCAACACTGTTAATTGAATCCGGTGCTGATGTTAAGAATGTTCAAACACGATTGGGACACACCAATATAGAAACTACATTGCAGACCTATGTGCATGATACAGAAAAAATGGCTGAACGTTCTGTTGATCTCTTTGAAAAAATCACACAAGCAAAAACGTCATAAATAAAAATATTGGGAGTGAATCCGCTGATTGTTCAGCGTGTTCACTCCCTTTTCTTTGTTCAGTGATGATTTTAAAAATTACGGTGGCAAATGGGTGGCAAATAGACTGAACTCCACTCATAAAAGCCTGTAAAACCGCTTATTTACGTGATAATAAACATACTGTCTCCACATGCACCGTTCCCGGGAACATATCCACACAGCAGATCCGCTCTGCCTCATACCCTCTCACTAACAACACCTCTAAATCCCTTGCAAGGCTCGTTGGCTTGCAGGAAATATAGACCATCTTTTCTACTCCGTAGCTGATGATCTTTTCTAATGCCTTGGGATGGATCCCGTCTCTTGGCGGATCTAAGACAATGAAATCCGGTTTTTGTTCAATGTCATCGAGCACCTTTAAAACATCGCCTGCTAAAAATTCACAATTCTCTAAACGGTTACGTTTTGCATTTTCTTTCGCTGCTTCCACCGCTTCTTCAATGATCTCTACTCCGATCACCTCTTTGGCAACCGGGGCTAGAATCTGTGCGATCGTTCCGGTTCCACTGTAAAGGTCATAGACTACCTTTCCGTTTCCTGCATCGGCAACATACTCCCGTGCCGTCTCATAGAGTACCTCCGCTCCAAGAGAGTTTGTCTGGAAAAAGGAAAACGGCGAAATAGAAAAATGCAGTCTGAGCAGTTCCTCATCAAAATGATCCTGACCATATAAAAGTTCCGTGCGTTCATTGATCACAGCATCGGCTACACTGTCATTTTCCGTATGCAGGATTCCGACAACCGTTCCCTCTAAATCCAGGGAACAGATCATAGATACCATTTCTGATAACAGTTCTTTTGTATCAATACCCTCGATCATCTGCGTGGTCGTTACGAGGTCAATTAAAATCTCTCCGGTCTTGACGGCTTTTCGTACCAGCAGATGACGCAGATAACCCACATGACTCATTTTATGATAAAAAGGAACCTGACGCTCGGTAAAAAAGTCCAGTACACCTCTTAAAATTTTCGAATAATCCTCATCCACGATACGGCATCCGTCCACCGTTACAATATCATGAAAACTTCCGCGTTTATGCATTCCAAGACTGAGCGGGCCATCCTTGACTTCATCTCCAAAAGAAAACTCCATTTTATTGCGATAAGCAAGACTTCTCGGACTCTCTTTGACACCCTCGAAAATCTCATCTAACTCATAACCTGCATTCAAAAGCACTGGTGCTAACAGATTTTTTACCTGCGTTTCCTTGATCTTAAGCTGCTCTTGGTACGGTACTCCCTGATACATACAACCGCCGCATTTTCCGAAATACGCACACTCTTCTTCTGTCTGAAGCGGTGATCTTTCTATCACTTCTAAAAGCCTGCCCTCTGCTTTGCCCTTTCTTTTTTTATTAATGGAAAAACGGATCTTTTGTCCTTCTATTGCATTTTTTACAATGACCTTCTGTTCTTCTCCTTCTACACTGACAATTCCCTTATTCGGAAACACCACTCTTTCTACAATTCCTTCTAAAACCTGTCCTTTTTTCATACATGCTCCTATACCTATACTCAACAAAAGTGTGCTTCGCACACTTCCACACTCTATTTTCATTCGTAACACAGCTTTTGTTCCGCGCGCGAGCGATGCTGCATAGCAGCTATTTACTCCTCCGCGAGCTGTGCATCTTCGCCCGAAAGGCTTTTTGCTCTATAGGAAACACGACTTTTATGCTTTAACATAACATGGTATTTCCTATAGAGCAAAAAAAGGACTGCAATATGATTGCAGCCCTTTCGTATTATTCTTCATTATTCTGAATCTGCATCGTCCTCAAATTCATTCTCATCATCAAAGAAATCCTCGTCCATCTCATCGTCGAAGTCATCTTCAAAATCCTCTAAATAATCCGGTGCAAAGAAACGATATACAGCATATGCAATTCCTGCTACTGCTGCTACAATCCCTACTACTGCAAGTACTTTGAGAACCTTTTTATTTTCTTTCTCTTCTTCCTCTTTTTTCTTTAATAACTCGTTTAACATCTCTTCTACTCTGCTCATAGCCACGCTCCTCCATTTCCATATGCTGGTTACTGTTTGATTTTTTTCAGTATATCATATTTTTTCCTAATAGCCTATACATAATTCGTAAATTTTTAAAAATTTTATACTTTTTTTAGCTTTGCAAAAGAAGCAAACATTTTTTTCACACCGACCTTATCAAAGTCCACGGTTACCTCATAATCACGTCCGCCCTGCACGATATTCTGCACCGTTCCTTCACCAAATTTCATGTGTCTGACGCGCTCTCCTTCCTGATATCCGAGCGATGCCGGATTGCCCGGTGTTCCAAAGGATTTTTCCGGTTTTTGCGGCATACCGTATGGTTTGGCCCGAAAGATCTGCTTTGCCTGCTGATACGTTGCCGCTTTTGGCTCTTTATGCTCTTTTTCTTTACGGACAGCACCGCTTAACAGTTCTCTTGGGATTTCTTTTACAAATCGTGATACTTTATTATATTGTGTTTCTCCACGAACCATTCTCTGTTTTGCACAGGTAATGGCAAGATTCTGTTTTGCTCTTGTGATCCCCACATATGCCAGACGGCGTTCCTCTTCTAATTCCGCTGCCGCATCGTCTGCCACAATGCTCATATAACTTGGAAACAGTCCGTCCTCCATTCCTGCAAGATATACCTGCGGGAACTCTAACCCTTTGGCACTGTGGAGTGTCATCAGAATAACATAATCCTGATCTTCATCGAGACTGTCGATATCGGCAACTAATGCAACCTCTTCTAAAAATCCGCTCAGACTCGCAGGCTCTCCGTTTTCTTCACAGACATCCTCATAGGCTGCCGCCTTGCTGATCAACTCATCAATATTTTCAATCCTTGCCTTTGCTTCCTCCGTATCCTCGGCCTCTAATTCCGTCACATATCCGGTCTGCTCGATAATATCCCTTAACAGCTCTGATACGCCTAAAATTTCCGCTTTAGAACGCATGGATTGGATAAACATTACAAACGGTTTGATCTTTGAAGCGGCACGTCCTAATGTGGTGATCTCTTCTGCACCACGCAACGCATTGTAAAAGCTGATATCATGGGCATCTGCATATTCCTGCACACGGTTTAAGGTTGTCGCTCCGATCCCGCGTTTTGGCACGTTGATGATCCTCCGCACTGCTAAATCATCTCTTGCATTGTCAATCGTTTTTAAATAGCACAATAAATCCTTGATTTCCTTTCGCGCATAGAAGTTGACTCCGCCAACAATCTTGTAAGGAATCCCGCTGATGACAAAACGCTCCTCAAAAAGACGTGACTGGGCATTCGTACGATACAAAATGGCACAGTCTTTATACTGATAATCACCGGCCTCTACTTTTTTTCTGATATCTTTTGCTATGTAGTCTGCCTCTTCATATGCCGTATCAAACTGTTCAAAATCAATCTTGTCTCCTGTGCCGTTTTCTGTCCAAAGTGCCTTTTCTTTTCGTCCTTCATTGTTTTTGATGACTCCGTTTGCAGCATCTAAGATGGTCTGTGTGGAACGATAGTTCTGCTCTAACTTGATCACTCTGGCATTTGGAAAATGTTTTTCAAAATTTAAAATATTATAGATATTCGCACCACGGAACTTGTAAATGGACTGGTCATCATCACCGACCACACAGAGGTTCTGATATTTGGACGCTAATGTCCGGATCAGTTCAAACTGTGCCGTATTGGTGTCCTGATACTCATCGACCATGATATAGCGGAATCTTTCCTGATAGTAGTCAAGCACCTCTGCATCCGCACGGAACAGTTCTACTGTTTTCATGATCAGATCGTCAAAATCCAACGCATTATTCTTTTTTAATGCTGCCTGATATTCCCGGTATACCTTTGCCTGACGCTGTCTGTTGTAATCTCCTGCTGCTGACAGTTCAAATGCTACAGGGTCCATCAGTTCGTCCTTTGCAGAAGAGATCGCATTTAAAAATGTCCGCTCTTTGTAAATTTTTGTATCAATCTCTAAACGTTTACAGATGTCCTTCATCAACGTCTTCTGGTCATCGGAATCATAGATCGTGAAATTGTTATCAAACCCCAGCCGGTCTATATGTCTGCGAAGAATCCGTACACAGGTGGAGTGGAAGGTGGATACCCAGATGCTCTCTGCCCCGTATCCGACCTGCTCACTGATACGCTCACGCATCTCGCCTGCGGCTTTATTCGTAAAGGTAATTGCCATGATATTGTAGGGATTGACTCCCTTTTCTTCTATTAAATAGCCCGTCCGGTAGGTCAGCACACGCGTTTTTCCTGAACCCGCTCCTGCTAAGATCAGTACCGGTCCCTCGGTCTGAAAGACGGCTTCTTTTTGCATATTATTTAACTTCTCGTACATAAAATTCCCCTTATCTTTCTTTTATCTCTGTTAAAGGCTAGCATTTTTCTGTTTCAGTGTCAATCTTTAAAAAATGGGTTTACGTCAAAACTTTAATATGCTAAAATTTTAAGTAAACAAAGGACTGACCAAAGGAGATTGATACTATGAGTAAAAATGTTCATACTGAGGCAGTAAATCATTTATTTGATGCAATTCTGTCTTTGGAAAATAAAGAAGAGTGTTACCGTTTTTTTGAAGATGTCTGTACCGTCAATGAGCTGCTCTCACTCTCGCAGCGCTATGAAGTGGCAAGAATGCTGCGCGCACAGAAAACCTATCTCGACATTGCGGAAAAGACCGGAGCTTCTACTGCAACGATCAGCCGTGTCAACCGTTCTTTAAATTACGGAAATGACGGTTATGATATGGTATTTGAACGGGTATCTGTAGATGACGATGCCAAATCCTAAGAAGAACCGATAACAGACCTGATCAATATATTCAAAATAACAGCCGGAGAAAACTAATAAAATACTACTAATACTAATAATACTGAAATTACACTAAAAATAATACCGGAATCATAGGTGAAACTTTGCCATGCCAATCTGATGCACTGGCTCTGTCCCACTCATGATTCCGCTTTTGAATTCGTTAGATTATTTTATTCTTCTATACTTCTATTTCTTTGTCTTTTTCGCTTCTTTTTTAGCATCTTTTTTGGATTCTTTCTTATCCTCCTGCGGAAGGGAATCGATCATTTTTTCAATCAGCGTCTTTTTGATATACACATCAAAGCTCAGTTCACAGATAAATGCAAATGTCTGTAAAAATTCCCTGTCTTTTTCTGAGAGATCCTCACAATCTAAAAAGGTCTTCTGGCTGATACTATACTTTCTCGCTAAATCCTTTAAAAGATTCTTTGTCTCCTCACTTTCTAAACTGAACACCTCACTGTAGATATCCGTCATACCCACGGAACTTTCCTTGTCTGTTCCAAAATACTTGTCCGTGATCGGGTTTAATATCCGCTGGATATCACTGATGCTCAAAATATTTTTAAAATAGTAAATAAAGATCAGACAGAGGATATGCTCTTTGGTATATTTCTTCTTCTCCGGTGGCGGGATCAGATTATTCTTCGCATAGTTGTTGATCATCGTCTTTGTCAGGATCTTGTCCTCAGGATAACGCTTCGATGCCTCTAACTGGGAATCCATAAACGTAGTGACCTGATCCATATATAAATCAATATTCGGCAGATCCTCCGGCTTTATATAGTCAATCCTATGCAGGATGTCGGTAATTCCGCTTAAGAAGTCTTTCATATCTATTGTCATAAATTCACCTCGAATTATATTATATAGTATTGAAAACTACTTGTAAAGACCTCGATGCTCTTTTTCATGTATGATCAGGGTGTTAAAAGGCGATTCCAAGTTTTTTGATTGGCAAATTGCACAAAGCCGGGACTGCTTTTGTGACTTTGGACGAAAGTTAGTAAATCTTAGTCTGGCTGTTCATGCATAGTGTTTTGCTGCCATGGACGGCAGCAAAAGTCTTAAGCCCCATGGACGGGGCGTTTAAGACGTACACGTCATTCCATCACAACCTGACTCAGGCAGACTTAGATTTTCTTATTTTCGTACAACGGAACAAAATAGACTCAGCTTTGTACAAGTTGCCAGCCACTAAGTTGTGAGGCGCCTTTTGACACCCTAATCCATATATATATAATAGTTCAGATACTGACGGATCAGTTCGGTAGAAGTATTCGCGATCAGTTCCTCCGGAAATTCCACACTCTCTAATACTTTTACTGCTTCACTGTGATTTCCTACTGCATTGTCTGCATGGGCATCGGAATCCATAACGACTGGCACCTGATATTCCTTGCAGTATGAAAGCATTTTTTCATAGGCCTCCCTTGGATTTCCACGATAACTGGTCGGCAGCAGGGAAGAATTGTTGACCTCTAAGAGGACATGATGCTCTTTTGCCCCTAACACCAATTCTTTATAGTCGATCGGGAATCTCGCATCGTCAGGATGACCGATGATGTTGACATATGGATTTTTCATCACGTTCAGATATGCTTTTGTATTTTCTACCACACTTCCGGCAGTATAGCATGGCAGATGCATACTTGCAATTCCAATGTCCATTTCCGCAAGCACTCTCTCTGTTAAGTCCACATGACCATCCGTGTCTAAAATATTTAATTCGACACCATGCAAAACGGTCATTCCATCTTTTTCTCTCGGAAGAATCCTGAAATTCTGAAAATACATCTCTGTACAGCTTCCGTTCATCCGCGGTGCATGTTCCGTGATCCCGTAGATTTCAAGTCCCCGCGATTTTGCGGCTGCGATCATCTCATTCATCGTATTGTATGCATGTCCGCTCGCGATCGTATGTGTGTGCAGATCCAAAATGTCTTTCATGTCAATCACTCCTCGTATCTCTATTTGTCCGTATGTAGTATAGCACGACCTTTTATTTTTTTCCATGTTCTTTCGCCGCTTGCACCAGTCAGATATGGAAGGTTTCATTTCCATTGCACAAAAAGAAACCTTCCATATCTGTAATCTTTACATTCCTCTAACACTTTTTTTATTTTGGCATACGCTAAACTAAAAACACTCGGAGGATTCTATGAAAAAGAAAGGTATAGCTCTGTTTTTGAGTCTTGCTATGCTCCTGACACTGTTCGTCGGATGTGCAAATTCCAAAGACTCTGAAAAAAAGCTGCAAAAAGTCACACTGAACGAAGTGGCTCACTCGATTTTCTATGCACCTATGTATGTTGCCATTGAAAAAGATTATTTTAAAGACGCAGGAATCGATTTAGAACTGATCACCGGTTTTGGTGCTGACAAAACAATGACTGCCGTACTCTCGAATGAAGCAGATATCGGCTTCATGGGACCGGAGACGACAGTCTATACCTATAATGAAGGTGCAAACGATAAAATTGTCAACTTTGCACAGCTTACCCAGCGTGCCGGCAACTTCTTAGTTGCAAGAGAAGAAATGCCGGACTTTCGCTGGGAAGATTTAAAAGGCAGGAAAGTTCTTGGTGGTCGGTCAGGTGACTGACACAGCACCATGTAACTTTCTTTTTATATGTTGTTTTTTCATATACCCTTTTTACATATAACATGTTCTATTTCAGGATTATTTACCGCTGTACACGTCCGCTGGCATCTCCGCCGGCTAATTTCAGGACTTCTTCTTTGGATACCAGATTAAAATCTCCCTCAATGGAATGTTTTAAGCAGGATGCGGCTACTGCAAATTCGATCGCTTTTTCAGATTCGTAACCCTCTAACAATGCTGCGATCAGACCGCCGCCAAAGCTGTCTCCGCCGCCTACGCGGTCAACGATATGCATCGCATATTTTCTGCTGAAATAATAGTCTTTTCCATCAAAGAGCATCGCAGACCAGTTGTTGTCATTTGCGGAAATCGATTCTCTTAAGGTAATCGCCACTTTTTCAAAACCAAACCGCTCTGCTAACTTTGCCGCTACTTCTTTATAGCCTTCACGGTTCACACTTCCGGTAGTCACGTCCGTATCTGCCGCATGGATTCCAAAAACATCTGCTGCATCTTCTTCATTTGCAATACATACATCCACATACTGACAGAGTTCTCCCATCACCTGTCCGGCTTTTTCTTTGCTCCAGAGCTTGTTACGATAGTTCAGATCACAAGATATCTTCACGCCCATTTTCTTCGCAGTCTTGCATGCGTCTAAACAGATTGCCGCTACCTCGTCATTCAATGCCGGAGTAATTCCCGTAAAATGGAACCACTCAGCTCCTTCTAAGATTTTTTCCCAGTCAAATTCCTCTTTGAGGGCGGAATAAAATGCAGAACCGGCACGGTCATAAATGACCTTTGATGGTCTTTGCGACGCTCCTTTTTCCAGATAATAAATCCCGATGCGTTCCCCGCCGCGTATGATCTGTGACGTATCTACTCCGTATTTTCTTAAGGAATTGACGGCTGCCTGTCCCAACTCATGCTGTGGAAGTCTTGTAACAAATGCAGCGTCAAATCCATAGTTTGCCAAAGACACTGCTACATTCGCTTCTCCTCCACCATAAGTTGCCCCTAATTTGTCCGCCTGTACCAGACGGTAATATCCCTCCGGTGCTAAACGCAGCATAATCTCTCCAAATGTAACCACTCGTTTACTCATAGCTTACCTCTCTTCTCTCTTTTAAAACTGCAATATTCCCTTCTACCCTCTTTTTATTCAACGGATAGATAAAGATCAGACAAAGTCCCACGCCGATATAAAGGATTCCCGGCACTAACGTTGCCACATTGTAAATCCCGCCTGCCACTTCTGCGGTCTGCACCTGAACAGTCGAATCATATCCCACGAGTGCCAGTGCATATGCTCCTAATCCTCCGGAAAGTGCCTGTCCGATTTTTCTTGCAAACGAATACACGGCATAGATCGTTCCATCCTCACGTTTGCCTGTCCGCACCTCCTGATCGTCAATGATGTCCGTAATAAATGCCCAGATGATCAAATTAAAAAAGCCAAAGCCAAAATATCCGATCACGGAAATGGCAATATACACTGCGGCGGATTTCACCTGAAGCACAAACAGTAACAGGCTCGCGATTCCGCCGAGGATACAGCCGACTGCTCCCACTTCTTTTTTTCCGTATTTTCTGGTGATCGGCACGGTAAACGGTGCCATCAGAAGCATTGGAAGGATTCCGGCAACACTCATTACCGCCAGTGCTTCTTTATTTTTAAAATAGTCCACAAAAACATACTGGTTGACAGACTGTGTCATCAGGGATGCCAATAACAATAAGATCGCGGCTGCAATAATCCCAAGCAGGGCTCTGTTAGAAACCAGTGCTTTGACGGTTTCTTTGAAGCTGACCTGTTCCTCATGGCGTGTCGGGGCAATTTTTACCCGTTCCGTGGTCATAAAATAGCACAACAGATAACAGCCGACTGCCCCTAGGGAAAAGATCCCTGCGATCAGTGTAAAACGCGGTCCATGCACAAGCTGGTTGCCCGCTGCATCGGTCGTATAAACCAACATCGGTCCACCGACACCGATGATAAGTCCCGCCAACGTTGCCCCCACACTGCGATAAGTGGAGAGTGCGGCACGGTCATCGGAATCTGCACTTAAGACAGATGCCATGGAGCCGTATGGGATATTGATCGAAGTATAAAAAATGCTACCCCACAAGATATAAGTGACAAACATATAAATGACTTTGACCGTCATGGATGCACCCGCTAACGAGGACTGGTACATCAGAAAACTTGAAATTGCGACCGGAGCGCACATCCGACGCAGCCATGGACGGAATCTTCCGTCTTTTTTCGGATGCATCCGGTCTACGATCCTTCCCATTGTCACATCGGTAAACGCATCTATGCATCGTGCTGTCAGGAATAAGGTTCCCACAAGTCCCATGCTGATCCCTAATACCTTTGTGTAAAAAATCATCAAAAATGTACTGGCAAACAGAAATGTAAAATCATTTCCGAAATCACCAAACATATATCCTACTTTGTCCCGCCATCCAAACGGACGGACTGTCTTTTCTCTATCCATGATATTCTCCTCGTCTGTTTTATTTTTTGTAATCTAACGGCAGATTTTCCCAACGTTCTTTTAATTTGTATGCGATATCCTTTGGCTGGCGCTGTCTTGTAAAGACACCTTTTTTATTGCCGTTGACACGCATGATTCCCTCTGTGGTCTGGAAGTCTGCAAAGTTCCAGATCTGTTCTCCCTTAATAAAATCATAGGAATCAAAGACCTCATGTGTCATCTTTAAATACTCGTCCTGATATTCCTGACTCCACATCACGGATGGAAGTTTATGTTCAGAAGCAAGTGTATCTGCACCGTATTCCGTAAAAATAAAAGGCTTATTTAATTTTTTCTCTTTCCATGCATTCATTTCTTTGCGGAAAAGTTCTTCTGCGACACCGATCTCATAGCCACCCTTCATATACCATCCGTAGTAACGGTTGAGTGCAATGATGTCACTGAACTGATAACATTTGCAGGTATCCGGCAAGGAGTTCATGATCAGTGCAAACGTACGCGGACGTTTCTGCATATCTAATTGATTTGCAAGATCAAATACTTCTTTAAAATATGGCACGGCTGCCTCATTCGTAGTCTCCGGCTCATTCAAAAGGCTCCATGCAATGACACTCGGATGATTTTTGTCCCTTGCGATCATCTCTTCAATGGCTCTTAAATGTGCCTTTAATAAAACCGGTGTTGTCTCTTTTTCAAAGAAAGCGGTCTGTTTTCCGGTACTTGCCTCCATAAAGTTCATCAGGCTCTGGAACATTCCCACCGCCGGAACTTCATCAATGACCAAAAAGCCCTCACGGTCTGCCATCTGATAGATTTCTTCACTGTACGGATAGTGTGAGGTACGGAAAGAATTTGCTCCGATCCACTTCATCAGTTCAAAATCACGCTTCATGATACCGATGCTAAAACCTCGTCCGACAATGTCACTGTCCTCATGCTTTCCAAATCCTTTCAGATAAACCGGCTCTCCGTTTATCAGGATATCCGTTCCCTCGACCTTCACGGTACGGATTCCGATCTCCTGCTCATACTCATCGATCAGCTCCTCGCCATCCATGATACGGATACGCAGACGATAGAGATATGCATTGCGCACCTGCCATAAGTGGGCATTTTCCACATACAGGACACCTTCTTTTCCATCCTTCTGTGCTACGCAGTGACCCTTGGCATCGAAAAGTGCTAACTGCACGGCATGTTCTCCGTTCGTTCTGATCTGATAAGAGACTTCCGCATTTTTTCCATGGATCGCATAGTCTAAATCAAAATCCACGATAGATTCTCCCGGCAGTGCTAAAAGGTATACCGACCGCTGTAATCCAGCATAGTTAAAGAAATCAAAATATGGTTTTGACATCTTCTTTCCGTTTGGCAGTGTGATCGTTTCGCCACATGGAAGATTCGTACAGTTCAGTTCGTTATTGACTTTTACAACGACTTTATTGTAGGAATCGTAGCGTACCACAGTGGTGACCTTAGCACTGAAAGGAAGAAATCCCCCCTCATGCTCTGTGATCAGAATACCGTTCACATAGACACTGGCACGATGCGTTGCTGCTCCAAACCGAAGCAAGATCTCTCTGCCCTCCCATTCGCCCGGCACAAAGAAGTCTGTCTCGTACCAGAAATCTCCGGTATATTCCCGGATATCTTTTTCCGTATAAAAATCCTGAAAACTTGCCGGCACCGGGATCATTTCCTCTCCCGGAATCCCGTCTATCCAGCCTTCGTTCTCTCCAACGGATCTTTCATCTAAATGAAACTTCCACATTCCATCCATGGAAATTCTTCTTCTTGTCAATGTTGTCTTTGGATATAACATAGAATGTTCTAACATCGTTTTCCTCCTCTTGCTCTGTTGTGATTCGGATTGTAACGTATCTGCCCGTTACAGCGTGAGTAGAATTTCTTGCTATTCTGGTACTTTTTTTATGAATTTTTATAAATTTTAAAATTAATCTAAAAAATCTACGAAAATGGGAAATAATATTACGAGAAGAAAACGCAACTTAGAAAGGACTCTGCAATGCAAAACGAAGCTGAACTTCATTTTTTCAGGAAATTACTGGAACAATTTCATGTAAACTTTCGTATTCTTGGCGAGCATGACGGACCGATCCCGGAGCTGGATTTAGGACTGCGCCGTCTTTTGAATCCTGACACGGACTATCTGTTGGAATTTCAACGGCTCTGTTTTCTTTGTAAACCGCAAAAAATCTATAAGATACGGGATGAATTTTTCTGTCACTATTTCTTTTTCCAACTTCCGGAAAACACTAATGCTTCCTACGTCCTGATCGGCCCTTACCGGCTTAGCAGCGTTTCCACGGAGTCCTTATTAGAAAATGCAAAAAAATTATCCCTTCCCGATCCACTGCTGTTACAGTTACAGCTTTACTATCAGTCGTTGACTACCGTTTCGGATGAACAGTTCATCCTGACTGCCCTGTACGTTCTCTGTTCCGGGCTTTTTGGCGGTATGGATGCTTTTTCGTTTCAGGAGATCCACCAATCTGCTTCTTTTGATTATCATCCGGTTGCCAAACGTCCGGTTCCTTCCTCACCGGAAGAGACTCTTTTCAGTATGAAGTTTTTAGAGGAACGCTATCACAAAGAAAATATGCTGATACAGGCAGTCTCCAAAGGACAGATCCACAAAGCAGAGATGTTTTTACATGCCCTTCCGGCAAAAGATTTAGAGCCACGCACCAGTGACTCTCTTCGTAATGTGAAAAATTACACGATCATCCTCAATACCCTGCTTCGCAAAGCCGCAGAAGCCGGTACGGTCCACCCTCTTCATATTGACAGCCTTTCCTCCCGCTTTGCCCATCAGATCGAGGCTCTCACCTCCGAAGAGGATGCTTTTTCCCTGCAAAAAGAAATGGCTCACAAATACTGCCTGCTTGTCAAAAATCACTCGATGAAAGGTTATTCCCTGTTGATTCGAAAAGCCCTCACACACATCGATTCGGATCTGACTGCCGACTTAAGCCTGAAATCTTTAGCAGAGCTTCTCGGGGTCAACTCCAGTTATCTCTCCACTCTCTTTAAAAAAGAGACCGGTTCAACATTGACGGAATATGTGAACCGGAAACGTGTGGAACATGCTATTTTTCTTTTAAATTCTACGAATCTGCAGATCCAGGAGATTGCCACAGCCTGCGGCATTTCTGATGTGAATTATTTCACAAAGATTTTTAAAAAACAGGTGGGAAATACCCCGAAAGAATATCGGGAGAAGATTTTTTAAAGATTTTGTCCAAAACACTCTCTTACCTTTTCTGTGATCGTGGCATCAATCCACCCTTTTTGTGCCATATCCTCTAAAATCCCACATGCCTGTTCATGCGACATGCCTTTTTTATACGGGCGTTCCTCTGTCAGTGCCTGATAGATATCTACACATGCTAAGATACGCTCCGGCTCGTTCAACTCTTCTGCTGTCCTGCCAAAAGGATATCCACTGCCGTCTAATTTCTCATGGTGGAGTGCTGCCCAGTCCCGTATCTCTTCAAAATCTTCTACTTCCGACAGTATCATATAGGTATATCCGGCATGGTTTTTCATCTTAGAAAATTCCTCATCGGTCAGCCGTCCGGGCTTTTCTAAAATTTCATTTCCGATTGCCATTTTCCCAATATCATGAAGTGCGCCTGCTAAATAGATTTTTTGAATATCTAACCGTTCATAACCGAGGTGTTCTGCCAGTGCTGCCGCTTTTTTGGCAACTCCGATCGAATGCATCCCCGTAAATTCAGATTTGTAATCTACGATCTGTACAAAAAAATCCGCAAGATCTTTACAGGTCCCTTCATCGCAGAACTGCTTCTTTCTTGGTACCTTTTCCCAAAGGCGTTTTTCTAACTCTTCCCCTCCCATGTCTGCAAATTTTTCTTCGGAAAAGACTTCTAAAAATGCCCTCACACATTCCGCATCAAAGATCGTATTTTCATATTTCACTAAATATGCCTTTGCCTGCTCCCAGTTCTTCTGATCATAACCACCGGTATTTCCTATGATGTCTATGGTATCGCACAAATGGATGATCCTTGCAAACAGCGGGATCTCCTCCCATTTTTTTCTAAACGGTCCTGTACCGTCTGCATTTTCATGGTGATATAAGATCACATTTGTCACATCTGTATAAAAGGGAAGTTTTTTGATATTCTGCTCCCCATATACACAGTGAACACCTAATTTTTTAGAGGAAATATCCATGGTCTGATCTTTGAGCAGATCATGCCGTACCTCTTCTGATATGTACTGTGTCAATGCATTATCGTGCAGCAGCGCACACATTGCTAAATCCTGCAGTGCCTCTCCCGTAATTCCAAATTTTTCTTCCATACATACACTGATATACGCAACTCTTTTTCCGTGCCTGTTTGTAACATGTACCAGTTCAGCTTCTATGCAGTCCAGTGCATAGGAACAGGCACTTACTAATCCTATGATATCCAGTTCCATCTTTTCATTCCTCAACTTTATCCTGAAAAATCCTGTTTTGTTATTCTTTACCATAAATTATAGCAAGATATATTTTCTATGGCAATTTAAAGTTGCAATCCGAACTACCGGATATACGCATCTTCGCCCGAAGGGCTTCTTGCTCTATAGGAAACACGGTATTTCCTATAGAAAAAAACAGGCCTCACCAACACTCTCGTGTCAGTGAAGCTTGTTCTATCCTGTCTTATAAACCGTTTCCGGTTATTTTACCTTCCGGCTATTCACCAGAAATCCTATTTACAAGTCTTATTGTTTCTTCTTACAACGATTCCCGCTGCTCCTGCAAAGGATACGATCAGAAGTGTGGTCCAAAGTGTCATATCAGATGTATCTCCCGTCTTTGGAGCTGTTACACTCTGTTCCTTCTTCTTGGTATCTGTAGGATTGTTCTGTGTTGTCTGGTTATTCTTAGCGTTGTTGCTGTTGTTCTTCTTCTTATTATTGTTATTGTTGTTTTTGTTGTTATCACCGGATTTATTTTTTGCTACCGTAAAGTTCGTAGTTGCAGAACCATCTGTCCAGACGATCTCAAACGTATGATCCCCGGTAGCAAGTGTCTTAAGATAATCTGCTTTCAATGTGATAATGGTGGAACCTTCTGTAACCGTATAATTCTCCTTATCAACGATCTTACCATCTACTTTTACATTCTGGAACTTGGTCATTTCACCATTTCCCCGAATGGTAAGACTTCCATCTGTATTCTCTGTCCATGAACTGTTGGCTCCGTCAAGGATTTTATAGGAAACCGGATCCGGTGATGGTGTCGTACTTTCTGTCACTGTCAGAGTTGCTGCATTCGTTGTAACAGAACCCGCGGAATTGCTGATCACACACTGATATTTATAACCATTGCAGAGCATATCTACCACGCCGGTCGTATAACTTGCTTTGTCTGCTCCGGTAATGTCTACGAATCCCTTGCCATTATTTCTGTCTATCTGCCACTGATACTTTAAGTCTGTTCCGGTAGCTGCCACTGTAAAGGTTGCCTGTTCTCCTGCTTTTACGGATGCGTTCTGTGGCTGTTTACTGATACCTGGTTTCTTTACTGTAGGCTGAACCGGAGTCGCCTTTTGTTTGAAAGTTACTTCTATCGTATGTGCTGCCCTTACATTTTTAAAGGTATAGCTTGCTGCAGTGTTTACTGTTTTTCCATCCACTTTCAGGGACGCGATCTCATAACCGTCATTTGGTGTAATAGTAAAGGTCTGGTCAGCTCCTTCGACCACTTCCACTTTTCCACTTGGAGAAATGCTTCCATTTGCTCCGGCTGTAGCTGTAATGATGTGTTTTGTAACTGACGGAGGCGTTACATCCTCTGTCACTGTCAGAGTTGCTGCATTGGTTGTAACAGAACCCGCGGAATTGCTGATCACACACTGATATTTATAACCGTTACAATTTTTATCTACTGCAGATGTCGTATAACTTGCCCGGTCTGCTCCGGCAATATCTGCAAATCCGTTCCCATCATTTCTGTCTATCTGCCACTGATACTTTAAGTCCGCTCCGGTAGCTGCCACTGTAAAGGTTGCCTGTTCTCCCTCTTTTACGGATACATTCTGTGGCTGTTTACCGATACTTGGTTTCTCTACTGTAATCTTTTGTTTGAAGGTTGCTTCTATTGTATGTGCTGCCCTTACATTTGTAAATGTATAGCTTGGTGCAGTGCTTACGGCTGCTCCATCCACTTTCAGGGATTCGATCTCATAGCCTTCATTTGCTGTAATAGAAAATGTCTGGTCAGCCCCTTCGACCACTTCCACTTTTCCGCTTGGAGAAATGCTTCCGTTTGCTCCGGCTGTCGCTGTAATCGTATGCTTAACGATCGGTTTTGGAATATTGATCGTGTAGGTAAATGTCTTTACCTCACTGTCCTGCATACCGTCTTTTACCGCAATGGCTTTTATGGTTGTTGTTATACTCTGACCTTCCATTCCTCCGACAGGAATCGGACCTGTATGTCTTGTTCCGGTCGTTCTCCCCGGCTCTACACCATTCGTTGTATAATAAATGGTTGCTCCTTCTGTAGAAGATGCTAATACAACTTTCTGGTTCTCAGTATATGTACCGCTTTCTACCGATGGAGTCGGTGCACCTACAATACCGGCAGCACTGACTGTAATTGTGATATCGGTAGTAAGTGCTACTCCATTTGCATCTATGTTTTCCGGACATGTTACCGTACCGTTTAAAGTTACAACCTGCTCTGTCAATACAGAAGGATCATAGTTACCACTTGCTCTATCCCATATAACATCCGCTTTGTCTACCGTATTTCCCTCTGTCACAATATTGACCTGTGTTGGAAGGTTCATATCTTTATAAGCAGTACCGTTCGCCACTGTAACAGCCCCCGGTGCCGTGATGCTTGTAAGTTTATCCTTTGCCGTTGCAGGGAATGTGTATGTTACCGTTAACGTTCCATCTTCATTCTTTGTTACACTTGCGTTGTTTCCATTGATGGTCACTATTACAGGATCTGTAAACTCGTAGTTTGCAGATGCTTCAAGAGTAACACTTGCTGTATAGCTTGTGTTATAGCCTGCTTTCACATCGCCCGGTGTCCATGTAACAGCAGGTGCAGTTGTGCTTACCCCTTGGGTTGCACATACGGCAGAAGTATCTAATGCCGTATTGGATACCGGTGTGTCAATCCCTGTAACCTCTACCGATGAAATATTGGTCTTAACCACGTCTGTTGTCGTTGTTGCCTCAACCGCATAAGCCACACTATCTTCCGTTACCTCCAGCCAGATCTTACAATTTGTCAGATCAATATCAGAAGGGGTATTCGATTCTGCTGCGATATCAGAGGCATTTACGATCACATTATCTATGCCACTGATCTGTTTACTGTAATACCAGTCCTTCGTTCCGTCATTTCCTTGTACTACAAGTGCCACATTACCTGTGGTATTTCCTTTTTTCGCATTGATCTGTCCTGCGTCAGCATTGCAGGTTACCGTACCAATATCCTTGCCGTCTCCATTCAGTCGCAAAGTCATTGCTTTCCCTTGTGCAATCTCATCTGACACTGTGGTACCAGAAGTTGCCGCTTCTGCCGATGATGCAAAGAGAACATCTGTCAGATTCAGATTAGAAGCAGGATAGGTAAATGCTTTTGCTGAATCATTGATAGAAAAAGTAGTCGAAACATTACCATAACCATCCACAGCATACACCCGCTGATCATTCTCATATCCAGGATTGGCTACGCGTGTCCATACCCATGAACTGCCCTCCTGCTTCGTTGAGTCTTTCAAATAGGTAGTCAGTAACAACGATCTAGTACTCCAGGTTCCTATTTCTATGGTCTTTCCATTCGTATAGTGAGGAGCATATAATTTGTCTGTAGTTTTATATTTGTACTCGGTCGTGTTCCCACCTATATAACCACTTGTTTCTATCGTAGTCGCATTCATCAAGTTCTGCTCTGCTACAGAAAAGCGGTTCTTATCCTTCGCTATACTCTGCAGTTTAGCTCTTATATCACTTGCTCCGTAATGATTACGACTTACAGTTGCCTGTTTCTTTGATGAATTGTATTCCCCCCAACTATCCTGTAATGTTCTGTTTTCCTCCGTTGTGTTCGTAAATGTCTGACGATCTATAACCGGGGTGACTGCAAAAATGAAAGCATTATCACTAGCTATCCGGTTATCGTTTCCTAAGATATACCATTTCTGCGGCTTTCCGTCTTGATTTTTACCAAATGCCAGCACGCCTATCTTATTGTTAGGCTTTCCGTTAGTGTCCGTTCCAAAGGTCTGATAATCCTTCAACTGTGTCTTTGTTGCATAGGCTGTCACACTCGGTTTACTGGTTGCCGCTTCCACCTGCTTTGGATTTCCCGGTATTGCCGGAACGATCCCCGCCGTCATTCCAAATGCCAATACGCCCGAAAGCAAAGCTGCAATTCCTTTTTTCATTTGATTTCGTTTCCTCATATGCATTCTCCTTGTAAACTTACATACTTTTTGTTATAGTAATTATAAATCGTACCTTGGGGGACGAGTCAAGCTATAACTCCCTTTATTCAACATATTTTTTCAAAAAAGAACGGAGAACGATCATGAAAAAGCAGGACGATCATTTATTTAAAATAGGCGAAATCGCAAAAATTCTTGGTACCACCAGAAAAACCATCCTTGTCTATGAAGAAATGGGCTTACTGACGCCTGCTATCAAGGATGAAAACAGTGGATACCGCTACTATACCGCAGATAATATGACACAGATCCGTTCCATCCGCTCTTTACAGACTTTAGGACTGTCGCTCTCAGAAATCAGGGAATATTATTATGATTCCAAAAATCTTGACCACCATCTGGCACGTCTGATGGATCTGCGTGCCACATTAGACCGTAATATCCAGTTGCTTCAGGTGCGTGCCGCAAAACCGGGTGACTTAAGCATTCATCGTGTACGCCTGCCAAAGCAGGTGTGTTTTTGCCGCAGATATCAATGTAAAGATACAAAGGATGCGGCTGACAAATTGCGTGACACTTATATTGCCGCCGCCAGAACCGGAAAGATGTCCATGTCTGCCAGAATGTTTACCATGCGTATCGGACAACCTGACACGGGTCTGGATCTGATGTGCTGCATTCCGGTCGAGGACGATTTTGCTGGTGAAGAACGGATGGAATTTGCAGAATCTCCTGCCTTATGCATCTATTACCGCGGACCTTATGAGGGGATCGGAACCGCGATCGCTACCTTAAATACCTATGTAGAGACCAACCATATCCAGACCACCGGACCGTTTCGCAGTATCTATTTAGAGGGTCCACCCAGCCGTGGGGAACAGAGTTCGGATTATATTACGCAGGTTGCTGTTACGATTTGATCCCTGCTGCAATCCTGCATTTTATATTCCCAGTTCATTATGAAAATATTTCAATGGTGAAAAACTATATCTTCTCTCAAACTCTCTTTTATGTAATTTTCTTCTTCCTTTCATATGTGCCACATAATCTTCAACAAAATCCAATGCTTCTTTCTTAATCCTTTCTAAATTCACCATCGTCTCATTAAATTCATCCTTATCAATAATTGCATCCGTTGAATCAATATAATCTGTCTTTGCAATAATAACTATCTTACTATAATCTAAGCCTGATTTATGGACTTTTGATCTTACAGTCGTTGTAAAATGAAATGCATACGGATGTCTGATCTCTGTCCTGTACGGAATACAGATAAAATAATCATAATGGCTTTGAAACAGCAGACAATTATATGCTCTATGCTTTTTCTTTAGTATCTCTTTGTATGGCGGATTTGGATATGCATGATAAAATTCATCCGTCAACCTTAATATGTGACAATCATTCTCCGGTAAATTCATTCAATTTTTTCTCCTGTGGAAATGCCTACTCGAACGAGTAAAAGAAACGAGAGACTTTTCAGTCTCTCGACATCAGCTTCATCATTCGGTCAATTTTTATTTTACCGTCCTGTCAGAACCGTCACAGGACTCATCGCTCGGTCAATTTTTATTTTACCGTCCTGTCGAAACCGTCACAGGACTCATCATAGATGATGAAGAAGAATAACTTCTATTCTTGACTTTATTATACGCATATCTTTTGTGAATATCAAGACTTTTTTCTCTATTCCTAATATAACTGCCCCAAAAATCCACACATCAAAACTGTCCAATTTTTATATGATAGTGATAAAACCTTTCATTGAAAGATGTGAGTCTTTTGCACAAACCGACGTATTATCTCTGGCGTAGTGATTTTTCTTCACAGGAAGAATTTGAAGCCGAACGTAAAAAATATACTGACATCGGTTTTCGGGTTGTCACTTTTTCAGATGGCGATCCGGATGCCGATATCCATAATGGCATCCGGGCACTGATCAAAAATCATTTATCTGATACCGACTGATCTTATTTTTTTAATTTCTGTCGGAAGAAAAAGTATTTTACGGCAAACTGTAAAAAGATAACCATATATAAAACCATTAATACAGCAAACACGATCGTAAGTCTATGTGCTCCATGTTCGGTCGTGGACATATAACCATTTATGATCAGACAGCAAAAATTTCTTCTTTCTGCTGCATCCTTGTCATCGGTTTGCGAAAATAGCAGTATCCATTAAAATTCATCAGATACTCCCATCCCTCCTGATGCCTTTTACTCAGATAATCTGCTTCTTTTTCATAATCCATAATAGAAAACCAGCGAACTTCTTTTTTCTTATCATTCATTCCATTCCCTCCTGTGCATTACGATACAATCTGCGGATCCTCTTTAACTCCAATTCCAGAACTTCCGTACCGAGATCTGTAATCTGATAAATTTTTCGCTTATCTTCTTCACAGACAAATTGGATCAATCCGTCTTTTTCCATTTTTGACAGACTTCCATACATGGTTCCCGGACCGAGTACCACTTCATTGTCTGTCATTTCTCTTACCTTCTGTACAACTCCATACCCGTGATTCGGAGAGCGCAGGCATAACAAGATGTAAAACCCTGTCTCCGTCATCGGAACATAAACCTTTTTAATATGTGCGTCCATAATTCAATCCTTTCAATGCGATACATCGTACTTCGATATAGTTAGTATATCGCACCGTGATATATGTGTCAATAAAAAAACGAGGAGCATTTCTACTCCCCATAACTTATCATCTTTTTACACTTCTCTTATCGGCTCCTTTTTGGCTCCTTTTGGAGACTTGCTGTCCGCTATCTAAAAAAATTTTTCACACCACTTTCAA
>OLWR01000537.1_pt1 | contig 23673 bp, 3 predicted proteins | sample 1673531 | NCBI WGS metagenome assembly OLWR01 (sample SAMEA103958114, study PRJEB25191) | human gut metagenome | reverse complement strand
CACCGACGGATGATAAGACAGACGACAGCACAACAAAGGATGACACAACAGTTGATACACCAACAGGTGATAAGACAGACGACAGCACAACAAAGGATGATACAACAGTTGACACACCGACGGATGATAAGACAGACGACAGCACAACAAAGGATGACACAACAGTTGACACACCGACGGATAATAAGACAGACGATAGTACAACAAAGGACGACACAACTGTTAACGTACCGACAGATTCGTCAGATGATAAAGTATCTGACAGTAATACATCGAGTGGTACATCAGACAACGGTTCACCAGACAGTGGCTCGTCAAGCAGTACATCAGACAGCGGTTCGTCAGATAGTAGCACATCAAGCGGTACATCGGATAGCGGTTCGTCAGATAGCGGCTCGTCAAGCAACAGTTATTCAGGTGAGGGCTTGAGAACTGCGGTAATGGGTGTTTATGATGAAGTTACAGAAGAAGTAACTGAAACAGAAACTCCGGTTGCCGAAGAGGAGGACGTTAAGGAAGACAATACGGCAATAACTACAGACGCCGAGATAACAATCGTTGAAGACGAAATTATTGTTGATGATATTGAAGATGCAGACAGTGAATTAAACACTGACAGCGCAACTACTCCAAACATAACTCCTGCACAAGCTATGGTTGATAAGAAGATATGTGACTTTAATGGTGACGATAAGTACAACGCTAAAGACAGACTATATATCACAACTCATAGAACTATAAAAGCTCCAAATCTTAATAATAGAACAGACAGCAGCAGAATTCTTATCAGTGCATATACTGAATAATAAAGACAACGTACCCCAAATGGGTACGTTGTTTTTTATATTTATATAAGAAACAAAATTCGACCAAATAGGCTTTTCTTTGACACGGAAATGTAGCATAGTTGTCATATTTGGTTAACTTGACAATTAGGGGGGGATGTAGTATATTAAATATATATGGATACAATTAAAAGAATACGCACAGTTAATTCCATAAAATGTAAAATAAGCGTATTAAATATACCCGGAGGGGAGGGGTTATATGCGACAAAGTGCTGCAATAAAGAAAGTTGTGGCGGTATGGACAATAATATGTATGATGTTGCCGTCGTTTGTTTTTACGGTGTCAGCGGAAAAAGAAAATATAAGTCTTGCAAATGTTGTTACAGAAGACAGTAAACTTGTTTTTGACGGCTTTACTTTGCAGTATGGTACAAATGGAAAAATTCAAGCATTAGTAGATGTCAGTATTGAAAATATTGATGCTACCGGTGTGGATTTTACTTTGGATTATGATAGCAGGTATATAGTTCCGTCCAACTTTGATACTAATGATATAACGACTGATGCAACGAATACCTTTAAAGCAAATACAGAAGTATTTACAAGTGAGGCTTATTTGACAAAAGAATATTCCAAGCTGACGAGCAGTTCGATACAAATGAACCTTGTACCGGACCCGCAAACCCCTAACGGTGAATATATTGGAGTGAAACAGATAGGTTCACCAAAAACGGAAGATGTAAAATGTATTTTAGCATCTGACAGGAAAGTTTCACTTGGAAAGATGAGTTTCCAAATCGTAGATCCTGTTCAAGTATGTAATATGACGCAAAGTCAACTTAATAGTATTTTAAGTATAGAAGATGATAGTGCGTATATTATGTATGTCGGAGATGACCATATTGAATACTTTGTAGATGTACTTCCGGCAGAATGGAAAGTTGTCAGAACACTTCTTGATGTAACTCCGGCAGTTGAAGAACGAACAGTTACTGCGTATTCTATTTATAATAGATGCTCAGATGCGACAAAAGCGGGTACATTGGCAGATTTGGTTGCATATTTGAACCAAACAATGAATACCGTTGTTCAGAGATATTCCGACGGACAGCAAGTGCTGGGCAATATGATATGGAACTCCGAAGATGAAACTTTTACAGTTCAATATAGCAATGGAACAGAGTATAATCCTTTGGGTAATGTGACTTATACGGTAAGTCAAAACTATGCAGGTACAGATAAAGTTGTAACGGTAAAAGTTACGGTAAAACCTGTTACAATTACCGGCTTTAAATATGATAATCGTATTTTGTCATACAGTGACAGTAACAGACCGGAAATTTGGGATGATTTAGAAATGCCTGATACTGTAACTCCTGTTTTGGACGGCATTGACGATATGTATGTTTCTCCGACTCAAAATCCTATCCAAACGGATTGGACGCCTGATGATGTTACGGAAGCTTTGAAAACAGGTACTGCGCCTGTCAGTGAAACATATACAGAAGAATTTGACAAAACATTGTTTGGAGCACCTGAGCCGGCTTGGCTTACAATTCCTGACGGATTTAATTGGAATATTGACGCGTTGAGAAATGTATTAAAGGGAAATGATTATCTCAAGGATGCAACAATAACTGCGGAAGTTGAAAGAGAAACGGGTATCTTAGATATAACGGTTACTCCTAAAGACGGAGCGGCTTTTGAAGACGGAACAAACTTTAATATATACCTGCCAAACGGAATGGTATTAAAAAGTACAGATAACAATGATTTTGTAACGGTTAGTATTGTTAACAGACAGGCAGTTATTAAAATTAATGCGATGTCTGACAGTGCAACGAGTATGACGAATACAGACCGTGAATTGATACAAAGTATCATAAACTTGGGTAATGATGATTTTAAATTGTCAGCAATTCCTCCAGATGATGCAGAAACTGCACAAGTAGGTTTTGTGTTTGATCCGAGAGTTAATTATTATCTTGGTGAAAACGAAAATAACTATGTCGAAAAAGACTATTCAGAGGGTAGAGCTGGTATGTTCTCTGTATACGAGGGACAAAGTCTTGCGGATATAGCAACATATATATCATTCCCTGATAGAAGTACAATTCCTATTGCATATCATGGACAGACCGGTTATCAGCCGTCTGAATATGACAGTGCAAAGGTTGTAAGTTGGAGCATCGAAGGTGATCCGACGGCTACTGTGTTGCCGACTGAGGGAACAACAGTAACACTTATCGGTAAACTTGAAGATTACTCATATACAAATTTCGGATATGTACAAAATCCGGACGATATTTACTTAAAAATAAAGGTGACAACACTGGCAATTCAGCCTACAGTAAAACCTACTGAATCGCCGAACCCGAGCGAGTCACCAAACCCAAGTGAATCACCAAATCCGAGTGAATCACCGAACCCAAGCGAGTCGCCAAATCCGAGTGAGTCGCCGGCACCGAGTACATCTCCGACTCCGGAACCAGAAAAAGAGGCAATAAAGATTACTACTGATGTAGGAAGTGCGGACAGTCCGGTAGAAGTTGTGCTTAACAGTAAAACGTTTGAGTACGATACAAAGAAAGTGGGTTATTCAACTGCCGATGTGCAAAGACAAATGTACACGCTTGAGAATGTCGGTATAGATAATATAACCAGTCTGACAATGAGAATTTCCGATTTCGTTCAGACTGATGGAACAACGGCTACAGACAGTAGTCCTACAAGCTTTGTAAACAGCATACCATTGTATGTTACTTTCTTGAATGTTGGCGACAAAACGCAGTTTGAAATTCGTACAAAGCATGGCTTGGCGGTCGGAACATATTCGGCGAGAGTCAGTGTAGGCTCGAATAAAAATGCTGAATTGGCATATTTCAATATAACCTTTAAAGTAACAGAAAATGAAGTGTATACCGTAACTGTTGACAACGGTGACAGTGTACAACAATCTATCGGATTGGGATATTTGATGGACGAAACAAGCAACAGGATATGTTCAAGAACATATGAAGTAGGCGAAATTGTTCCGATATATGTTCAGATTTTGGATTCCGGATACACATTCGATAAGTGGGAAACTGATGATGGTATAACGTTCGCAAACGCATCTCAAATGTCAACAACATTTACGATGATAGCGCAAAATGTAACGGTAAGACCGACTTATCGTGAAACAAATGATGTGTGGGTTCGTTTGGCGGACTTGAGGGATTATAATGAAAATGAGACAATGCCAAACGATTTAAGAGAGTCACTTCCGCCATATGCGGTGACAACATTTAACGAAACAACATACGCATACAGAGTAATTGTAGACGGCTCTGTAGAAAAGAATTTTGTTGAATTCGACTTGAAGAATAAACTGTTGGAATTAACTCCGTCTATGACGGTGACAGCAACAGCAAATGGAAATGCTTTAGCGATAGCGCCTCAAGCTGATTCTACATCAACGAGTGTTACGACATATAAATCCGACTTGTTTGATCTTCAAGAAGGACTTAATACAGTCAAAATTAAGACAGAATATACAGACCCGAATGACGGACAAATTTATTCGGCTGAATACACGATTACAATACTCAGAAAAAAAGCGGTTGATGTTGATATAAAACCGGGTAATTCACCTTACGGTTTAATCGAATCGTCCGACAATATAACGGATAAGTCAATGGCAAAAGAGTTGTTCTCGAAAAATCATACATATGATGCGGCATATACACCGAATAAAGCGGTAAATACATATGATACAAAATATTATACAGATGCATGGGACGGCGTGAATTACGATGAAAATCCTTATACGCTGTTTGTATACAACGGACAAACGTTTGTTGATCCGGGTTTTGAAAATCTGAAAGATATGGACGGAAATACAGTTTCAGCGGAAAATGTAACTCGTACAATAGAAGTTCAAACTGTCAATGTTCCGACAAATGTAACAGATATAATGACAACAACATCGCAAACGGTCACTGTGGCAAATACAGGAGCAAGTTGTGTTATAAGTGAGTTGGCAAGTCTTAATATAAGACCGGGAGTGTATACGTTAAAATATACATTTACCGATACTGATAATACAACACGATTGTTTACAAGACCAGTAGTGGTTCTTGCGAATAAAGGTGATATTAACCTTGACAGAACTGTTGATTCAAATGACGCGGATATGCTTTATCAAAGAATGAATAACGGTTTCTATACCGATATAATAAATTCTGCTGATGAATGGGCAAAAATCTACGCATACAGAGTGGCAGATGTTACCGAAGACAGAAATGTCAACTCGATAGATGCTAACGCACTGTTGAATATAATGCCTACACCGTATTACGAATCACTTCCGACAACGGTTAGTGACAGTATGGCGACATTCGACCCTGATACGGCGGTCAGACAACCGGTTGCGACAGTTCCGCCGGAAAAGGCAACGTTAACGCTTGACTATCTCGGAACTGCGTCAAAACCTTTGGACAAACCTCAAACACCGAACTTGACAGCGGATAATGTCTATGATGTGGATAATGCCGGTTCAGGTATTGTGTGGTTTGGAATAAGTATAAAAAATACGCAGAATTTGAAGTATTTCCTTGACGGATTGTACAGTATGGATTTTGCGATAGATTATGACAGTGAAATATTCACACCTTGCGACGGTAATATTAGAATCAGTACCGATACGGGCTTTGACCTTGCCGGAACGATTGAAAGTAACAATATCAAGTCAGGTGTAACGACAAGTGATGTTGCGTATTGGAAGAATGCGGAATTGTATAAACAATCCTTGCAAAGTGATTTGGATATTGACCAAACAGACAAATATAAAACGGAATTTGTTACAATAAAATCAGTCGACGGTACAAATTTGCGACTGAGTGATTTTATACAGACTGATGGATATGACAGAGTTTATCTGCTTAGAGTGCCGTTCAGACTGAATAAAATGCCGGAGGATGGTTATGTCGGCAAGCCGATAACACTAAACCTTACGGAACAAACATTTGTAATGGGCGCAACCGAAAACGGTGTAACAAATTCAGCGTCATGGGAAGGTGACGTGGATAAAACCACAGAAGTCAATAATGCAAAGAACCATTTTGACGGTGTTGAAATAGTTGATATATTCAATACTGACGGTAAATATAACATAATCGGTACAGTTAAGTGTTGGAATGATACAAAACCGGTTACAGTTGAAATATACAAAGACGGTGAAACGACACCGATGTATACATTTACATCGGCAGATACCGATGATGCCGGCAATAATCTTTACGGCGTACTCACAAAGACGACTAAAAAAGGCGAATGTGAGTGGAAGTTTGAGTTGCCTGTATCAAATCAGTTCAGCTACAAAATGGTTGTAAAGAAACAATCGCACCTTACATATCCCGAAATCGAAATAGATAAGACGCAAGTGGATGATAATGCAGATTTGACGCTTGCCGATACTATTGAAATGATTGTTGGTGATATAAACGGCGATGAAATCATCAAATTGCCTGATAGGGCGGAGTTGATGAGATTTTTTAACCGTCAGAAACCGTGGATATTGGATAAAGCACGGTTTGAGGCGGCAGACTTAAATGGTGACGGAGCGGTTAATATGTTTGATCTGACACTTTTGAAACAAAATATGGAGAAAACATATCCGTCTAATATAACTAATGCAAATAATGGAGGTGGTTCCGCTTGATAAAGAGAATAGTAGCAGTTATGTCAGCTCTTGCGTTGGCAGTGGGATTGCTTCCTACGGTGTTAGCTGATGAAGTGACATCGACAAAGCCGGAGATAACTGTTGTTGCAAAACGTATAACAGGTGAAGATAATTATATGGAAATCAGCCTTGAAGTAAACGGCGATTACGAAGATTATTCATCGGTTGGAGCGGTTTTGCAATATGATCCGAGCCTTATAGTTCCGACTACATGGGACGATGAGGCAACAGCGGTGGATATGAGTGAGTCAACCACATGGGCTACAAGGCGAGCGTTGCCGACGCTGGGTAAAGACACATGGACAACTCATACCGCGCTGACATATATTGAAAGCAAAACAGATACGGCAACAAATCAGACGACGAAAACTGGTTATTTGTATTTGGGGGCGGAATATCCGGGTATAGTACCGAATAATGCGACAGACCCAAGTGCAACGGCGGATCCGGATGCGACACCAACACCGACAAAGACGCCGACCGTAACACCGACGCCTGACCCAAAGGCAACACCTGATCCCGACCAACATCAAAATCCGGTTGTTGTAGCGAGATTCACATATGCCGATGAAAATGCGAAAAAGAAGATAGAAGATCAATGGACTTCCGCATGGGATAGTGATTGGACGCAAAATAAAGTGCTGACAATCGCGTCTGATGATGTATCTTCCGTATCACCGGCACAGTTCGGCTTTACGATTTATAAAGCGGACTTTTCAATGAAGGGTTATCAGTATGATTATACAGATAGCGTTCTTGAAACGAGTGAGCAAGCGGCGAATAAGGATATTGAAATTGTACTCGGACAAGGAAAGAGTGCGAAAGCGGGCGGACTTAGCCTAAACGATATTTACGTAACAATGTTTTACGATTGGGACGATTCACTTATCGGCACACTGACATGTGGTGTCGGAGAGGACGCGACCGAATCGGTAAATGATTATGTAAAAGAAAAGTTCATTCATCCTGACTTGCAGACGAATACGAATTATTCAAGCAAGGAAAGAACGGATAATTATAGAGGGGAGTATCCTCATGCCGGCCCAAATTCAACTGACCCGACAACTCCGGGCGGAACGGGAACGGTTACGAATGGCTCAGATTATCCACTGACGAATAAACTTGAATATTGCTTTGCAGGTAAAACGATTCATGCAGACGCACCGTATGCAGGTGGCTGGACAAAAGTATCTGCCTCAAATATGTCAGATACATGGACGGCACTTAATAATGCAACCACATTCGACTTAATGCCGGAACTTGGTGCAGACGGTAATCCGGTTGATTCAAGTCAAACAAAACCGGATATGGAATCATTCGATTTCTCCGATGTTACCACAGATGATATAGACGGCGGTACACTGGTAGTAAAAGCCGTATATACACCGGGAACAAATTTAGACTTTAATGGTGACCGATACTATTCAGCGATAGGACCTCTTCAATATGCTCTTGTAACGTCAAATGCAACATCAAGCACATATTCTATTTCTTTTGAATATAGACGTGTTAATAAATTAGGCTATGGAGTTACAAGACCGAGAGATCTTGGAGTAAAAATGGATATAACACAAGTAGGTGCGAGTGCCAGCACTGCACTTGCGGTGACTGCCAAGAATCAAGAGATAGTTCCAGTTGTTCTTACACCGACAAATGCAGTTAGCACTGTTGGTTATCAATTAAAGGATATTTACAATTCAGATGTAATAACAGGAGCGTATGAAAGCGAAGCTAATGCGGTAGATGGCAAATTGATAGAGCTACAAGGAGCTGAAGGAGTTATTTTTAAATTTACTGCCTCAACATATCTTGAACAGGCATATAATGATTTTGTAGTGACAGGGAGTGCTGTAACAAATTCTAATGCTTGGAAAGTTGATGTATTTAATGCTTTGAAAGTAAAAAGAACAACAGCGGCAGGAGCAATATCGACGGCGGCTCAAAGAAAAAATGCAACACAAGCCGTAGTGAATTGTATAAAAGGCGCAATAGCGGACGGTAAAGACTATCATGATTTGACATGGTATCAGATACAATATTCAATTATATATTCAAGTACGCCATATGTTTCTGCAGACGTGGCAAAAGCAGAAATAGAAAAATATGATGCACTTATGAATTTAATAAAATAGACATAAAATAAATGCCTAATAATTGAATGAAATAAAACAGAAAATTTAACTTGGAAGGAGTTAAAGCATGAAAAAACGAATATTAAGTGCCTTTTTGGCACTGTCAATGTTATTTTCAATAATGCCTACGACTTTTGCACAACAAGAGATTGATAGCGACGGTAACATTACAGGAACACCTAATATGGTTACCGATTTGAAAATAAAAATAACGGAAGGTGTTCTTACACAATTTGATGTGACGTTTGGTGACGGATTAAATAATCCTGATGACTATTTTGTACTTCTTGCAACGGATTTTGATGCAGGAGCCGGTAATGATGTCACAGACACTATAACCGATGACTCTAGTGGTACTGGTTATGTTAATATGTATACCGATGTGACTACAGGACATACGTCAGACGACTGGGAATGGCTTGCCGGTCCGGCTGCACAATGGTATGGAAAATCTAAACCCGGGGATACAGTTAGTTTAACCTGGGGCAGTGCGTTAAATAAGACATATAATTGGACAACGGGAGAAGATGGATACGGTTGCCAACTTTCTAAGGATTTTGAAAATAGCGTTGATTCTATAGCCGATTTGCAAGGTGCTAAAGTATGGGTATATATTTTGAGTGGTAAAAACGGTTTCACAAACTTCTCTGAGAAAGGTTTTATGTCTGCTGTAGGAACATTTGATGACAAAGGTAATCTACAATTCCCAGAAGGTGGCGACACACCGACAGATACAGAAATATCTTCAGTAGCATTAACTGTAACAGCACCGAGGATTGGTGCAACACCGGCTACGACTGCTACAACAACTACAACAGGTGTAGTAGCTAATCCGGCTGTTACATGGGATCCGGCTGACAGCACATTTGCTAAAAATCAAGCATACAAAGCAAGTGTTACACTAAGTGCTGACAGTGGTTACAAGTTTACAGATTCAACAACTGCAACAATCAATGGTAAAACTGCTACTGTAACACTTAACGGCGATGGAACATTAAAGGCTGAATATACATTTGACGCTATTAAGCTTACAGGTATTTCATCAAACAAAACAGGACTTACATCTTCATTCGCACCGAATGACAGTTATACAGTTCCTGATGGTTTAGAAGTTACTTTAAGGTATAGTGACGGTACGACGGAGGTCGTACCATATAACAAATTTCCAGAGAACAATCTATCTTTGGTTATTGGAGCAGATTCTGCCACTGCCACTGATTTACCTACTAAATTAACTTTAGATAACAATAATCAAACAGTTTATGTTAAGTACAGCGGAACAGACACAAATGACGGTAATCCAAAGTATCAAGCAATAGATACAATTACTGTTGCAAATGCAAAAATTACAACAGCACAAGTATCTGTAACATACCCTAAACCGGGTGGAACACCGGATACAGTTGCAACAGTACCTGACGGTGCTAATTACACTGCAGAAGTTACATGGGAACATAACGGTACAGGAGTAACAGGTAATTTTGAATATGATAAAGCATATGATGCTATAATTACAGTAAAACCTAACACAGGTTATGCACTTGATAATACTAACGGTGTTGTTCTTACTGTAAAGGATAAAACTGTTACAAATCCTGGTGCAGATAAAACTGCTACAATAGCATCAGATGATATTGACGTTGACGGTAATGGTGAAAAGACTGTTTCTTTTGACGCAACAGCAAGTACACCTATATCAGCGTCAATCTCTGATTCATTCGATTTATATGATAAGAATGACGTTAACATCACACTTACTTTAGGTACACATGTTATCGGCGACATCACAGGTATCACAATCGATGGACAAACATTAAGTAGTTCTGATTACACAATATCAGGAAATATAATTAAAGTAAAAGGTGCAAGCCTTGCAACTAAGCTTACAGGTTTGACATCAACTGCGGCAAACAAAAACGTTGAAATTACTGTAACAGGTCAACAAAATGCAACAACAGCAACTCTATCTGCTATTGATACAACACCTTACATCACAATTACTGACCCAACACAAGGTGCAATCACAGGTGTTACTCACACATCAGGTACAAAGGTGGCTTTGATAAAGAATACTGCATATACTTTGACAGCACCAACTGTTGCTCATACAACAGGTTATACATGGACAGTAAACGGTATCACAGGTACAGACAACGGCCAAACTTATACTTTCACACCGACAGGCGGTGAAAATATAACAGCAACTGTTGCATTGACAGTTGATGCCGGACATAAATTGACAATCAATAAAACAGGTAACGGTACTGTTACTGTAGCAAAAGATGGCGGAAGTACACTTACTGCAGAAACTGACGGTACATACACAGTTTATTCTGATGAAAGCTACACTGTAACAGCAACTGCTGCTGACCAAAACAAAGTTACTGCAGTAACAGGCGAAACTATTGACAGTGTAGAAAAAACAGTTACACATTCAGTAGCAAATCCTTCAACAGATACAACTGTTGATGTAACATTCGCAGAAAAAACAGCTCCGACTGTTAGCGCTGATATGACATACCGCAAGGGTGCAAATGACGGTAATAAAGCATTTACTATTACTTTAGGCGATTATTCAGATGTAAATGTAAACGATACTCCAAGCGGTACTTTTTCAACTGATAAAGCAACATACACTGTTTCAAGTACAGATTTGGACAGTGCAACAAACGGCGACCATACATATACTTTCGACTTCGGCGAAGGTATGACGATTTCGAAAAAAATCACAGTTCTTGCCGCAAGAAGTATTACAAGCGTAACTGCACCGACAGGTACATTTGCACATGGTGATACATTCAAATTGGATGGTTTAGCATTTACAGTAAAAGAAGGCGAAACAAGCACAACATACTCATATAACGGCACAAGTTGGGATAATACACTTCCAACAGGTACACAGTTCAGTTTGGACGGTACAAACTTCAGTGATTGGGATGCGTTCAAGGCTGCGGCAGAGTCAAAGATAACACGTCACGATACAACTGACTCAACTGCAGTTAACAACGGTGCTCAAATTACAGTAAGTTTAGGAAATGCTACAAATGCAAGTAGTCCTATTACAGTTGGTCAAAAGGCTATTACTGTTACCCCGTCACAAACAACAGGTATTAACAAGGATTATGACGGTACTGTAAAGGCACCGGCACTTACAGCAACAATCCCTGCCGGAGAACTTGTAGGTGATGATGCTGTAACTGCAAGTGTAACAGCAGTATATCGAGATGGTGTTGCGGCTGGTCTTACAGACCAAAATGCAAGTGAAACCGACAAAAATGTAGTATTTACTCCAACACTTGACGGTGCAAATAAAGATAACTACACAATTAAAGCTATCTCTAACGGTAGCGGTAAAATTAACAAGCGTACTGTAAAGATTGCAATTATTAACAATGTACCGGCTGCAACAAAGAATAAAGCTGATACACAGACAGGTCACGCTACAGCAATTATTCCGACTAATACAGAGTATGATATTAATACACTATATGAAGTTGTGGATGGTGAAACAGTTGCAATTACATATGATTATTCATATGCAAACATAAGCAGTGTAGGTCCGGTTAGTGATGTAACAGTGACAAACATTGCTACAACAAATACAAACTACACTGTTGAACCGACTTATTTGGAAAATCAAAACGGTACAGTTAACAACAGAACTATAAAATCTATCGCTATAAGTGATCCAACTAAGAACGAATATAATTACAGTGACACATTTGATCCTACAGGTATTAAAGTAACTGTAACATATGACGGCGAAACTGATTCGGTGGATTATGATTGGAATGCTGTTCCTGATGATATTACGTTAAAGTGGACAGGAACAGAGGAAACACTTTCAGCAACTCATAAGTTTGATTCAGTAGGTACATATACAATTACTGCATCAGCAAACGGTGTTGAACCGGCGACAACAGGTAACATTACTGTTAATAAATTAAAGGTTAGTGTCACAGCAAGCGGTAATATTACAAAGGTATATGACGGCAAAACGGATTTGGACGCTGATGATGCTATAACTTATGACGTAACAAATCAATCTGCAGGTTATGATACTCAATTCAATGCAGATACAGTGACGGTAAGTAATAATCCTACAGTATATGATGGTACATCAGTTTCAACAAACGGTGTAACAATTAATAAAGCAGATTTGACATTGAGTAATTCAAATTATGAAATTGAGAATTTTACAAACAATGTTACTGCATCAATAACAGCTCGTCACATAACCGTAACTGCTATTACTGTTCCGACAGTAAAACAATATTCAAATGATACAGATGTACCGGTTGAAAATGTAGGAACATCAGCTGTAACATTTGATAATGTTGTAAGCGGTGAGAATGTAACAGTTGACTATAAGTATACATATAATGATACATCTGTAGCAGGCAATACAAGTAATATTACAATAAATAATCTTGTTCTAAACAGCACAAACACTGTTAACGCTAACTATAAATTAGATGAAAGCACTCCTACAAAGTCAGGTCACGTTGATGAAAGAGAGGTTGGCTCATTAACAGTAACTGCTCCGACTCAATTTGCTACAGCTCAAACATATGGTACTGCTTTAGCTTTAGCCGGTTTAAAGGTACAAGTTAACTTTACATCAGGCGGAACAAGCGCCGGTAGCGAAACATATGTATGGAAAGACGCGTCAACATGGACAAAGCAAGTTGAAGGTCAATCAGATGTAGATGTTACAACAGTTCCGTTTACTCTTGCTTGGTCAGGCACAACAGATGTACCGACTCAAGGTGAAACTCTTAATGTTCAAAGAAGTACAAAGGGTATCACTGCATCATACACAGGTACAAGCGTAACAGGTACAAGTAGTCAGATTACAGTAAATCCAATCACATTGACTAAGATTGAAATTACAGGTGATGATGTTACTAAGGTATACGAAGGTAACAAAACTTTGACTAATCCGGCATTTACATATGCAATTACAGAGGGTATTATAAATAGTGACACTGTAACGGTTGAGCCTACTACTGTTGAATATGCAGAGGCAGATGTACATACATCTAAGCCGTTAAATATCACAGGTTTCCATTTGACAAGTGATAATAATGGTAACTATATACTTGGTACTCCTGATGTAACAGGTATACCAAACGGTACAATTACAAAACGTCCGATTACTCTAACAGCTATCACAAATATTCCTGCAATCAACAGATTTGAGGCAGGCACAGGCACAGACAAAACTGCAACAAGTGCTACAAACGGCGGTGCTACATTTGAGGCGGCAAGTACAGACACTGGTATTGTAAGCGGTGAAACGGTTACAGTAATATACGATTATGCGTATGCAGATAATCAGACAGTAAGCAATACTGCTGTTGTAAACTTATCTAATGTAAGATTAGATACTGCAAGCGATAAGAACTATAGTCTTACTAATAATGCTACTGCAACAGGTGTGGTAAATGAAGTTGAGGCAACAGGTGTTACAGTTACAATTCCTGATAAGACATATGAATATGGCGATAAGCTTGATTTGACAGGTACAACAGTAACTGTTGATTATGGCAATACTAATACAGAAGTATATACATCAGATGATGGTGTGAATTGGAAGAAGAACGATACTGCAGTATCAGAAAAGCCATTCACAATCACACTTCCTACAGATAAGGATAGCTTGGCTGTAGGTACAGCAACTGTTTCTGTAAAGGTTAAAGAAGGCGTTGAAGGTAGTGTTTCTCGCACAGTTAACAAACGTAAAGTAACTGTAAATCCGTCAAAGAACGGTGACGTTACAAAGGTATATAACGGTAACACAACTTATACAAACGGTGTTATTGAGTGGACAGTTGGATCTGTAAACTCTATTGACGGATTGTCTGTTACATTACCGACAGTAAGCGGTGCAACATATACTTATAACGATTCAACAGTTGCACTTGCAAACAAGATTACTGTATCCGCTCCGCAACTAAACGATACAAATAATTTTGAAATTAGCGGTTATACAAATCAAGAATTTGACGCAACAATCACACGTCGTCCATTGGTTATCACAGGAATAACAATTCCGAACGTTAATAAGTATGCTGACGTATCACAAAAAGTTACAGACCAAACCGCAACAAGTGCTACAAATGCTACATTTGAGGCGGCAGATACAGACACAGGTATTGTAAGCGGTGAAACAGTAGGCGTAACATTCGACTATAAGTACAAAACTTCAAATCCTGAAAGCGGTACAACTACTGATGTAGAGATAACAAACATTGCTCTTGATAATAGCGTAGGAACAAGCGCAAACTACTCATTGACACCTGATTCATTGACAGGTAGTGCAAATGTAGTAGAAAGAACTATAGACAGTATTACAGTAGCTAACCCTACACAGTTTAGCGATGTTACATATAACGATAAATTAAGTATAGCCGGCTTAAAGGTTACAATTAACTATACAGACAGCACATCAGAAGAATACACAGCAACAGTAGTCAATGACGTAGTTTCATGGGCATTGGGCAGTGTAAATATCAGTGAAGATAATATTCCATTTACACTATCATGGAAAGATACTGCAAAAGGCGGAACTTTTGCACAAGGACAAACATTGTCTGTAACAGGACATAACGGCAACCAAATCGTTGCAAACCATAAGAATGGTAATGATAGCGGTGAAGGCTCGGCTGTAACAATTAAGCCAATCGCAATTACATCAATCACTGCAGCAAAGAGCGGTGATATTACAAAGACGTATAATGGTGATACAGAATTAAATGACGCATCAAAGGGCCATATCAGTTATACATCAACTCAGGTAATCAGCGGAGATACAGTAACTCTTGGTGCAACACCTGCATATGAAAATAAGAATGTTGGTCAAAATAAAGCAATTAGCTTTACAACACCGACAGTAAGCGGCAATGATAACTATACACTTGGAACTGACGCTACTGTTACAGGCGATGTAGTCGGTGATATTACAGTAAAAACTGTTGCAATTTCAAATGTATATATCCCGTCAATTTATAAGGACACAGAAGACCTTGTAAAATCTATTTCAAATGCAAGTGCTATTGCAAGCGGTAATCCTACAGCTAATACAGTTGTAGCGGCTGATATTCTAACAGGTGATAGAGATAATTTGACATTCGCTTATAAACTTACATATGCAAATTCAACTGATGCTAATCCGACTGTAACAATTTCAGATACTTCTGTTACAGGTACGGAAAGTGGTAACTATGAATTTACATGGCCTACGGGATTGACAGGTACAGTAGTAGCAGACGAATTTACAGATGCTGTAATTACATCACCTGCCCTAATGCAATATACACATGGTGATACATTCAATCCAACAGGTTTGTCAGTTACTATTAAGACAAGCAGTAACCCATCAGGTACAACATATACAGTAGTAACAGGTACAGATGGTAATTACAAATGGGATACAGATCTTCCAGCAGGCGTAAATGTATCACTTGGAAGTATCTTATTAAATAGCAATGACGCTTTGAATTTCAAGGCTCATTACAAGAATATGAAAGATCAGAAGATTAAGGTTTCTGCCGGTGAGAAAGAAGCTGAAACAGGTGCAGTTACAATGCTACAAAAGCAATTAACGGCAACTGCGTCAATAAGTACTGCAAATAAGGTATATGACAGTAAAACAGCTCTTCGTGAGGGTCAAACAGTAACATACACAATCGGTACTGGCAAAGTACAGAGCTTTAACAGTGTTACTGATGACGTTAAGGTAACGGCTGACGCAAATTATAAGTCTGCTGATGTTTCAAAAACAGGTGAAACAATCAATAATGTAGGTATTGAATTCACAAATATCGCCCTTAGCGGTAATGACGCAGCTAACTACATTAAGCCGTCATCTATTGCTGATATAGCTGGTACGATTATTCCTTACCCAATTCACATAACAGCAATTAACGAAAATGCTCCAACTGCTTACTATAAGAAAGCAAAGAGCGGAACTATTGCCTCAACAGATAACTATACTGCAGAAATGAACGGTTTGACAAAACCTGCAATTAAGTTTAATTATAATTACGGTGATTTGGTTAACACAGTTGCAGACAGCGTTAGCGTTCCGATAAACGTTGTTGATTTTGTTACTGCTACTGATAATTTTGAAATAAAAACTACACCTTCTACAATCAATGGTAAAGTTGAAGTTCAAGGTATTAAAGAGATTAAAATAACAAAGGATAACCATGATTATAAGTATGGTGATACTCTTGTTTTGAATGACTTGTCGGTAAAAGTAACGTATGCTGATGATTCAATAAAGGAGAACATTAAATACAACGATACAGATTGGCAGACTCTTGGTTTAACTCTTAATACAACACTTCCGACAGACGGAACAGTATTAAAGAATTCAACAGATAACGGTAAAACAATTATTGTTGAAAAGGATACAGTACAGTCAGATGCAATTACAATAAACGTTGCAAAACGTACAGTTAAGATTGAAAGAGATGGCAGTGACGCTATCACTAAGACATATGACGGTACAAAAGCTGTAGAACAGACAATCGCTCTAAAGGTTGCCGATTTGCAAGAAGGATTTGACGGCGTATATAATGGTGACATAACAGGTGTAACAGCTACGCCATATATTTACAGCAGTAAAGATGCTCAGAATAATATAGCATTGACAGGTACACCGACTCTTGTAGGTTCTAACTTAGATGAATATACACCTACATATCCGTCATTGACAGGTAACATTACTACAAAATCAGTTACACTAACTCCGGTTATCTCTGAGGATATTTATGAAAATAAATTCGCGACAGATGATAAGGTTATAACTGAAACAGGCGCAACAGTTGAAAATAGTAAGGTAACTCAAAGCGGTATCGTATCAGGCGAAGAGGGTAACTTTACATTTGCTTATACTGTTACTGTTCCAAAGGCAGATTTAGCAAATGCAGCTACAAAATCTTATGCACCGACAAATACAAGCGAAAACGGTACAGGTAAGGGTAACTATACATTTACATGGAATGACGCAAGTGTAGAAATTAAGACTAACGCTGCAACAAGTATGGAAGTAACTACTGATCCGTCAGATATTTCAACTCAGAAATATTATGGTGACAGTATTTCGTTAGACGGTATGGTTGTTACAATCACATATGGAAATGGTTCTACTCACGAATTTACATATGGTTCAACTGAATGGAATAACGAAGGATTTACTGTTGCAATCGAAGACGGCGGTAACTTTAGCAAACTTGTAACAGGTAATAACGGTAAGCATATCGTTGTTTCAAAGACAGGTCTTAACAGTGCAAATACAGCTGCTACATTAAAGGTTAATAAGAAAGATTTACACTTGACAGCAGAAAAAGCTGACGGTTTATCGGCAATCGAAAAGACATATGATACTACAACTGACGCAAAATCAATTCTAAAGTTTGGTATCACAAGCGCTGACTTAGTATCAGGCGATAGCTTTACAGTTGATTCATCAAATGTATCAGCTACATTCGATACTAAGAACCAAGGTTCAGATAAGGATATTACAATAAGCGGTTTGACAATTACAGGCGATAACAGCGATCAGTATAATATAATTATGCCAAGCGGTGTAAAGGGTACAATTAATCCTAAGTCAATCACTGTAAAAGTTGCAGGAGTTGCTGATATTCTTGCCGGTGTTTCGGGTGAAGACTTGAAAAAGACAGCAAGCATTAATTACAGCGAACAACCTGAAAGTGGTGTTTCAGTAACAGTTACGGCAACATATCCTGATTCAACTCAAGATCCTGCAGGTCAAAAGACTGAAAAGGCACTTACATTCACAAAGACTGAAACAGGAAATGAGTTAGGAAACTATGTATTCACTTTGGATGAAAACGGTGTTAAGGGTTATGTTGTTAGCAACATAATCAATGAAATTAATGTAACAACTCCGCCACAGACTGAATATACACATGGTGATAACCTTTCATTGAAGGGTATGGTAATTGAGGTTAAGTATCAAGATTCTCGTGATGATAATATTTATACTTGCCAAGCTGACGGTACTTGGAAAGATAAGAACAGTACCACGGTAACAGAACTTCCTGTATCATTTGCACTTGAAAAGGATGGTACAGAAAACGCATTGACATCACAAACACAACAATTAAGACGTGATAATAATAATGGTGCAATCCTTGTTGTTAAGGGTGGAGATGAAAGTAACAAAGACACGACACTAACAGTTAATAAGAAGGAAATCACTCAAATAACTATTCCGAACCCGGTACCGTCACCGGAAAAGACATATGACGGCACAACAACTGTAACTCAGTCAATTTCATATGAAGGTGTAGGAGTTCTTGATGCAGATAAAGCTACAGTAAATTCACATATCAGTGCAACTGCTAATTATGATACTAAGGATGTAGCATTTGATAGCGACGGAACAACAGTTGCAAGTAAAGCTATTAACTTTACAAATCCTACAATGAATGAAAATGACAACTACACAATGTCATCAAGTGCAACAGTTACAACTACAATAACAGGTAAGATAAAGCCAAAAGATCTTACTGTAACAATAACAAGTGTTCCTTCAATTATTGTAGGTCAAAGTAAGACAGTTACATTGACAAAGACTACTAACTATACACAGAGTGGCGAAGTAACAGTTGGTGAAAATACAGAAGAAGTTAATTTAGCTGTTGTAGGTGAGTATGCACAAAATACTACAGCTGAAGATAATGTTAATGTAACATACTCAGTTACAAATAAAGATAGTTACAAAAACTATAACATTATAGTAGCAGAAAATCCAACGGGTACTGTAAATAAGAAACCTGTAACAAAGATTGAAGTTACATCTCCTACAAAGACAACATGGTCACATGGCGATGATTTAACTCTTGACGGTATGACAATTACAGTTACATACAATAATGATGATACTGATAAAAAGCAGTATAAACATATGGACGGTAAGTGGCATGATGTAACAGGTGGTAGTGATACAGAGTTATCGGGAACTCCTGACGATGTAACAATTACATGGGGTGACACAAATAGTTCAGCAACTGACGGTGTAATTCGTCTTGATGATATAAATAAGGGTCTTACACCTGATGACAACAACAACAAGACAACATCTGTTAAGGTTACATCAACAGTAAAGGATACTAACGGTGAGTATCAATCAGCTTCAACTGGTGACATTACTTTAACAAAGAAACAACTTACTCTAACAGTAAGCGGTAATATTACAAAGCCATATGATAATACAAGAGATCTTAGCACTGACAATCTTGGAAATGTAAGTCTTACATTAGACGGTGTAGCCGGCACTGACGGTGTTACATTAAATGAAACAGCTACAAAGAACAACATCAAGTATGCGGGAACAACAGTAGCAGATACAGCATCATCACCAAAACTTGTAATCGGTACAGTAGTGTTAGCAGATAATGCTAATAATCAATATTATACATTACCATCAGGTGCAAGCATTACAAATAGTACAACAGGTAAGATTAATAAGCGTCCTGTACAGATTACATCTGTAACAAAGAATATGAATACATCAGTTGATGCGTCTACAACAGGAACTTTGGAAAAATTAGTACAATCAACTACTGACGGTTATGGTATTTCAAGTGCATCAGGATGCTATTCAATCTTAAGCGGTCATGTAATTAAGGTTGATATACCTTATAGATATAGCCAGACATCAGCAGAAGGTCCAGCAGATGTTATATATGATAAGTATAATGCAAAGGTATCAGATGAAAATGCAGATTATGTAGCTAACTATGATGTATCATTTGATATTGCAAAAGGTAGTGCAACTATTTCAAACGGTACAGTTACAGGCGTTAAGATTGAAACAACAGGTAAAACAGAGTATACTCATGGTGATTCATTCGACCTAACAGGTACAAAGATAACTGTTACATACAATAACGGTGCAAAGCAAGATACATATGAGTATGACACATCAAGCGGTAAGTGGATTAAGAACGGTACAGGTACACCGGCTGAATTGCCGAGTGAAATAGGTATTAGTCTTGGTAACACAACAATTAATGCAAATCCGGCATCGGATACAGATAAGACTGTTGTAAAATATGACAAGACAAATACAACACCGGAATTGAAAGCTACTTATACAAAGAGTGGTAGTGAGCCTATTTCATCAACAGAAAATCCTACAGTTACGTTGAAGAAGAAAACTATTACAATAACTGTTGCAAACGGTGCAGATGAAATCAAGCATACATACAGTGGTAATAATTCTCTTACAGACGATGAAATCACTAAGTTGACGATTACAGAACCTACTAACTTCAAGGTTGGCAGTGATGATGTAACTCTAACTAAGGGTACACTTTCTGCAACAATCGGTAGTAACACTAACGGTAATGTAGATAAGAATTTAGCAATTAGTGTTTCTGGATATGAACTTAGCGGTAACGATGCAGACAAATACGAGATTAAATATGTAAGCACTGCAACAGGTGATATTACAAAAGCACCTTTGACAATTACAATCAGTTCAGTTCCGTCAATCAATGAGAATGCTACTGATTTGAAAAAGATTTTGACAAAGGATGTAAACTATACACAAAGCGGCGAAGTAACAGTTAATGGTAATAAGGAAACTGTAAATGCAACTGTTCAGGGAACATATCCTAACAGTACATATACAGGCGGCAGTGCAGATAAGAATGTATCATATACAGTTACAAATGCGGACGAATATCCGAACTATGATATTACAATCAGCGGTTCACCAAAGGGTACAGTTACTCAAAAGACTGCAACAGTTGAAATTATTAATCAGCCTAAATTTGTAACTGATACGACAAGACCACAACATGGTGATAAGCTTGGTACAGACGGTCTTAACGGATTTGAATACACTGTATCTTACAGTGACGGAACAACAACAAAGCATAAGTATGAAAACGGTGATTGGTTGACAACAGACGGTTATACAGAACCGGAAAACGGTACAGTATTTACATGGACAAACACAAACACACCTGTAAGCTCTGATTCTGAAATCCGCAGAGATATGGATAATAAGATTAAGATTACTGTTCCGACAGCAACAAATGAACCTTTTACAAATAAGGCAACTGCTGATAAGAAAAAGGTTAAGATTACAGCAAACGGTACATATACAAAGGTATATGACGGTACAAATACAGTAACATTAAACGAAACAACTCCTGAAATTACTTATACAGTAAGCGGTGTTGCAACGGGTGATACTGTAACAGTTACAGCAACTCCTGCATTTGTAGATGAAAATGTTGCTAAGTTCGGTGATGTATATCAAAAGGCAATTAACTTTACAAATGTTTCAATTAAAAATGAAGACGGTACAGACACAGATAATTATGAAATTGTCGCAGATGAAAACGGAGTTGTAATTGCTCCTATCATGGGTGCGATAACACCTAAGACAATCAACATCACTGCATTGACTGTTCCTTCATCAACAAAGGGTTCAGCAGGTGAAAAGACTGTAACAAAGAACAAGAACTTTACAACAACTGATATTCTTGAAAAGGATAAGGATAATGTTACAATCGGCTATAAAGCTACATTCGTAACATCAGCAACAGGAACTGTCGATGCAACTGTTACAGATGCAAAGGTAGACGGTTCAAATGACCAAATGACTCTTAACTACGTTGTAGGTACTGTTACCGGCGCTAAGATTGAAATAACCAGCAGCAATCCTGGTGGCGGCGGCGGAGGCGGCGGAGGAGGTAACTCCCTAAGCATTAAGTACGAAAACGCCGACGGTACAGCAGGTAAGGACGTAAGCAAGATTGAAGCTCCTGCAGGAAGTGATCCTGTAGACTTGATCGCAGTATTCGTTACAAAACCTGCAAACCCAACAGTTATTTGGACATCAGATAATGAAAGCGTTGCAACTGTAGACGAAAACGGTATTGTTAAGTTTATCGGTGAAGGTACAGCTATAATCACAGCTCAGTCTAAGACTAATAAGACTCTAAAGGATACTGTTACAGTTACAGTTACAAAGGCAGTAGCAACACCGACTCCTAAGCCGGCAAATCCTACTCCGGAACCTACAAAAGAACCGTCAATCATCACAAAGACTATGTTAAATCCATATATCGTAGGTTATGATGATAATGTATTCGGTCCTGAACTTCCAATCAGCCGTGAAGAAGTATCAGCAATATTCGCAAGATTGATTGCAAATAATATCTATATGGATAAAGAATATGATACATCATTCCCTGATGTAGGCGAAGGTTGGAGTAAAGATTATATCGGTTACTTGGAGAAATTCAGTGTAGTAACAGGTTATGAAGACGGTACATTCAGACCTCAAAATTACATCACAAGAGCAGAAATGGCTGTTATGATGGCTAAGGCAGAGGGCTATGACATCTCGGGCTATATGTCTTCTGATGAATTAGCTTATCCTGACGTAGATGAGGGTTACAGTGAATGGGCTGTTAAGGCTATCAAGTATTTGACAGACAGAGGTATTATGGAAGGTTATCCGGACGGTACATTCGGTCCGAACAGACCTATAACAAGAGCAGAAACTGTTGCAACAGTTAACAGAGTTCTTGCAGATATGACTGTCGGAAATATCGAGGTACTTCCGTCAGATATGACAGAGGCACATTGGGCTTATAATGATGTAGTATTCGCAATGAACCACAGAATTCTTAAAGACGTTGCGGCTGATGAAAGTCAGTTCATCAAGTCAGAAGAATATGATAAGAATAAGATTACGGAAACAGAAGTTGTAGAAGACACATCAGACGAGAATGCCGGAGCGGGTGCATCACCTACTCCGGAGCCTTCTCCGACTCCAAATGCTTGATTAATAAGAGCTTTTTACGAAATTTGTAATAATAGAGGCAGCGGATTTTCGCTTGCCTCTGTTGTTGCATTTTCAAATTATACAAGAGTTTATCTTGTTTGCTTTGAAAATGTAATAACGTTATTGTCATAATGAGGTGAGGGCTTATGAAAAAACAAAATATATGTTATAGATTATTAACGG
>OLWR01000515.1_pt1 | contig 24280 bp, 23 predicted proteins | sample 1673531 | NCBI WGS metagenome assembly OLWR01 (sample SAMEA103958114, study PRJEB25191) | human gut metagenome | reverse complement strand
TTCGCCTATCGAATTTCTTAATAATAGTGTCCAATATGATTGACAAACCTACATTAGCGCAAAATATCAAACCATGGCAAAAATAAGAACAAATTCGTAAAGTATATCTAATAGTATTGTATTATATACCATCTTGTAGTATAATGTACATATGACAAAAGTCGTAAACCAGCTAAGAACAGGACGAATATATGAAGAAAATACTTATTACTATTTGTGTGGCAGTGGGCGTATATTTTGCATTTAGCAATACAATTGATGAATTTCTGTATCCAGAGAAAAGACCGGGATTGAATACATACGACACATACACCACAACAACACAGCAGACCACTACCGCAGTTACTCAGCAAACACCCATAGTCACTGATGAGGACGGATATGAACCTCGTGATGACCGAAAGCCTGACTATGTTCAGCCTGCAGACCCCACATGGTCGAAAAGGACTTTTAACTGGACGAGCTATGACAAACGATATACCTTTGAAATATCAATGAATATTCAGGACGATATGTATGAATATTATCATAGCCTTTTGAGATACTCATATGTGAAAGATTATCATAACTATGTAAGTGACGACAATAATCATAAGCTCGTAAAACAGCTTGCAGACGAAATAAAAAGCCTTTGCGACCAATGCGGTTATGGCGAATCTGAGACTATAAGAGAAACTGCAAATTTCGTGCAGAGCATAGAGTATGTTGACGACATGACCTCAACGGGATATACTGATTTTCCAAAATATCCTCTGGAAACGCTTTATGACCAGTGCGGTGATTGTGAGGACTCGTCCATACTTTTGGGAGCTTTGCTCAAAGAACTTGGCTATGGCTGCATTTTTATCGAGCTTCCTGAACACGTTGCAATAGGAGTAAAGGCGACAGACGATGCCCTCGGTACATACTATGATTATAATGGAAGCCATTATCTTTACATAGAAACTACCAACTCCGGCTGGGATATCGGAACGCTTCCTGATGATTTCAATGAGGAAAAGGCTAAGATATACGATGTGTGGTAAAATTTCAAAAGCCCACAGATGCGATCAATGTGATCGGGTCTGTGGGCTTTTTATTATATTGTACATCAGAGATTTATCTAATTACAAAATAGAAATCTTGTATCTGTTATTTTCTATCCTTAAAGAAATCCGCCCATTCTGGATTTTCTTTATCAAAAATCTGTTTCTGCTCTTTTGTTAATTTATAAGGATAATCATGGAACATATTAAATTCAGTGGTTTTGTCAAAGCTGAATATCCATACTCCGATAACTGTAGGGTCATCTTTCCACCAAATAGTATCGGTTTCTTTGTTTTTTGTACCATATGTTTGGCACTGCACTTGACCTCTTTTCATAAATCACATTCTCTTGCAATTTCAGTACATTCAATCTCAAGCTGAATTATCAAGTCTTAGATTATCAACGCTGAAATATGTGGCTTCAAAAATTCAAATGTCATATTAATTTTTGCAAACTATTTTTTCTATCCTGCAACAATGCCTCTTATTATCATCATAACTGATCCTCTCTTCTTGTCGATTTTTTTGTCGTTTTTATTATATCATTTTTCTGTAGCAAAAACAAGGTGAAAAAAAGTTTATTGTATGAGAAATACACTATCAAATATCTCGCAAAAAAATATAAGAAAAAAAGAATATATCATAATTGTGCCGAATTGGTTCGGTAAACTGTACTAAGTGGGTGCTATAATATATATAGAAGCTTGAAAAGGGAATAAAATCAAAAAACACACCACAGACCATTTTGGAACAGTAAACAGAACCTTAAAGGTGCTATAATAAGCACATAAGGTCAAGACAGAGTTGATACGGAGGTAAGGCTATGAAAAAGAACACAAAGATTTTTAACACAGAGGTCATTGAGAGAATGGCATTGTCAGATAACATTCCGCCATTTGACGAGCAAAGAAAGGGTACACAGGTCATCATGATCGAGGAGGGCAAAAAGACGGTGATATATGATGATTATTCTATGTACTGTGACGCTGACGCAAGAAAGTGGAGAGTAGAGGCCTACAACAGGACGGACGGCAGAAAGCTTGACAGATTGTGTATGTGCGGGGGCGTTTATCCTACAAGAAAAAGGGCTATAGCTGAGATAGACAGATTTGCATACAGAGGTAAAAATCTGGTGTTCTTTGTCCTGCCAATAGATTTTACATATGACAAAAAGGCTATGATATGGCAGGGCGAGGAGCAGTACTCATGCGATGATAAGCTAGTCCTTGCAACTAAAAAAGAGCTTGTGGAAGAAAGCAAAAAGCGCATGAAATTTATGACGGACAGAATGGGGAGTGGAAGAATAAACAGAAAGAAGCTCACAAAAGCGGAAGCAGAGGCTCTGGCGGCGTTTGATGAGTTTCAGAAGTATCGTGAGGATAAGTGTTATCCATATGCTATCATAGGTGGCAATGCAGTGCTTTATGTTAGTCCGTACAAAAATGATTGGAAAGCAGAGCGTGAGTGCCTTGATATGAAAGGCGACGGCATAGACGGCTGTGTTTCAGCCTTTGTTTATAACAGTATCACTCCTGAAACAAGCGAGAAAGGAGATATCTTTTTCAAGATAATTTCAAATACTATAATTCGTGAGGCATAGCTGATTGACAGGGATATATTCCCTGTGATACAATATAATTATAGAGATAATTGTTATAGGAGGGCGAACTATGGCAGAAAAGAAAAATATAAAAGATAAGCTTGAAAATCTGAAAAAATGCTCGACCTAGTTATGGATAAGGTCAAAACAAGATCTGGGAACATGGAAAAACTGATAGCTAAATACAACCAAACTAATGATACAAAAGGAGAAAAGCATGAAAATATACTGCATGAGTGATATACACGGCTGTTATTCAGCACTTTGCGACGCTTTGGAGCTTGTCATTGACCACCTTGACGAGCCTGACACAAAGCTTATCTTTCTGGGAGATTATATCCACGGCGGCGAGGACAATATAGCTGTGCTTAAAAAGATAATGGGCTTGCAGAATATATATGGTCATAGGAATGTGGTGGCGCTTCTTGGCAATCACGAGGAAATGGTGATGAGCGGTTTTTCTTCGGTCAATGAAATGCTAGGCAGCGGCGAATATGATGACGCTGATGACTCGTATAGATATTGGTTTGAACGTCTGCCGAGATATCATGTTGAGGGCAACACTATCTTTGTCCACGCAGGCATTGACGAGGATTCGGGCAATGCTTGGGAATACTGCACCGAGGATTATATTTTTACAGAGCAGTATCCTCACAGGCTTGGCAAGATACACGGACTTGACAAAAAGGTGGTGGCAGGGCATGTCCACACCAGCAGTATAGCAGGCGACCGCAGATTTAACGATATCTACTATGACGGAGCGAATCACTACTACATTGACGGAGATGTGCTCAGCACAGGAGATATAAATGTTCTTATGGTAGACACTGACACTGATAAGTATTATAAGGTAACAGAGAATTACAATATTCCTATTGAGCCTTATGACAGTGAAGCTTGGTAGACTATTGTATGCCGTCTTAAAACCCAATATAACACTAACGTCCCCAAGTTTTCCTCGGGGACGTTTTTTACTTTGTCAACTGCCATGAAAAGAGTTAATTAAAAATTCAGAACTTTTGTTCGATTTTCTATTGTAAAACAGAAAGTTTCGTGGTATACTATTATACATAAAGGAAAAAGGCGGTGATGCTATGGAAAAGACCTATGTTGCAATAGACCTGAAATCTTTTTATGCTTCGGTGGAGTGCGTGGAAAGGCAGCTTGACCCATTGAATACAAACCTTGTGGTGGCTGATGAGAGCCGAACGGAGAAAACTATATGTCTTGCAGTGTCACCGTCACTGAAAAGCTTTGGTATTTCAGGCAGGGCAAGGCTTTTTGAGGTCATTCAGCGTGTGGAGCAGGTCAATAAGGAGCGTTTGCAGAAAGCTCCTAAAAGACAGTTTGCAAAGAAAAGCTATATCTATTCGGAGCTATCTGACCCTGCCTGTGAGCTTGATTATATCGTGGCAACTCCGCAAATGGCGAAATATTTGGCTGTGAGCGCAAAAATATACGGGATTTATCTGAAATATGTGTCACCAGAGGATATTTTCGCCTATTCTATCGACGAGGTCTTTATTGACGCAACTGGCTATCTCGGGCTTTATAACGTTGACGGACGTGGCTTTGCACAAATGCTCATTTTGGACGTGCTGAAAACTACAGGTATAACCGCCACAGCAGGCATTGGAACGAATATGTATCTGTGCAAGGTGGCAATGGATATTGTGGCAAAGCATATCCCTGCGGATAAAAACGGCGTCCGTATCGCAGAGCTGAACGAACAGCTTTACAAAGAAACGCTGTGGGGGCATACCCCTATCACGGACTTTTGGCGTGTGGGCGCAGGCACAGCAAGCCGCCTTGAAAAGCTTGGTATTTACACCATGGGGGATATCTCACGCTGGTCGCTGGACCATTATCTTATAGGGAAGCTTTACAAGGTTTTCGGCAAAAATACCGAGCTTCTTATCGACCACGCATGGGGTATCGAGCCTACCGCCATACCTGACGTGAAGTCATACCGCCCCTCGAACAACAGCATTTCCTCTGGGCAGGTCTTGCAAGAGCCGTGTAATTATGAGCGCACAAGGCTTATTCTGTGGGAAATGGCTGATATGCTGTCCCTTGACCTTGTGGATAAGGGCGTTGTAACAAATCAGATCGTTCTCACTGTGGGGTATGATAAAGAAAGCTTGGCGGACGGTCACTATACAGGCGAGGTGGTTTGCGACCACTATGGCAGGAAGATACCAAAGCACGCCCATGGCACTCAAAATCTAGGCAGGCACACTTCCTCGACAAGAAAAATAATAGACGCAACCATGGCGCTTTTTGACAGAATTATCGACAAGACTTTGCTTGCAAGACGGCTTAATCTGACCGCCTGTAATGTCATAAGAGAAGATGATATCCCCGAAATTGAGAGCTATGAGCAGATAAGCTTGTTTGATATGGCGGAAGCGGCAAATGCTGATAACAACGCAGAAGAAAAAGAAAGGGCATTGCAGGAAGCAATGATCTTGATAAAGCACAAATATGGGAAAAATGCCATTTTAAAAGGCACAAACTATACCGAGGGAGCTACGGCAAGAGAGCGCAACCGCAGTATAGGCGGTCACAAGGCATGAAAGGTGGGGCTTACAATGTATGATAATTATTATGATATAAAGCAGTTTTCACGTCCGCACTATGACGATCATCCGCAAATGTCTATATCGGACAGGGCGGCGCAGTTCAGCCCTTTTGCAGCTTTGACAGGCTATGACGCTGCTGTTGATGAAACCGCAAGATACACCGAAATCAGGGAGGAGCTGACAGAGGACGAGGTAAACAAGCTCAATGACGATCTCAACCGTCTGCTTGATATGTTTGACGAACGTCCTGAGATAAGGGTGACATATTTTGTTCCCGATAAGAGAAAAAGTGGTGGCAGCTATCAGACCAAGACAGGCATAGTGAGAATTTATGACGGCTACACCAATGAGCTTGTTTTTATGGACAAGACTAGGATAGCTGTGGAGGATATGTGTTTGGTGGAGTTTGTGGAGGAGAGAGGGGAAATACAGTAGAATAAACCTTATTTGCTGATTTTTCCAGACGTTGTTACGCCATATATGCTATGACCCAAAATTCAGAAGTTCCGCCACGCAAAAAAGCCCATCAAATAGCGTATCTACGTTGTTTGATAGGCTTTTGTTTTTTCTTGACTTCAGATATTTGCCGTAATGTTTTTGCGTTCTTTTTGTGGGTATGCGGAATAAGAAACGGATAGCCGTCTGATGAGGACGGTTATCCGTGTTTGGGTATATTCAGTTACTAAGCTAAATGAGAATTTACAGTGCAGAACTGTTTATCCCGTCAAAAGCAAATTCTTTCGATTCATCATCATAAATAAATATCAATTCTAATCCCAAATAATCGTCTGGATATCCAAGATCAGTTCCAAGCAGTGCTGTTTCAATCGAAAGAATATCATCTTCAAATGATACTGACCTAATATACCACTCACCTGTAAGCACCGATCGTTTCGGGAACATTCCCTCTTCATCATTACACAGATCATCATTGTTGATATAATCCCGTATTTCATCTTCAGAAATCTGCAATAAAGTTCTTTGGCTATTTTCAAATAAGGTCTTTGAAACCGAGGATGTGAAAAAATACTGCGGTTCTAATTGATTTTCATAGTTAGAAAACAGGTTATCCGGATTTGGTTTGGATAAACGTATCATTTTTAAATTCATAAGCCACAACTCCTCTAAATTCCGATTTAGCAGAGAAAGCTATATCACTTTCTCATTTATCTTTATTATACCAAACCGCCCCGAAAAAGTCAATCTGTAAACCTTTTGCAAACAAATAGCGTTGCAATATACCGCCAGTTGTGCTATAATCAGGATATAGAGCAGAGCGGAGGTGAATCGCAATGGATAACGAAAACGAAGAATTAGTAAACTGTGTATTATATAAGAAAATCAAGCGGGTGGAGATCGCAGAAATCTCTATCAGCAAGACCATGATAAAATCGGCTCAACAGGATAATGACGGCAATTGATGATCATATTAAATGAATAGGAGGGTTTTACTTGACCGTTGATACAAAAGAGGTAGTTACTACTATAGCCTATATGATAGGCGTCCGAATGTCAGCTCTGACCGTGAGTTACGGTGAATGTTCCGAGCTTATCGAGAAGCTCCAAGCCGATAAGGACGCCACTACGATAAGATATTTATGTAAGCTTCGAACAGTACTGATGCAGAAATTCAAAAAGACCGATGATCTGATGCGGTTTCAGCTCAAAAATTTGCATAACATAGAATGGTACGATACGGATAATATCAAACAGCTTGAAAAATGGGGATTTACCATTATCCAAGCGAATTGCCGTTCAGAGAAGTATATGCAGGAGTTTACAAGGCTCATCAATGAAAATATCGACAAATGCTCTCAACTATTCTACGATTGGCTGAATTGGGAGTATATCAGAGATCTGTTCTTTGTCCCGAAATACAATAAGAACGGTGTAATGAAAGCCGAGTTCAATAAATATATGGCGAATATCGAACATTACCCATTTCAGATGTATATTCACTGGCAACCTGCCGAAGTCGGGAGCATCATCTATTCCGACCGTAAGTTTTTGAAGATCATCTACGGTCAGCATAATGACAGCTTCACCGATTATACGAAATATCGGGACGCAGATGATGAAACACGAAACAATATCTATAATTTTATCGACAGCACCGAGAAAACAGCTATAGCTGTCGATTGTGAGAACTCTGATCCATACAAGCTTTATAGTGTTCTGAAAGGCTTGAATCAGGAGGAGCTTGCTAAGATCGAGAAGATCACGCTATATGACGATCCGAACACTACCGCAGGCTGGGATTGGCTCTCTAAATTCACGCAGATACCCGTTGAACATATAGAGATCGACCGAGTGACAGACAGAAAGTCACTGGTCGATGTGCGAATGACCGCAAGCGTAGTCACGGACTTCTACCGTGACGGGATAACATCTTTTATTATTGTGTCAAGTGATTCGGACTTTTGGGGACTTATCGAGAGCCTGCCGAAAGCAAAGTTTCTTGTTATGTACGAATACGAGAAGTGTGGAACGGCGATCAAGAACGCCCTCGCACAGCACGGCATCTATTATTGTGCCATTGATGATTTCTGCACCGCAGGCACGGAGGAGTTGAAACGTGCCGTACTCTTTGCAGAGCTTGAAAAGCATTTGCCATCACTCATTGGAGAGAACCCTCTGGAGCTTACTCACAAGATATATGAAGCCACAAAAGTGACCGCTACCATGAAAGAAATGGAGAACTTTTGCAATAGATATGTCAAGACATTGCGTCTGAAGGTGAACTCCGAAGGGAAATTCGTGATAGAGATCCAAACAATCTAAGAGAAACTCGCATGGCTTTCTATCAATATCATTAAGCTAATAAAATCAAGAAATAAAATTGCGTGAAAATATCTAAGCCCCACGGTGTATTTAAGGTCATCAGAAGAAAAAAAGATCTTCAGATAAATTTGTAGCAATTACTTCATAGCTGTCATCTGATATTTTAAAGCGAACAATCCGTACAGGCAACTCATAAATAACAGTAGGCTCTGATTTTTTTGAAGGAAGAAAATCAAAGGTACTGTTAAAACTTTTTTGCATAAAAAAGACTTCATACCGCTGTGAAACAGTATGAAGTCTGAAAAAATCTTAGATCACCAGCAGTAGCATACAGAGTAGATCGTTACTGTGCCGTTTGCTGCACCTGCGTGGATCTGATCCAGCTTTCCGCCGAAATCGGAAGTGCCGAATGCTGACTTGCAGTTGTTGTAAGAATACTTTGCGTAGTAGTGTCCGTTTGCTGTGCCTGTTTCGCTTGGTGAAACCTTTGCCCACTCTGCTCCGCCTGACCAGCTCTGAAGAACAAATTCTACCTGATTCTGTGTTCCTGAGTATTCAACGTAGAAGTAGCCGTTTGACTGAATGTCATATGCGTTGAAGCCTCCGCCATTCTTTGAAGTCATTGCTGAAACAGCCTGACCCCATGCTGAAGCAGTTGAAGAACCCCAGAAGATCGATTTGTAATTGCTGCCTGAGCTGCTTGAAGAAGATGAAGATGAGGAAGAACCGGACGTTGATTCAAGATACCAAAGCTGGCACTTTCCGCCCCAGTAGCTCCACTGGTTAATGTTTGCTCCATCAGCTGTGCTCTGTTCGTAAACGTCAAGGCATGAGTAGCAGTCTGAGATCTTTGTCTTGATAGCATAAGCGTCGCCGATCTTTACAAGCTGGAATTTCTGACAGTCACCGCCGTGATACTGCCACTGGTTGATGTTAGCACCATTGTCCCTGCTCCAGTTGTATACGTCAAGACAGCTTTTGTAATTTGATGCACCTGTGTAAATAGTGTAATAGCCGTTTCCATCGCTTACAAGCTTAAATTTCTGATTGTTTCCGCCTGTACCTCTGTACTGCTGAACGTTTGTGCCGTTGTCAGCCTTTGCCTTGTATACGTCAAGATACTTGCCGCTGAGTGCGCTCTTGATGTAATATGTTCCGTCAAGTCCGAGAACTCCGCCGTTGGAATCTGTTGAAGTTCCTGAAGAAGAACCGCCGGAAGAGCTTCCTGAACCGCTGTAAACGGAGCAGGTCTTAGAAGTTGCCTTAATTCCGTTTGAGCCGTTGATAAGTGTATTTCCCCATGAAGAAAGGCTTGAGCCGTCCCATGAGTTTGCAATGTCGAGGTAGCTCATGTCAGAGTTGTTGCCCTTCCATGACCAGCCAAGATAGCCTACGCCCTTGCTTGTGCAGTAGCTCATGATAGTAGCCTCATCAACGTCGCCGTTTGTGTGCTGACCACCGAACTCGCCGATAACAACAGGCACACCGATGTTGAGTGCGTTATCAATGTTGTTTCTTACAGTTGATGCGTTCCCGCCTGCGTATTCATACATATGAATGGAGAATACGGTGTTCTTCTGTGAGTCTGCGTTGAAAACAGACTTACCGTAATCCTTGATGCTGTCAGGATACTGTCCCCAGCCTGCACAGTCTACCATAAGCATATTTGTAATGCCTGCGTTCCTTACAGATTGGATAGCAGACTTGTAGCCGTCAGCCCATGCGCTTCCGTTCCATGTGCCGCACCATTCATTTGCGATGTTTACGATAACATATTTCTCAGTACCGCTGAGAACGTTCTTCATTTCCTTCCAGTAGTCAACGCACTTGTTAAGATCATAAGTGCTGTCGCTGCCTGTTGCGTCATGTACTTCGAGAATGCATATCAGCTTGTTTGACTTGCACCAGCTGATGATGTTCTTTACTTCCTGTGCGCTTGTTTTTGTGTACTTTGAGCCGTTTGCAAGTACGACTCTTACGGTATTTGCGCCGTTGTTTGCAGCGCCCTTGATAGAAGTTTCAGTCTTCTCTGTGTACCATGCATGAGCAATGTTCACGCCACGCATAACGAACTTGTTTCCGCTAGCGTCATAGATACTAGTACCGCTTACATAAAATCCTGATGCCGCCTCTGCGGTTGGTGTTGTCATAAAACCGAAGCAGGTTATTACGGCAAACATTACAGCAACAAAAGTCTGTAATGCCTTTGCAGAAAAAGTTTTGTTCTGTACCATAAAAAGCTCCTCTTATACAATTATTTTTTTAATACCGGTATTCTAAGGCAGCACTGCATTATCCTCGTGCGTTGCTGCCTTAACTCTGTCAACGTAAAACATTATATTATTAAAAGTAAAATAAGTCAACTTAAATATTTGAGTAAAACGTTTACACAAATAATTTTCGTATTTTAGCACAATTTTTCGTAGATTAATTGAACAATATGACTAATTTTTATCACATATGCAGTATAATATGTTGTATATACACAAAACTCTGCTTTTAAATTTCAGAAAATTAAGAAACTTTTTGAAACAAAAATCGGTATATACGCTGCGTTGAGCATATATACCGATATAAAATTTCCTTTATATTGATTCTATCAAGCCGTCAGAATATATCTTTTTTTGTTCTCGTACAAATTCAGAGATCATAATCAGACCTCCTTATTCTTGTGTGGTATCACCGTATTTTACATCCTCCACTTCACGATCTAACTGAATGTCATGAGGCTTTCTATTTGTTGTATTTTATCTTGACATTGTCACACCTTTGTGATAAAATTAGTAATATGTGAGAAATTATAGTGGAAAGGAAAAAATAATATGAAGTTATTTAAGCGGACGCTTACGACGGCAGTGGCAGTGTGTCTTGCACTGCAAAGTGCAGTGGTATGCTTTGGAGCTGAGGCAGAGGAGCAAATTCCTGCTGGCGGAGAGGAAGTTGGTCCTTATACATCGGAGAACGATGAAGCCATTCAGTTGACTGAGGATATGTATAGCAGTTGGTATGAAGGCAATCAGACGTATGACGGCACGGAAAAGACGCTTTATGGCTATTCTCTTATGGACAGCAACAACTATTACCGGCTCACTGAGGACGAGGACTATGTTGTTACTTATGAGAACAACATAAACGTAGGTACAGCGACGGCTACTTTCACTGGTATAGGTAATTACACAGGAAGCTTTACAAAGAATTTCAATATCGTGCCAACTGATATTTACCGTGCGGATATTGACTGCGAGTATGAGCAGAGCTACTGTGCCGGTAACCCTGTTCAGCCAAAACCTATTGTTACATACAATGATATTGTGCTTGCTGAGGGCGTTGACTATGAGATCGAATATGAGGACGACTGTGGCGAGCTTGGCTGGCATTATGCTTATATTAAAGGTATCGGCAACTTTAATGGGACCGATTCCTTTGAGTATAACGTTGTAGAGGCTGAAATATCCAGCGAGAATATTTCTGTGGATACTAGCTGCACCTACACGGGTTATGCTCAGACTCCTGCACCTGTTGTTACAGTTAGTGGTGCGGTGCTAAGACGTGGCGTTGATTATAATGTATCATACACAAACAATGTGAATGCCGGAACAGGCTATATGACCATAGCAGGAATGAACGGCTATACAGGATATGTGACAGTGCCTTTCACTATCAGCCCGAAAGCTGTTTCTGAGGTCGAGATACTAAAGATAGCTGATGTGGATTATACCGGCAAAGCTGTCAGACCGAGCCTTTTTGTCAAGGCAGACGGAAATATGATCAAGAGTTCCGACTATACTGTAACATATTACAATAACACAAATATAGGCACAGCGACCGCTGTTGTTACTCTTGGCGGAAACTACGAAAGCAGGTACCCTGTTTCGACAACATTCAAGATCGTTCTTGGAAAGCCAAAGGGATTTAAGGCTACCGCTGACTCTACCACTTCTGTAAAGCTTAGCTGGAACAAGATCGGCAATTGCAAATACAGGGTCTATCGCTATGATCCAAAGAAAAAGACCTACAAGCGTCTGACGGTCACCAGTTCCACAAGCTATACTGACAAGAAGCTTTCAGAGGCAACGAGTTATACTTATGCCGTAAAGCTTGAATACAACTCTAAGACCGGCCCTTATATAACGGTAAAAGGCAACACAAAGATATCTGCTCCGAAAATGACGGTAAAGGCTTATAATAAGAAAGTCACAATAAGCTGGAAGAAGAACACAAAGGCTGATGGATATCAGATATACTGGTGCAAGGGCGATGAGTGGACTATCCCACATAACGATTACTATAGTATGCCAAAGGATTGCTATAACGATTATGTTCAGCTCAAGAAGATAACAAAGAACAGCACGACCTCTTATACAAAATCAGACCTTTCAGGTTCAAAGAATTATCACTTCAAAATGAGGGCTTATAAGACCATAAACGGAAAGGTGGTTTACAGTAGCTGGACGGGTATCCAATGCAAGATAAACACTGTTTCAAGACTTAATGCGGCAACAAAAAAGAGCCACAGCACTTATAAGATCTACAACGTTCAGGGCAAGAAAACAAAGACCTCAACGCACACTCTTACAGCAGAGGAGAAGAAGATACTTAAAAACTTTGCCTCAAAGCATTTCAAGAAAGATTGGTCGGCGGCAAAGAAGATCGAATATACTGCGGATTGGATAAGAAAGAATTTGAAATATGGCAGGATACCGACAGGCTCGCATAGCAAGAATATCTTTGTATACAAAGAAGGTCAATGTTCTGATTACAATGGCGCACTGGTGGAAATGATGGTTTATCTCGGATATGACGCAAACCTTGTTATGGGCAACCGCAATGGCGGAGGACAGCACTTCTGGGGCGAGATAAAGATAGACGGAGTGACTTATCTGCTGGAAGTCGGAGAAAAGGTCTATGACAGCCCACAATGGAATTACAAGTGGCAGTTTATGTGCCTTAAATATTCTGAGGCTGACGGTGGTTACAAGAAAAACGGAAAGTTATACTAAAACAAAATGCTCTGCGGAGAGTGTGATTCCGCAGAGCATTTTGTTTCGCTTTAATAAATTTGCGATACCTAATAAACCATTATTGCTTCTTCGCTGGTTTTTTTCTGACTGATAATGAAGAATATGTTGTAATGGTTCAAAATAGAACGATTTTGAGAAAGGGAAGAGCAACTGATGTTTTTCAGTCGCTCTTTTTTTGTTTTATAATGGCAAAAAAATCTTATGATACTTCTTGCCAAATCCCTTTCAATATATTATAATGTATTTAGAAGATCATATTTGAAAGGAACATATGGAAAATGAAAAACATTGTTACAGCCCTGATGCAGTTTGTGATACTTGTGGTCGCATTTGTCATTGTGACCTTTGCTATACCTAAGATCGCAGGAAACGATGACAGATATGATAAGTACATAGCTGAAAACTCAAAGCAGACCGTCACTGTGGGAAGTGCCTTTGGCGTTGTCAAAGACGGTGAAAAGGCTTCGTATACTGATATTGATAACAGCCTGAAAAATATATTTAGTAAAGTGACTCCACTGCAAAAGCCTGTGAATAAAATTCTGAACAGGCAAATAAGCTTCAAGCAGGCAAAATATTTTGAATATTATTGGCTCACTGCACTTATCTCAGGCGTACTTTGCTGGATATTTGCGGCAGGCTTTCCGTTTAGGATAGGGCGAAAGGGCTTCAATGTGTTTGGTTCTGTGTATAATAACTTTTCAAAAGTTGTCCTCCTTGAAGATGAGATGACCCGTGAGGAATATGAGGTCGATCTAGGTATGACCATATGGGGACCTTTGTGGATAATCCTTATTGCTCTGCGTGCGACCTTTGCTATTACATGGGGCTTTATTCTGCCTTTTGTGATAGCCGCCAATCTTGCCATAGGTATTATAAGAATAATTGGAAATGTTATTATCGTCAGCGTCCGTGGTGCTGCCGCCACTGCAAAAAGGCACAGCCTCTCGCAAAAGCTTGACAAAACGACCTTTTCTATTTATCCTGAGGGCGGATATTTCAGAGTAGAGCAGGATCAGGACAATGGTCAGGGCGTATATGTGAAAAATTATTGGAACGCTGTTGCGGCAAAGGCATTGTTTGAAAGCGAAGCCGGAAATAAGTCTTTCAGCAAGGAGGATTCTGAGGAAAACATTCTTCGTGGAGATATAAAAGAGAAGAAGTTTTATGAAACATATCGTTTGCTCAGCCGTATAAAGGGTCTTTTCAATAATGATATCAAGGAGAAAAAAGCAATTATCACCGCTTCATTAAAGAACAAAGAGGGCGGCTATGAATACAGATTTATTGCTGAACCGGAATTATACCATGTTTATATGGTGGGTGATGAAAAGGCAGAAAACCTTAGCCATAAAGATTTGAAAATAGATTTTAATGCCGCAATGCTTCTTGACCTGCTTGATTTTGACCGAAAGGGTCAAAGATATGATCATAATGATTTTCTTAATTTGTATTACGCTGATAGTGATGAATTTACAGCTAAGCTTATGAATTATAATCATAAGCTGATAGCAAAGTTTGGCAGAAACAGATATGACGAGTATTTTGAACAGCACAAACAGCAGATAATCGAACACCGCCGATATAAAAAGCTTTCGGCTGTGGGAGAAGATGAAGATTGAGATAATAAGTATTTGATATAATAAACAAGCCTCCCACGGAAATTGTTTCTGTGGGAGATTTTGCTTTCCGTACACCAATCACCTACCGCTTGTGCAACTTTTTTGCCGTTTGTGCAAATATTATTGACTTTTTGTTAAGAATCATAGATAATTATTATAAATATTCATACTGTTAATTAGAGTTGCTTGTTAAACAATGAAAATGAGAATAATAGAAAACTCAGCGAAAGTGTTTCTGCAGACGATGAACTATGATACTAAAAAAGTTTAGAAAGCAATGGTGGACACTATGGCGGCTGTCATAATGTCAGATGAAGAGAGGTGAAATATGGATAAAAAGGTAAAAGCTTTTTTTGCAGCTATGGGAATTGCCACGGCGTTGTTAGTGCCTGTTTCTGCATCTGCGGATAATTCTGACTCAAAAGTGCAGGTGAGCATCGACATTACTTGGGACTCATTGGAGTTCACCTATACAGATCGGCAGTGGGATCCTGAGACCCATTCATATATAGGCGGCGGTTGGTCTGACAGCGGCGGAAATTTTACTTTGACAAACACAGGGAATGTGGGTGTTATGGCGGATTTTTCATACAAACAAGCAGAGGGCATGGACGAGATAAAAGGCTATTTTTCAAGCAGTGAGCTAATAGTGCCTATCTCAGAAAGTAAGAATTGTAAGTTGAGCCTGTCAGGTAAACCAACAGAGCATTTTGAAAGCAAGACTATCGGCACTGTTTCAGTGAATGTCTATCCTCACGGCTGGGCAAACGTGAACGGCACAAAGTATTATTTTCGACTTGGTTATAGGGAAACTGGCTGGGTAAAGGATGAGGACACTGGTGATTGGTACTATTTTGATAAAGACGGCAATATGGTGAAAGGTTGGTTTAAGGACGGCGGAGAAGAATGGTATTATGCCGACGAAGACGGCAAGGTGCTCACAGGCAGCAACAATGGTGGTGGAAACGATTGGTATTATTCTTATGCTGACGGCAAATTGTATAAAGATTGGGTCAAAGTGGATGACGATTGGTACTATTTTGACGTAGACGGCTCAATAGCAAAGGACACCACTATCGACGGACGATATATTGGACTTGACGGCAGGTGGGACGGAATAGGCGACGCACCAAATACATAAATAATGATGATTTGTAAAGGACTAATTACTTATGAAAAAGACGATCTCGATCATAATGGCATTAGCACTTGCGGCAACACTCAGTACGGTGGTGTTTGCAGCGGAGGCTGATGACGGAAACCTCAAAAAGAATATCAGTGTAAAGGCAAAGTATGTGGAGGATATCAAAGCCTCAAAAACTATCCAGGCTGACGTTATATGGGGTAAAATGGAGTTTACATACAATGTGAGCGGAACAAAGACTTGGAATGCAAAAACTCATGAATATGATATCGACACAAAGGGCAAATGGTCTGCAAAAGGTAATGATATAAGCGTTACAAACCATTCGAATAGGGATATCGACGTTGATTTTACATACCAGCCTCTTGATGAATACAGCGTTGTAAAAGGCACATTCACAAATGACGAATTTACCATACCCACAGCCGAGGGCAAGGCTGTTAATGATGAAAGCCTTACAGTAAGCACGGCTCTTACCCTAAGCGGCGAGCTTTCATCAGATGTTACCGCTCTTACAAAAGTAGGAAACGTAGTGGTAAATATTGCAGAGGCAGTGCATTGATCGGCTTGACAATGCCGGAATCATAAATGTGTGTTACTGTTTAGACTTTCCTGAATTCCACAACAGTTCATAAAACTGCAAAAATATGATATAATTTTCAGGTAATAATTTAAGGGCAATGACGCTCCGTGTAATTTGATGCTCTCGGCTGATTTTTTTCATACAAATGAGAAGGTTAGGCAGCTATTTTTTCACGTTGCAATGAACGGCATGGAGGCAATGGACAAGATGTTCGCTATACTTGACGAGCCGACAGGCAATCATGACAGCCTTAACGAAGCGGTGATACTCAAAGTGCTCCGTGACGAAGGCGCAGGCAGAACAGTGGCAGTGGTTTGGGTCTGCCATGTGGTATATTTTGTTTTTGGCGTTAAGACTATCCGCGAGGAAGAATAATATGTAGCGGCACTCTCAGTGGGAGTGCCGCTTTTTGATATATTTTTAATAATTATTAACAAAATATCACAAAATTACTCTATAAATAGTTGTATTATTAAATCATATAATTATGACGGTAGAAAATGCCGTTAAAAATAACGGAGGAAAGAATATGTCTTACAACGAATTTTTACCAAGCTACTCTATTGGCGACGATTGCTACAAAGAAATACCTTATGTTACCCGACGTTATGGAAAAACCGCTGTTGTTATCGGCGGCAAGACCGCTATGGAAAAGGCTAAGCCTGAACTGCTTGCGGCTCTAAAAGGCTCTGACCTTGAGATAACCGACTTCATATGGTATGGCGGTGACTCAAATTATGAGAACATTGAAATGCTTAAAGCTATGCCGGAAGTGCAAAATGCAGATATGGTCTTTGGCGTTGGCGGCGGACGTGCCGTTGATACTGTAAAGACCCTTTGCGACAGAATTGATAAGCCGTTTTTCACTTTCCCGACCCTTGCTTCAAACTGCGCTTCCTGCACGGCAATATCTGTTATCTACAATGCTGACGGCACTTTCAAGGAATACGCTTACCTCAAAGCACCAGCACTTCATACTTTCATCAGCACAAAAATAATCGCAGAATCACCTGAAAAGCTTTTCTGGGCTGGTATCGGTGACGCTCTCAGCAAAGAGTACGAGGTGGTCTTTGCCTGCCGTGATAAGGATATGACCCATACGCCTTTGCTTGGCAGAGTTCTTGCAGAGGCATGCACAGAACCGCTTGTATCCTACGGAAAAAAAGCACTTGAGGATTGCAGAAATAACGTTTCTTCAAAGAATATCGAGCAGATAGCTCTTGATATCATCATTACAACAGGTCTTGTTTCAAATTTTACTGTTCATCAGAACAACCCCGATCCAAAGGACGATTACTATTATAATTCATCTCTTGCCCACTGCGTTTACTATGGCGCTTCGCTGTTTCCAAAGTGCGAGCATGATCACCTCCACGGAGAGATAGTTTCATTCGGCGTGCTTTGCCTGCTTACATATGACGAGCAGTTTGAAGAACGTCAGCGCATTTTTGAGTTCAACCGCAGTATAGGTCTGCCATGCACATTAGGAGAGATAGCTCTGACAGAAGAAGATGTCCCAGCCATTGCACATAAGGCGGCAAGCGTTGTTGAGTGGACTTATGTCCCTGGCGAGCCTTCGGAAGAAAAGTTTATTAAGGCGATACTTGATACCGATAAGGCAGGAAAGGAATTTCTAGCAAAGGCATAATGACAAAGAACAACAGCATATATAAATGGTGACTGAGCCGTATGGCTTTGTTAGAAATAATAAAAATAGGAGAGTGCTTTTTGAATAAGTACAACACAATGGAGATTGCAGCGTAAACGGGAGGTTTACGGCGATCTTTAAAACCTCCCGATGAGAAGCAGTTGACATTTACAACATTCAGGAGGTAAAACAATGAATAAAAATATTGTGATTCGTTTAGAGAAAAAAGAAGAATACTATGAAGTCGAGAACCTTGTAAGGGAGAGTTTTTGGAACGTTTACCGTCCCGGCTGTCTTGAACATTATGTGCTTAGTCAGCTTAGAAATGACGCTGATTTTGTGCCGAAGCTTGACTTTGTGATGCTGCTTGACGGGCAAATTTTTTAAACGATAAAAAGCAAGGCTCTCTGCCATATAAACGGCAGAGAGCCTTTGTTTTATTTTTTCATCAAAGCCAATTGCCTATCCACTTTCTCCTTGATTTTCCTGCGAAAATCATATGGCGAAAGCACCTCCACCACAGGTCCGAATGATAACAAACGTATTATTATCTCATTTTCGTTTTGCTCGTCATATTTAATAGATACCATACATTCACCGCTGTCCTCATCAAAGACCGACTCTTTTTCAAGCTCTGCAAATTCAAGCATAAAACGATTTACCGCATTTCTCTCGTTGAGTATCTTTATTTTTGCCTGCTTTTTCTTGTCTGTGACAGCTAAAAAGCTCTCAGGCGTTATATCTGTCAACTTAGTTAGCGTGACCTGTGACAGGTTTATAATTCCGCTGTCCACCATTCTGCGCTTTTGGTATCGGTTTACATATACCCTGAACTTGTTGTTTTTGGCAGAGTATTCTATCTTTGTGGGCAGAAAATAGTGTGTGATGCGGTTGTCTTTTCTTGTCTGAAAGCTTATTTTGATAAGCTTTTTGCCATGGATAGCCGAGAGTATATCCCGAAAATGCTGTATGTATTGTGTGTCATGAAAATCATCGCCGTCAGAATATTGGTCAAAGCATGTCAAAAAGTTTCTCTGATATAGTTTTTTCGCACCAAGCAGTTCCGCTAACTGCGACTTTTGCTCAGTGTCAAGAAACAGACCGCTTCTCGGGTCGCTTAGCACCGCACAAAGCCACGATTTTTCAAGTGCGGTCAGCGGGATATGAGGCTCTTTTTTTAGAATAGATCTGTATATGCTGTCCTCTTTTTTCAGCAAGCCATATCCGTCAGCTCCTGTGAGCTTAGGTTCGAGGAAAAGAACGCTTTCAGAAAAGCCGTTTTGTCTGATGATATCTGCTATCTCAGCCTTTGTGACAGTGTGTCTTTTCAGGATTTTCTCCGTTATGCTGTAATAGGTGCTGTAAATTTCCGAAAACAATTTCATTCGTAAGCACCTCCGTATATTTCATAAAGCCTTGCGATATCCGAATCAAATTTATCCTGCAATTCCTCATTTGTTGTTTCAAATGCCACTATCCTGCCGATGAACGTTTTTATCCATGGGAAGGCTTCGTTAGCGTCAAAAAGGTCAATGTCAAAGGAGTAAAGCCCATTTGATTTCTTTGTTACAGTACCGCTTCTTTTTTCACGTTCCAAACGCTTCACAACATACATTTCTTTTGCTTCGTCTACCGCTATTTCCATGTGGATATGCTCTTTTTGTCCGTATCTGCGTGATTTCCCGAAGCTCGTTCCCCATAAATATCTGCGGTTGTCTTCATAATATCTGTAATATGTATCATAGTCAGCTACCACATCAAGGGGAGTCACTTTCACTATGGAATCCACCCTTACAGACATCAAACGTTTCTGCTTTGTGAAATACATAATAAGATAATTTCTTCCTGTCTGCACCGAGCAATGTATCTTCAGCGGAACGGCTGTTATCTCGTGCTTTTTGTCGTTCTTTCGGCTTACGCAGGATAGCAGAACAGCCTTTTTCTGCTCCATTGCCTCCATGATATCAATGAGTATCTCATCATCAAGAGTATGCACCATGTAAGCGTGCTTACGCACAAAAATATTATTTTTCGCACCCAGCTTATCCATGATAAAGCTGCCCACCACGCCAAAAGGATTTTCCTCAGAGAAGAATTTTATCATATCCCCCAAGCCTTTATACTGACTTACGATATCGTCAGCATAACAGTTGGTCTTTGTGTATAGGATATTTCTTCCGCTTTTGACCTCCGACACCAAGCCCTCTTTTACATATTCCTTTAGCTTGATACGGATTATCTGCACGTCTATTATCATGCCGTAGTTTGCAGAAATATAGTCTGCTATCTCCGACACTGACATGGCATTATCTTCAAGAGCGTCCATTAAAATGAAGTGCAGACGGATATCATTGTCCGTAAAGGTCTTTGAACGATAGCACTGATACAGTGGGTTATGAAAAATGTTGCCCGAATCCACCTGCACAGATACTTTCTTTTTGTGACCCTCCAAAGAGGTGTGAACGTGGTCTGAAAGCCAGCTTTCTATCCTGCGCTTTTCGTTGTCATAGGTGCGCTTGCTTTTTGCGTCAAAGCTTTCTCTTGTGTGAAATCCAAAGATATAGAAATCACGCACATATTCTCTTATCTTTTCAAAATTCTTTATAAGTTCAGAATATACCGCCATTCAGAACACCTCCTTTGATAACATTATACCAAATCTATACTCCCATTGCAATACATAACAAAACCTCGCACCTTTTTTTATATGATTATTTTGTATCTATCTGCTATAATACATACAACAGCAAAAGTAGGAGGCGCACAAAATGTTTGAATATTATGATAAAGATAAAATGCTAGTACCGATCAAGATATGGACAGAGTCTATAGACGATATCGAGGAAAGCTGTCTTGAGCAGGCGATAAACCTTGCAAATCTTCCATTTGCCCATGACCATATCGCATTGATGCCTGATACTCATACAGGAAAGGGAATGCCTATAGGCGGTGTGATAGCCTGCAAAAACACGGTAATCCCAAATGCAGTTGGCGTTGACATCGGCTGTGGAATGGCATTCGTGCAGACAGATATCCCTGTGAACATTCTTCGTGACACTGTAACAGGGAGCGGCGAGCTTATAAAGGTGATAGTAGGAAATATACTCCGTACTATCCCGGTGGGCTTTAGTCATTATGGCAAGCCGCAGACTTCTGCCGTGCTTGATAAGGCGCAAAGCGAGATAGAAAGATACAATGCTGACAGCGAATTGCTGAAATTTATCGAGCAGGGATATTATTCCGTTGGCTCACTTGGCGGAGGCAACCATTTTATCGAGATACAGGAAGACGAAAATGGCATGGCTTGTATAATGCTCCATTCGGGAAGCCGAATGTTCGGCAACATGATAGGGCAGTATTTCAACAAGATAGCCCATGAGATGAATGACAAGTATTTTTCAACTGTTCCGTCAGAGTATAATTTGCCGTTCCTCCCTGTGGATACAGACGAGGGTCAGAGATATCTCAACTGGATGAACCTTGCAATGGACTTTGCTTTTGAAAACAGAGAGGTAATGCTTGAAAAGGTAAAGCATATTTTTACAGAGCAGGTTGAGAAGTATACTGGTATCACACCGAACTATAGTGACGAGATAAACTGTCACCATAACTATGCCGCACTGGAAAATCACTACGGTGAGAACGTGTGGGTACACCGCAAAGGCGCTATCCATGCGGCTGAGGGCGAAGTCGCTATAATCCCAGGATCTATGGGTTCAAACAGCTATATAGTGAAGGGCATGGGCAAGGCTGAAAGCTTTTTGACTTCTTCTCATGGTGCAGGCAGAAACTATTCACGCACAGGCGCAAAGGAGAAATTCTCCGTTGAGTCTGTTATGGTAGACCTGAGGCAAAGAAACGTGGTGCTTGGAAAGACCAGTAAGAAAGACGTGGCTGAGGAGTGCCGCTTTGCTTACAAGGATATAGATGTTGTTATGAAAAATCAAAGTGACCTGACCACCCCTATAAAGAAACTTTTCACAGTGGGCGTTGTCAAAGGATAGGAGGTAATTTATATGAAACTTGCAACTGCATTGGCTGAACGTTCTGATATCCAGAACAGAATAAACACGATCTCAGTCAGACTTGACAATAACGCAAAGGTGCAGGAGGGCGATGTTCCTGCGGAAGACCCAAAGGCTCTTATGGAGGAGCTTGACAGGCTGATAGTCCGTCTTGAAAATCTGGTGGCACGGATAAATCTTACCAACAGCGGAACAGTATACGAGGGCAAGACTATCACAGAGCTTCTTGCACACAGAGATTGTCTGAAAAAGAAGGTAAGGGTATTGCGGGATTTTCTGAATACCGCAAGCGACCGTGTCACAAGAATGACAAGAACAGAGATAAAAATAGTCAGCACTGTGCCTGTGACAGAGATACAGAAAACGGTTGACGGTCTTGCAAAAGAACTGAGAACTGTGGACGAGAAAATTCAGGAGCTGAACTGGACAACAGAACTGGTGTGATGAAATGGGTGGGATATCTACAGGGTGGATGTATCTCTATCAGCAGAGAATGTGCTGATTATGGGCAGAAACTTCGGGCAGGTTTCAGAGGTTCAAGTCCTCATTTGACAACGCATTGCCAGCAACGTAACATGCGTATCGTAACAAATTCTTATTACCACCTTGCATCAACTGTAGATAGGGTAGGGATATGAAAAACGGCATGACCTTGATTTGGTCGTGCCGATTTTTTTATGCAATGTCATCAGAATATTTCGTAAAATGTGCAAATGCTCAAATTGTTCCCTCATAAAATGTGTGAAATCAAAAATTATTCACTCATAAAATGTGCAGAGAGTGCCGCAATCGCCTATTTTACGCCACTTTACTCTTCGTGTGCAAGAAGCCTTTTATAGCTGCGGTCAATGCCTATTGCACCAAGGGGTGCTGTGATAAGGATCGCAAGCACAGCCACAGAAAGCACTATCTTTCCGCAGGGCAGACCAAGGGACATCGGCACTGAGCCGATAGCCGCCTGCACTGTCGCCTTTGGCATATATGCCGTTACACAGAAAAGCTTTTCTTTAAGGGTCAGCTTCGTGCCGAGAAGACATATCCATACGCCCACGGCTCTGAAAATAAGCGCTCCGAAAATAAGAAGCACAGCCGCCACACCTGCCGTAAGGGTGTAGCGTATGTCCACTGCCGCACCAACAAGGACAAAAAGCACAGCCTCAGCGGCTATCCAAAGCTTGCCGAACTTTTCTGAAAGCCTTGCAGACACGCTTTTGTCAGCCTTTATTTTTATCACGCAAGCCATTGCCACAACTGCAAGAAGTCCCGATACAGCCACATAAGGCTTCAAAAATGTTTCCACTGACATGAGCAGGAACGCCAAGCCCAAGATAGCGATGACCTTTGTGCTGTTTCTTATTTTGTTACCTTTGCGGTAGGATATCTCAAAAATATAGAAAAGCACAAACCCTGACAGCGAGCCGAGAAGCACTCCGAGGATTATTGACACAGGGATATTGAGAAAATCTGTCGCCTTTGCAGAGCCACCCTGCGCCATTGTTACGAATGTGGAGAACAGCACGATAACGAAAATATCATCGCATGAAGCTCCCGCAAGTATCATTTGCGGTATGCTTTTTTCAGTGCCGTATTTTTCTTCCATAAGCTTCACCATTCTCGGCACTACCACCGCAGGGGATACCGCACCAAGCACCGCACCCATAACAGCGGCTTCCGTGTGGTTTATCCCAAGAAGCAGCGGAGCAAGGATAAAATATCCAAGTATCTCAAAGCTTGCAGGCAGAAATGACATCATGACCGCAGGTCTGCCCACCTTTTTCAGGTCAGACAAATTGAGTGACAGCCCCGCTTTGATAAGGATAATGATAAGGGCTATCTGCCGAAGCTCTGAGGATATGCCAAGTATCTTAGGGTCGAGCAGGTCAAGAACGTAAGTGCCTGTGAGAATGCCCGTTGCAAGCATACCGATTATCCTCGGCAGACCGATAGTCTGAAAAATGGCGGCGGCTGACAGCCCCACAAGAAAGATCACAGCCAGTGAAAATAACATAATTATACCTCCCAAAAATCAAAAAAAGCTGACAACTCCTGCGTAAAAACAGAAGTCATCAGCTTAATAAGCGGTTTAGGTTTCCCAGGGGAGAACATCATTCCCCAATATGAGATTTTACTATTGTATTTTACCACATCACTGTGGTATTGTCAAGACCCTAGCAGGTCTGTGGTTGGGCTTTTGTGTAGTGCTACAATAGATATTGGACAAAATTAAGAAAAAAGAAAAGAGAGATAG
>OLWR01000398.1_pt1 | contig 28156 bp, 22 predicted proteins | sample 1673531 | NCBI WGS metagenome assembly OLWR01 (sample SAMEA103958114, study PRJEB25191) | human gut metagenome | reverse complement strand
TTTTGTCACTGCGCGACATCTTCCCCCGGAGCGGGGGAAGTCTTTCCTCAAAGGGAGAGCCTCTGGCGAAACCGGTCACTTTGCAGTTAAGCCGAAAAGTCTGCCGCAGTGCCGCACTTTCGCAGAAAGCGGCACTGCAAATGCCGTCTACCTTTACGCCCCCTCCAGTGAAAATGCAATGCCGGAGCGTCCGCGGAAGCTCCGGCATTGCTCTCTTAAAAATTATTCTTCCGCTGAATACGGCCGGAGCAAGGCGTAGGCCATTCCAGATCGTCCCCCCTCAGAACTTCAGCCGCATCTGGTACCACACCACGCCCCCGTGGGTGGAGCCGGAAACGCCCTCGTTCACAAAGCCGAACTTTGCATAGTAGTGCACCAGGGCCTCCTTGCAGGTCAGTACCAGCCCCTTCCGGCCTTGGGCCCGGGCGTCGGCAATGGCCTGCTGCAGCAGCTGCCCGGCGTACCCCTGTCTGCGGCAGGCCGGGATGGTGTTTACCCCAAAGATCATCTGCCAGGCACCATTCTCCCGGTGGAGGGAGGCGTCGGCGTACATCTCATCGGTCAGGTCCGGCCAGTCGGTGCAAAAGCCGTCCACAAAGGCCAGCAGCCTTTCCCCCTCCCACAGCAGCCAAAAATGATCGCCGTACTGCTGCAGCCGCCCGGCAAACTCCTCTGCCGTAGCCGCCTCTGCCGCCGGGAAGCAGGCCGCCTCCACCGCTGCAATGGCCTCCAAGTCCTTTAAGGTCCCCTTACGGATCTCCATAAATATTCTCTCCTCTTTTTCTTCCGAGTGTACCACAGTTCCTGCCCAAAGGCAAAGGTCCTGCCGGTTTTTCCTTTTTGGGCCATTTGCATCCGCTGCCGCTCCGTGTTACAATGGCTATATTGCATCCAGGAAAGGAGCTGACACACCATGCCCGCCGAAAACCATACCACCCTCACCCCGGATACGCCGGTGCGCTACCTGAAGGGCGTTGGCCCCAAGACCGCTGAGCGGTTCGAGAAGCTGGGCATCGTGACGCTGGCCGACCTGCTGTGCCACTACCCGCGCAGATATATCGACTTCACCAAACCCTATTCCATCGCCGAAGCGCCCACCGATGTGGAGTGCGTCGTCAGGGCCGAGGTGTTCGCCAAACCCGGCGGGCGTATCCTGCCGGGCGGGCGGCGGATGGAGCGCATCACTGCCGGGGACGATGTGTCCAGTCTGGAGATCACATGGTTCAATAATCCGTATGCCGCCCAGAAGCTGCAGCTGGGGCAGGAATATTATTTTCAGGGCATCGTTACCGGTGGGATGCTGCGCCGCCAGATGGTCAACCCGCAGGTGCGCACCGCCGAGCAGATCAAGGCTTCTCCCTTTGAAGCGGTCTATCCCCAGACCGAGGGCCTGACCAGCAATGCCATCGCCAAGTGCGTGCGGCAGCTGCTGCCCCATGCAGAGCTTCTGCCCGACCCTCTTCCGCCGGAAATGCTGGCAAAATACCGTCTGCTCTCCAAGGCAGATGCCGTGCGGGCCATCCACTGCCCTGCCACCGAAGAGCAGGCCTATGCAGCCCGGCGGCGGCTGATCTATGAAGAACTTCTGGTTTTGCAGCTGGGCATTGGCCGGATGAAAAACCGGGGTGCCGCTGCCACCGGTGCGCCTATGCAGCTTGCCGACCCGTCCCCGTTCTGGGCCAGCCTGCCCTTTTCCCCCACCGGAGCACAGCGCCGGGCCGTGAGCGAGATTCTGGCCGACATGGCGGGCGAGACTTCCATGAACCGCCTTTTGCAGGGCGATGTGGGCAGCGGCAAAACGCTGGTGGCGGCTGCCGCCATCTGGGCCTGCATCCGGGCGGGGTATCAGGCCGCGCTGCTGGCCCCGACAGAAATTCTGGCCACCCAGCACGCCGAAGGCCTGAACCGGATGCTTGCCCCCTTCGGGATGCGGGTGGCCCTGCTGACCGGCGGCATGAAGGCCGCTGCACGCCGCACCACCCTTGCTGCCATCCGGAACGACGAAGCCGACCTTGTGGTGGGCACCCACGCCATCCTCAGCGAAGGCGTAGAATTTGCCCGGCTTGGTCTTGCCGTGATCGACGAGCAGCACCGCTTTGGGGTACGGCAGCGCGGAATGCTGGCCGAAAAGGCCGCGAATCCGCACCTGCTGGTGATGAGCGCAACGCCCATTCCCCGCACGCTGGGCCTGCTCATCTACGGCGATTTGGACATCTCCATTCTGGACGAGCTGCCGCCGGGCCGCACACCGGTCAAGACCCGCTGCATCACCGGCAAAAAGCGGCGCGACCTCTACCATTTTCTCGATCAGGAGATCGGGCGCGGGCGGCAGGTGTATCTGGTCTGCCCGGCCATTGAGGATGTGCCGGACGGCGGACTGAACGCCGTCAAGAGCTACTACGAGGACATTGCCAAAGCCCTGCTGCCGGAGCGCCGGGTAGGCCTGATGCACGGCAAGCTCAAACCCAAGGAGAAAGCTGCCGTGATGGAGGACTTCAAAGCCGGACGGCTGGACGCACTGGTGTCCACCACCGTCATTGAGGTGGGTGTGGATGTGCCCAATGCCAGCGTAATGGTGATCGAAAACGCAGAGCGCTACGGTCTGAGCGCCCTGCACCAGCTGCGCGGCCGCGTGGGACGCGGTGCTGCGGAGAGCTGGTGCTTTCTTGTCAGCGACAACCAAAGCGAAAACGTACAAAAGCGGCTGAAATTTTTGTGCAGCACCACGGACGGCTTTGCGGTGGCGCAGTACGATCTGGAGACCCGCGGCCCCGGCGACTTTTTCGGCAGCCGCCAGCACGGCCTGCCCACCCTGCAGATCGCCGACCTGATGAACGACACCCGCACCCTGCACGCTGCGCAGGCGGAAGCCGTTGCCATGCTGGCCGACGACCCTCTGCTGGAAGCGCCGGAGCACGCACTGCTGGAACAGCAGGTGCAGCAGATGTTCGAGAAAGCCGGAGCCATGAACTGATCCGGAGGTTTTTTGCGCACAAGCAACAGCAAATGCAAAAGCCGCTGCACGGCTGGTGCAGCGGCCCCTGTTATCGAACGGAACGCTTTGCGTGCCGTTCGCCCATGCTTATCACATCGCAGAACACGCAGCGGCTTTTGGTGGAAAGCTGGGTATCCTTATGGTAGCAGCCAAAAAACCACTTGTCGTAGGTCAGCTTCAACAAAATTTTATCCAGAAAGCTGTGCAGCTGGTTGGTCTCGCCGCTGGCAAGGGCGGTAAAATCCAAAAATCTGCTTGGCGCATCGTGGGTCAGCACATAATCCACTTTGTAATCGCACGCTGCAAGGTTCTCCTCACAAAAGGCGTATTCCTCCTCCGAAGGCATTTCTTCCCTCCACCAGTTCACGCCGGGTTCCCGATCCTCCACATCCTGGCTTTCCGCACCGCCAAAGCACAGGTATTTTTTATTCTCCAATTCCAGCACGCTGCCGCGGCACACATGGTACACATTGCCGCCCAGTGCCTGCACCTTGCCGCCAAAGCGTTCCTCGGTGGGATACTGCTTTAAAAGGTCGTAGTTTTCGTGGCTACCGTCCAGAAACAGCAGGGTATACGGGCGCTTGCGCAGCCAATCCAGCTTTTTCTGTTCCTCTTTGCTGTCGTCCCACACAAAGCCAAAGTCGCCCAGTACCACCACGGTATCCCGTTTGCCCAGCCAGCGCAGCTTGCCGTGCTTGAAGCGGTCGATGTCGCCGTGGGTGTCCCCTGTCAGATATACCATTTCTGTCCTCCCTGACCGGATGTGAAATCGGCACAATAAGCCTTGTCACACCCCGCCAAACCTGTTATTATAAAGAATACAGTCTTCCGCTGTGATCTCGTTCTTATCCGGCGCACTGCACCTGTGCCGTGCTGCCTGTTGTTTTATATTATCGCTTTTTAAAGGAATTGTCCACATGAAACGTATTTTTGCGCTGGTTTTGTCGTTCGCGGTCCTGTTCAGCTGCCTTGTGCTGCCCGCCGGGGCTATGTTCGACCCCACCCCGGTCTATCAGGTGCAGGCACAGAGTGCCTATATCATCAACACCGATACCAATATCATCGTCTATGATAAGGACAGCACAAAGCAGGTATCCGCCGGTGGTCTGACAAAGTACATGACCATTGCCCTGCTGCTGACCAACTATGCCGACCATCTGGACGACACTTTCCAGATGCCCTTTGCCATCTCGGATTACGTTTATAACACCAACAACGCCGATATGCGCTCCAACGAGACCTTTACCTACCGCGAAGCCATGTACGCCATGCTGACCCGCAACGCCAACGAAGCCGCCATGGGCCTTGCCTATGCCCTTTCTGGCGGCGACCTCGCGGGCTGGGTGAGCCAGATGAACACCCTGTCCCAGCGCATCGGCACCACCGGCAGCACCTGGACGGATGCCTGCGGCATCGACAGCGGCAACGTGACCTGTGCCGTGGATATGTACCTGATCCTGCGCTATCTGATGAGCTTTGATGCCTTTGTGGAGGTTTCCGGTGCGCCCAGCTTTACCATGCCCGCCAAAGAAAAACACCGTTCTTCGTCTGTTCTGGTCAGCCAGAATGCCGCGCTGAGCAAATCCAGCGGCGGCAAATACTACCGCAGCGCCATGCAGGGCGGCATGTGCGATGTGACCGCATTCAAAAGTGACAGTGGCAATCAGAGCTATGTTTCATGGGCCAATAAGGATGGTGCCACCTATATTTTCTGCGTGATGCAAAGCCCGGACACCTGCGACGATTTCGGCTACGCCAACCGTCGCCCGGCCCTGTGCGAGACCGTGAAGCTGATGGACTGGGTGTTCGACAGCTTTTCCATTCAGGCCGCGCTGGACACCGACCTTACGCTGGCCGAGATCCCGGTGAAGTATTCCTCCGATACCAGCTCCCTGCAGCTGTATCCCGCCGACAGCATGATGACCCTGCTGCCTTCCACCGGCGACGGCAGCGTGACCCAGAAATATTTCCACCTGCCGGATTCCGTGTGTGCCCCTGTCCAGCAGGGCGATGTGGTGGGTACCGTGGAACTGAAGCTGGCCGGTGAGACCATCGGCGTGGTGGACCTGATCGCCGGGCAGGATGTCAGCCGCAACCCGCTGCTGTTCACGGTGGCCCGGTTCCGGGAGTTTCTGGGCAGTCTGTACCTCAAAGTTGTGATAACGCTGAGTATTATCTCTGCCGCAATTTACTTTTTGTGGACGTTCCTGAACGGCTGGAACCGCCGCAAGCCCACCAGAAAGATCCGCCGCCGCTGAGCTTTGCACCGTTCAGCCGCATTTTGTGGAAAAGTGATGCAAAAAGCCCCGTCAGCCTTTTCAGGATGACGGGGCTTTTGGTTGCGCCAGCAGGAGTCGAACCTACGATGGGGGAGTCAAAGTCCCCTGCCTTACCGCTTGGCGATGGCGCATCGTGCAAGATATTATACCATATTCTTTGTTTTTCCACAAGGGGAAGGTTCCACTTTTCCACTTTTGCGGCGGCTCTGTGCCGCCTTTTGCAGCCTGCAATTTGTGAAAAGCCAATTTTTTTCATCATAACAACAAAATACGCCCATTTTGTTGCGCTTTTGTTACACTACATGTGGTAAATATAGGATTGAATAAACCTCCTCTTCCCGGCTTTTTTCGTCTACTGCCTCATGGCGGGGACATCGAGGTCTGTTCTGGTGTTTCCGTTCCCGGCATGCACCACATCCCAATTTGTCAGGAAAGCGAGGAGTCATATGAAAAAGATCTTGAAAATGCTGGTCCTCGGTCTGCTCAGCGCTGCACTGCTCTGCTGTGCACTGCCCTCTGCCTTTGCCGCAGAAGACAAGGATTCGCAGGTCTACACCATTGGTCTGGATGCCATGGGCGGCAGCAGCTCCGCTGTGGCAGTCACCACCAATCTGAGCGGCAAACTCAGTGCCCTGCCCGCGCAGCCTGCGCTGGAAGGCTACACCTTTGACGGCTGGTATACCGAGCCGGTGGGCGGCACAAAAATCAGCACCTCTACGGTGTTTACCGGTGATACCACTGTGTACGCACACTGGACCGTGAAAAATGCCACCACTTCCACCAGCACATCCACGCCCGCTCAGCCGGAACAGACCGCGCAGGAATACGATGACGGCCCGATTCTGAGCGTTCTGACGGTAGCCGGTGCTCTGATCACCACGCTGGCCGTGGCTGCCTTTATTTAAGTCTTTTCACACACTGTATCAATTTTATCAATAGAAAGGAAAATCTCCATGTCTACTATGAAACTGCCCGCAAACTATGCCTCCATCAGCGAAGAGGAAATGGTCTATCTGGACGGTGGTGCCCGCGACGCTTACAACAGCTTCCTGAATGTCGGTAAGGTGTTCAACGCCATTGCCCGCATCTTCTCCGGTGCAAGCTCCATCATCAACAATGTCAACGTGATCTACCAGTCCTTCCTGACTCTGGGCGATCTGCTGAAGAGCTTCTGATCCGGCTTCTATTTTCATCTGTTTTTCAAGAACTGTCTCCGTTGTGGGGACAGTTCTTTTTGTTTTTAACGCATTTTAATCGTTTACATCAAAAGAAACAATTTTTCTTTGGCTTTGGCAAAAAAATGCACGGAAAAGGCATTTTTGTTACGCTTTTGTTACGTATACTGTGCTAACATATAAGGTGGAAGGTCATTCATCAAACTGGCGCTTTCACGCCGAAAACTGATATATCAAATGTGGTTTTGTGGTGCGAAAATTTTCGTATTTGTCGAAGGTTTTCGTTCGCCCAATCCGACCACTTTTTGCGGGAGAAATCGATCATTATGCCAGACCGTGAACTGCGGCACATGCGCCGCACCGAATTAGTCGAGATCATTCTGGCGCTCAAGCAGAGCGAGGACCGGCTCCGGGCAGAAAACGCTGCCCTGTCTGCCCAGCTGCAGGAACGGCAGATCCATATTGAAAACGCAGGTTCCATTGCGCAGGCTGCACTGGAGCTGAACAAGGTGTTTGAAGCGGCGCAGGCTGCGGCTGATGAATACGTTGCATCGGTGCTCGCAGCAAACAAAAACACCGATGCCGCTGCCAGCGCTCTGCGCGCTCAGGCGGAAGCCGAAGCCCAGCAGATCCTTGCACAGGCACAGACCGAGGCTGCGAACCTGAAGGCCCGTACCCAGCAGCAGTGCGACGCGGAAACGGAAGCCGCCGCACGCAAGCGCGCCCAGACCGAAGCGGACTGCAAGGCAATGCTTGCCCGGACGCAGCAGGAGATCCAGCAGCGCCGGGCCGCTTTTGACCGCCGGGCCAGCGAACTGCTGGACGGCTATCACAGCACGGAATTCCTGCCGGAGGAGCGTGCCAAATGAAAGAGCAAAAGATCAGGTTCACGCCCATTCCATCCACAGCAGAGGTGGAAGCAGAGCGCGAACGTCTGGCCTACCGCAGCCGTTATATGCGGGTGCTGCGCAGCACGGTCTACACGCTGCTGGTGGTCGCGGCCGTTGCCGTGCTGCTGGCCACCCTGTTTCTGCCGGTGCTGCAGGTCTCCGGCGACAGCATGAACCCCACTCTGCAGGACCGGGACATCATTCTGCTGGTCAAGGGCAGCGACATGAAGACCGGCGACCTTTGCGGATTTTACTGGCAGAACAAACTTCTGCTCAAGCGCATCATCGGCCTGCCCGGTGATGTGATCGAACTGGACGAGGACGGTGTGGTCACTGTGAACGGCCAGACGCTGGATGAGCCCTATGTAGATGAACTGGCTCTGGGCGAATGCGACATCAAATTTCCCTATCAGGTGCCGGAAAACCGGTATTTCGTACTGGGTGACCATCGGGCCACCTCCATTGACAGCCGCAGCAGTGTGATCGGCTGTGTGGAAAAAAGTCAAATCGTAGGCAAGGTTTTTTTGCGGGTATGGCCCTTGTCCAGCTTCTCGTTGATCCACTAAGGAGGTTTAGGAATCATGCGGGATATTGTGAAAGAATATCAGAAAAAGTTCCGTCGGAACCACCAGCGCGCCAGACGCTATACTGCGCTGCTGCTGGCACTGGCGCTTACCACCAGCCTGTTCGTGAACTGGCAGCTGCACGGCGTGGGCATTGCCAAAACGGCCGATTATCTGTGCGGCGAGTTGGAGCACGAGCACACCGCTGCCTGCTATGAAAAGCAGCTGGTGTGCGGCTATGAGGAAGGCGAACCGGAGGACTGGAACGCCACCATGACGGACGACGGCACGTCTTTTGATGATACATTCGGCATGGATGCGGATGATCCCGGCATTGCAGCCCATTCCGCAGAGCCGGAGTACATCTTTGTGCCCCATGAGCACACCGACGACTGCTACCAGGAAGTGCGGGAGCTGACCTGCCTGGAAGAAGAGCACACCCACGACGACAGCTGTTTTGATGAGGATGGTGTCACCTTCATCTGCGATAAATTCGAGCACACCCACGACGACAGCTGCTACACCACCACCTATGAGTTGGTGTGCGGTCTGGAAGAGGGCGAGCTTGTAGAAGAAGTGAACCCCGATTATGACCCGGTGGCCCTGTTTGAGGAGCCGGTGGCCGCAAAGCCCGTGGTGGTCGATCCTGTGACCGAGCCCCCGGTGCACCACCACACCGATGCCTGCTACGAGGAAGTGCTGGTCTGCGGCCTGCCGGAGCATCACCACACGGTGAACTGCCTGTCCGACCCGCTGGACGGCACGCAGGACGAGGACGAATGGCTGGCACAGACCGGCACCACGCTGAGCGGCAACTGGGCCGACGACCTGCTGGCCGTAGCCGAGAGCCAGCTGGGATATGAGCAGAGCGAGCGCAACTTCCAGCTGGACGATGCCGACGGCGAGACCGTGCGCCACTACACCCGCTACGGCAACGACTACGGCAACGACTACGGCCCATGGGACGTGATGTTCCTTTCCTACTGCCTGAAATATGCCGATATCCCCCAGAGCGCTATCCCGCAGGTTTCCAGCGTGCTGTCTTTGCACAGCCAGCTGCGCAGCGCGCTGTACAACGAAGAGACCGGCAGCGGCTATGCCATGGATTTTGACGGTGATCTGCCGTCTGATGCCGCAATGCCCGGTGATATCGTCATTTACAATGGCACCGTGACCAAGGCTGTGGCCGCGGAAAGCCAGCCGTTGCAGGTGCAGGATGATTCCGCCGATGCCGACATTGCCCTGCTCTCCATGGATGCTGCGGCCACCACCGACACCGCGCCCCACATTGAGGAATACACCGTGGATGCCAGCACCGTTGGCATCGTGAGCGATGTGGACGAAGATTTCGGCACCCTGACCGTGATCTCCGGCGATGTGGATGGCAAGGTGGCTAAAGTCACGCTGAATGCTTCGCAGGTGACAACGCTGGTGTCTGTGGCAAATGCGCAGCAGGCCGATTACGGCGTTGCTACGCCGGATTTCAAAGTCGAAGATGACGCAGGTGCCATTACCACCATCAAAGGTCTGGATGCACTGGATTACCTCACTGCTCTGGAGGTGCAGCGCAAGAATGGCACTGAATACGAGGATACCAACGTCACCACCATTTCGGAGCCTCTGCACAGCAGCCTTACCGTCACAAATATCCCGGCCAAAGAGATCCAGGAAAACGACTACTTTGTCCATGTTAAGCTGCCCAAGAGCTTTGATGTGCTGAACGATGAGCTTATCTCCGGCAAACTGGAAGATACCGGCAATTATGACACCTGCGGCAGCTACCGGCTGCTCAAGGGGAATGACGGCTGCTGGTACGCCGTGCTGCGGTACGACCAAAACTATATCCAGCAGAAAGAGGCGGAAGACGCAGGCGCGGATACTTCTGATGCCAAGGTCACCAGCAACGTTGCCTTCAATTTCCAGTGGAACCAGAGCGAGGTCACCAGCAGCGGCTTTAATCTGATCGAGGTCAACAAAGATTACGCCCTTGATATCACCATCAACCCGGATGAAACCCCCGATGAGGATCAAAAAGACGATAAGAACTATGACCTTAACCAGAGCGTGAAGGGCCCGCGCCACGATGGCAGCGATGCCTACCTGGATTACACTGTTACGCTTGTGGTCCAGAACGAACAGGCCGGCCCGCTGACGCTTGCGGACAGCATGACCCTGCCCACCGGCGTAACCGCCGAATATGTCGAAGACTCGCTCCAGCTCAGCATGAAAGAAGACGATACAACGCTCCGCATCACTTGGGAAGATGATAATGGTGAGCGCAAGATCACCTTGGGTTCTGCCGGTTCCCCCATTGCCGCAGGCACCTATTCTATCTGCTACACCGTCAAGCTGAAGGACTTTGGCCAAACGGCTGTTGACGGTAAAGTAATCAATAACATCAGGATTCTGGATACGCCCATCAGCGATGATGCCGAAGAGTCGGTAAAAACCGACAGCCTTGTGATCACCAGTCAGGCCGATCCGTCCGACTACGAACTTCCCTCTACCGGCGGGGCCGGTACCAAACTGTATACAGCAGGTGGCGGCGCGCTGATGCTTGCCGCTCTGGTGTGCGGGGTTTGCAGAAAGCGCAGACGCGAAAGGAGGGCACGTTAAAAAGCCTGCATCCTTCCTGACACGGCGGCAAAATTGATTCTGCGCCGGAAGCAGACCCTGAAAATAGGAATCAGAAAAACTTGAAAGGAGACTTTCGCAAATCATGATGAAGAAAGCAATCAAAAAGCTGCTGGCCGCACTGCTGGCAGTTGCCATGGTGTGCGCCATGGCGATCCCCGCGTTTGCATACAACCCTGGGGAGACTAAGGAGGACCTCAACACAAAACACGATTACGGCGCTTTCCAGATCTTCGAGGGTGTTATTAGTAAGGACAATGAGACGCTTTCCGACGTTAATTGGGGCCAAAACATCACTGAACCTGATATTTTTCTGGCCAACTTGAAGAACGATCCTACCATCGGCGAAAAGTTTGAAACTGCTGCCACTGCTCAGGACGTTCTTGCGGTTATCAGCAAATGGCATGATTCCGATGATAACAGCATCGCTTTTGCGCGCGTTGTATGCCACTATCTCTACCCGGATGCAAACGCAAACCCGACACCCGTCGCTACAGATCACACCGGTGGCATCAACATTCCAAAGTCAGGTTATTATCTGATCGTTGATACTAGCACCTTTAGCGATGACGATTTCTATCATGCCTACAATTCCTTCTTCCTGCTGAATGTTCCCCAAACACCCTATGTCGTTCTAGTTAATCATAAGGTTGTAAAGCCCACTGTTGAGAAGGAAGTCTACGACAACAACGACATTGGCTCTACTGGTGGTTGGGGTAGTTCCGCTGACCATGCAATCAACGAACCGTTCCAGTTCAGGCTGATCGCTAAGTTGCCCGCAAGCGAAAACAATGGCCGTGCTTACGATTACTATAAAGAGTACGCTGTTTGCTTCACTGATACTCTGTCTGACGGCATTACCTTTGACAAATTGGATACGGTGGAAATCACAAATGGCGATGGCAGTACTCCACAAGTGATCAATAACTATACACTTGACCCGAACAATCCTCAGTCCTCCTTCAAACTGAGCATTGATGATGTCAAGACCTGTGTACCAGATTTGAATAAAGGCGCGACTATTACGGTCACCTATACTGCACACCTGAACGAAAAGGCCTATGTCAATACTGTAGGCGGTGGTACTGATAACAAGAATAGTGTTTATCTCGAGTATTCCAACAATCCCAGAATCAGCACATCCCTTGATCATACTACCACAAGCGAAGTCTGTGTGTACACCTACCAGCTGAACAACACCAAGCATCAGGACAGTGAGAATGGTCCCGTACTGGAGGGCGCTGGCTTCCGTCTGTACAGCAATGAAGCTTGCAATGCTGAAGATGAGATCAAGCTCAAAATGAATGATGACGGCACTTACTCTCGCGACTTTAGCACTGAGGGTAAAGGCGTTGAGATGCTCTCTAACAAAGATGGTCAGTTCAATGTTAAGGGTCTGGACGCTGGCACCTACTACCTGAAGGAGACCACCCCTCCTACCGGTTACAGTGCCTGTGCCAATAAAGAAATCGTCATTTCTGCAACGCACGACGTAAACCATGTTGATCTGTCCGGTAACCTGTCCACCACCATCATCAACAAAAAAGCCGGCGGCATTACCCTGCCCTCCACCGGCGGCATCGGCACTACCATCTTCTATGTGGTCGGCGGCGGCCTGATGGTTGCGGCCATCGTTCTGCTGGTCACCAAGAAGCGCATGGAGAACAAGTAAGCTCCATTTCCCCCAAGAACCCGGAGCAAAGGGGCCGCAAGGCCCCCACTCCTATCCTTATAACATTAGGGAGTAGCCCATGAAAAAGAACAAAAGCACCATCATCCTGATCCTCGTCTTTTTCGTGGGTCTATCCGTGATGTTATACCCCACCCTCAGTGATTACGTCAACCAGCTGCATCAGTCCCGTGCTGTGGCCACCTATGCCGAGGATGTGGACAATCTGACCGATGCCGACTACAGCGCCTATTTCGAGGCGGCAGATGCGTTCAATGCGCAGATCGCCGCAGACCCGGATGCTTTGTATTTCCCGCAGCGCTTTCCCACCTACGAAAGCACGCTGGATGTCACCGGCACCGGCATCATGGGCTACATCACCATTGAAAAGATCGGTGTGGAGCTGCCCATCTACCACGGCACCAGCGATGGCGTGCTGCAGATCGCCGCAGGCCACTTGGAGGGCACCAGCCTGCCGGTGGGCGGCGGCAGCACCCACGCGGTCATTTCGGCGCACCGCGGCCTGCCCAGCGCCAAGCTGTTCACCAATCTGGACCAGCTGGAAGTGGACGACACCTTCACCATCACGGTGCTGGACCGGGTGCTGACCTATGAGGTGGACCAGATCTCCATTGTACTGCCCACCGAGACGGACAACCTCAAGGTGGTGGACGGCAAGGATTACGTCACCCTGATGACCTGCACCCCCTACGGCATCAACTCCCACCGCCTTCTGGTGCGCGGACGCCGCATCGAAACGCCGGACAAGCTCAAGCACATCCGTGTAACAGCCGATGCCATCAAGATCGAACCGATCATCACAGCTCCCATCATGGCACTGCCCCTGCTGCTGGTGCTGCTGCTCTGGCTGCTGTTCTCCAACCGCAAACGCAAATCTACAAGAGGTGAAAAACATGAAACGCACTGATCTCAAAAAGCACGCTGCGGCCCTGCTTTTGGTGCTGTGCCTTCTGGTAACAAGTGCGCTGCCTGCCCTTGCCACCAGCGCAAACATCAAGCTGGTGGACAGCAGCGGCAATCCCACTACCGGCACCATCTGCGTTACGCTGTACGACAGCGCCAACGATAAGGCGCTGAGCGGCGGCAAGCTCACTTTGTACCGTGTGGCCGAGGTAAAGCGCCAAAACGGCAACCTGAGCTACGAATACTGCGGCGATTTCTACGGCTGCGGCATTGCGCTGGGTGATTTGACCGACAGCACCCTTGCGGCCCAGCTGCAGGAGTATCTGCCCCAAAGCGCCGAGGGCACCACGAAGACCATTGATGCGGACGGCAACGTGACCTTCCGTGGTCTGGAGCTGGGCCTGTATCTGATCGTGCAGACCGAGGCTTCCAAGGGCTATGAGCCGATCAATCCGTTCCTTGTCTCTCTGCCCATGGCGGAGGATGGCAAGTGGAATTATGCGGTGGATGCCAGCCCCAAGGTGGGTGCTTACACCCCCACCAAGCCGGACACGCCGCCTACGCCCCCTACCCCGCCTACGCCCGATTATCCTGATACGCCTACCCCGCCGGACAACCCGGATAACCCGGTCTCTCCCGGTAATCCGGACAATCCCGTGGCTCCGGGCCATCCGGATCATCCGGTAGCACCCGGTAATCCAGACAGCCCCGTTCTGCCGGGCCACCCGGATAATCCGGTAATGAGCGGTCTGCCGCAGACCGGTCAGCTGAACTGGCCCGTGCCGGTGCTGGCTGTCAGCGGTGTGGTGCTGTTTGCATTCGGCTGGGCGTTGGATCGCAAGTACCGCACAGTATAATTTCCTTCTGATACAACAAAGAGGACCCGATGCATCTGCATCGGGTCCTCTTTTTCGGTTTCTTTTATGCAGTCAGGGTTTACTGCTGCTGTGCCTGCTGCTCGGCGCGCTTGGCTTCCAGCGCCAGAATGGCATCGCGGCGGCTCAGGTTGATACGGCCCTGCTGGTCGATGTCGGTCACCTTGACCACGATGGCATCACCCACAGCCACCACATCCTCCACGCGCTCCACGCGCTTGGTGTCCAGCTTGGAGATGTGAACCAGACCTTCCTTGCCCGGTGCGATCTCAACGAAGGCACCAAAGTTCATCAGGCGGGTCACCTTGCCCTTGTAGATGGCACCGATCTCGGGGTCCTCCACAATGGTCTTGATGGTAAAGATGGCGCGCTTTGCGTCCTCCTGATCCACGGCAGAGACGAACACATGGCCGTCCTCCTGCACGTCGATCTTGCAGTTGCAGGTAGCGCAGATGTCCTGAATGACCTTGCCGCCCTTACCGATCACGTCCTTGATCTTATCGGTGGGGATCATCATGCTGAACATCTTGGGTGCGTAGCGGCTCAGCTCATGGCGGGGCTCTGCGATCACCGGCTTGATGATCTCGTCCAGAATATACAGGCGGCCCTTGCGGCACTTCTCGAAAGCCTCGGCAATGATGTCGTAGGTCAGGCCATCGATCTTGATGTCCATCTGGATGGCAGTGATGCCCTTGCGGGTGCCGCCCACCTTGAAGTCCATATCGCCGTGGAAGTCCTCCACGCCCTGAATGTCCAGCATGGTCATCCAGCGGTCGCCCTCGGTGATCAGACCACAGGAAATGCCGGCAACGGGTGCCTTGATGGGCACGCCTGCATCCATCAGGGCCAGCGTAGAGCCGCAGATGGATGCCTGAGAGGTGGAACCGTTGGAGGAGAGCACCTCAGACACACAGCGGATGGTGTAGGGGAACTCTTCCAGAGAGGGCAGCACGGGCACCAGAGCACGCTCTGCCAGTGCGCCATGGCCGATCTCGCGGCGGCCGGGGCTGCGCGGTGCGCGGGCCTCGCCCACAGAGTACGGCGGGAAGTTGTAGTGATGGATATAGCGCTTGGTCTGCTCGTCGGTCAGGTCGTCCATGAGCTGGTTGTCCTTGGTGCCGCCCAGAGTGCAGGTGGTGAGCACCTGCGTCTGGCCGCGGGTGAACATGCCGGAGCCGTGCACGCGGGGCAGGATGCCCACTTCGGCAGCCAGCGGGCGGATCTCGTTGATGCCGCGGCCGTCCACGCGCTTGCCCTCGTCCAGCAGCCAGCGGCGCACCACGAACTTCTGCATCTTGTAGCTGACCAGATCAAGGTCTGCAGCGGTCAGGTCGGGGTACTCCTCGGCGATCTTGTCCATGATGGGCAGCAGAGCGGCATCGCGCACATTCTTGTCGTCGGTGTCCATAGCGGCCTTGAAGTCGTCCAGATACTTGTTCTGGATGGCGTGGAACACGTCCATATCCAGACCCACCACCTGAAAATCGATCTTCTTCTTACCGCGCTCGGCCACGATGCGGTTGATGAACTCAATGGTCTTTTTGATCTCCACGTGAGCGGCCTTGATGGCGTTCAGCATGGTGTCCTCGTCCACCTCGTTGGCACCGGCCTCGATCATCACGATCTTATCCATGGTGGCGGCAACGGTCAGGGCAAGGTCGCTCACCTTGCGCTGCTCCTGCGTGGGGTTCAGCACGATCTCGCCGTCCACCAGACCCACCTGCACGCCGCCGATGGGGCCGTTCCACGGGATGTCGGACACGGCAGTGACCAGAGAAGCACCGATCATACCGGCGATCTCGGGGCTGCAGTCGGGGTCCAGACTCATGACGGTCATGGTGATGCACACGTCGTTGCGCATTTCCTTGGGGAACAGCGGGCGCATGGGGCGGTCCACCACGCGGCTGGTCAGGATGGCGCGCTCACCGGGGCGGCCCTCACGGCGCATAAAGCTGCCGGGGATGCGGCCTGCGGCGTAGAGCTTTTCCTCATACTCCACGTTCAGGGGGAAGAAATCCACGCCTTCGCGGGGCTTGGGGCTCATGACCACATTGCACAGAACGCAGGTCTCGCCGTAGCGGATCAGCGCACTGGCGTTGGACAGACCGCACATTTTGCCCATTTCTACCTTGAACGGGCGGCCTGCCAGCATGGTCTCGTAGACCTTGTAGTTCTCAAAGGTCTCTCTGCGGGAACCAAATTCAATTGCCATTGTTTTTGCCTCCTTGTTTTTTCGGATTTTTTCTATCCAAAAGGCGGTGGCACGCGCATCATAGCAATAAATCCAGCGTCCGTGCCGTTCACATCCGGTTTTGTTTGAGATATTTCCCCCCACCGGGGGAATATCTCTGCCGTTGATGTGAGCCGTCCGCGCCATGAAAAAGCATTCGGGGCACAGGCGTTCGATTTACTGCTGCAATACGCAGCCGCTGCCATTTGTATACAAAAGCAAAAGGCAGGCACCTTTGCGGTACCTGCCCTCTGTTTAAATTACTTACGCAGACCCAGAGTTGCGATCAGAGCACGGTAACGCTCGATGTCCTTCTTCTGGAGATAAGCCAGCAGATTGCGGCGGCGGCCAACCATCTTCATCAGGCCGCGGCGGCTGTGGTGATCGTTCGGGTTCTTCTTCAGGTGCTCGTTCAGCTCGTTGATGTGAGCAGTCAGCAGAGCGACCTGCACTTCGGGAGAGCCAGTGTCCTTCTCGGTCAGAGCGACTTTGGCCATAACTTCCTGCTTGTTCATAGTTACATACCTCTTTATAAAATTTTATGTGCCAATGGAACAGCGGCGGGAAACGGCATTCCCAAAAAGCGGGCATACTCCCAACCCCGTACCACGGTAACAGATACAGTATACCAGAACCCTGTGCAAAATGCAAGGATATTTTTTGCATCCTGCCTTTATTTTTTTACGTACTGGTGCCAGTACAGCTGTACCTCCGGCAGCTTCTTTTTGCGCAGCAGAACTGCGGTGGGGATCAGATACAGCAGCACCGAAAGCAGCATGGATGCATCGTAGCCGCTCACCGCATCGGCCACGGTAGTGGTGCCGTACAACCCACCGATGAGCATGGACGAAATATCCATGGCACCATGCAGGAATACCGTCACCCACAAATTGCCGGTGCGGAAGTAGATCGCCGCAAAAAGAGTGCCCAGCGATGCTGCAAACACGCACTGCATCAGCACACCGAAGGGTGCCGAACTGAGGATATTGGTCAGGTGCGCCGCACCAAACAGCACACCGGACAAAAGGCAGGCCTTCCACACACCGGCGCGGCTGGTGCCAAAGTGCTCCAGCAGGGTCTGGGCAATGACACCGCGGAAGATGAATTCCTCGGCCACACCCACCATGGCCATGCTGACAAGGAAGGTGCAGATGCGTGCCGCAGGCTGCAGCACGCCGTTCTCCGGCCGGCCCAGCACCAGCGAACCAAAGGCATTGTAGCCAATGAACACCAGCGGGTACATGCCCACCAGCAGGCCATTGAAAAAGCCGCTGCCGCGGCGGCGCAGCAGCCCAGCACGGTCTGTCCGTACCAGAAACAGCACTGCCACCATGGCCCCCACCAGCTCCTGCAGAGTGCTGTAGAGGTATGTATCAATGGACGCAAAATCCGCCCGAAAAAGAACCAATGCAATGGTAAAGACAAGATCTGTTACGAACAGGCTTGCCAGAAAGACCACTTCTGCCAGAACGCAGAATAAGATCGGGTGCGCTTTGCGCAGTCGTTTGAGCATGGGATACCCTCCTGAATCGTTGATGGTACTATTCTAGCACACTTTACCTTAAAACGATATAGCACGCGCAAAAAAGGCAGTTTTCCCTTCTGCTGTGCCGCAAAGCGTTCACTTTTTCAAAACAAAGATCTGTTCAAACTCCTGCGTTGCCAGCAGCGAAACATCCTCATAGCCGCCCTGTCGGGCAACGTTCCACGCAGTTTCCATATTCTGGGCCGTGATCTGCTCCACCTGTTCTGCCGTCACGAACTGCCACAGCCCCCGGCCTCCAATGAACAGCACCAGCGTATCATTTTCGCCGGTGTTATACTGCACCAGCAGCTCACTGGAATCGTCCGGCACAACACAGACCTCCTGAAATTTGAGAAGCTCCTGCACGCCGGAAGTGAAACTGCCAAGGTCCCCGGTAATATCCACGCAGGCGGCCTGACTGTATTGTTCCAGTTCTTTGTCTATCTTATAAGTACCGCTGTACATGCGCTCCGGCTCGATCACAAATGCAAGCACGACCATTGCAAGGCACACGATCTGCAGAATGCGCTTTCTGGTGCCTGCACGCAGCGTATCCAGAATGGAGAAAAGGCCGCAGCCACAAAACAGCGCTTCCAGCGGCTGCAGATGGTACACATACCGCAGCGACTTATACGGCGAGATCACCGCGATAACCAGAAATGCAGCAAGCGCCGGGACCGTGATCAGCTTGACATCCCCGGGGATCAGCGTAGTGCCACGCAACTTGCCCGGCAGCCAGCGCTGCCCCAGCTTTGTCAGGACCAGCACGGCCATAATGCCTGCGCCTACAGCAAAGCCGACGATGCTCCAGCCGATCAGCTCCAGCGGGCCTTTGGGGTACTGCGCCAAATCCAGCAGATTGTTTGCTGTTGACTCCAGCGAAACCGTATCCTGCGAGTGCAGCTGTGCATACCAGCACGGAAAGGTGAGCAGCATTCCGCCAACGCCCGCAAGTGCCGGAAGCGAAAATGCAGCAGCATTTTTCCATTCGCGCCGGAACATCAGGTAAAGGTCATATGCTGCGCACAGCAGGAAGGCATAGACCACAAAGAAATACTGGGTCATCATGCCAAGATAGATGGTTACACCGATCAGAAGATATTTGGGCACAGACGGCCTGCGAAGAGACTTTGCCACCAGCAGCGCAAGCAGGATCGTCAGCAAGGTCATGAGCATATACATGCGCACCATCGTCACATTCGAGATCATTTCACGGTTGAACGCATACAATGCACAGACGAACAATGCTTTTTTCCAGTCCGCAAACAGCTCCATGCCCAGCGCATACAGCGCTGCCAGCGTGCCGCCCAGCAGCACAAAATTCATCCCCAGACCCGTCCATTTTGTAAAGCTGCCCGGAAATAATGAGCACACCGTGTGCAGCAAAAAGTAGAACAGCGGCGGATGAACGTCCTGCGTCTGGTTATAGTAGACCGACGCATAGTCGAACCGTGTGCTTCCCTGCGGGGCAACATAATTCAGAAACTCGCTCTGCGTGAACACTGCCTCCGGCAGCTTGCCGTTTGCCACCTGTTCTCCACCATGGAGCCAGCTTAAAAACGGAACATAACTGCTGTTTGCAAGGCCGTAGGAGTAGATCTCATCCAGAAAGAAACCCTCTTTCCGCACAGCCCACCAGCCGCAAAGGCAGATCAGAACGATCACAAAAAGCGCGACCGCCCGTTTTTTCTTTTTTGTTTCCTGCATAGTTTCTGTTTTTCCTCGCTTTTTTGTCCGTTCTGCAGCCAAATATGGCTTTGCTTTTCCAGTATATCATATTTAGAACACAAGTCAAAACTTTTCGGGTTGCAGATCCCGCTGCTCCTAGCAGCATGCACCCTGTTAGACATTCCTAGCCGGTGGAACCCGCGGGCTAAACAAAGCCATACTATGGCTTTGTTTGCGGTGCTTCGCACCGCCGCCCTGTTCAAATCCCGCGCGGAGACAAAAAAGAACCAGTACACGAATGTGTACTGGTTCTTTTTGGTCGGAGCAGCGGGATTTGAACCCACGGCCTCCTCGTCCCGAACGAGGCGCGCTACCAACTGCGCTATGCCCCGAAAATACCGCAGCCAGTTGAGACTGCGGTTTTCTTGGTTGGGGATGAGAGAATCGAACTCCCACAAGTAGAGTCAGAGTCTACCGCACTACCACTATGCAAATCCCCATTATTCAGTTTATCTGCCGCGCCGTGCGCTGCTGACAAGGGATATTATACTCAAAAGGCCCGCGCTTGTCAACCATTTTTTTATTTTTTCTGCAAAAGTTTTCCCGCTGTTCTCCTGCCCGCAGAAATGCACCGTGGAAGCGTGTAAATTTTCTGCGCTTCTCTTGACAGCGGCCCCCATCCGGAATAATCTTATACTATAAACAGGTAGATCTCCGGGCAGACTGACTTTGAAAGGCAGAACGCGCGGCGCTGAATACCAAATGAAAGAGGGCTTTTGAATGAAAAAACGTGTTGGAATCCTGACTTCCGGCGGCGACTGTCCGGGTCTGAACGCCACCATCCGCGGCGTAGCAAAAGCACTGTATGCCCGCATGGGCGATAACGTGGAGATCATTGGCATCCTGAACGGATACAGCGGCCTGATCAACGGCGACTACAAGGAGATGTGCGAGGACGATTTCCGCGGCATCCTGACGCTGGGCGGCACCATTCTGGGCACCAAGCGCACCCCCTTTAAAATGATGCGTGTGGTGGAGGACGACAACATTGATAAAGTTGCCGCCATGAAAAAGACCTACAAGGAAGCCAAGCTGGACTGCCTGCTGTGCCTGGGCGGCAATGGCACCCACAAAACCGCAAACCTGCTCTCGCAGGAGGGTCTGAACATCATCGGCCTGCCCAAGACTATTGATAACGATATCTATGGTACCGACGTAACCTTCGGCTTCCACACCGCCGTGGACATTGCCACCGATGTGATCGACCGCATCCACACCACCGCAGGCAGCCACAGCCGCGTGATGTGCATTGAGATCATGGGCAACAAGGCAGGCTGGCTGACGCTGTATTCCGGCATTGCAGGTGGTGCAGATATTATTCTGCTGCCGGAACAGCCCTATGATATCGACCGTGTGTGCTCTGCCGTGGAACGCCGCGCAAAGAAGGGTTCCAACTTCTCCATCATCGCTGTGGCCGAGGGTGCCATCAACTGCGAGGAAGCCGGCATGAAGCGCAAGGAATGGATGGCAAAGCGCGCCGAGGCAGGCTTTGGCACCACCGCCACCAACCGCATTGCACAGGCCGTGCAGAAAAAAACCGGCATGGAGACCCGTGTGTGCATCCCGGGCCACATGCAGCGCGGCGGCAGCCCCAGCGCCTACGACCGTGTGCTGGCCACCCAGTTCGGCAGCTATGCGGCAAAGCTGGTGGAGATCGAGCGCTACGGCGTGACCGTTGCCATGGTGAACCGCCATGTCACCGAGAACCGTCTGGCCGACATTGCAGGCAAGACCCGCAACGTGCCGGAGAACTGCGACCTGCTCACCGTCGCCCGCCGCATGGGCATCAGTCTGGGTTGATTACCATTTGAATGCTCTCCGCTTTGCTCTGAGCATTTTTAGCGGAATAATTATTTTTTATTGGGGATTCCTGAAAATCTGCGGATTTTCAGGAATCCCTTTTTCACCGGAAGGGTCCCAACCGGCAGATGCTTCAAACAAACGGAATGCCGTTTTCCGCTGCACCCCCTCCCGTGAAAATGCAGATCCCGGCAGACCGTAGTCTGCCGGGATCTGCTCTATTCAGAAATACTGTTTCCGTTGAAGATGACCAGAGTGCAACGGTGGCCATTCAAAATCGTCTGCCGGACAAATCAAAGGTCCGTCACATCATGCCGGGTGGGCTGGCCTTTTTCAAAGGCAACCGCGCTTTCCAGCACACCGCGCACCATGCTCTCCACATCCTCGTGGGTGTAGAAAGCCGTGTGGTCGGTCAGGATCACATTGGGCATGCTGCGCAGAGCCGCCAGCTCCGGGTTCGGGATCACATCGCCCATGCAATTATAATAGTACAGGCCGTTCTCATTTTCCAGCACGTCCAGGCCCGCCGCGCCAATCTTGCCGCTTTCCAGCCCGGCAATCAGTGCATCGCTGTCGATCAGCTTGCCGCGGGCGGTGTTGATGATGGTCACGCCCGGCTTCATGCGCTCAATTGCTTTGGTGTCGATGAGATGGTGATTCTCCTCCGTAGCGTTGGTGTGCAGAGTGATGACATCGCTTTCCGCCAGCAGGGTCTCCAGCGGCACATACTCGGCGATCTTCTTTACCTCGTCGTTGGGGTACAGGTCGTAGGCCAGCAGGCGGCAGCCAAAGCCGGACAGATGCTGCAGCACCGTGCGGCCAATGCGGCCTGTACCGATCACCCCCACAGTGCAGGTGGAAATATCGCGGCCGATTTTTCCCTGCAGGGAGTAGTCCTGCGCTTCGCCGCGCTTGAGGATGTGCCCTGCCTTGCGCAAGCTCATCAGCATGAGCATAATGGCAAAGTTTGCAACGCCGTTTGGCGGGTAGTCCACATTAGCCACCTTCATGCCCAGTTCCCGGGCCGTCTCGCGGTCTACGTGGTCATAGCCGATGGAACGGCAGCAGATGGACTTTACGCCCAGCTCGTGAAACCGCTTGACCATGGGCGCGCTCATATCACAGGGCGTTACCGACACGGCATCATAGCCCTTTGCCAGTTCAGCATTTTCCAGCGTGGGATACTCCTGCGTAGAGCCAAACTCAACATCCAGCTGCGGTGCCAGCCGCTGCGCGATGCCCAGCTCATCGTAGGGGCGCAGGGTGTAAAAAAAGACTTTTGTTGCCATAAAACTTCCCTCCCGGCTTATTTTGTACCTATTGTAGCACGTTCTGCACAGATGGATGCATTTTATTACGTGAATTTTGTTCACCTTAAAAATGAGGATTCATCTCTCCATATGAATGCGCGCAAAACAGTTGTAAATTGTCGGAAAAGAGGGTATGATAAAGGAACTGAGAAGTATACATCACTGAAATATAAAAGGAGTGTGCCTTATGCGCGCTTATGAACGGCTTTTGAATTATGTCCGGGTGCATACCACCTCGGACGAAAACTCCGGTACGCACCCTTCCGCTGAACGGGAGTTTGACCTTGCCCGCCAGCTGGTGGATGAGATGAAGGCCCTTGGCATGGAGGATGCCCATGTGGACGAGCACTGCTACGTCTATGGCACCCTGCCTGCCACGCCCGGCTGTGAGGATCAACACGCTCTGGGCCTGATTGCCCACATGGACACTGCCGACGATGCCAGCGGTGAGAATGTGCAGCCCGTTGTGTGGGAAAACTACAACGGCGGCGACGTAACTCTGCCCGCCACCGGCATGGTGATGAAGCCCTCTGTGTTCCCCTTCCTTACTTCCATGAAGGGCGAGACCCTCATCACCTCAGACGGTACCACCCTGCTGGGTGCCGACGATAAGGCCGGTATTGCCGAAATTTTGACCGCTGTTGAAACCATTCAGGAAAAAGGCCTGCCCCACGGCAAGCTGTGTATCGCCTTTACTCCGGATGAAGAGATCGGCGAGGGTGCAGAGCTGTTCGATATTCCGGGCTTCGGTGCCGACTTTGCCTATACGGTGGACGGCGGCGATGCCGGCTCCATTGAGTACGAGAACTTCAACGCCGCTTCCGCCACCGTGACCATCCGCGGCTTCTCGGTGCACCCGGGCACCGCCAAGGACACCATGATCAACGCTTCCAATGTGGCCATGGAGTTTCATCAGGCGCTGCCCATCACCGCCCGCCCCGAAACGACCGAGGGCCGGCAGGGCTTCTACCACCTGTGCCAGATGTACGGCGATGTGACCACCGCAAAGCTGGGCTACATCCTGCGCGACCACGATGCCGCAAAGCTACAGTTCAAGAAGGACAACATGCTGGATATTGCCGAATTTTTGAACGGAAAGTACGGCGAAGGCACTGTGACCGTGGAGATCAAGGACAGCTACCGCAACATGCTGGAAAAAATCAAGCCGCATTTCCACTTAGTAGAGACCGCCCGCAAGGCCACCCGCATGGCCGGGCTGGAACCGGAAGAAATTCCGGTGCGCGGCGGCACCGACGGTGCTATGCTGAGCTGGAAAGGCCTGCCCTGCCCCAATCTGGGCACCGGCGGCTTCAATTTCCACGGCGTATGCGAGTGCATCACCGCTGAGCGCATGGACCGCTGCACTGAGATCTTGCTGAACATCATAAAGCTGTACGCAGAGTAAATTTTATTTTTCAATATACAAAAAAGTGGGTGCTATTTTCGGATAGCACCCACTTTTGTTATACTCTGACGCTTATCTCTACGACTCCACTCGTGAAAATGCATTTGGAGCAGCCCTGCGGTTGCGTAGCAATGAAAGCCCCAGTGGGGCTTTCAAGCAGGCGAGCGGTCTGCGTTAGCAGATGGAAGGGATTCGCCCTGACAAGCGTCAGGGCTGCGACAAATGCGAAAAATAAAAATCAAATTCCACTGAACATGCCCAGAGTACAACAACGACGACCGCTGCCTGCGGCAGAAGCAGGGAGGAGTTGTTGGGGCCGCGGCCAGCAAGACACGAATGCCGCTCAAGGCATGAAGTGGATGCTGGGAGCCGCAACTCTAGGAGGGCATTCAAAATCGTTTAACCAACGTTGATATGCCCCACCGGCATGATCTTCCGTTTGTTGTCGTCCGGCTTTGCTGTCAGGCTCATGGCCAGCGACACCGGGCCGACACGGCCCATGAACATGACCAGCATATACAGGATTTTTGCGCCCCGGTTCAGCTGAGCGGTAACGCCCACCGAAAGGCCAACTGTGCCAAAGGCAGAGCAGGACTCGAAAATAGCGTCAATGACCGACACAGCGTCCGAGGTGTTATAGAACACCACCACAGCCGAGCCAACCGCCGCCAGCCCGCCGAGCACGATAATGGTCAAAGCACGATAAACCGTCTTGGACTCGATGTGGTGCTCTGCGATCACACAGTCGTCGCGACCCTGAGCCACACTGCGGATCGTCAGGATGATCACAGCGAACGTAGTCACCTTCACGCCGCCGCCGGTAGAGCCGGGTGCCGCACCAATGAACTGCAGCGCGCTCATCAGCAGTTTGGTGATGGGGCCGCAGGCCGCAAGGTCGATGGTATTCATGCCCGCAGTACGAGTGGACACCGACTGGAACAGTGCCGCCATCAGCTTGCCGGGCACAGAGAGCCCGCCCATGCTGGCAGGATTGTTCCACTCCATCAGCGCGATGAGCGCCGCGCCGCCGAGCCACAGGATCACCGAGAAGCTCAGCACCACCTTGGCCTGCAGGGAAAGCCGGTGCTTTTTGCGGTATTGACCGATCTCCACCCATACCATGAAGCCCAGACCGCCGGAAATGATCATGAACATCACAACGGCCTGAACATAGTAATTGTTCACATAGGGTGCCAGTGAGGAATACTGGCCGAACCGGCCAAACAGATCAAAGCCCGCGTTACAGAAAGCCGAGATGGCCGTGAACACGCTCACCCAGATGCCTTCCAGCCCGAACTGCGGCACAAAGGCGAACAGCAGCAGCACAATGCCAATGCCTTCAAACAGGCCAGCCAGTCCCACCACGATCTTCAGCACGTCCTTGGCCTGCGCATATCCGTCCGCTGAGACGCTTTCTCCCAGCAGCCGCAGATCGCGGAAGCCCATGCGCCGCCGCATAGCCAGCGCGAAGAAGCTGGTGAGGGTGACCAACCCCAGACCACCCACCTGAATGAGCAGCAGGATCACCGCCTGCCCAAAGTAGGTGAACTGGGTCCAGGTATCCCGCACGATCAGACCAGTAACGCAGGTAGCGCTTGTAGCGGTGAACATGGCATCCAGTACATCCAGCCGCCCGTGCTTGCTGGCAACAGGCAGGCTGAGCAGAAAGGTGCCCAGCGCGATCACGATGACAAAGCTCGCACAGATGATCTGCGTAGGCGTATACATCCCCTTGCGCTTGCCCGCCGGGCGGTAAAACAGCTTTTTCCCTTTTGCCTTTTCCATAAGTTCCTCCGCACGCGGCAAAGCCTGCCGCGGCTATTTTCATTTCCTCTATAGCATACACCATTTTGCCCTCCGGTTCAACTTGATTTTATCCGCAAAATGCTGTATTATAATAGGGCATTCGTCTCCGTAGCTCAGATGGATAGAGCGCAAGCCTCCTAAGAATTCGGTCAACCTGATACCTTGGGGGCAGAAGTGATTGCTCTAATCAAAAGCAAGACCGGGAATCGAAGTTTTCTCAACAATTTTTGATGCAACAAGTTTAACACCGTTCCGGTTGCAACGCAGTCGGTCACTTCGTTGTGAAAAGCATTCCATACAAAGTGCAGAAAAGTCAAAAATCAACGATAATACATATATGTCTCTATACCTCAGCTGGATAGAGGGTTCGCCTCCTAAGCGAAACGCCCCCGGTTCGAACCCGGGTAGGGACATCCTTTTAAGAAATGCGAAGGTCATTTTTCCATGTGAAAGACGATCTTCGCATTTTTCATTTTGAACCTATCACCAAAATTAGCCAGCTAATGCCATTAGCAGAATTTTCAGCTCCAGCTAATAAAATCGGCTTTCCAGCTAATGAAGCCTCATAAAGCGCCTTTTGAACCCTGTTTTCTGGCTCTCTGCTAAGATTGGTAAACGCTTTCCTGTAAATCCATGTAAATACAAGATAATCTGTGTGAATCTATTTTCCACCTTTCTGCTGGAAGCCGTGCAAAACACTTTTCTCCATACATAGCGCGTTCACTCGCTGTTCTCTCGGAACAGAAAGAGGAACGCGCTTTTTTGTTTTCGGGCTGAACTTCCCGAATCCACCAAAGGAGGGTTTACCGATGAAAAAAGTTCTGACCGTCACGATCGACGGTATCCGCTACCATGCTTCCCGCCCGGCAGATTGCCGGCACTGCTTCTTCTGGAAGAATCGAAAGAAGGGCTGCGTTCTCGGCAAAGAGAACTGCTACTACCTGATCGAGCCGCCCAAAGGCCCCAGCAAGTGCGAAGGATGCCCCTACAAGCGGGCAAAGCCCTGTGTGCTGGTTCCTTGCTACAAGGACCTGATGGCACCGCTGGAGAAACGAGGTGATGCCAAGTGAGCCACAAGCGAAACGAAGCTCTTCGCCATGTCCAGCACTCTATGCACCATGTAATCGCCGCTGGCGAAGGTTCTGACCGTGCCCCGGACAGCTGCAAGCTGTGTCCGTACCATCGACCCGATTTCAAGTTCCGCACCTGCCTGTATGCCCACTGCCCTTATAAGAAGCAGGTCAACGTGTTCCGTTCCACACCTGAAAAATGGGATATTCTCTATGCCCGAAAGAAAGCCGACAAGAATCGCAGACCTTGATTACTTCTATGGGCAGTCCAGCGAGCTGTTCTCCTTCTACCGGATTCCCAAGCTGTTGTTTCAGGATAGCCGCTTCCAACCGCTTTCCACAGATGCCAAAACGCTGTACGGTATCCTGCTCGACCGCATGAGCCTTTCAGCCCGGAACGGTTGGTTGGACAAGGCTGGGCGGGTGTTCATCATCTATACCGTGCAGGAAGTACAGGATTCACTGGGCTGTGCCGATAAAAAGGCCACCAAGCTGCTGCGAGAACTGGAAGAGTACGGCCTGATTGAACGCAAACGGAGGGGGCTGGGCAAGCCTGATCTCATCTATGTAAAGAATTTTTCGTCAGAATCGTCAAAGCCACGCTTTCTGAATCGTGATAATGACGATTCTGGAGCCGTCCAGAATACGCTTCAAGAACCGGCCAAACTACGATGTAATAAGACTGAGAGAAATAACACAGAGATAAGCGATACTGATCCTATCTATTCCGATGAAAACGACTGGATGAGCGAACGTGAACAACTGGAAGAATATTTTTCTCAGTCTTTGGAGATAGACCTTCTACTCCGACTCTGCCCGGATGATGAGGACACCATCTACCAAATCGTAGATTTGCTGGTGGACACCTGCGCTACCAACCGCAAGACGCTACGCATTGCCGGGGATGATAAGCCCGCCGAAGTTGTACGCAGCCGGTTTATGAAGCTGAACGCCGACCATATTCGCTTTGTGCTGAAGTGCCTTGCAGAGAACAGCAGTCCAATCCGCAACATGAAACAATATCTGCTCGCTTCTCTGTACAATGCACCCACCACGATGCAACTTTTCTATCAGAACCAAACAAACCACGACTTAGCGATGCGGAGGTGATGAAAATTTCAAAGAAAGCAACCACAATTGCCATCGTCAACCAGAAAGGCGGCACCGGCAAAACCACCACCTGTGAAAATCTGGGCATCGGGCTGGCGATGGAAGGCAAAAAGGTCCTGTTGGTGGACGCTGACCCGCAGGGCAGCTTGACCATCAGCATGGGCTGGC
>OLWR01000390.1_pt1 | contig 28462 bp, 19 predicted proteins | sample 1673531 | NCBI WGS metagenome assembly OLWR01 (sample SAMEA103958114, study PRJEB25191) | human gut metagenome | reverse complement strand
CAAGAAAATCGAGTGCGAAAGCAAGTGAAAAATCCCTGTGAAGCCCGTAAAATCAGGGCTGCACAAAATCTTCATAAAATAATTAGCACTCACCTATTGACAGTGCTAACAAATAGTGTTATAGTTCTCCTAGAACAAGAAAAAAGCACAGCATTTCCGGTATGCGAATATTGGAAATGCTTTTCATAGAATAGGAGGAAAGCCTATGAATATCAGTAAATTTACACAGAAATCCGTACAGGCTGTCCAGGATCTTGAAAAGATTGCTTATGAATATGGCAATCAGGAGATCGAAGAGGAACACCTTCTGTATGCCTTGCTGACACAGGAGGACAGCCTGATCCTCAAGCTGATCGAGAAGATGGAAATCCAGAAGGAATATTTTATTGACACAGTTAAGAAGGCACTGGATGCCAGAGTTAAGGTTTCCGGTGGAGAGCTTCGATTTGGTCAGTATCTGAACAAGGCACTGGTCAGTGCAGAGGACGAAGCGAAGGCTATGGGAGATGAGTATGTATCGGTTGAGCATCTGTTCCTTTCCATGCTGAAGAATCCAAGCCCGAGCATGAAGAAGCTATTCAATGAATTCGGAATCACCAGAGAGCGTTTTCTTCAGGCATTATCTACAGTCAGAGGAAACCAGAGAGTTGTCAGCGACAACCCGGAGGCAACCTATGATACCCTGAATAAATACGGTGAGGATCTTGTGGAGAAGGCGAAGAACCAGAAGCTTGATCCGGTGATCGGCCGTGATATGGAGATCCGGAATATTATCCGTATCCTTTCCCGTAAGACCAAGAACAACCCGGTTCTCATTGGTGAGCCTGGCGTTGGTAAAACAGCAGCCATCGAGGGACTGGCACAGCGTATTGTGGCAGGAGATGTACCGGAAGGTCTTAAGAATAAGAAGATTTTTGCCCTGGATATGGGTGCGCTGGTTGCAGGTGCCAAGTATCGTGGTGAGTTTGAGGAACGTCTGAAAGCGGTACTTGAGGAAGTGAAGAAGAGCGAAGGACAGATCATTCTGTTTATCGATGAGCTTCATCTGATCGTGGGTGCAGGTAAGACAGATGGCGCCATGGATGCAGGAAACATGCTGAAGCCTATGCTTGCCAGAGGTGAGCTGCACTGTATCGGTGCAACAACTCTGGATGAATACCGCCAGTATATTGAGAAGGATGCTGCACTTGCCCGTCGTTTCCAGCCGGTTATGGTAAATGAGCCGACAGTGGAAGATACCATTTCCATTCTCCGTGGCCTGAAAGAAAGATATGAGGTATTCCACGGTGTTAAGATTACAGACAGTGCATTGGTTGCAGCTGCCACACTTTCACACAGATACATTACAGACCGTTTTCTCCCGGATAAGGCAATCGACCTTGTTGATGAAGCCTGTGCGCTGATCAAGACGGAGCTGGATTCCATGCCGACAGAGCTGGATGAGCAGAGACGTAAGATCATGCAGCTGGAGATTGAAGAGTCTGCCCTGAAAAAAGAAACTGACAACTTAAGTAAAGAGCGTCTGGCTGATCTGCAGAAAGAACTTGCAGAGCTGAGAGATACTTTTAATACCCAGAAAGCTCAGTGGGATAATGAGAAGCATTCCGTAGAGAAGCTTCAGAAATTACGTGAGCAGATCGAGGATATCAATAAACAGATTCAGAAAGCAAAACAGAATTACGATCTGGAGAAAGCAGCAGAGTTGCAGTATGGCGAGCTGCCGAAGCTTCAGCAGCAGCTGGAAGTTGAGGAGAAGCAGGTTAAGGAGAGTGACAGAAGCCTGGTACATGAGGCTGTCACAGATGATGAGATTGCTCGTATCATTTCCAGATGGACCGGTATTCCGGTAACCAAGCTGACAGAAGGTGAGAGAACCAAGCTGCTGGGCCTTGAGGATGAGCTGCACAAACGTGTAGTAGGACAGGATGAGGGTGTTCGTCTTGTAACAGATGCGATCCTTCGTTCCAAAGCCGGAATCAAGGATCCCACAAAGCCGATCGGTTCATTCCTGTTCCTCGGACCAACCGGTGTTGGTAAAACAGAGCTTGCCAAGACTCTGGCTGCCACACTGTTTGACGATGAGCAGAATATGGTCCGTATCGATATGAGTGAGTACATGGAGAAATATTCCGTGTCCCGTCTGATCGGAGCGCCTCCAGGATATGTCGGATATGAGGAAGGCGGACAGCTGACAGAGGCCGTTCGAAGAAAACCGTACAGTGTTGTTCTTTTTGATGAGATCGAGAAGGCTCACCCGGATGTATTCAATGTACTTCTGCAGGTACTGGACGATGGACGTATCACGGATTCACAGGGACGTACGGTTGATTTTAAGAATACGATCCTGATCATGACTTCCAACATTGGTTCTCCGTACCTTCTTGACGGTATCGACGAGAAGGGAGATATCAAACCGGAGGCACAGGAACAGGTTATGAATGATCTTCGTGGTCATTTCCGTCCGGAATTTCTGAACCGTCTGGATGAGATCATCATGTTCAAGCCGCTGACCAAGGATAATGTAGGTAAGATCGTAGATCTTATGGTCAAAGAGCTCAGCGACCGTCTGGCTGACCAGGAGCTTTCTCTGGAGCTTACAGATGCTGCCAAACAGATGGTAGTGGATAACGGTTATGATCCGGTTTACGGCGCACGTCCTCTGAAGCGTTATCTCCAGAATTATGTGGAGACACTGACAGCAAAGAAGATCCTTTCCGGTGATGTACATGCCGGAGATACCATTGTGCTGGATGTGAAAGAAGGAGAGTTTACTGTCAGCACGAAATGACAGAACAACATCTGGTTAAAAAAGTAACTCCTTGAAGCAGTAAAATATAGATTGATAAATAAAAGAACTGCCCGTTCTGAAGAGGATTCATTCTGATGTGAAAATCGGATGAAGAATAAGAAAATCAGAACCGGGCAGTCTTTTTTTTCGGGAAAGGAAACTGAGAGGTCTGTACAGGGCGGAACACAGGGAACCCGGGAATTGCCTCTTGACAAAAATGGAGATTGGTAAGATAGTAAAACTGATCAATCAGAAAATCTGAGAAATAAAAAGTAAAGGATGGAAAAGACAATGATACCAAAGGACCCGGTAATGCTTTTAAGTTACGTAAATACACAGCTGAGGGATTTTTATAAAACTCTGGATGCGTTTTGCGAGGACAGAGACGTTGATCAAAAAGAACTGGAGAAGAATCTGGAGACTATCGATTATACTTACGATCCGTCTGTCAATCAGTTTGTATAAGGGAGAATAGCGTTATGAAACTGGAGAAAGTTTTTTAGGAGATAAAGGCGATATGCGTGCAAAACGGAGCTTCTAAGGTGGTTCTTTTCGGATCGCAGGAGAAACCAGTGATATTGATCTCCCAGAGAAGATAAGGAAAAGCACCCGTTCTGTAAGAAAAATCACTTACAGAACGGGTGTTTTGTACTATTTTACAGTTATTTTTACAGTGGCTTTCTTTTTGCCGGAGAGAACGGTAATCGTCGCGGTACCTTTCTTTCTGGCGGTAATGACTCCTTTGGAATTTACAGATGCTACTTTTGAGTTGGAAGATCTGTAAGTTATTCTTTCAACGGTGGTCAGAGGCGAACGTGATATTTTCAGTTTGTATGTCTTTTTCAGTTTCAGAGAAATGCGGGAAGGAGAAACCGTAAGTTTCTGGGTTGCCACTGCATTTTTCTGTACTTTGACCTTAACCGTAGCTTTCTTTCCGCTGGCAAGCGTTACTGTGATCCTGGTGCTGCCGATGCGGATTCCTTTGATCTTACCCCGGGAATCAACGGATGCGATCTTTGTGTTGGAACTGCGGTAGGATTTTACCTTGTCACCTTTTGCAAGGCCTGTTACTTTGAAAGCGGTTGTGGTCTGGCCCTTTTTCAGGATCACAGAAGTCATGCTTAATTTAAGCGTTGGCTTCAGACGGGCAATGGATGCAGTGGCCTTTTTCTTACAGTAGGAGCAGGTGCGCTGTTTCTTACCGGTCTTCAGCACAGTCGCGGCTGTGGTGACTTTCCAGGAACTCCATTTATGTGATTTCTCCAGAATCCGGAAAGTAACGCTGAGTTTTCCGGTATAAGAGCCAAGACCGGTGATGGTAACAGTGGCTGTACCGGGCAGGGTGTTATTGGAATAGGATAAAGTGTAATCCTGATTCTGAGTAAGGAGCGTGTCACCATTTTTTACAGTTACCTGTGGACGCTGCTCCTGGCCATTACAATCAACATCGGGAACAGTTACCGTCAGTGTATCTACGGAAACTTCCGGCGAAGTAACGGTTACGGCACAGGTGGCTGTAAGTGCACCATCAAAGGTTGTTGCAGTAATAACAGCAGTACCGGCGGAAAGTGCTTTTACAGTACCATGATCATCTACTGTGGCTACAGATTCTTTGTCGGAGCTCCAGAGAACATCTTTGGTGGAGGCATTGGCAGGCTTGATAGAAGGTGTCAGTTTAAAGCTTTCTCCGGTGAGAAGCGCTTTCTGGGTCTGATCCAGCTGGATACTTTCCACGGAAACTGGCTGTGGAGCTGTTTTTCTGGTATCGGAAGCAGCCTGGGATTTTTCACCGGATTCATTTATCGGAGAGTAAACACCGGTATCCATGTCCTGCCCCTCCGGGATATAGGCATTGTATTTTTTTCCCGCAGTGAGAGGAATGTCGTTATAGGTGATCTTTCGGGAGAGCGTATCTCCGTTGTATTCCTCAATCTCATAGGTCATGGTCCCGTTATCATTGCCTACGAGCTTCAGATAGTAATCATCTCCGCAGAAGGAAATGAATTTCTCATCGTTTTCCACAGACATGATAATATCGTTATAGGAAGTGTCGACAACGTTATTGATGATAGAACCGCAAAGGTTATGGCTGCTGTCATATACATACACATCTACCGGGCACTTAATGGAAGTGTTTGTTTTTCGCCTGTTCTGGGCAGCGGCAGTCTGGGATGGCTTTGTAAGCATGGTGTACACAAGGTTTGAGAAAGAGCCATATCTGGAATTGCGGATAAGGTCCTGCACAGTTTTTGTGAAAAGAAGGTCTGCCACTTCATTGGCATAGTTGCCCCAGGCTTCGTTGTATACATTTTTGACGGAGGCTTCTGCCAGCTGTTTCACCTGCTCCGCAAAAGCTTTCGTGTCTGCACCGGCCAGCCCGATGATTCCGGAACAGTTATCCTGGCTGATGCTGTAATTCAGGGTGCCCAGAGAGCTGAAGTTTACATCAGAAAATCCGTAAGCACTGACAGAATAGGTAAAGTTGATGGTGCGGTCTCCTTTTTGGGTGCTGGCAGAGATGGCAAAGTGACCTTTCAGAGTTTTTCCTACGATAAAACTCTGTTTCGTAATGCCCATTTTTTCAAAAAGCTTTTCCAGAACCTGCTGACAGCTTTTATTCTTCTGATCGCCGGTATAGGAGAAGGAGGTGGAATTGATCGCTACAGCCATATAGCAGGATAAGAAGTCATAAAATTCTTCCATCTGTGGCTTGGTAAAGTAGTCATTCAGTTTCGGGTCAATGGTAAGAATACTGTTGTTTTTGCCCAGAATCTGTTGTGCGGAAGCAAGCTTCTGACCACGTTCAGTCTGTGACTTTTTCTTTTCTGTCTGCTGGCGCTGATAGTCATGGTTTGCCAGATAGATATGTTTTCCGCCGGAGAGAACATAAGAATCAGAATTTCCATAGCGGGCCAGGAATGAAACTGAAAAATCAGAGTTTGCTTTTTCAGCGATATAGTCAGACGAAATGCCAAATACAGCAGTGGCAATGTTTTTGGAGTCGGTTACTTTTACCTTTACAGGGGTTGAAAATTCCATTTTTGACAAAGCCAGAGCTTCCCGAAAATGAGCATTTAACGGCGCGGAAGCAAGGAGCTCTATTCCGGTGACAGAAATCGTGTAGCCTGGCAGTAACTGACGGATCTCATCATAAGAGTAACTAGAATTTTGGGAAACCTTACATTTCAGTACCATATTCTGAGAAAGTGAGGTTTTCTGATACTGGCCGTTTTCATATACAAAGGTATTGGAATTATTGACATCTGTAATGGCCTGCATCTGAAGCGTTACAATATCCTCAGCTGCCTCCATGTGTGTAACACGGCTGTTGTCGTAATTAAAGACCACAATCTTGTCGGAGCTGTTCTGCAGGATGCTCATGGCACTGGTGAGACTGAAATTACCGGATACAGGATAATCTCTTCCTTCAATATTGATAGTTCCGTCTTCGGCATTTACAGCATCCAGCCGTCCGGCAATAATACGTTTGCCTTCCTGGATCACTTCCTGAAATGGAATATTGTTGGTTTTTGCATAAGCATGGGCTGCGGATCCGGCAGTGCTTTTGATCACCAGATTTTTCCAGCCGGAAAAGGCATTGTTCGCAATGGAAGTGACAGAATCCGGAATGGTGATCTCACCCAGGGCCGTGCAGTTTGCAAAGGAACAGGAACCGATGGAGGTGACGGAGTCCGGGATGGAGACGGAGGTCAGGTGAGTGGTCTCGGAAGCAGAGAACCAGGCAAGATAAGCGGGGATCTTTTCCATACCGTCTGCAAGGATGAGCTCAGTGAGGTTTTCTGCACCGTTTAAAGGACCATAATAATATGTAGAGGAGTCACATTTGGTAAGCCCGGCCGGGATCGTAAGAGTAGTGACCAGGGTACCGGAAATAAAGTCATAGCCCAGTGTTTTCAGCTTGGAAGGAAGCTTTATGGATTCCAGGGCAGAGCATCCGGAAAAAGCATAAGAATCTATCGTGGTGATAGAATCACTGAGAATCACTTTTTCAAGAGAAGAACATCCGGAGAATGCAGAGGAACCCAGTGAATTTATATTTTGGGAAAAAGAGATATTTTCCAGGGCTGTACAGTTTTCAAAAGCGCTATATTCAATATCTGTCAGAAAACCACCTTTGGGGTTGTCCGAAAAGGAAAGGGATGAAACAGAGCTGCAGCCTTTGAAAGCACCGGAGTCGATAGTCTTGACGGACTTTGGAAAAGAAAGAGTTTCCAGAGCCGTGCAGTTTGAAAAAGAACCACTGCCAATGGACTGAAGGTTTTCGGACCATCGGACAGAGGACAGCCTGCTACATCCGGAAAAAGCATAGCTTGCGATGGAAGTGACAGAGTCCGGAATGGTGATCTCACCCAGAGCCGTGCAGTTTGCAAAGGAATAGGAACCGATGGAGGTGACGGAATCCGGGATAGAGACGGTGGTCAGGTGAGTGGTCTCGGAAGCAGAGAACCAGGCAAGATAAGCGGGGATCTTTTCCATACCGTCTGCAAGGATGAGCTCAGTGAGGTTTTCTGCACCGTTTAAAGGACCATAATAATATGTAGAGGAGTCACATTTGGTAAGCCCGGCCGGGATCGTAAGAGTAGTGACCAGGGTACCGGAAATAAAGTCATAGCCCAGTGTTTTCAGCTTGGAAGGTAGTTTTATGGATTCCAGGGCAGCGCAGCCCTCGAAAGCGTTGGAGCCGATTTCTGTAATGGTATCAGAAATCACAACACTGGTCAGGGGAAGATTATTTGCAAACGCAGAAGACGCTATTTTTGTAACGGTATAATTATCAATCTTGGACGGTACAGTTACAGAAGCAGCGGTTCCGGTATATTTTGTGATGGTCGCAGTGAGTCCGGAAGTTGTGTACTGAAAATCACCGAAAGTGTTGGAATCGGCACCGGCAGAGGGAACACTTCCGTCGTCAAATTCCGGTTCCTGTGCAGAAGCTTCGTCAGCAGATTCTTCCTGTGTTAAGGCTTCGGTATCTTCTACATCGTCAGAAAAGTCCTCAGTAAGCTCCTGGACAGAGTCTTCTTCTGAAAGATCAGAATCGCCAGAATCAGCAGAATCTACATTAGAATCGGCAGAATCGGCATTGGAAATGGTTTCGGAAGTATCAGATGCAGAGAAATCCGATACAGCAGAGCTGTCTTCGTCAGTGGATGAAGCGTCGTCGGATACAGCAGTATCTGAGAGGTCGCTATAAGAAGATATGGAAACTTTTTCAGAAGTCTGAGCGACATCGCCTGGCTTCGGATCTTCAGCCAGGACGGCAGAAGCAGGCTGCAGGCACATGAGTACTGCAAGGGTACAGGCCAGTAATTTCTTTTTCATAAGGGTGATCCTCCTTTGTGGATATATTTTTTTGATTCAGGGCAGCTGAGCAATATACTGTTCCAGAAGATTCAGGGTTTCTTCCTGGCTGTAGACCAGGTGACTTCCGGGAAGGGTTCTGATAAATTCAGTGAATATCCTGCACAGAGAAGGCTCCTGGATGTGGATATTGCAGCAGTAGGCGCCAAAAACAAAGGCATTAGTGGTATAAATATGCAGTTCCGCAGGTGTTATATATAAAGAAAGATAGTCGGGAAGCTGCAGGTATGTGGGACGCACAATAAAACCGGAGATATTTCCGTCGGAGATCTCTTCATGAAGCGAAAGGAGCATCTGACGGATATCCTCAGGATCAAGAGGCGGAACATACTGCGGTGGCAGATCCTGGAGAACGCAGCTGGTGACAAGATCAGCCAGACCTTTTTCTGTAAAAATAGTGAAGTAATTCTGGGAAATCTGACGGAGTACGGAAAAATGCTGCTCTACCAGGCTGTACATGGCCGGATAAGGCATATCATCGCTGTTGAGATATTTCTGAATGATCTCGGGAGTTATGTAACGGCCGGTACATGGCTGATTCATAAAAATCTGAAGGGAATCAGGGGATGTTCCGTCGATATATTCCCGGAGAACATGCAGGATATCGTTGCCGCACCGGGTAAGCAGATCACATTTGGGCAGCTGCTTCTGAAAAAAATCCCGGTAGTAGCCGATCAGCTCATGGTCACCGCTGATCCGGGCTGTGCTCAGATCCCCGGAAAGCAGGATTAAGCAGGAGGGAGCAACGATGTAGTAGCTCAGCGGAGAGATCGCAGAGGCAAAAAACGGTTCCGTGAAGTAATAAGGCTTATAGTTGCCGCGGGAAGCAAGACACATGGGAATCACGGACTCCAGTTTTTTTAAATTTCTGCGGACCGGATCCGGAGATCTGATGCTGTCTGCATGATAAATACAAAGAATCTCATCAACGGAAAACGGATACTGGTTCAGCCACAGTTCCATAAATTCCATGGTCAGATCAAGCTTTTCAGGAAGATACATCTGGATTTTAGGATCTCTGTGATGGGAGACTTCATAGATCAGGGCAGAACGGATAAGACTATGGACTGCATATTCGCCGCTGATCAGGGAATCCGTGAGAGGAAGTGTATTCACCTTTGGAGGGGGGAACATGGAAAAATCAACGGCTGCTAGAGTATTTATAAGAGTACAGACTGCCTGACGGTTTTCGTAAGCCTCTTCGCCCTGAAGAAGGATATCATGAAGACGGAAAAATTCCTGACGTTCTTCCAGGGTCAGTCCGAAATATCGTGCAAGAGACTGAAGAGCCTTGTAGGGAAGAACACGTTCGTCTTTCAGGGCTTTGTGAATGGAAGTTCTTTCGATGCCGGTGTTTCTGGCAATAGTGGTGATGGATTCCTCACTCTGTTTGATCAGAGCGCGGAGATAATTACTGAATTTTGACATAAGTGTTTCTCCTGTTTAATGACAGCAGCCTGGGCTGCCATAAGTAATTACCTAAATTATACAGGCCAAAATGGGAAAATTCAATCTGTGACAGCGGGTGTGACGGAGAAGAAGAAAATTTGTGCACATAATCAGTCCATTAAAAAAGGGTGTGTAGAATGAAAAATTAGCCCGACAAAATAAAAAAGCGGATAAAAACAGGGAGAAACCGATTGTAAATCTTAAAAAAGTGTAAAATCCACAAAAACCAGTTGCATTTTTTGTGCAGATGTATATTATATATAGTTAGCCGACTAATTAAAAGAAAATGATCACTGCTTCGTATATCATTAACAAAGAGCAGGTGTCTGATCGGATGAGAGAGGAGTGACAGCGTGTTTTGTAAGGAGGAAGATGAGAAAGAAAGGCAGAGCAGTTTTTTATCTCTGTTTATGAAGGTAGACCGTTATTTTATGACGAAATGCTTTGGTCAGATGCAGGAGCTTGGGATTTATCCGGGACAGATCCCGGTTCTGGGGCTTGTGTCCGGAAGGGATGGCCTGAGTCAGCGGGAAATTGCAAAGATCCTGCATATCAAGCCGCCTACGGTAAATGTATCGATACAGAGACTGGAGAAAGCAGGCTTTCTTTATAAGAAACCGGATGAAAAGGATCAGCGTGTGACCAGGATCTACATGACAGAAAAGGGAAAGGAAATCAAGGCAAAAGCACTGGAACGGATCCATAAAAATGAGGCCGTGATGATGGAAGGCTTCAGTGAGGCGGAACAGTGCCTGCTTCGGAGATTTCTGGAGCAGATCCTTGTAAATATCGAAAAGATTCAGCCGGAGGAAGCCATAGAAAAGCTTCATCCGGATGAAATGACAGAAAGGAAGGAACAGAAACGTGATTAAACTGATGAAATATCTGAAACGATCTGCAGGTTACATCGTACTCATCATTGCGCTTCTTTTTCTTCAGGCATACTGTGATCTGTCTCTGCCGAATTACACATCAAATATCATTAATGTGGGAATTCAGCAGAACGGTATTGAAGACAGTGTTCCTGAGAAGATCAGAAAGACGTCCATGGACAGTCTGAAGCTGTTTATGGAAGAGGATGATGCGAAAACTGTGGATGGATTTTATGAGGAAGAGGGAGAGAATCTGGTATTAAAGGATAAAATCTCCAAAGAAGACAGAGAAGAACTCAACGATATCTTCGGCAAACCGATGGTGATCGTTTCTACTCTGACGTCCGACAGTGAGGAATCAAAGGCAGCTCTTGCAAAAATGGGAATCCCGGAAGGGACGGATCCACTGGCGGCTCTTTCTCAGATGCCGGCAGAGGCTTTGGCTGCTATGAAGGACCAGGTCGGAGAAAAGATCGACAAGATGCAGGAATCCATCATCACACAGGCAGGTGTTTCCTATGTTCGTGCAGAATATGAATCTATAGGTGAAGATGTGGATGCCATACAGATGGATTATATGAAGTCAACAGGTATCCGCATGGTGCTGATGGCACTGGTCACCATGATGGCTGCAGTATGTGTGGTATTTCTTTCGTCCAGAGTTGCTGCATCTATGGGACATGATCTCCGTGGACTGGTTTATAACAAAGTCATAGGTTTTTCCAGCAGAGAGTACCATAAGTTTTCAACAGCATCCCTGATCACACGATGCACGAACGATATCCAGCAGATCCAGCAGGTAATGGCTATGATGTTCCGTATCGTGCTTTACGCGCCGATCCTTGGAATCGGTGGTGTGATCCGCGTGCTTCAGAGAGATTCCTCCATGACATGGATCCTTGGGGTGGCCATTGTACTGATCATGGCATTTATGGCAATGCTGTTCAGAATCGCAATGCCGAAATTTACAGCCCTGCAGACCATGGTAGATAAGCTGAACCTGGTAACAAGAGAAATCCTTACCGGTATTCCGGTTATCCGTGCATTCAGCCGTGAAAAACACGAGGAGGAGCGTTTTGAGGATGCAAATATCACTCTGACGAAGACAAACCTCTTTGTAAACCGTTGTATGACATTTATGATGCCGGTGATGATGCTGATCATGAACGCAGTTTCCGTATTGACCATCTACAGCGGTTCTTATGCGGTAGACAGCGGAAGCATGCAGGTTGGTGATGTTATGGCGTTTATCCAGTATGCAATGCAGATCATCATGTCATTTTTGATGATCACAGCAATGTCTATCATGCTGCCGAGAGCAAATGTATCTGCACGCCGTATCAACGAGGTGCTTGAGACAGAAGTCAGTGTCCAGGATCCGGAGGATCCGGTACAGCCTTCCCAGGATGTGAAGGGGACTGTAGAATTTGATCATGTAAGCTTCGCATATCCGGAGGCAGGAGAGAATGTTATCACAGACATTTCCTTCAAGGCAGAAAAAGGTGAGACAGTAGCGATCATCGGAAGTACAGGAAGTGGTAAGAGTACACTGATCAATCTGATCCCGCGTTTCTATGATGCAACAGAAGGATCTGTGAAAGTGGATGGCGTGGATGTCCGGAAAATGACACAGAAGGATGTCCGTGACAGGATCGGTTATGTTCCGCAGAAGGGTGTACTTTTCTCAGGAACCATTGATTCCAATATCCGTTACGGAAAGACAGAGATTTCGGAAGATGCAGTGAAAAAAGCAGCAGAGGTTGCACAGGCTACGGAGTTTATCGACACCAAGCCGGAGCGATATAAGACTCCGATCGCACAGGGAGGAAGCAATGTTTCCGGTGGACAGAAGCAGAGGCTTTCCATTGCCAGAGCTATCGCAAAAGATCCGGAGATCTTTATCTTTGATGACAGCTTTTCCGCACTGGATTTCAAAACAGACAGCACACTTCGAAAAGCGCTGAAAGAACATACAAAAGAAGCAACAACCATTATCGTGGCACAGCGTATCAGTACGATCTTAAATGCAGATAAGATCCTTGTACTGGACGATGGACATATGGCAGGGATCGGAAGCCATAAGGAGCTGATGAAGTCCTGCGAGGTATATCGCCAGATTGCCATGAGTCAGTTATCAGAGGAGGAATTGGCATGAGTCAGCAGAGAAGAAGAGGTCCGATGGGCGGACACGGAATGCAGCCAACAGAGAAGGCCAAGGACTTCAAAGACTCCATGAAAAAGCTCTTTGGCTATATGGGCAGATATAAATTTCGTTTTATCCTGATGTTTATCTTTGCAGTGGCAGGTACAGCGTTTAATATTGCAGGCCCGAAGATACTTGGAAAAGCTACCACAGAGCTGTTCAATGGTCTGGTTGCTAAGGTAAACGGTACAGGCGGTATTGATTTCGGTAAGATCGGAATGATCCTTCTGTGGACTTTGGGACTGTATGTGGCAAGTGCATGCTTTTCCCTGATCCAGGGATTTGTCATGACGGGGATCTCCAATGATGTTACATACAATCTCCGAAAGGATATTTCAAAGAAGATCAACCGTCTGCCAATGAATTATTTCGAGAGCAGAACAAACGGTGAGATCCTTTCTAGGGTGACAAATGATGTGGATACCCTGCAGATGAGCATCAACCAGAGCATGACACAGCTGATCACATCCGTAACAACACTGATCGGTGTATTTATCATGATGCTTTCCATCAACGTGTGGATGACACTGGCAGCAGTGCTGATCCTGCCGGTTTCCATGCTTATCATTAATAAAGTAATGAAACACTCCCAGAAATATTTCCAGGCACAGCAGGAGTATCTGGGAAAAGTAAATGGTCAGGTTGAGGAAAATTTCGGCGGCCATGATGTGGTAAGAGTATTCAACAAAGAGCAGGATGCGCTGAAGGAATTTGAGCATGACAACCAGAAGCTTTATGAGTCTGCATGGAAGTCACAGTTCTTTTCCGGAATGATGATGCCGATCATGCAGTTTGTGGGAAATCTGGGATATGTGATGGTGGCACTTCTCGGAGGGCTTTTTGCCATCAAAGGAACTATCGAGGTTGGAGATATCCAGTCCTTCTTCCAGTATATTCGTAACTTTACACAGCCGATCCAGCAGATCGCCCAGGTTACAAACCTTCTGCAGTCTTCGGCGGCAGCTTCTGAGCGGGTATTTGAATTTCTTGAGGAGCCGGAGGAGGAGCTTCAGCCGGAGAACCCGGATTCCATTGAGGGACTGGAAGGAAATGTACAGTTTGAGCATGTGAGATTCGGTTATAATCCGGATAAGATCATTGTAAATGATTTTTCCGCAGATGTGCATGACGGTCAGAAGATCGCCATTGTAGGACCTACAGGTGCAGGAAAAACGACGATCGTAAAGCTGCTGATGCGTTTTTATGATGTAAATGGCGGAAGCATCAAGGTTGACGGACATGATATCCGGAACTTCAACCGCAGCAATCTCCGTGAGATGTTCGGAATGGTGCTGCAGGACACCTGGCTGTTTTCCGGAACCATTATGGAAAATATCCGCTACGGAAGACTGGACGCAACGGATGAAGAGGTGATCGCAGCAGCAAAAGCGGCCCATATCCATAACTTTATCATGCAGCAGCCCGGCGGCTATCAGATGGTCCTGGATGAGGAGACCAGTAATGTTTCTCAGGGGCAGAAGCAGTTGCTTACCATTGCAAGAGCGATCTTGGCAGACAATAAGATCCTGATCCTGGATGAGGCCACATCTTCCGTTGATACAAGAACAGAAATGCAGATCCAGAAGGCTATGGATAACCTGATGAAGGGCAGAACCAGCTTTGTTATCGCCCACAGACTTTCTACCATTAAGGATGCAGATCTGATTCTTGTCATGAAGGACGGAGATATCATTGAGCAGGGAAATCATGAAGAGCTCCTGGCACGGAAGGGCTTCTATGCGGATCTGTATAACAGTCAGTTCGAGAAAAAAGAGGCTCAGGCGTGAGACTGAGATCAATCGTTATTATTTAAAAGGTGCGAAGCGGATTTCGAATGTCCGCTTCGCTTTTTTACTCTATACATCTGTTCCGCTTTCGGGTATAATTCTGTAATAAACACTCCGGAGCATGTTTTCGGAAATAATCCTGGAGTGTCCATGAAAAATGACAGAAACGGGAGGATTTTACCATGATCATAACGACAACACCATCGGTAGAGGGAAGAGCAATCCGTGAATATAAAGGAATCGTATTTGGAGAGGTGATCTCAGGAGTAAATTTTATGAAAGATCTTGGCGCGGGTCTTCGGAATTTCTTTGGCGGCAGAAGTGCCTGTTATGAGGAAGAACTTCAGAAGGCCAGGGAAGAGGCACTGAAAGAACTGGAACAGCGGGCAGGAGCAATGGGCGCCAATGCAGTGATTGGCGTGGACATTGATTATGAGGTACTTGGCGCAGATAATGGCATGCTGATGGTTACAGCAAGCGGAACAGCGGTAGTGGTGGATTAAGGCGTATGGCAGCAGTAAAAAACGGACGGGAATATCTTGCACATGTAACAGGAACTCTGCGGCACCGGATCACACAGCTGGATGATTCCATAGAGGCTGGTCAGAAAGAAATCGAAGGAATGCACGAGTATTACTGGGAAAACTACACAGAGATGGACCAGTATGGCTACGAAAATTTCGATAACCAGCAGGCACTTCTCCATGAGATCAATGCCAGCAATGAAAAGATCGAGCTGCGCCGCAGATTCCGTAAGATGATGGATTCACCATTTTTTGGCAGAGTGGATTTCTGCTATGAAGGTGATGATGAGCCGGAGATCTTTTATATAGGTATCGCAAACCTTGCGGAGGAAAACGGTGGTCTGCCTCTGATCTATGACTGGAGGGCACCGGTGTCCGGATTGTTCTATGATTTTGACAAAGGACCGGCCTCCTATCAGGCCCCGCTGGGTGAGATCCATGGAGATATTGCGGCAAAGTGGCAGTATAAGATCCGTGGCGGAAAAATGATCTACGAGTTCGAGAGCGATGTGAAAATTGATGATGAGATCCTGAAGGCAGAGCTTGGAAGCAACGGAGATGTACAGCTGAAAAACATTATCCGAACCATTCAGAAGGAGCAGAATGCCATTATCCGAAACACCTCGGACAGGATCATGGTGATCCAGGGGGCTGCAGGAAGCGGAAAGACTTCCATTGCCCTGCACAGGATCGCATATCTCCTTTATCATGACAGAAAGAATCTGAAATCCTCTTCTGTGCTGGTACTTTCGCCCAACGGAGTATTTTCGGATTATATTTCCCATATCCTGCCGGAGCTTGGTGAGGAGAACATCCGGGAGATGAGCTTTGATCTTTTTGCCTATAAGAGACTGAAAAATACAGTGTCTGACTGCGAGGATCGTTATGATCTGATCGAGCGGCAGATCTCAGGCTTATGTGATGAGGAGCTTCTGAAGGAAAAACAGTCCCGGGATTTTCTGGACCGTATGGAAGGGTATCTGGCAGAACTGGAAGACAGTCTTATGAATTTCCGGGATATAGAACATCGTGGCGTAGTAAAAAAAGAACAGGAAATTATTGAACTGTTTTATTTTAAATTTATGGATATCCCGCTACTTTCCAGAATGGATGCAGTGGCAGAGTATTTCATTGATGAGGTGGAAACGCTGAAGGGTTTTGACCTTCCGGAGGAAGAAAGGGATGCTGTGAAGAGTCGTTTTTACCGGATGTATGAGACAAGAGATCTTTATGTGTTATACAATCGTTTCCTGAGGCAGGAGGGATTTCCGGCGCTTCCACAGGTACAGTACGAAAAAAGAAAGCTTCGTTATGAGGATGTGTATCCGGTTCTGTATCTGAAATACCGTCTGGAGACCCAGCAGGAAGACAGCGGTGTCCGCCATCTGATCGTGGATGAGATGCAGGATTATTCCATGATCCAGTATCTCATCATCCAGAGGCTTTTTAAATGCAAAATGACGATCCTGGGAGATAGGGAGCAGACCATGGATGGGGACCAACAGGATGTGCTTACATTCCTTCCGAAGATCTTTGGCAAGGATATCAGAAGGATCGTGATGAATAAGAGCTACCGTAATACCATTGAGATTGCTTCCTATGCGAATAAGCTTGCGGGGATCACAGAGGTGGAGCTTTTTGAACGCCATGGAAAACCGGTGGAAGAGAAAGAATTTACGGGGCTTACCGAGGCACTGGAGCGTGTGGTAAAGGAACTGAGACTGGAGAAGCAGACAGTGGCGGAAGCCGACGAAGACATGCCGGAAAATGCGGCTTCGGAGACAGATGGGACTGAGACCGGGGAGGAGCTTTCTTACGAGACAGCAGCGGTGATCACCAGAACTGCAGATGAAGCGAGAGAGGCATATTATATTCTTCAGAAAAAACTGGAAGCAGAGGGCTTTGACACAAAGGAAAGGCTGTCACTGCTTCACAGGGACAGCACAAATTTCAAAAAAGGTCTTACTGTTACCACGTTTTATATGGCAAAGGGACTGGAATTTGATCAGGTATTTTCTGTATTTCCGGGGACTGACAGAAGTCCGATCGTGCAGAGAGCCAGATATATTGCGGCAACCAGGGCGCTGCATGAATTGTATATGTATGAAATAACAGAATAAATAACATTACAAAACGCTGTAAATGGAAATGTGAGCTGTCTCTTCATCTTACCGGCTATACCGGCAAAATGGAGAAACAGCAGTGATAAATTTCCTTTTACAGCGTTTTTTTGTCTATTTCATATTTTCGCAGAAGATTTCTTCCATGGATCCGGTAAGAGGAACGCCAAGCTTCTGCAGGGTTCCGTCAAGAGCATGGAAAACTTCACGTACATTGTAGAAAGCTGCATTATTTCCCATGTGACCGATGCGGATAACCTTTCCGGCAAGGACATCGAAGGAGCCTGCCAGCATGATGTTATAGTCTTTTCTGACTCCGTCCAGGATCGCAGCGGCAGTGGTGCCTTCCGGGACTTCAAAAACAGTTACCGTGTTGGAATAGCCGCTGTGGAGATACAGCTTAAGTCCGGCTCCTGTAATGGCCTTTCGGGAGGCTGCGGCGATTTTGGCGTGGCGTGTAAGGATTCCAGGATCATCGGCAATGTTGTCAATAGCAGCCCGCAGACCATAGATATCGCTGATCGGCATGGTATATGGAAACCATTTTTCTTCATAATAATGTGTGAAGGTTGTGAGATTTGCGTAGAAAGAAGCAATGGGTGCCTTTCTTTCAGTCATTGCCTTCTTTGCATCACTGCTGACTACAACAAAGGTAAGTCCCGGAGGTGCAGATACCACCTTCTGTGATCCGCCGCACATGATATCGATCTGGCATGCATCAATGTTCAGAGGCTCGCCGAAGGAAGCGGAGACAGAATCTACAACGGTAAGGATCCCGTATTTTTTAAGAAGCGGGCAGATGGCAGATACATCGTTGAGCATGCCACTTGGAGTATCACCGTGTACTACGGTTGCATATTTGTAGTCATGGTTATCCGCAAGGAAGGCTTCCAGTTCCTTTACATCGAGAGTGTTCTGATAATCTCTGGTATAAAGCTCCGGTCTGCCGCCGTACATGGAAACAAAATCGGCAAAGCCTTTTCCGTAGATACCATTGTCCAGAACAAGAACCTTATCTCCGGGCTCAGTCATGGAAGCAATGGCAGCCTCCAGTCCAAGGATACCCTCACCGCTTAAGATGAGAGTTTCGTTGGAGGTATGGAGAAGAGAGCTGATCTTCTCGCAGGTTTCTTTATAAAATTCGACAAAATCTTCGTCCAGATCCGGATTTGTGCATTCCATGCTTCTTGCCAGACGGACATTTTCTGCGACCTGTGTAGGTCCCGGTGTCATGATCTTATACATAAGCTCACCTCTTGATCTTTATATTATTTCCGCAAATTACGGCAGCTGTTACAGCTGTTTTTTTAATCCGGTTTTTCTTGCTGCAAGGTTTAATGGTGTGATCACTACGAGAACGATGACAGCTGCAACACCGATCTGGACCAGGTTTCCCGGGATGGAAGATACCGGTGCCAGTGGATTTCCATAGATGATAACCTCTGCAAGGTAGTATCCTGCAACCTTGATCACGCAGGCTGCGGCAATGGCGATCACATACCATTTCATGTTCTGATGCCGGGGATCCTCTGTGAGCTTACCTGCTGTGAAGCCCATGATCCCAACAATAATCAGAGTAAATGGTGCCCACAGGGTCCATCCGGAGAGAAGGTCAAAGAGACCCATTCCGATCCCACCGGCAATGGCTCCGGTTTTCTTTCCAAATAAAATGGCACCGATGAATAACGGCACATTTCCAAGGTGGATCAGTCCGCCGTTGGCAGCGATCGGAAGCTTAACATTAATAAATGCGGTGAAGCTATAAGTCAGTGCAACAAATGCGGCTGTAATGGTGAGAAACTGAACAGATGAAAGCTCCTGGTCAGTTCTCTGAGATGTCTGAACTGCTTTTTCCATAGTGATAGATCCTTTCCCGAAAACATCGATGTATGGATGTCCTCTTTTCATATATTTTTGGTTGGGTATACTTTACAACATGAGTGTACATGAATAAAGACACAATTATAGAAAAAAAAGAGGGGACAGATTCAAGGAGATATTTGTCATTAAAACAGGAGGCTTACTTGGTGGGGAATAAATCAGAACTTTCGTAATGAAGGCGTAAAACGGGAAATACAGGATCAGAAGAAGAAGAGAATAAGATAGGTATATCCGGGAAGATTATAATGTTAGAAAAATCCTGTACGGAGCAGGATATCTGCTTACAGGATATTCATAAAGTATAGGGAGAAATCAATTGACAAAGCTGTAATAAAATCGTAAACTATAGCAAAGAGTGTGTTCAGAAGTGAATATTCCGGACACACTTTGTGACTGATGATGATTATGAGGAGGATACTATGAAGAATAAAAAATTTATTGCACTTTTAGCTATGACTGTTGCTCTTTCTGGTGTCATGACGGCATGTAGTTTCGGAAGAGGAAAAGAGGACAGCGTGGTTGTGGAGTCTACTCCTACTCCGACACCGGCGAAAAAAGCGAAGGTTACACCGACTGTTGCAGCAGACGCACAGAATACAACCTATACATCCAAGGATAAATCCGTAGCGATCAAGCTTCCGGATGCAACTTGGTCCAACAAGTCCGACGAGACAGATATGGTAAGCTTCGAGTCTCCGGACCAGGGCAGGATCCTGATCCTTCACGGATCCGGCGCAGATCTGGAATCCGCAGTGATCCCGAACTCCCAGGATATGGCAGTTTCCATGACACAGGCAGAGAACATGGTAAATGGAACCGATTTTGAGATCCAGGATTACAAGGCAGATCAGAAAGACGGAATCAACATTTATTCCTATACTGTGAAATATAAGGATACGACCAAGAGTGACGGTTATGTATATGCTATCAATAAATACTTTGTAAATGACAGTGAGTATTACAGCCTTGTGGCATCTGTTAAAAAAGAGGATGCTCTGAAAAAGGTTCAGGAGTCTGTCGACAGCTTTGCAATCCTTGGTGATTCCACTCTGAAGAGTGCGGCAAATGGTTCCGCAGCCAAGACTGCCGGTAAAGGTAATGCAGCAGCTTCCTCTGACGGAAGTGCATCTGCAGATGGTAATGCAGCAGCTTCTTCTGACGGAGCAGCAGATGGAACTACAGCTGCCGACGGAAGCACAGCATCTGACGGAACATCTACAGACGGAAGTAGTACATCTGATGGTTCTTCCAATGGAACTGCATCCACTGACAGCAGCTCCTCCGGTGCTATCGTAAATGGCGGATTTACAGATGAGCAGCTTGGCAACACAGATGAGACAAGAACTATTTACAGAAACTCCGATGGTAAACCACGTGTTATCGTTCCGGACGGAAACGGTGCATGGATGGATAACGAAGGAAACCGTTTCACCTTCTCTTCTCAGTATGACTGTGATGTATATGAAGAGGATGGAACAAGCTTCTACTGGCACGGTGAGGCTGCAGACGTATACTATATGCCTGTACAGTAAAGCCTGGAGTAGCAGGAGATTCGGTTAGATAAGAAATCCGGGATCACAGCTTTTGTGGCTGCGGTCCCGGATTTTTTGTGTCATATTATGTCAGAGGCGTATACTTATACAGGAAGACATGGTATAATGTGAACGCTGCGGGCGATGGAACGCCCGGAAAATATTTGGAGGTTTTTATGGAAGCATACAGTGATTTCGCCAGAGTTTATGACATTTTCATGGACAATGTGGAATATGAAAAATGGGCGGAATATCTTATAGGAAGTCTTAAAGAATACGGAATTGAAGACGGGATCGTGCTGGAACTTGGCTGTGGGACCGGAGTGATGACAGAGCTTCTGGCTGAGTCCGGTTATGATATGATCGGTGTGGATAACTCTGAGGAAATGCTTGGCGAAGCCATGGAAAAACGTGCAGAATCCGGTCATGAGATCCTTTATCTGGAACAGGATATGCGGGAGTTTGAACTTTATGGAACGGTACGTGCTGTCGTCAGCGTCTGTGACTGTATGAATTACATCACAGAGGAGGATGATCTGCTTACTGTATTTAAACTGGTGAACAATTATCTTGATCCGGATGGAATTTTCATATTTGATATGAACACCCCGTATAAATACCGGGAAATGCTTGGAAATACGACTATTGCAGAGAATCGGGAAGAGGGAAGCTTTATCTGGGAAAATGAATTTGATGAGGAGACCGGGATCAATGTGTATGATCTGACTCTGTTTCTTCCGAGAGAAGATGGTCTTTATGAGAGAGACGAGGAAATTCATTACCAGAAGGCCTATGATCCGGAGAAAGTAAGGGAACTTCTTGAAAAGGCAGGCCTGATCCCGCTGGCGGTTTATGACGCATACACCAAGGATGCACCGAAGCCGGACAGCGGAAGACTGACTTTTGTGGCCAGAGAACATGGAAAGGAAATTCCGTCAGACGAGAAATAAAGGAGGAAATTTTTTATATGAGTGATTATATTGTAAGAGCAACAGCGGCAAACAGCCAGATCCGTGCATTTGCCGCTGTTACAACCGATATGGTGGAGACAGCGAGAAAGAATCATAACACCAGTCCGGTGGCAACAGCGGCACTGGGACGTCTCCTTACCGGCGGTGCCATGATGGGAGCTATGATGAAGGGCGATAAGGATATCATAACTCTTCAGATACAGTGCAGCGGACCTGCAAAGGGACTTACCGTCACAGCAGATTCGCACGGCAATGTAAAGGGCTTTGCCATAAATCCACAGGTTGAGCTGCCACTCAATGCGGCAGGCAAGCTCGATGTGGGTGGAGCGCTTGATCTTGGAATACTCACAGTTATAAAGGATATGGGCTTAAAGGAGCCGTACTCAGGTCAGTGTGAGCTTAAAACAGGTGAGATAGCTGAGGATCTGACCTATTATTTTGCCACATCTGAGCAGATTCCATCGGCGGTTGGTCTTGGCGTGCTGGTGGATAAGGACCAGAGCGTAAAGCAGGCCGGTGGATTTATCATCCAGCTTATGCCGTTTACACCGGATGAGGTTGTGGACAGGCTTGAAAAGAAAATCACAGAGATTGATTCGGTGACACAGATGCTTGACAGGGGGCTGACTCCGGAGCAGATACTTGAGGAAATTTTAGGGGATTTCGGGCTTGAAATCACAGATACGACTGAGACACGCTTCCACTGTGACTGTTCAAAGGAGCGTGTGAGCAGAGCACTTTCCACATTAAGTAAAAAGGATCTTGATTCCATTATCGCAGATGGTGAGAGCATTGAGGTAAAGTGCCAGTTCTGTAATAAGGCATATGAGTTTACGGTGGATGAGTTGAAGGAGATGCGCTAATTGAAGGACGGATATATAAAGGTCGCTGCAGCGACACCAAAGGTAAAGGTAGCTGATACTGTATACAACGGACAGCTTATTAAAGCTCTTATGAAGGAGTGCACTGATAATGGGGCAAAGGTGGTTGTTTTCCCGGAGCTTTGCATTACCGGATACACCTGTCAGGATCTTTTCTGGCAGGATAAGCTCATAGCTGCAGTAGAGGATGAGCTTATAGGGATAGCTGATTACAGCAGGAGCCTTGACGGCATATTTTTCATAGGGCTTCCATATGAGATAAACGGCATGCTCTACAATATGGCGGCAGTTGTATCGCGCGGAGAAGTACTTGCCATGGTGCCAAAGACATTTCTGCCAAACTATAATGAGTTTTATGAGGCAAGGCATTTTGCATCGGGAGAAAACCTTAGCACATATGTCACACTGAAAAATGGACAGCAGGTGTCTGTAGATACTGATTTTATTTTTAGCTGCAAGCAGTTGCCAAAGCTTAAGATAGCGGTGGAGCTTTGTGAGGATCTTTGGACTCCGAACCCGCCGAGCATCAGACATGCGATGTCGGGTGCCACTGTGATTGTAAATCTGTCTGCATCAGATGAGGTGACAGGCAAGGCAATATACAGGAGAGAGCTTGTGAGCGGACAGTCTGCCAGATTAATCTGTGGATATATTTATGCGTCAGCGGGAGACGGTGAGTCCACACAGGATGTGGTCTACTCAGGACACAATCTCATCTGTGAAAACGGAAATGTGCTTGCCGAGTCAAAGCGCTTTACAAATGAGACTATATACAGCGAGTTTGATGTAGAAAGAATAGAGACTGAGAGGCGCAGGATGACAACATTTGTTGTCGAGGATGATCACAGATGGGCTGAGTTTGATCTTGAGGTAAAGGATACCACTCTTAGCCGCTATGTAAATCCGGCTCCTTTTGTTCCTGCAGACAAGACAGACAGGGACAGACGCTGTGATGAGATTCTTATGATTCAGGCTATGGGGCTTAAAAAGAGATTAGAGCATACCAACTGCAGGACAGCAGTTATCGGTATTTCAGGAGGACTCGACTCCACACTGGCACTGCTCGTCACAGTAAGGGCATTTGACCTTTTGGGAAAGGATCACAAGGATATCGCGGCAGTTACGATGCCGGGCTTTGGAACGACAGACCGCACATATGACAATGCGGTAAATCTCATTAAATGCCTTGGAGCTACATTTATCGAGGTGGATATAAAGGATGCCGTAAATATACATTTCAGGGATATCGGACAGGATCCGTCTGTGCATGATGTCACCTACGAGAATGGACAGGCACGCGAGCGCACACAGATACTTATGGATATCGCAAACAAGGAAAACGGAATGGTTATAGGTACAGGAGATTTGTCAGAGCTGGCACTCGGCTGGGCTACCTACAACGGAGACCATATGTCCATGTATGCTGTAAATGCATCGGTTCCAAAGACTCTGGTGCGCCATCTGGTAAAATACTATGCAGATACCTGCGGCAGCGATTTGCTGGAAAGGACACTTCTTGATGTGCTTGATACACCTGTTTCTCCTGAGCTTTTACCACCTGAAAACGGTAAGATTTCACAGAAGACAGAGGATCTTGTGGGCCCTTATGAGCTGCATGACTTCTTCCTTTACAATATGCTGCGCTGCGGCTATGCTCCTGCCAAGGTTTACCGCCTTGCAAGGATAGCATTTGAAGGAAAATATGATGATGAGTTTATTCTCAAATGGCTTAAGAACTTCTATCGCAGATTTTTTGCACAGCAGTTCAAGCGCTCATGTCTGCCGGATGGACCAAAGGTAGGAACAGTGGCGGTCTCACCGAGAGGAGACCTAAGGATGCCTTCGGATGCGTGCGGACGTATCTGGATGGATGAGGTTGATAAGCTGTAATAGTAAGAGGAGAACAATGGGAAAGACACATAAGAAAACTCATAGAAGGCAGGGAAGCATAAAACGTGCAAGGCACCGCGACAGGCGCATGAAAATAGGCGCAATAGTTCTTTGTGCAGCGATAATCATAACAACATTTCTGGCGTGTGGCATGCAGCTTTTAGTTCCCGTAGCTGACGCGGTGGTAGGTGCTGATAATAAGACGCAATCAAGAGATGTTGATGTGCAGAAGAATAATAATTCACTTACCGCATCTAAAATGGATTCAGAAAAAAAGCAAAACAGCTCAGAGGCTGATGTAAACGCTGCGGAGCAAGACAGCGAGCCTGACAAGGAAACGAAGCTTGATGAGATACTTCACAGTGCAAAGTATCCGGGGCAGCTAAAGGAGCTTGCAAAGAAAAATGATGAGGCAATTGACTTCATATATGAGTATCCTAAGGAGCATTCGATAGAGCATGATATTGATCTGACGGCAGAGGCCTCGCAGGATACAGTACCTCTTTTGCAGCAGTGGGATAAGAGATGGGGCTATGAAAAGTACAGTGGCAATTATTTTGCGGCGAGTGGCTGCGGTCCGACTGCACTTTCGATGGTTGTATTATATCTGACACATGATGCACAGGCATCCCCTCTTGCGGTGGCAGAGTATGCAAAGGAGGCCGGCTACAGTGTGGATGGCTCCGGAAGTGCATGGAATCTTATAAGCAAGGGCTGCAGGCACTTCGGCGTAAATGCTAAGAGCGTAAAGGTAAATGAGGATATTTTTAAGGAAAAGCTTGATGAGGGCAATCTGATAGTCGTAAATGTCGGTCCGGGAGATTTCACAGACAATGGACATTTTATGGTGATCACAGGCTATGATGATGAGGGCTTTACTATAAATGATCCAAACAGTATCATAAAGAGCAATACCCACTGGCAGTTTGAGAGGCTGAGTTCGCAGATCAGGGCTGCATGGAGGATGTTTGTGTAGATAATAGCAGCAACACATGCATTTATGCTGATGTTTGTGATGCATATGGAAAAACTAAAAAATAAGAGATAATAAAACCTGCTGTGTCATGAATGATGGACACAGCAGGTTTTTAGTTACGTTCAGGAATAATTAATTAGTATAGTGTACTAAATTTATACAGACTAATAACAAACAGTAAAGTATGGTATACAGATTATAGCAATTGAATACCATGCTCCTCACATGCCTTAATTGTCTCTTCAGGCCACAGTGAGCTCTGTACCTCACCGATATGAGCCTTTCTGAGGAAGAACATACAGATTCGTGACTGTCCGATTCCGCCTCCGATAGTGTACGGAAGCTCCTTGTTGAGGATAGCCTTCTGGAATGGAAGCTTAGCACGCTCAGGACATCCGGCCTTGTCAAGCTGCTCCTTTAGGGCTTTTTCATCTACACGGATACCCATTGATGAAAGCTCAAGTGCGATATCAAGAACAGGATAGTATACGATGATATCAGCGTTTAAAGCCCAGTCGTCATAGTCAGGGGCACGTCCGTCGTGAGGCTCTCCGTTTGCAAGCTTGTCACCAATCTGCATTACACAGATTGCACCCTTTGCCTTTGCAAAATAATACTCGCGCTCCTTTGGAGTATTGTCCGGGAACATTTCCTCAAGCTCTGATGTGGTGATAAAGGTGATATCCTTTGGCAGAATCAAATCTATGTAGTCGTACTGTATAGCCATGTACTGCTCGGTCTTGCGCAGACATTTGTATACTGTCTTTACTGTTTCCTTAAGGAAGTCTAAGTTTCTGTCCTCCTTGCGGATGACCTTTTCCCAGTCCCACTGGTCAACAAATATAGAGTGGATATTGTCAGTCTCCTCATCACGTCTTATGGCATTCATATCTGTGTAGATGCCCTCGCCGAGAGAGAAGCCGTATTTCTTTAATGCATATCTCTTCCACTTGGCAAGGGAGTGAACGACCTCAGCCTCCTTGTCACCCTGCTCAAGGATGCCGAAGGTAACAGGTCTTTCATATCCGTTTAAGTTATCGTTTAAGCCTGTGGTAGGATCAACGAAAAGCGGTGCTGAAACACGTGTCAGGGAAAGACGCTGTGCGAGCATGCCCTGGAAGAAATCCTTAACAGTTTTGATGGCAAGCTGTGTATCGTGAAGATTCAGTGCCGAAGAATAGTTCTTTGGTATTGTTAATTTGCTCATTTTCGATTAAACCTCGTTGTATTATTAATTTTTAAATAAAATTCCTTTAACCTGATTATTATATCACAATTTTTCTAGAAAGATAGTCCATAATATGATAAAATTAGATAGTTTAAAGAAAAACAATATCGTTTTACCTTATTTTTACGTGTTTAAGGTGTTAATGAAAGGTAGTAGATTTATATGAGAAAAAGAGATATGACCTTTGCTTCGGCGGTGCTTGAGGCAATAGATGCGCTTTTAGCTCTTGCGTATATAGGCTTACAGATTTATTATGGAGTGTGCTATCACATACAGGTATTTAAGTTTGTGGCCAATATACTTGTGCTTTTGCTTGTATACATTGCAATCACATGGCTGCAGCATTATCCGGAAAAGCTAAATCACATAGCAGCGGAGCTGTGTGTGGGCAATATCAGAAAGTATTCACTCAGGCTTTTGATGTTTGTAAAGCTTGTTTTTACTGCGGGGCTTTTGGTGCCATGCGTGTGTGATGCGTTTGGAATAGCAATCCGCGATGTATACAGCCTCATTATGATAGGGCTCATCCTTGTGGTGACGGCATATTATGAGTACAGGATATTTCAGGAAATAAAGTCATTGCGGAAATAATATAGGAGAAATAAAATGCAGCTTAGTATAGAAGAAGTTAAAAAGCTGGATAGTAACAGCTATCAGATAATAGATATAAGAAGTGAGGAAGAGGTGGCGCACGGTGCCATAAAGGGAGCACTCAATATTCAGGCAGAGAAAATAGAGTCAGATGAGAGGGTGCCACATGATAAGAAGCTTGTCATAGTCTGCAGCCGTGGTAAGACGAGTGTGGATGTGGCAGAGTATCTCACAGAAAAAGGTTTTGATGCGGCAAGCTTAAAGGGAGGCTATATAAGCTGGCTGCTTGATGCCATGAAAGAGGATGAGGTGGCAGAGCGCGATATAAAGGCAGATGTGGAGCAAAGCATCAGAAAGAAATTTAAGAAATCCATCTGGCGCAAGTTTACAAAGGCGATAAACACCTATGAGCTTGTAAAGCCGGGGGATAAGATTGCGGTGTGTATCTCGGGAGGTAAGGATTCCATGCTCATGGCAAAGCTTTTTCAGGAGCTTAAGCATCACAACAAGTTTGATTTTGATGTGAAGTTTCTAGTCATGGACCCGGGCTACAATGAGGCAAACAGGCATGTCATAGAGGAAAACTGCAGGAACCTTGGCATCCCTGCCACTATTTTTGAGTCAGATATATTTGATGCTGTATATGATATCGAAAAATCGCCATGCTATTTATGTGCGAGGATGAGAAGAGGACATCTGTATGCATTTGCAAAGGAGCTGGGCTGCAACAAAATTGCGCTCGGACATCATTATGATGATGTTATCGAGACGATACTCATGGGCATGCTCTACGGTGCACAGGTACAGACCATGATGCCTAAGCTTCACAGCACAAACTTTGAGGGCATGGAGCTTATCAGGCCTCTTTACCTGGTCAGGGAGGACGATATCAAGGCATGGCGTGATTACAACGGTCTGCATTTCATACAGTGTGCCTGCAAGTTTACAGATACCTGTACCACCTGCAATAATGAGGAAAACCGCTCAAAGCGTGTTGAGATAAAGCAGCTCATCGCTAATCTTAAAAAGGTGAATCCTTTTGTCGAGGCAAATATATTTAAGAGTGTGGAGAATGTAAATCTGGCTACGGTTGTAGCATATAAAAAGGATGGCATAAAGCACAGCTTCCTAGATCACTATGATGAATAAGACAGATATATTTCAGGAGGGCATTGTATGGCAGATATCATGGATTATATTGACTGGCGTGGAGATATAGGCTTTGATGAGGTGCATGTAAATGAGGTGGACGGACTGATTTTTTCACAGCTTATTTATGTGCAGATGAAGCCATATATGCCGGATGCAAAGAAGTCATACCTTACGATAAAACAGCTTTCAAGTCTTTACTGTGCGGATCACAGTGATGATGAGATTGAGCAGATGC
>OLWR01000358.1_pt1 | contig 30112 bp, 27 predicted proteins | sample 1673531 | NCBI WGS metagenome assembly OLWR01 (sample SAMEA103958114, study PRJEB25191) | human gut metagenome | reverse complement strand
ACGGAGCCGATGATTCCAGGGAGAATACACGGCAATTACCTGCTTCTCCCCTTTCCGGACACTCTTTGCCTCCACACTCCTTACTGTTTTTCCGATACCGGCATAAATTTCCCGCAATATCCGGTCCGCTGGCTGATACTTAAAAAGCACCTGTATATTTTCCTGTTTTGGTAAAATTCCTCCGTTACTTAAACAGATTGCCTTTTCTACCTTCTCTGTTTCCTCTTCATTTTGAAAAAATGTCTCCTCATACAGCAACACATCGAAGCCGATTTTATCCTTTTGATATAACGTTTCATTGGGAAATCCCAGAACCTCGAAACTGTCTCCTTCTTTTATTGCAATATAATTTACAAGCTGTCTTGTATATTCTGCATCTTTATCACAGATTGCAATTCGTATTTTTTTCATCTCACCACCCCCAGATAATAGAGATATCCTGCCAGAATCGGCACAGAAAAATGAATCGTATGTGCATCCTTCACATAGTTTTTGAATAGTAATTTGAACAGTCCCATTGCTGCTCCTGCAAGAAAGGCAGCTTCCACGCAGACCCACCACGTTTTTAATGTCAAAAATCCTGCTATTACGGAAAAAAGTTTGATATCGCCGGCACCTAAAGCGCCTATGCGAAATATCGGATAAAATAAGAATATCGGTATTGATATTTGAATGAACCATAAGGGAATGAACGAAATTCCCTTTTCATAGATTTGAATCAGAAATCCTATCGCCATTCCTGCTAAAATCAGCTTATTTCTGATCTTTTCAGTACGGACATCGGAGCATACTGCCAGAATTAAAATCCCCAGCAATATAATATATTTTACTTTCCTAAGCCATCCCTCCTTTGTGTAGTTGCATTTTAGCCTATTCCATACAGACTGTCCATTGTATAGTTTTTACAAATATTTTTTGCCATTTTCCACAAAGATTCTGTAAATCCTTTGTTTTTCAACATTTTTGATGTCAAAAAAAGAATTTCTAAATATTGTATATTTTGGATTTTTCTTGATTATACTTTATAAAAAGGATTAGGGTGTCAAAGGGCGGCTCACAACTTAGTGGCTGGCAACTTGCACAAAACTGAGACTGCTTTTGTGACTTTGGGAGAAAATTAGTAAATCTTAGTCTGGCTGTTCCTATATAGTGTTTGGATGCCATGGACGGCAGCCAAAGTCTTAACACCCCATGGACGGGGTGTTTAAGACGTACACGTCACGTTATCACAACCTGACTCAGACAGACTTAGATTTTCTTATTTTCGTACAACGGAACAAAATAGCCCCAGCTTTGTGTAATCCGCCAATCAAAAAACTTGAAACAGACTTTGACACCCTAATTAGTTATAGAAGGCGCTATAAAAGCCGCTGCTGGATCAGCCAGAGTTTCATCATCGTTTTCTGTGGCAGGAGTTTGGCAATGGTATGGCAGGTTTTGACATAGGTGCTGTAGACCGACATATCTTTTCCGTGCTCTGCGTCTGCGAGAGCTTTCTTTGCGACAACATCGGGAGTGACCATGTTTGTAAAGTTGGTGGTTGCTTTTTTTGCATCAATGATCCCTCTGTCATACAATCCGGTTTTCATCCAGCCGGGGCAGACTGCCGTAGCAGTGATGCCTTTTTCCCGGAGTTCCACGTTCAGGGCACGGGTATAGTTTCTGACAAACGCCTTGGTAGAACTGTAGATATTCTGATATGGCAGAGGCTGGAACGAAGCCTGTGAGGCAATGTTTAGGATATGGCTGCCCTTTTTCATATGTGGAATACATACCAGTCCCATGGCAACGACACCGCTGATATTCAGGTCGATCATATTGATCGATTCATCAATGGAAATATCATCATACGAACAGAATTTTGCAAATCCGGCATTGTTGATCAGATAGCGGATATTGCAGTTTTTAAGGCTCGGATTTTCACCAAAAGTCTTAATGTTTTCAAGAGAGGAGAGGTCCATCGGATAGACAACGATCTTTTCTCCGTATCGTTTTTGAATCTTTTTTAATTTTTCTTCATTTCTGGAAATGATCCAGATTTCATCCAGTCCTTTTTTTGCAGATAACAGTTTTACAAATTCTTTGCCGAGTCCGCTGCTTGCTCCGGTTACGATCGCAATGTTCTTTTTCTTCATTATTACCTCCAGCTAAAAATCAATTTTTTTCACGTCTGGTATATGTTATTATTTTACCATAGAAAAAAATTTCTAAAAATAGAAATGCAAAAATTGTGATATGATAAAAAGCAGAGGAGGGAGAGCGATGTTTTACAGAATCGAAAAAGACAGAGTGGAAGAGACCAGTGCCGAAAACTGGGAAAGCGGACAGTCCGGTGTGGCAGTTTTTACCCACAAAGAATGGGAAGAAGAAATGGACATCCGTGCAACTTATCTGCTCGGACAGCGTGAGGACAACATCCATTTTTGCAAGTTGGAAAGCCATGCAAATTACCTGTTTGGAACCTTTCATATTCCGGTAAAACGGGAGCATGAAAAGAACATGAGCTTTGCATTTTATATCCTGCCCGGAAAACTGATCTTTATTGATGATAACGGTCTGGTGCAGGCACATATCAAGAAAATCATTGCGGGAAAAGTACACAGCGGTTACAATCTGGAAAAGTTTTTTTGTGATTTTTTAATATCCCTGATCGATGAAGACCTGATCTATTTAGCAGTATTAGAAAAAGAGATCACGAAAATGGAAGAGAGCATGGTGGAGGACGAGCTAAAGGACTTCAACTACCGGATGCTGCATCTGAAAAAAGAGATTTCAAGGCTGTACCGCTACTACAGCCAGCTTGCCGATCTGGGCGAAAATCTGTATGAGAATGAAAAGGAATTTTTTGAAAAAAAGCATACCGGAGTCTTTCGGATTTTTGCGGAGCGTACAACAAGACTTCAGGAGGAGACACAGGTGCTTCGGGAATATGCTATGCAGGTGCAGGATGTCTATCAGTCCGAGATCGGAATACGGCAGAATAATGTCATGAAAGTACTGACCATTGTTACGACGGTATTTTTGCCGCTGACCTTGATCGCCGGCTGGTATGGCATGAATTTTGTCTATATGCCGGAGCTGAAATGGGTTTACGGATATCCGGTCGCGATCGGTGCAAGTATCCTAGTCATCATCGTGAGCCTTTGGATTTTTAAAAAGAAAAAATATCTGTAACCGAACTGGTTGAATTTACCACAACAACGTGTTAAAATACTGAAAACACAAAGATATGCACAGAGAAATGAGGAGTGTCAGATGAAGCAAAAAGAAATCCCTTACAAGATCTACTTAGAAGAAAGCGAAATGCCAAAGGAATGGTATAACGTTCGTGCCGATATGAAGAACAAACCGGCACCACTTTTAAATCCACAGACATTGCAGCCGATGACAGCAGAAGAGTTAGGAGCTGTTTTTTGCGATGAATTAGTGGCACAGGAATTAAACGAGACCGATCCGTATATTGCGATTCCGGAAGAGATCCGCAGCTTTTACAAGATGTATCGCCCTTCACCGTTAGTACGGGCTTATTGTTTAGAAGAAAAACTTGATACCCCGGCAAAGATTTACTACAAATTCGAAGGAAACAATACCAGCGGAAGCCACAAACTCAATTCTGCAATTGCACAGGCATATTACGCAAAGAAGCAGGGATTGAAAGGTGTTACCACCGAGACCGGTGCGGGACAGTGGGGAACTGCTTTGTCCATGGCCTGTTCTTATTTTGACTTAGACTGCAAAGTTTACATGGTAAAAGTTTCCTATGAGCAGAAGCCGTTCCGTCGTGAGGTTATGAGAACCTATGGTGCAAGTGTGACACCATCTCCGTCAGAGACCACCGAGATCGGAAGGCAGATATTAAAAGAATTTCCGGGAACAACAGGAAGCCTTGGCTGTGCGATTTCTGAAGCAGTGGAGACCGCGACCACAACAGAAGGCTACCGTTATGTACTCGGCAGCGTGCTAAATCAGGTATTATTACATCAGTCCGTCATTGGCTTAGAGAGTAAGATCGCCATGGACAAATATGGCATCAAGCCGGATATGATCATCGGATGTGCCGGCGGCGGTTCTAACTTAGGCGGTCTGATCGCACCGTTTATGGGAGAAAAATTAAGAGGAGAGGCAGATTACGAGTTTATTGCAGTAGAACCGGCATCCTGCCCAAGCCTTACCAGAGGACGTTATGTATATGATTTCTGTGACACCGGAAAAGTATGCCCGCTTGCAAAAATGTATACCCTTGGAAGCGGATTCATTCCGTCTGCAAACCATGCAGGAGGTTTACGTTACCACGGCATGAACCCGGCACTTTCCCAGATGTACGAGGATGGACTCTTAGAGGCAAGAAGTGTCGAGCAGACCAGCGTCTTTGAAGCAGCAGAGCAGTTTGCAAGAGTCGAAGGAATCCTCCCGGCACCGGAGAGCAGCCACGCGATCCGTGCAGCAATCGATGAGGCACTCAAGTGTAAAGAGACAGGCGAAGAAAAGACCATTCTGTTCGGACTGACCGGAACCGGTTATTTTGATATGGTCGCATATGAAAAATTCCACAACGGTGAGATGTCCGACTACATCCCGACCGAGGAAGATTTAGCAAAAGGATTCGCCGGAATCCCGAAGATTTCTTGAGTTTAACAAAATATTAGTGGGCGAATTTATTGACTCCCTCCTACGCAACTGATAACATGAAATCATGCATGTTAGAAGATTTATGTAGGAGGGGAATTTTTATGAGCAGTCATAAAAAAATAAGTATTCTGGGGGCAGGAAGAGTAGGTTCTTCCATTGCATATTCCCTGATATTAGAGGGATTGTGCTCAGAAATCGTATTGGTGGATATTGTCAAAGAATTAGCACAGGGAGAGTCCTATGCACCGGATGCGATTTACATCATCGTCAGCAATCCGGTCGATGTCCTTACATATGCAGTACAGGAGATTACGGGTCTGCCAAAAGAGCGTGTCATTGGAACAGGAACCCTGTTAGATTCCAGCCGTCTCAGAAGTATTTTAGCGGAGCGGGCAAAAGTCAGTCCGAGCAATGTACACGGTTATGTGTTCGGCGAGCATGGAGATTCTTCGTTTGTACCGTGGTCCTTAACATCCATTGCAGGAATGCCGTTAGAGGAGTATGATGCGAATACATTTGCCAACAAACAGGATGAGATACAGGAAGAAGTCAGACTTTGCGGAGCAAATGTCATTAAAAATAAAGGTGCAACAAACTACGCGATCGCCATGTTAGTATGTTACTTAGCAAGCAGTATTTTAAAAGACACCAAAGGAGTTCTGACCGTATCCACAAGAATGGATGGACAGTATGGGATCGAAGATGTCTGTCTGAGTATTCCGGCAGTGATCGGCTCACAGGGGATTATCAGGACCGTGGAACCGGAACTTTCAGACAGTGAAAAAGGACTGCTGATCGACAGTGCAAATATCTTAAAAGATGTCATTCAGACAATTGAAATCTAAGCGGGATTGTCTTATGATAGAAAAAGATCATTTTGAAAACTAAATGCAGTAAAAGGAGATAAAAAACATGGATTATGCATCAGAATCATTAAAAAGACACTATGACTGGAAAGGAAAGATTGAAGTAGTCTGCCGTTGTCCGTTAGAGGATAAAGACGACTTATCTCTTGCTTATACACCGGGCGTAGCACAGCCGTGTTTAGAGATCCAGAAAGATGTAAATAAGAGCTATGAATTAACCAGACGTTCTAACTTAGTAGCAGTCGTAACAGACGGTACGGCGGTACTTGGACTTGGTGACATCGGACCGGAGGCAGGAATGCCGGTTATGGAAGGAAAATGTGCACTTTTTAAAGCCTTTGGAGGTGTAGATGCAGTGCCAATCTGTGTACGTTCCAAAGAGGTTGACGATATTGTAAAGACAGTCAGCCTGATCGCCGGAAGTTTTGGTGGGATCAACTTAGAGGATATTTCCGCACCACGTTGTTTTGAGATTGAAGAAAAATTAAAAGAAACCTGTGATATTCCGATCTTCCATGATGACCAGCATGGAACAGCAGTGGTAACTTTAGCGGCACTCTTAAATGCCTTAAAGTTAACCGGAAAGAAGATGGAAGAAATCAAAGTGGTAACGAGCGGAGCAGGTGCAGCAGGAATCGCCATCATCAAACTGTTGATCGCAATGGGATTAAAAAATGTGATCCTCTGCGACAGAAAAGGCGCAATCTATGAAGGCAGAGAAGGTCTGAATAAAGAAAAAGAGGAAATGGCAAAGATCACCAACAAAGATCATGAAGCTGGAACTCTTGCGGAAGTATTAAAAGGAGCAGACGTATTTATCGGTGTATCTGCACCGGGCTGTGTAACACAGGATATGGTACGTTCCATGAACGAGAATCCGATCCTCTTCCCAATGGCAAACCCGACACCGGAAATCATGCCAGACCTTGCAAAAGAAGCAGGAGCAGCAGTTGTAGGAACAGGGCGAAGCGACTTCCCGAACCAGATCAACAACGTACTTGCGTTCCCTGGAATCTTCCGTGGAGCATTAGATGTAAGAGCAAGTGAGATCAACGATGAGATGAAGATCGCAGCAGCAAAAGCAATCGCATCCTTTGTAACAGATGATCTGCTCAGTGCAGACTACATCATTCCAAGTGCATTAGATAAAAATGTAGCAACAGCCGTAGCCGAAGCAGTCGCTAAGGTAGCAAAAGAAACAGGTGTTGCAAGAATCTAGATTAAGAAGGCAGAGTATGGAAGAATATTTTGATATCCGTGACAGTGCAGGCAATCCGACCGGGGAGGTCAAGGCGCGTTCACTGGTACATCGGGACGGTGACATTCATGGAACCTCCCATGTGTGGCTGGTGCGGAAGAATAAAAAGAGCGGCTATGATGTATTGCTGCAAAAGCGGAGTGATGACAAGGATTCATTTCCGGGATGTTATGATATTTCTTCCGCAGGACATCTGCCGGCAGGAGCCGATTATCGGGAATCGGCAGTCCGGGAATTAGAAGAGGAACTTGGAATCGCCGTAAGCCCAGAGGACTTACGGTTTCTTGGCATGCACGAAGGGGACGTAAAAGAGGAATTTTATGGAAAACCCTTTCATAATCATGAAATCAGTGCTATTTTTATATTGGAGAAAAACATAGAACCGGAAGGAATGTGTTTACAAAAGGAAGAAGTAAGCGGGGTCTTATGGATGGATTTTGCAGAGTGTTTAGATGGAATTCGTAAAAATACATTATGTCATTGTATTTTTGAGGACGAGTTTGAAACATTGGGGGAATATCTAGGCATACTAAGCAAAACGGAAACAACATAGAAAGACGAGGCTGAGTGATGGATCTTGCAGGAATGAATATAAGAAAGATTACAGATTATTTTCGTGCAGGCTGTAAGGAGGATTATAACCGTAGGATTGGAGTTGAAATAGAACATTTTGTTATAAAAGAAGACAATACCAATGCAACATATGAAGAGATAGCGGAATTGTTAGAAGCAGTATTTGGCAACGAACAGTGCGAGTATGAGCAGCGTTCCCTGTTAGGTTGTGTGACGATGGAGTATGCGATCAGTTTAGAGCCGGCAGCCCAGTTAGAGATCAGCATTTTTCCAAGAAAGACCGTACAGGAATTAGAACAGATCTACGAAGGATTCTTAAAACGAATGGAGTCCTATTTAGGACTACGCCATATGCGGCTCGAAACCTGTGGCTATCAGCCGTATGCAAAAGCCGCAGAGCTGCCACTGATCCCAAAGAGACGATATGAATACATGGATGCATATTTTAAGCACACGGAGACCATGGGAATCCGCATGATGCGCGGAAGTGCTTCCACGCAGGTGTCGATCGACTATCTGAACGAGCAGGATTTTGTGAAAAAATTCCAGCTTGCCCAGATGTTATCCCCGGTGCTGGCGCTGTTGACGGAGAACACAGCGGTCATAGACGGAATTCCCGTAAAACAGCATATTCCAAGAACCACCATCTGGAATCATGTGGATAAGAAGCGGTGTGGGATTGTTCCGGGAAGTATGAGCGAGGAATTTTCTTTTTGCACCTATGCGGAATATGTCTATCATGTGCCGCTCATCTTTGCGAAAGATCACGGTATTATTATGCCGACCGGAGAGTGGTCAGCAGCGGAGTACTATAGAGAACGACTCATGACAGAGGAAGAGATTGAGCATATGCTGTCCATGGTTTTCCCGGATGTGCGGTTGAAAAATTATATTGAAATCCGCATGGCAGACAGTCTTCCAAAGGAAGAAGCATTTGCCTATGTCTCCCTGATTCGGGATATTTTTTATGGAGGAAATATCACAAAGATACGCAGGTATCTGGGAAATCCGACAGAAGAGGATATTGCACAGGCGAAAGAAAATGTCATAAGCTATGGAGAAGACGGCATGGTATATGGAAGAAAGGCAGGCGAGATCTTTGCCTACCTACAGCAGTTTTCCCAAGAACCAATGCAGAAATTATTAGAAAAAAGAAGGCATCAGAATGAGCGAGACAACCAGATTGACAAATGAATATATTGAGATTACGAAACAGGACATAGAAGCCCATGAGAGGACGGCAAAAGAGGCAAACGAATATATCCGTAACTCGACAGCGCAGTACCATGGCAGATGTGTCAAAGCACTCTATGTTCCAAAGATTTTTACCGGACGGGAGGAGCGGATATTCTCTGATCTGGTCAGTACGATGTGTGGCATTTTTTATAAGGTTATGGATGCCTATGCAAAAGACAAGGATTACCGGAGGCTTTTTGGATTCGAGCCGAAGTTAGAGGAACTGATCTTAAGAGAACCGACCTATGACAGCCCGATCCCGATCGCAAGGATCGACATCTTTTATAATGAAGAAACAGGTGATTTCAAATTCTGCGAATTTAACACCGACGGAACTTCGGCAATGAACGAGGACAGGGAGTTAAACATCGCGATCCAAAAGACAAAAGCCTATCAGCAAATGGCAGAAACCCATGAGTTCAAGAGTTTCGAGCTTTTTGATTCCTGGGTGGAGACATTTTTAGAGATTTACCATAGCAGTCAGGATTCCAAAGAATATCCGAATGTGGCGATCGTGGATTTTATGGAAAATGCGACAGAGATGGAATTTCAGATTTTTGCAGAGCATTTTAGGATGCATGGATGCAACGCACAGCTTTGTGAGATTCGGGATTTGGTATATCAGGACGGAGCATTGTATACACCGGATGGAATGCAGGTGGATGCAATTTACCGCCGTGCTGTCACCAGTGATATCATGAAGCACTATGAAGAAGTGGGAGATTTCATTGCAGCAGTAAAGGACAATGCCGTATGTCTGATTGGAGATTTCAGAACGCAGATTGCCCACAATAAAATCCTATACAAGATATTACATCTGCCACAGACGCAGGCATTTCTGACAGAGGAAGAAAATGCATTTGTAAAGGCTCATGTACCGATGACCTACAGCATCCATGATGAGCGTTTAAATATAGAAGAAATCCTGACCGAAAAAGACAAGTGGATTTTAAAACCGGAGGATTCCTATGGTTCACAGGGAATCCATGCAGGTGTGGAGTGCGACGCAAACGAATGGAAGGAACATTTTTATAAGGAAAGAAACAATGCAGACAGCACCTATCTGATCCAGGAATTCTGTGTGCCGTATCAGACCATGAATATAGATCTGGCACAGGGCGAGCATACATTTTTCCCTGTGTATAACCTGACCGGATTATTTACTTATGGTGGAAAATTCAGGGGAGTGTATTCAAGAATCTCAAAGAGCGAGATCATTTCCACACAGTACAGCGAAATGGCACTGCCAACATTATTTGTGACCCAAAAGAAGGTATAAGGGTTAAAGTATAGAAGAATCAGAACATAGAAGAATCCGAGCATAGAGGAATAATAATAGAAGAATCGAGGAAATCAAATGCGGAAGATGGAATTTAAGATGGAGCGGACAGGACTCTTAGAAGTCGGAGATATCCTGCCGGTCACAGAGGGCAAGCTGCCAAATTCCTATTACTATACCTTAGGACGGGCGTATGCAATGTCTGCAAACTATAAATATAACGAACGTTTACAGAGCAGAGAAGGAAAAGTCATAGATGTAAAAGAGACAGAAAAAGGATATTTTGTAACCGTGGAATTTGACGAGGAGGAATGACACAAAGATGCCAAAAGGGGACGTAAAATTTGACATATTTACGGTTTCGTGCTATTTTATAGCTGTCGTAGAAGAAGGATCATTCCGTTGCAGTTGAGAGGAAATTTATGACAAATCAGGGAAAGAACGCCGTAGACACATTGTTAGCGGAAAGTTTTAAAGAGCTGACCTTAAAACAGCCGATAGAAAAGATTACAATTAAGGAAATCACAGATAAAGCGGGAGTCATCCGTCCGACATTTTATAATCATTTTCAGGACAAGTATGAACTGTTAGAATGGATCATCATGACACAGATCATAGAACCAATCGGACCGCTTCTTCAGAATGGTATGGTGCATGAGGCATTGGTGCTGATGTTTACAAGCATTGAAAAAGAGCGGGACTTCTATAGTAAGGCGTGTAAGTTAGAAGGACAGAATTCCTTTGAGAGTATTGTAAAGTCCTGTATCAAGCAGATCATCTTAGGAGTTATTGAGAATAAGGTAACCGGAAAGAAACCGGTACATGCCTGGCTGACACCGGATCATTTAGCAGAGTATTACAGCCAGTCCATGTGTTTTGTGGCGATCAGCTGGATCAAGAGCAATATGGTGATACCGCCAAAAGAAGTGGCAGATATTTATCAATATGTTATAAAACGTTCTTTGGACGAGATATTATCTGAAATGTAGTAACAAAATATACACATGGATAGAAATGTATAGGGCGCAATACAAAAGCACCGAAATGTATAATCGTAAAAGACAGCAAAAAAAGATTGAATATTTATTTATTCGGTCTTTTTTTTTATACTCAAGTTCGAGATTAAAGAAAAGAGATGAGGAAAGATGATTAATTTTGGAAAGGGAGTAGTAAAATTACGTATTCCGATTTTGATAGTGAGTATTATTTTGCTCTTCCCAGCAGCACTAGGATATTTTCACACAAGAGTAAACTATGATATCCTAACTTATTTACCGAAAGAGATTGACACCATGAAGGGTCAGGACATTCTTTTGGACGAATTTGGCACAGGAGCATTTTCCATGTGCGTAGTAGAAGGAATGGAAGATCAGGACATTTCAAAGATGAGAAAGAACATGGAAAAAGTAGACCATGTGAAAAAAATTCTCTGGTATGATTCCTTAGCAGATTTATCTATTCCAAAAACCATGTTACCGGATAAGGTACAGGATGCATTCATCAATGAGGACAAGGATGCAACCTTAATGGTAATTTTCTTTGACAGCTCCATGTCATCCGATGAAACAATGAATGCGATCGAAGAGCTGCGAAGCGTAGCAGACAAACAGTGTTACATAAGCGGTATGTCGGCAGTCGTTACAGATACGAAGAACCTGTCAGACAAAGAGGTACCGATTTATGTACTCATCGCAGTAATCCTTGCAGTCATCGTACTTTCACTGACTATGGACTCTGCATTGATCCCGGTATTCTTCTTATTAAGTATCGGAATGGCAATTATATACAACTTAGGTTCGAATGTGTTCTTCGGAGAGATCTCCTATGTCACACAGGCACTTGCGGCGGTACTACAGCTCGGTGTTACGATGGACTATTCCATTTTCCTGTGGCATTCTTATGAAGAGAACCAGGAGCGTTTCCCGGATGATAAGAAGAGAGCGATGGCTCATGCAATTTCGAACACCTTAACATCCGTTATCGGAAGTTCCATCACAACCGTAGCAGGATTTATCGCACTCTGCTTCATGAGCTTTACCTTAGGTCTTGACCTTGGTGTTACCATGGCAAAAGGTGTTATCTTCGGAGTTATCTGCTGTGTAACCGTATTACCGTCTATGATCCTTGTATTTGATAAAGCGATCGACAAGACAAGACATAAAGCGATCATCCCGGATTTAGGTGTTATTTCCGGATGGGTAGTAAAACACTACAAAGCATTTATCGTAACATTTATTATCGTATTAATTCCTGCACTTTGGGGTTATACTCATTATGAAGTATACTATGATTTAGCGGGTACACTTCCGGGAAATCTGGACAGTGTTGTCGCAAATGACAAGTTAGACGAAACATTTGCAATGAACTCTACACACATTATCCTTTGTGATTCATCCTTAGAGCCAAAAGAAGTGAACGAGATGATGAGCAAGATTGATGACGTGGATGGTGTAAAAGCGACCCTTGGTTTAGACAGTCTGGTAGGACCGACCGTACCAAGAGAGATGATCCCATCAGACATCAAAGAAGTTGTTATGGATGAGAACTATCAGATGTTGATGATCAGTTCTGAATATAAGGTGGCATCGGATGAAGTAAATGATCAGTGTGATAAGATTGAAAAGATCATGAAGAAGTATGATAAAAATGCGATGCTGATCGGTGAAGCACCTTGTACAAAAGACTTGATCACGATCACAAATCATGACTTCAATGTCGTAAGTACAGTATCCATCGGTGCGATCTTCTTAATTATTGCATGCGTATTCAAATCAATATCCTTACCAATTATCTTAGTAGCGGTTATTGAGTTTGCTATCTTCATTAACATGGGTATTCCGGCGTTTACAGGAACGAAACTTCCGTTTATTGCAGGAATCGTAATTGGAACGATCCAGTTAGGAGCAACCGTAGACTATGCAATCCTGATGACAACGAAGTATCGTAAAGCAAGATACAATGGAGTAGAAAAGCAGGAGGCAATCACATCTGCTTTAGGAGCATCTATGCAGTCTGTTATTGTCAGTGCGTTGAGTTTCTTTGCAGCAACATTTGGTGTAGGTCTATATTCAAACGTAGACATGATAGCTTCTCTTTGCTCACTGATGGCAAGAGGTGCGATCATCAGTATGTTCGTAGTAATCTTCATACTGCCGTCCATGTTTATGATTTTTGATAAGATAATCTGCAAGACAAGTAAAGGATTTGTGCAAAAAAATTAAGGAGGAACCAAGATGAAATTACCTGAATTAAAAAGAAGATTTAAAAATAAATATGTGATCCGTATTGCAGCCGGCGTATTAACCATCGCCGTTGCAGGCGGAAGTGCCGGTGTATACACTGTTAATGCAGCAAAGACATCTACAAAGGCAGAGACTACACAGGAGTCTACCGATAAGAAAGACAAAAAAGATAACAAAGATGAAGAAGAAGACTTAAAAGAAGTTCTTTCTTCTAAGATCAGCAAAGCAGCAGACGAAGAAGTCGGAAAAGAAGAGACTGTTTACGTTGTTGCAGATAACTCCGGAAAAGCAAAAGATGTCATTGTCAGTGACTGGTTAAAGAACCCGGATGGAAATGAGACAATTGAAGACGTTTCAGACTTAAAAGACATCAAGAATGTCAAAGGTAAAGAGAAGTTTGAAGAAAAAGACGGAAAGATCACCTGGAAAGCAAAAGGAAAAGACATCTATTATCAGGGAAAAACAGATAAAGAGCTTCCTGTAAAACAGACCATTTCTTACTACTTAGACGGTGAGAAGATGGATCCGGATGAGATCGCAGGCAAGAGCGGAAAAGTTACGATCCGTTTTGATTACAAGAACAACCAGAAAACTACTACAACTGTAGACGGTAAGAAGTATAGCGTTTATGTACCATTTACCATTATGACAGGAATGATCTTAGACGACAGCTTTACAAACGTTGAGGTTAAGAATGGTAAAGTTATTTCTGACGGTGACAAGAACATGGTAGTCGGCGTTGCAATGCCGGGCTTAAAGGACAGCTTAAAAGTAACTTCTTCTGATTTCTCCGAAGATATTGATATCCCGGAATATGTAGAAGTAACTGCTGACGTAAAAGATTTCTCCATGGATATGACCATGAGCGTTATGTTAAGCGGTATTACAAGCAGCGACAATGTAGAAGATTTCGTAGACTTAAGCGATTTAGACGATGCAATTGATACACTTTCTGATTCTTCTTCACAGTTAGCAGACGGAACAAAAGAACTTCGTGAAGGTTTAGAGCAGTTAAGAAGTAAAGTTCCTGCATTAGCAGATGGTGCAAACACCTTAAACAGCAGTACAGAATCTCTTCGCAATGGTGTATCTTCCTTAGATGCAACCTTAAATACTGCAATGACCGAGGAAGAAAAAGCAGCAGCTTCTAAACAGGCATCAGAAACGGTAGATAAGCAGGCGGCAGCAATTAAGAAACAGGCAGCCGATACGGTAGCATCCCAGAAGAAAGATATTGAGAAGAAAGCATTTGCAGCAGTAGATGCACAGGCAGCTTCTATTAAGAAGCAGGCAGCCGATACGGTAGCAGCACAGAAAGACAGTATAGCAAAACAGGCATCTGCAACCGTAGACGCACAGGCAGAAGCGATTAAGAAACAGGCAGCCGATACGGTAGCAGCACAGCAGGCAGATATCGCAAAACAGGCAGAAGCGCTTGTAACAGCACAGGAAGCTCAGATTAAGAGTACAGCAGACCAGCTTGTGGAGGCTGAGGCAACAAATATTCAGAATCTGGCAAAAGCAGCGGTAAAATCAGAATTTGATGCAGGGAAACGTCAGGCAATTACTGATGGTGCAAAGGCCCAGACTACGACGCAGGTTTCCACATCCTTAAAGGCAAATACAAACTTAGTTAACGTGTTGAAAGCAGGTCTGATAGCATCCGGTGCAGCTACGAGTACAGACGCAGAAGCAAAGGCATATGCAATGATTGAGCAGATTGCATCAGGTATTGGAGAAAATTCCGGTGCCAGTGTAGCAGCAGCATGTGAGAATGCAGCAACCCAGGCAGCCCAGACAGCAGCCGTAACAGGAGCAAAGCAGGGAGCAGAAAAAGGTGCCGTAGCAGGTGCAAAACAGGGAGCATCCCAGGGTGCCGTAGCAGGCGCAACATTAGCAGCACAGCAGGCAGCCGTAACAGGAGCAAAACAGGGAGCAGCAGCAGGAGCAGTATCCGGAGCAACAGCAGCAGCACAGCAGGCAGCGATCACAGGAGCTAAGAGCGGAGCAGCACAGGGTGCCGTAACAGGAGCAACCGAGGCAGCTCAGACAGCAGCATTATCAGGAGCTAAGAGTGGAGCAGCACAGGGTGCGATCGCAGGAGCTGAGTCAGCAAAGAAAACGGTAGCAGCAGGAATCGAGGCAGTACAGTCTAACGGTTACAGCTTAGTAACAGGAATGGACGCATTAAAGAATGGTACACAGGCACTTGCTGATCAGGTACCGGCATTAACAGATGGTGTTGGCAAATTAGCAGACGGTTCCGTAACATTGAATGAGGGAATGGTAAAATTCGATGAAGAAGGAATCCAGAAGTTAGCAGATACCTACAATGGCGATGTCAAAGGTATGTTAGATAAGGTTGTAGCAGTAATGCAGGCTGGTTCAGATTATCAGTCATTCTCAGATATTTCTGAGGATACTCTTGGAGAAGTGAAATTCATTATCCGTACTGAGGGCGTAGGAACAGACGAAGACTAACAGAAACGGAAAGGAGAGGGAGGAATGAGCTGGATAGAAATTGTGCTGATTACCATTGGCATGTCGCTGGATACTTTTGCGGCAGTAGAATGTCAGGGTGCATTAGTCGCAAAACTGGAAAAGAAACGCTTATCCATGGCAGTTACCGTGATCGCCTTGTGGCAGACAATCGCACTTCTCATCGGCAGCTTTTTGGTAACTCTCCTGAACCAGTATGATACACAACTGAGTGGAGAAGCCTTTATAGGAAGGATACTTGCAATTCTGATCCTGTTTGGCATGGGTCTTCGGATGTTTGTCAAAGCATGGAGAAATGAAAGAATCGTAGAGAAACGGGAAGATGGTCTGGATATTAAAAAAACCTTCTTTTCGATCGCAAAAGGAACGATATTCACGATCCTGACAGGAATCGCATTTGCATTCTTAGAGGCAGATATAAAAGCAGTATTGATCATGATTATCTGCGTCACGATCGCAATGGTCATCATCGGGCTCTATACGGGCTACCGGCTGGGATTTGAGCAGAAGTCCAAAGCCTATATCGGAGGCGGGGCACTTCTGATCGCAGCAGGGATCGATGTCATCGTCCGTTACATTGTGATGAGATGATAAATAGGGAATGAGAAATTAAGAAGGTGTTCCAAAGCCGAAAGGTGGAGGGGCGCCTTCTTTAATTCTGTAAAATTTTATTAAGTAAGTGAATGAACAGACTGCACCTATCAAATATTTCAGGTTTCCTTGCGCAGAACACTCCGATGAACCTCTGAAAACGGAAATCGTGTTTGCCAAAGGGCTTCACGATTTCCTGAGTTTCATCTCCGTTGCACAAAAAGAAACCTTCCATATTTGATAGGTGCAGTCTGTAATCTACATTCCTGAATAGAGAACAGAACTACAGAAAACGCAGCGTGTCACCCGGACCTGTATTTTCCCACAGACAGCATTCCGAAAAGCATCGCCGGGAGTGGCAAAAGTTTGCACCTTGTGCTATGATAGAAACTATGAAAATATTACTGAATGCAATCAATGCAAAATACATCCATTCCAATCTGGCAGTTTACAGCTTAAGGGCATATGCAAAAGAATATCGGGAACATATCAGACTGTTAGAATATACGATCAACAACAGAGTAGAGGAGATTTTAGAAGGCATTTACAAAGAGCATGCGGATGTCATCTGTTTTTCCTGCTATATCTGGAATATTGCGTATGTAAAGGAATTAATAGAAGAATTAAAAAAATTATGTCCGAATACACCGATCTGGGTTGGCGGGCCGGAAGTCTCCTATGAGGTAGAGACGTTATTAGCAGAAAATCCGGGAATCGACGGAGTGTTTATCGGAGAGGGCGAGCATACGTTTAAAAAGGTGTGCCGCTGTTATATAGAAGCAGAGGAAAGTGAGCGGGAAGAAGAACTTTTGCGGGTTCCGGGGATCGCATACCGGAAACGGGACAAAACGGTGGCATTTACCGGAATGGCAGAGCCGGTGGATATGAGCACGATCCCATTCTGTTATGAAGATATGGAACAGTTCAAAAACAAGATCATTTATTATGAATCCTCCAGAGGCTGTCCGTTCTCCTGTAGTTATTGTCTTTCTTCGATCGATAAAAAAATGCGGTTTCGTGATATCGAGCTGGTAAAAAAAGAACTCGGCTTTTTTATCAAACAGGAAGTGCCGCAGGTCAAATTCGTAGACCGGACCTTTAACTGCAGTCATACACATGCCATGGAAATCTGGAGATTTATCAAAGAAAAAGATTTGGGAAAGACGAATTTTCACTTTGAGGTGGCGGCAGATCTGCTGACGGAGGAAGAATTAGAATATATTGCCGGAATGCGTCCGGGGCTCATACAGTTAGAGATCGGCGTGCAGTCCACGAATGATGTTACAATACAGGAAATACACCGGACCATGGATTTAGAAAAACTAAAGGCAGTCGTGAGACGGATACAGGCACCGGGCAACATCCATCAGCATTTAGATTTAATTGCGGGACTGCCGTATGAGGATTATCAGACTTTCCGGAAGTCGTTTGATGAGATTTACGACTTAAAGCCGGAGCAGCTCCAGCTTGGATTTTTAAAGGTGCTAAAAGGTTCTTATATGTTTGAACATGCCAGAGAATATGGCCTGATCTATCAATCCAAGCCACCTTATGAGGTTATGAAAACGAACTGGCTGAGCTTTGATGAAGTCTTAAAGATCAAACAGGTAGAAGAAATGTTAGAGGTGTACTATAACAGCCACCAGTATGAAGTTACAATGAAAATCTTAGAGCAGTTTTTTGACGGTGGGTTTGAGATGTTCCAAAAGATGGGAGAATTTTATGAAATGCAGGGTTATTTTCATCTGAAACATACAAGGATACGCCGCTGCGAGATCCTGTTAGAGTTTGCAAAAGAGTATGTGACGGATATGAGAATGTTAGAACAATCCCTGACCTTTGATCTATATTATCGCGAGAACATGAAGAGCCGTCCGGCATTTGCCACAGATTTAGAGCCGTATAAAGAAATCAGCCGGAAAGTCTGCAAAAAAGGCAAACAGAGCCATTTAGAGCCATTTACCTATCGATTTCCGACCGAGCAGGAGCGGAGTATTGAAAAACTGCCGGAGTCCTGCAACGAGTATTTTGTACTGTTTGACTATGAACACAGAAATCCGCTGACGAATCAGGCAGGAATACAGGTAATAGAGAAGGGAGAATTGCCATGACAAAGAGAATCGCTGAAATCTTAAAAAGACTGGATGAAGCATATGGAACGGAGTATGTCTGTTATCTGAACCATGAGACACCGTGGCAGCTTCTGATCGCCGTTATCTTAAGTGCGCAGTGTACCGATGCGAGAGTCAATATCGTAACAAAAGACCTGTTTCAGAAATATCCATCGTTAGAAGCCTTTGCTAATGCGGATTTAAAAGAGTTAGAGCAGGATATCCATTCGACCGGATTTTATCACAATAAGGCAAAAAACATCATTTCCTGTGCCAGAACCTTAGTGGAAAAATACGACGGAGAAGTGCCAAGGGAATTAGAAGAGCTGACCGCATTAGCGGGAGTCGGCAGAAAGACCGCAAATGTCATCCGTGGAAACATCTACCATGAACCGAGTGTGGTTGTGGATACCCACGTCAAACGGATCTCAAAAAAATTGGGCTTTACCAAAGAGGATGATCCGGTTAAGATTGAATACGATCTGATGAAGGTACTGCCAAAAGACCACTGGATCCTCTACAATATACAGATCATCACGCTTGGCAGAAGTATCTGTACTGCACGGAATCCGAAATGTACCGAATGTTTTTTGTCAGACTTATGTAAGGGAAGTGGAAAATGATGTTAGAGGACTACTGCGTCATTGACTTAGAAATGACAGGACTCAATCCAAAACATCATAAGATTTTGGAAGTGGCGGCAGTACGGGTCAGAAAAAAAGAAATCGTCAGCGAGTGCTCCATGCTGATCCGGCAGCACCAGCTATTAGAGGAAAAGATCACAGAACTGACCGGGATTGATCAGGAGATGTTAGCAGGAGCAAAAGAAGAGGATGAGGTGTTAGATCACTTTTTTGGATTTCTTGGGGAAGATATTTTAGTAGGACAAAATGTGATCTTTGATTATAGTTTTTTAAAACAGGCTGCGATCAACCGGAAGATGTCCTTTGAACGAAAGGCGGCAGATACGTTAAAGATAGCCAGAAGATGTCTGCCGGCGTTGGAAAAAAGGACGTTGGATGCTCTTTGCGGATACTATGGAATCGAGATCGGACACCATCACCGTGCCTTAGACGATGCAAAAGCGACCTATCTGCTCTATGAAAGGTTAGAGAAGGAATTCGGGGCGGTGCAGGCAGATGTCTTTGAGCCTAAGCCACTGATTTATAAAGCCAAGCGGCAGACTCCGGCAACAGCCAGACAAAAAAAGCACTTGAAAGAATTGGCAGATTATCATAAAATAAACCTTAATCTGGAATGGGAAACACTGACAAGAAATGAAGCATCCCGCCAGGTTGACCGGATTATCAGCCAATATGGCAGGATGTTAAAATAATAAATAGAATTCTAAAATGGGAATCTTAAGACAGTATCTCTTTTAATTTTTTCTGGATGGTGTCTTTGGAAAGTGAATTTAGGGAATCGGCACTTTCGATAAGATCAGAAATTTTAGCGGCTTCGCCTTTTTCCTGATAGAGTCCGGCTAAGAGCGTATAGTTCTCCGTAACATCACTCTTGATGCTGACACCAAATTCTAAAACGCGGATAGCATCATCGATGTGTGCATGTTCGGTAAGGCCTTTTGCATAATCTGTTAAGAGGCGAACGAGCGTAGTAAAGCGTTCATCACAGTCGCTGAGAATAGCCAGGTTTGAAACACCGTACTGCAGTTTTAAATCCGTGTTTGAAATGCCGGTTAAATTCAGGATCTTCTGTTCGGAAAGAGCAAGTAACTGCTGTTCCGTTTCCTCGTATCCTTCGTTTGGATAAGCACCGATAGGAAAAGTATCAACAGGAATTTGGATGTAATCTAAATTTGTGATATCCTGTTTGCGTGTACTGTTTGCATCGTTTTCACGCTGCCAGAAATCAGATTCTTTTTGTGTATTGACTTTGTCAATCTGTTTACGCCGATAAGCGTAATATGCTAAAAATAATATAAAAGTAATTAGAACAACAGGGACCATTGTGTGTCTCCTTTCCATAATCATAAAGTGAGGTGAAAAATATGAACTACCGTAATTCTAAAAGAAACCGCATCATCGCCAGCGTGATCGTGATCATCTTAGTGGCATCTATGCTTCTTTCTTTATTACTTGCAGCATTCTAGGACATAATATACTAAAACAGAGGATGGGTGTCAAATTAATTAGGCGTTCTGCATCTTGAAAAAACAGATTTTTATGATACAATAGAAAACGAACGTTTGAGAACATAGAAAACCAGCATAGAAAGCCGACTTTCGGATAAAATGATATCAGAGGCGGCTGTATTAAAGGGGTAACAGAATGAGAAATATTAAAAAAAGATGGTTTTTGTTTGTAGCAGCATTTGTGTTAGTGGCAGCAGCAGGAATCCATATGGGTGTCAAAGCGGAAGAAGATGAGAATCGTGTCATCGCAGACCGTGTTTATATCGGAGATGTTTCCGTGGCAGGAATGACAGAGGAAGAAGCAACTGCCGCAGTAGAGGATTACATTGAGAGTCTGCAGGATACGGCAATCACATTAAAAGCCGGTGAGAACAGTATAGAAGTAACAGCAAAGGATTTAGGTGTTACCTGGGGAAACCCGGAGTTGGCTGAAAAAGCAGTAAACCTTGGAAGAACCGGAAATCCGATCGCAAGATATAAAGAAAAGAAAGATTTAGAAAAAGGCGACAAAGTCTTTGTACTTTCCTATGCCATTGACGAAAGCAAGACAGCAGCTTTGTTAAAAGAGCATGCAAAAGAGTTAGATCAGGAAGCACAGGATAACGGACTGACCCGTGAGAACGGACAGTTTACCTTTGTAAAAGGACATGAAGGAATTAAAGTAAACGCAGAGAAATCCATTGAGCAGATCGCATCACATATGCAGAATCAGTGGGATGGAAAAGCAGCCTCTATTGAACTGAGTGCAAAACTCGTAGAGCCACGCGGTTCCGAAGAAGAGTTAGCAGAAGTCAAAGATTTACTTGGCGGTTACAGCACAAACTTCAGTTCCTCATCAGCAGGACGTGCAAAAAATGTGCGTAATGGAGCAAGCAAGATCAATGGAAGCATCATCTATCCGGGCGAAGAATTTTCCGTACATGATGCAGTCGTTCCGTTTAATGCAGAGAACGGATATGAGTTAGCAGGCTCCTATGAGAATGGAACAACCGTTGAGACCTATGGTGGAGGAATCTGCCAGGTGTCTACAACTTTATATAATGCAGTGATCCGTGCAGAACTTGAGATTACCGAAAGATCTGCGCATTCCATGATCGTAAGTTATGTAGAGCCATCTATGGATGCAGCAATTTCAGGTGAATACAAGGATCTGAAATTTAAGAATTCCACAAAATATCCGGTATATATCGAGGGTTATACCGACGGCGGTATCATCCACTTTAATGTCTATGGAAAAGAGACAAGAGATGCAAACCGTGAGGTTGAATTTGTCAGCGAGACCACCGGTGAAACAGATCCGGGTGTAAAATATGTTGCTGACGGAACCTTACAGATCGGTACCATTTCCACACAGCAGTCCGCACATATCGGTAAAAAAGCCAAACTGTGGAAAGTTGTAAAAGTAAATGGAAAAGAAGAGAGCAGGGAAGTATTTAACACTTCTAATTATCAGGCATCACCGAAGATCGTCAGAGTAGGTACTGCTTCTGACAGTCAGGATGCGATCAATGCTGTTATGGCAGCGATCGGAACACAGGATGAGGCAACCATTCAGGCAGCAGCGGCAGCAAACTGTACGGCAGCCCGTGATGCGGCAGCGGCACAGCAGGCAGCAGAAGCAGCGGCAGCGGCAGCGGCAGCAGCACAGCCTGCAGAACCGGCACAGCCGGAGCAGCCAAGCCAGCCGGAAGAGGATGGCAACAAGGATGACAAGAAGGATTCCGATAATAAAAAAGATGACAAACAGGACAATACCAAGGAAGAAAAGAATAATCAGGAAAGCAATGATTAAAACAGCTCTATAGAATCCACGGAGGCTGCCTCAGTAATGAGACAGCCTTGAACTATAAATAAGAACAGGCGGAAGATCAGGATGAAAGTTGGAAAAGTTCCGGAAAACGTGTTAAAGCGTTCCGTTTTCAAACAACTGCATACAATACGGGAAGAAGTGCTTTTAGGAGCCGGTGTAGGCGAGGACTGTGCTGCCATGAAATTAGCAGAGGACGAAGTTTTTGTCATTTCTACCGACCCGATTACCGGAGCGGCACAGGATATCGGAGCTTTGGCGGTACAGATCACCGTGAATGATTTAGCGAGCACCGGAGCAGAACCGATAGGAATTATGTTAACTGTCCTGCTTCCAGAGAACGCCGAAGAAAAAGATTTAAAGACAGTGATGGCGCAGGTAGAAGAAGCCTGTGAAAAAAATCACATTCAGGTCATGGGTGGACACACAGAAGTTACCAAAGTGGTCAACCAGATCGTAATCTCCGTGACCGGTGTCGGAAAAGCGAAAGAAGGCAGAGTCATCTCTACCGCGGGTGTGAAACCGGGTATGGATATCATTGTCACAAAATGGATCGGTATTGAAGGAACTGCCATTTTAGCAAAGGAAAAAGAGGCGGTGTTACGGGAGCGTTATTCCCAGCCGTTTATCGATAAAGCGAAAGAACTTGACCGTTACATATCAGTTCTGTCGGAGGCCGCGACCGCCGTTAAGTCTGGCGTTGCTGCTATGCATGACGTGACAGAGGGCGGTATATTTGGCGCACTTTGGGAGATTGCAGAGGCATCCGGCGTCGGACTGGAAATTGATCTAAAGAAGATTCCGTTAAAGCAGGAAACAGTAGAAATCTGTGAATTTTTCGGCATAAATCCTTATGAACTGATCTCAAGCGGTTCTATGCTGATGGCAGCCGAGGATGGAAACGGACTGGTCATGGAATTAGAAAAAGCAGGCATTCCGGCAGTTGTCATTGGAAAAGCGACAGACAGTAATGACCGTGTGCTTTTGAATGAAGAAGAACGCAGATTTTTAGAGCCGCCGAAAACGGATGAATTATATAAAGCATTGAGTAAATAGAGAGGTTGGAGGACCATCATGCGTGAAAAGATTTTAACGTTTATTGAAAAAAACAGCCGTGTGGATTTGAAAGAATTAGCAATCATGCTCGGCGTAAATGAAGTAGATGTAGTCAATGAGTTAGAGGCAATGGAAGCAGAACACATCATCTGCGGTTACCATACGCTGATCAACTGGGAAAAGACAGGAATTGAAAAAGTAACAGCCATGATCGAGGTGCGTGTAACACCGCAAAGAGACATGGGATTTGATAAGGTAGCAGAGAGAATCTATAATTATCCGGAAGTAAATGCAGTTTATCTGATCTCCGGCGGTTTTGACTTTATGGTCATTTTAGAGGGAAAGACACTGCGTGAGATCGCACAGTTCGTATCCGATAAACTTTCTACTTTAGATTCCGTATTGAGCACAAAGACAAACTTTATTTTGAAAAAATACAAAGACCACGGAACCATTATGGCTGAGCCGAAAAAAGATGAAAGGATTTTGATGATACCATGAGAAATCCATTATCCAAAAGAATTGTTGAAATAGAACCATCCGGTATCCGTAAATTTTTTGACATCGTAAATGAGATGGAAGATGCCATTTCTCTCGGTGTAGGAGAACCGGATTTTGATACACCGTGGCATATCCGTGATGAGGGAATTTTTTCTTTAGAAAAAGGAAGAACCTTTTACACATCCAATGCAGGTTTAAAAGAGTTAAAGCAGGAAATTGCAAAATACATATATCGCAAATGCAATATTACCTATGACTACAAAAAAGAGATCATGGTCACGGTAGGAGGCAGTGAGGCAATTGATATTGCTATGCGTGCCATGTTAGATCCGGGAGATGAAGTATTGATCCCGCAGCCAAGCTATGTATCTTACGAACCATGTGCCATCTTAGCAAATGGAACACCGGTCGTTATCGAATTAAAGGAAGAAAATGAATTCCGTCTGACAAAGGAAGAGTTAGAAGCAGCAATTACACCAAAGACCAAGCTGTTGGTGCTGCCATTCCCGAACAATCCGACCGGAGCAGTCATGGAGAAAAAAGATTTAGAAGAGATTGCAGAAGTGATCAAAGAGCATGACATCTTTGTTTTAAGTGATGAGATCTATGCAGAGCTTACTTACTGTGGAGAACATGTGTCAATCGCGTCTCTTCCGGGAATGAAAGAGAGAACCGTACTGATCAACGGTTTTTCTAAAGCATATGCAATGACAGGCTGGCGTTTAGGTTATGCCTGTGCTCCGGCAGAAATATTAGAGCAGATGTTAAAAATCCATCAGTTTGCCATTATGTGCGCACCAACAACAAGCCAGTATGCAGCCATTTCCGCACTGCGTAACGGTGACGATGATGTGATGAAGATGCGTGAAGAATACAACGAAAGAAGACGCTATTTAGTGCATCGTTTTAAGGAGATGGGCTTACAGTGCTTTGAACCGTTTGGAGCATTTTACATTTTCCCAAGTATTCAGGAGTTCGGTATGACATCGGAAGAGTTTGCAAACCGATTCTTACGGGAAGAGAAGGTTGCGGTTGTTCCGGGAACGGCATTCGGTGCCTGCGGCGAGGGATTCCTTCGAATTTCCTATGCGTATTCACTGGACAATCTGAAGATGGCATTAGAGCGTTTGGAGCATTTTATTGCACATTTGCGAGAGGAAAAGAAGAATGGCTAAGCTCAATATCGTATTATATGAGCCGGAGATTCCGGCAAATACCGGAAACATCGGAAGAACCTGTGTGGCAACAGGAACAAAACTGCATCTGATCGAACCTCTTGGTTTTTCTTTAAGTGAAAAGGCGTTAAAACGTGCCGGTATGGATTACTGGTCGCAATTAGAAGTGGAACGTTATGTAAACTACGAGGATTTTTTGCAGAGAAATCCGGGAGCTAAGATATATATGGCAACGACGAAGGCCAAGAAGATTTATTCGGAAGCATCTTACGAACCGGATTGCTATATTATGTTCGGCAAGGAGAGTGCGGGAATTCCGGAGGAGATACTGGTAGAACATCCGGAGGAGTGCGTGCGTATTCCGATGATCGGAGAGACACGTTCTTTGAATCTCTCTAATTCCGTAGCAATTGTGTTGTACGAAGCCCTCCGACAGAATCAGTTTGACCACATGAAATTAGAAGGAGATTTACACAGACTTCATTGGGAGAATGTATAAATCAGCAGGAAAGGCATAATCTGGTGCATAGGATGAAGATTATTAAAGCAGAAAAATTAGTACATGAATATATACACCGGGATGAGGACAATCAGGTGGAGTCTATTCAGACTGCATTGGACGGCGTGGATATCGAAATCGAAAAGGGACAGTTTGTGGCAATTTTAGGTCACAACGGTTCCGGAAAGTCCACGTTGGCAAAGCATATGAATGCGATCTTAGAACCTTCCGGCGGCGAAATGTGGGTAGATGGAATGGACACCTCCGATGAAAAACATCTCTGGGATATCCGTCAGTCTGCCGGCATGGTATTTCAGAATCCAGACAACCAGATCATTGCCAGTGTGGTAGAAGAGGATGTCGGATTCGGACCGGAAAATATCGGTGTTCCGACAGATGAGATCTGGGAGCGTGTCGAGGAGAGTTTAAAGGCAGTAGGAATGTTGAAATTCCGCAGTCATTCTCCGAACAAGCTGTCGGGAGGACAGAAACAGCGTGTGGCGATTGCGGGAGTCATGGCAATGCAGCCGGAATGTATTATCTTTGATGAGCCTACGGCAATGCTTGACCCGAACGGACGAAAAGAAGTATTGCAGGCGGCACATCTGCTCAACCGGAAAAAAGGTGTGACCGTGATCCTGATCACACACTATATGGAAGAAGTTGTGGATGCTGATCGGGTATTTGTCATGGATAAGGGAAAAGTCGTGATGCAGGGAACTCCGCGTGAGATTTTTTCACAGGTGGATGAATTAAAACGTCACAGACTGGATGTTCCACAGATCACGCTCTTAGCAGATGAACTCAGAAAATCCGGGCTTCCGATCCCGGCAGGAATCCTGACAAGAGCAGAACTGGTGCAGGAATTGTGCAAATTAGGACACAGGTGAGTGAAATGTCAATTATTGTAGATAAAGTGAATTATGTATACAGTCAGGGGACTGCATATGAGATTCAGGCTTTGAAAAATATTAATCTGAAAATAGAAGACGGAGAATTTATCGGTATCATCGGTCATACCGGTTCCGGAAAATCGACACTGATCCAGCATTTAAACGGTCTGACAAAGGCTACTTCCGGTGCAATATATTACAACGGAGCCGATATTTATGATGAAGGTTATAATTTAAAGGAGCTTCGCAGTAAGGTCGGACTGGTCTTTCAGTATCCGGAGCATCAGTTGTTCGAGACTACGATTTTTGAAGATGTCTGCTTTGGACCGAAAAATCAGGGACTTACCAAAGAAGAGGCAGAGCTTCGTGCTTTTGCCGCATTAAAAAGTGTAGGTTTGCCGGAAGAAGTGTATTATCATTCTCCGTTTGATCTGTCGGGTGGTCAGAAACGCCGTGTGGCAATTGCAGGCGTCTTAGCCATGCAGCCGGAGGTCTTGATCCTCGATGAACCGACAGCCGGACTTGATCCGAAGGGCAGGGATGAGATTTTAGATCAGGTGGCAAAGCTCCATAAGGAGCGGGGCATTACCGTTATCTTAGTATCACACAGTATGGAGGATGTGGCAAAATATGTAGACCGTATCATTGTGATGAACCAGGGAAGCGTCATGTTTGATGACATTCCAAAGAGAGTGTTTGCACATTACAGGGAATTAGAGGCGGTCGGGCTGGCAGCTCCACAGGTCACTTATCTGATGCACGAACTGGCAGCGGCAGGCATTCCCGTTTCTATGGATGCCACAACAGTAGCAGAAGCAAAAGAAGAGATTTTAGCAAAGTTGGGACGATAACATGTTACGAGATATTACGATTGGACAATATTATCCGGCGGATTCCGTCATTCACAAATTAGATCCGAGAGTCAAGCTGTTTGCAACACTGATTTTCATTATTTCTCTGTTTTCATTTAAAAATGTATGGGGATTTTTAGTTGCGACAATTTTTATGTTTGGCTTTATTGAGCTTTCCAAAGTGCCGATCGGCTACATGGTCAAAGGTCTGAAAGCCATTGTTATTTTGATGATTATTACAGCGTTGTTTAACCTCTTTTTGACAAGTGGTAAAGAACTGGTATCCTTTTGGATTTTTACGATTACTTATGAGGGACTGCGAAATGCAATCCTGATGGCAATCCGTCTGACTTATCTGATTCTTGGTACATCGGTCATGACCCTGACGACAACGCCAAATGAATTGACGGACGGTTTAGAAAAAGCATTGGCACCCATGAATAAGATCCATGTTCCGGTACATGAGATCGCCATGATGATGTCGATCGCACTGCGTTTTATTCCGATCCTTGTGGAAGAGACGGACAAGATCATGCGGGCACAGATGGCAAGAGGTGCGGATTTTGAGACCGGCGGCGTGATCCAGCGTGCGAAAAATATGATTCCGTTATTAGTGCCGCTCTTTGTATCGGCTTTTCGACGTGCCAATGATTTAGCAATGGCAATGGAAGCCCGTTGCTATCGCGGTGGAGCCGGAAGAACCAAGATGAAACCGTTAAAGTATGCAGGCATTGATTATCGTGCATATGCAATTGTTATTTTATATTTTGTCATTATGATGGTGCTTCGTTTTGCACTCTAGAAGAGGGAGGACCATGGAAGATACGAAAAAACGTGTCATGCTTATTGTGGCATATGATGGAACGAATTACTGCGGGTGGCAGATTCAGCCTAATGGCAATACCATTGAAGGGGAACTGAACCGTGCATTAAGTGAGCTGCTTGGAGAAAAAATCGTAGTCAGTGGTGCAAGCAGGACAGATGCAGGCGTACATTCCTGCGGGAATGTGGCAGTGTTTGATACCACAGCAAGAATGCCGGCGGAGAAGATTTCTTATGCTTTGAATCAGAGACTTCCGGAGGATATTGTTGTGCAGTGTTCCCAAACAGTACCACTTAATTTTCATCCGAGACATGTAAAAAGCAAAAAGACCTATGAATATCGGATCTTAAACCGGGAATTCCGCGATCCGAACCGGAGGCTGGACACTTATTTTTATTACCGTCATTTAGATGTACATGCCATGCGTGAGGCGGCGGGTTATCTGGTCGGAGAACATGATTTTAAGAGTTTTTGTTCGATTCATGCCCAGGTGGAAACGACGGTGCGCAGAATTTATGCACTGACGGTAGATAAAAAAGAGGATATTATTACGATCAGGATCACCGGCAACGGTTTTCTATATAATATGGTTCGCATTATTGCGGGAACGCTGATTCGTGTCGGAACCGGTGAGTACAAACCGGAACAGATACCGGAAATTTTAGCGGCAAAGAACCGTGAAATGGCGGGGCCGACTGCTCCGGCACACGGACTGACCATGATTGGGATTGAGTATGAGGATTTGGAAGAAAAGAGTTGACACGCGTGGAGGTGTGTACTATAATATTTAAGTCTGACATAGTGAAGAAATGTAACTCCATAGCCCCGGAGGGACATTTTACTATATAAAAATGTGTATACCGGATGTGGTATTTTCGGACATTGATACCGCAAAGGTAAAGTTCAAGGAGGTCAACCAATGAAAACTTTTATGGCAAGCCCTGCTACAATCGAAAGAAAATGGTATGTAGTAGATGCTACTGATAAGACATTAGGACGTTTAGCATCCGAAATTGCAAGCGTATTAAGAGGAAAAAACAAACCGATTTTCACACCACACATCGATACAGGTGATTATGTGATCGTTGTAAATGCTGAAAAGGTAAAAGTAACAGGTAAGAAATTAGACCAGAAGATTTATTACCACCACTCCGATTATGTTGGCGGTATGAAAGAGACAACTTTAAAAGAAATGTTAAACAAACATCCTGAAAGAGTTGTAGAATATGCAGTCAAAGGTATGCTTCCAAAAGGACCTTTAGGAAGACAGATGTACAAAAAATTATTTGTATACGTTGGTCCGGACCACAAGCATGCAGCTCAGAAACCTGAGACATTAACATTTTAATCGGTGATAAGGAGGTAAAGGACATTGGCTAATACAAAGTATTACGGAACAGGAAGAAGAAAATCATCTGTTGCCAGAGTATATTTAGTACCGGGAACAGGTAAGATTACAATTAATAAAAGAGACATTGACGAGTATTTAGGATTAGAGACTTTAAAGGTTATCGTTCGTCAGCCATTAGTTGCTACAGAGACAGTTGACAAATTCGACGTTTTAGTTAACGTAAAAGGCGGCGGTTACACAGGTCAGGCAGGAGCAATCCGCCACGGTATCGCAAGAGCATTACTTCAGGTAGATGCAGATTACAGACCAACCTTAAAAGCAGCAGGTTACTTAACTCGTGACCCTCGTATGAAAGAGCGTAAGAAATACGGTCTCAAAGCAGCTCGTAGAGCACCACAGTTCAGCAAACGTTAAGCATTTGTTAACGAAGATTATGATGTGTATAGGACATTTTCCGGTAGGAATACCGGAGAATGTCCTTTTTTTCGCGTTTCTACAAGTGTAAATCAACGAACTTAGTATCCGTTATTTCACAAAACTTATTTGCACAACTTGAACAAACAAGTTCTCGGAGGTATACTATAACTATAAAAGGAGTGGATGTGAATGATTAAAGTTGCATGTGATTATAATATCAAAGAGGACATAGGTTTTATATTAGAATCAGAAAAGATAAATAATATAGAGTTTGCTGAAAGGGCAAAAGTTTCACGGACTACA
>OLWR01000342.1_pt1 | contig 30797 bp, 32 predicted proteins | sample 1673531 | NCBI WGS metagenome assembly OLWR01 (sample SAMEA103958114, study PRJEB25191) | human gut metagenome | reverse complement strand
TCTCGGCATTCCTGCTGAACCGCTCTTCCGATCTATTCCGTATCGAGTTCGTGAGCCAACCGCCCCACAGGTATCCCAATTGCACGTCGGGCTCGCGCACGAACTCGATGAGGAAGCGGAAGATGCCGTAGAGCACCAGAAATGCGCCGAGGAAGGTGCCCTGGGGCCTCGGCGGCCGCTTGCGCGAGAGCGCGAACAGGACGCAGAAGATGACGAGTCCCTCCAGCACCGCCTCGTAGAGCTGGCTGGGATGACGCGGCATCATGCCGGCCGCCCCGCCGAACACGACGCCAAGGGGCCCGTCGGTGGGCGCGCCCCACAGCTCGCCGTTCACAAAGTTGGCGCAGCGGCCGAAGAACAGGCCCACCGGTGCGGCAATGGAGCCCAGATCGGCCAACGCGAGAAACGGGATACGCGTTATACGGGCAGCTACGGCGCCGCCGATGAGCAACCCCACGAGACCGCCATGGAAGCTCATGCCCCCCTGGTTGAACGCAAGGATCTCCAGCGGATGGGACAGGTAGTAGCCGTCGCCGTAGAACAGCACGTATCCGATGCGCGCACCCAGCACCACGCCGACGATGGCGCAGACCATGAGCGTGAGCAGGTTGTCCTCGCTCATGCCGAGCTTCCAGCGCTTCGCTACGAAGTAGATGATGGCGGCGGCGCAGACGAACCCGAGCACGTAGGCCAGGCCGTACCAGCGCACCACCAGAGGCCCCAGCGAGAAGGCAATGGGGTCAAGCCCCTGATAAATGTCGTTCAGCATTACGATGTTCCCTCATGGGCGCCCATGCCGGCGCCCAGCTCGATGGCGGCAAATACAACTTCCTCCCGCAACTCGGGCGGAATGGTCAGAAGCGCCGAGATGCGGGCGGCGCAATGGGGACAGGTCAGCGTGAACAGCGCCAGATCGGCGCGCAGGGCCATGAGCGAGTCGTAAGCGCGCACGTCGAGGTCATCGGCCCCGCAGGCCGGACAGGTCACCTTCGCTTTCACTGCTCTCACCGCCTTCGCTCACGCTTGAACCTTTGCCGAACTGCATTGTAGCAGAGCCCCTCGACAATCACGCAAAAGCAAGCCCTCTCACCCAACTGCCTTCTCGGTCTTTGCGAAAAGTCGAGAGAAAATGGTCACAAAATCTGTGTCGAGTCCTAAAGCAGGAACCGGTTGCGACCGCTGAATTTGTCGCGCGTGCACGTTTCCGGGTCGATGTCCGGCCCATTCACAAGGAAGTGCTCGCAGAAGCGACACACCTGCTTGACAGCCGCGTCGTAATCGCGGTTCGGATTTAAGAGCACTCCGAAGTCCTCGCACACCACATGAGTCGGACGGTGGCACGCCGCGTAATGGCAGTCCGCCGGGCACGGCTCCCCCGGCACGTTGTGCGGACAGCGCCCCTGCATCTCGTCATCGCACCCGCGACGGCTCCAGCATCCTTCCATACACCAGCCTCTCTCGTAAAAAAGCGGGCCCCGAAGAGCCCGCACGCATTCCCGAACTCGTTGCCGCCTATTGGGCCGGCACCACGGAGGTAACGCCGGGCACGCGCTCCTTCAGGATGCGCTCGACGCCATTGGCGAGCGTCATCTGGGACATGGGGCAGCCCTTGCAGGCACCCTGCAGCTCCACCGTGACGACGCCGTCGTCGGACACGTCCACCAGCTGCACGTCGCCGCCGTCGGCCTGCAGGCTCGGGCGGATCAGCTCCAGCACCGCGGCCACATCGGACTTCTCAACCATGAGTCACTCCTATCGTGAGAGGTTTCCTATATCGGCCAGCATCATAACACAGAGGGCGCCTAGCCGATCCAGTCGGTGCCGATGATCACCAAAACGTTGGTGTCGAAGGCATAGAAGTCACCGCCGTTCACCACCCGTCCCGCGGACAGGTCGCTCACGATGGCCTTGGCGGCGATTTCGAAGGCCTCGTCCTTGTAGATGACGAGCGTCTCGGGGTACACCGTGCCATCGTCCACGTTGCCGACGGATTTCACGTCGTAGCCCGCCGAGGTCAGAAGCTCGCCGCAACGGGCCGCCGCGCCCTGGATGCCGCTGCCGTTGCGCACCTCCACGGTGACGAGGCTGCGGTCGACATTGGCGAGGTTGCCCTCGAAACTCTCCGGCGAATTCCCCGCGTTCACCGCTTCCATCATCGCGGCGAGATCCTCGTCGGACACCTCGTAGGTCTCCTCGCCCTCGTCGGAGGTCGTGAGGCGCCCGGGAACCACGGCAGCGTACACCGTCGCCTCGGTGAGGGGGCTGAGAGCATCGCCCAAGGAAATGAGCTGGCCGCTCGTCCAGTCCGTGGAGACGAAGGGCGCGCCGTCGGCTATCACGCTCGGGAAGGAAAGGCCCTCGCCCGAGGTGGCGCGCTCGGCCAGGTTCACCGTGAACAGGGCCCGCATCTTCGCCTGCATTCCCATTGCATCGCTGTAGTTGGCCGCTCGCAAAAGCGTGAGCGCCTGGGCGCCGTCAAGCGTCTGGGAGCCGGCGGCCAGCACGTGAATGCCGGCCCGGGGGTCGTCCACCTCCTCGGACAGCTCCACCGGCACGCCTCCCACCAGATCAACCAGGGAGGCGAGGCCTTCGGCATCGGTGGAGGCAAAGTGGGCGAACTGAACCCCGAGCAGCGAACCGGCGGCCCGGAGAAGCTCCGCGTCGCCGCCAACCGACGTGGCGTCGCGGAGGGCGTGGCGCTCGCCGTCGGAAAGCTCCACGGACACCGAGGGCGGCAGCGAGATGAACGTAAGCGTGCGGGCGCCCTCGTCGATGCGCACGGCCAGGTAGGCCGCGTCAGATGCGGAGGGAGCTGCCGTGTTCTTGGCGAGATCGGCGGAGAGCAGCGCGTAATAGGGCGCTCCCTCCTCGGGAGCCGTCAGCGCCTCTTTGGCGTTCGAGTCGCCCAAGGACAGCTGGGAGTCGGACCAGGCGAAGAACGCCGCCGTGCCCGCCACGGCGGCCACCACGACTACGAGCAGGGCAACCGCCCCGAAGAAGATCATCTTGCGGCGGCGCCCCTTGGCCTGAATCTCCTCGGCGTAGCTGCGCCGGGCGCGGCGCCGAGCGTAATCGGAGTCGCTCTCGCCGCTCGTAGCGCCCACGTCCACCTGGTCCACCATGCCGCGGTCAGCTCGGCGGCTGCGGCGTCCGTCGGAGAAGTCGACGCGGGCCGGACGGTCGGCGCCGGCAGCGTGGCGCCCCCGAGCGGAGGAGCCGCGTTCCACATGGGAGCCGATCATGGAATCGTTCACGCGTCGGGAGACGCGACGGGTCTGGGAGGCCGAAGGGGCCTTTTTGCCGTGCAGTGCCATGGACGCCCCTAGCGGAGAGAATCCGCGGACACGCGACGGATGTCGGCGCCGAGGGAGGCCAGCTTGCCCACGTAGTCCTCATAGCCGCGGTCGATGTGCTCCAAGTGGTGCACGCTCGTCTCGCCGTCAGCCACGATACCCGCGAGCACGAGAGCCGCGCCCGCCCGCAGATCGGTGGAGGACACGGGTGCCCCTTCCAAATGATCGACACCGCGCACGATGGCATGGTGGTCGTCCAGCGTCACGTCGGCCCCCATGCGCATGAGCTCGGCGGCGAACATGAAGCGGTTCTCGAAGACGTTCTCCGTGATGACCGACACGTCATCGGCCAGGGCCGCCAGCAGCATGAACTGGGCCTGCAGGTCGGTGGGAAAGCCGGGGTGCGGCAGCGTCTGGATGTCCACGGAGGACAAGGGCCCTTCGCGGCGCACGGTGATCCAGTCGTCGCCCGTTTCGACATCGCAGCCCATGGCGCGCAACTTCATAATGGCCATGCGCAAAAAGGCGGGGTCGATGCCGTGCACGGTGAGGGGGCCTCCGGAAAGCGCGCCGCCGACGAGGAAGGTGCCCGCCTCGATGCGGTCGCCCACCGTCGTGTGCTCGCAGGGATGGAGCGTCGAGAGCGGCACGCCCTCGATCTCGATGAGCGAGGTGCCGGCGCCGGACACGCGGGCTCCCATGGCATTGAGCATGTTCGCCAGATCCTCGATCTCGGGCTCGCAGGCGGCGTTCTCGATGGCCGTGTGGCCCTCGGCGGTCACGGCGGCCATGAGCATGTTCTCCGTGGCGCCCACCGAGGGGAACTCGAGGTACACGTGGGTGCCGCGCAGGCCGTTCGGCGTCGTGGCGGCCAGAACGCCGTGATCCACGTCGAACGCAACGCCCAGGGCCTCCAAGCCCACCAGGTGCATGTCGATCTTGCGGGCGCCGATCTGGCAGCCGCCGGGCATGGCCACCCGCGCCTCGCCGAAGCGCCCGATGAGCGGCCCCAGCACCGAGATGGAGGCGCGCATCTTCGAGACGAGCTCGTAGGGCGTCTCGCAGCTGTCGACGTCGGCAGTGTTTATGCGCAGGGTATGCCCCTCGCGCACCACGGTGGCGCCCAGGCGCGCGAGCACCTCGCTCATAAGTTCGATATCGGAAATGAGTGGCACGTTGTGCAGGATCGTCTCCCCCTGCCCCAGAATGGACGCGGCCATGAGCTTCAAGGCCGAGTTCTTGGCGCCGGAGACGCGCACGTCGCCTTTGAGGGTATGGTTTCCCCGAACGATGATGACTTCCTGGTTCATTTCTAGTCCTTTTGCCGGGACGCCCGAGCGCCCCGCGTCATGCAACTATTCACAAGTGTCCCTATTATAGAAAAAAGCCCGCGCACCCGCGCGGGCTTTCCTCCTTTTGGAAATAAATCCATCCCGTTGCGGCTACTCGCCCAGGGCGAAGCGCACGAAACCGGTGATGGCGATTTTTCCGCCCATCTCCTTGGCGCACTCGTCGGCGTACTGGGCCACCGTGAGGTCGGGGTTCTTCACGAAGTCCTGCTCGGCGAGGCAGTTCTCCTTGTAGAACTTGTCCATGCGGCCGAGCGCGATCTTCTCCTGGATGGCCTCGGGCTTGCCGGACTCGGCGGCCTGGGCCTTGTAGATCTCCATCTCGTGGGCGGCCACGTCGGCGGGCACGTCCTCGCGGGTGGCGGACACCGGGTTCAGAGCGGCCACCTGCATGGCGATGTCGCGGCCGCACTTCTGGAAGGCGTCGGAGGCCGGATCGATGCCCTCAACGTTGAAGGTCACCAGAACGCCGATCTTGCCGCCGCCGTGGATGTAGGCGGACACAGCCTGGGCGTCCACCACGGCCACGCGGGCCAGCTGGGTGTTCTCGCCCATCACGTGGATGCAGTCGGTGACGATCTCCTCGACGGTCTCGCCGTCGATGACGGCGGCCTTCAGCGCGTCCACATCGGCCGGCTTGGCGGCAAGCGCCGCCTTGGCGATCTTCTCGGCGTAGGCCTTGAACTTCTCGTTCATGCCCACGAAGTCGGTCTCGCAATTCAGCTCGACCACGGCGCCGGTGGTGCACGCGTCGTTCACGATGGCCATGACGGTGCCCTCGTTGGTGGCGCGGCCGGCCTTCTTGGCCACGGCGGCGAGCCCGCGGGTGCGCAGCACGTCGACGGCCTTCTCCATCTCGCCCTCGGCCTCGGCCAGGGCCTTCTTGCACTCCATCATGCCCGCGCCGGTCATCTCGCGGAGCTCCTTCACCATGGAAGCGGTGATGTTAGCCATGAATTCCTCCTTTGGGGAATGAGAGTCTTACTGGGTCGGGTTACTCGGAAACCGCGTCAGCCACGACGTCGGCGGCCACTTCGGCGCCCGCGCCCTCGGCCACGTCGGCAGCGGCCTCGACGGCCACCTCGGCCACGGCGTCGGCGGCAGCGGCCTCGCCGGCCATCTCGGCGGCGGTCACGTCGGCACCGGTGCCGGCGATGACGGCGTCGGCCATGAAGTCGGCCAGAAGGCGCACCGAGCGGATGGCGTCGTCGTTGGCCGGAATGCCGTAATCCACGTCGTCCGGATCGCAGTTGGTGTCCAGCGTGCCCACCACGGGGATCTCCAGACGATGGGCCTCGTGCAGGGCGATGCCCTCGCGGTTGGTGTCGATCACGAAGATGGCGTCGGGCACCTTCTTCATGTTGCGGATGCCATTGAGGTTGGTCTGCAGCTTCGCGAGCTCCTTGTGCAGCAGGATCTGCTCCTTCTTCGGAAGCAGCGCCATGCGGCCGTCGGCGTCCATGGCCTCCAGCTCCTCCATGCGCTTCACGCGGGTGCGGATGGTGGCGAAGTTGGTGAGCATGCCGCCGAGCCAGCGGGCGTTCACGTAGGGCATGCCGCAGCGGTTGGCGGCGTCGGCGACGGCCTCCTGGGCCTGCTTCTTGGTGCCCACGAACAGCACGGTACCGCCCTTGCGGGTGAGGTTGCTCACGAAGGTGTAGGCGGCGTCGAGCCCGTAGAGGGTCTGCTTCAGGTCGATGATGTAGATGTCGCCGCGGCTGCCGAAGATGTACGGCTTCATCTTGGGGTTCCAGCGGCGGGTCTGATGCCCGAAGTGCGCGCCGGCGTCGAGCAGCGTGGTAATGCTGACTTTCGTCATGATCACTCCATTCGTTAGTCCTCTGCCCGAGGTCATCCCAGTTCAACCGCAGCCTTTTCCGGTGGCCACTCGCGGTGCCGGTCGCCCGAGCATGTGTGATAATTGCCGCTGCCCATCGCACGCCTGCGAAGACAGCCTGTCTAAAATAGCACAATCCCCCGCAAAAGCAAGGGATTGCGCAAAGAAAGTACGACAAGGCAGACAAGCGCCGGAGGAGGCGTCCCCGCGCAGCAAGAAGGCCCTCGACAATCGTAGCCATCTCATTCCCCTTCCGCTACAAAGCTCCCAGCCCGCGCTATCTCGTCCGCACCACTCAACGAACAGCATCGCGGCCGCAACCTCCGACCGACAGCCTCCGCCACGCAGCCGCGCAACCGCGACTTCCGGTTCGATGCATCGGATCCGCCATGCTGGGCACTCGCAGCCCCATTTGCGCGCTCTCGCTCATCCCTTACGGACCATCGCTTTCGCGGACAGGACATCCGAAGGAGCAAAAAGAGCCCGCCAGAAGCGGGCTCTCGGAACGATCGGTCCGGCACGTTAGCCTTACTTGTACTGCGACTCGTGCTTGCGGAAAAAATCGAAGCGCGGAGGGAGCTCGTGGATGCGGTGGGCGCCGGCATCGATCTCGATGGCCGGGCACAACTCGTCGTTGGAATCGAAGTCGTAGTTCCAGCTGAAGAAGTCACCGAAGTCGAAGCTCAGGTAGTCGCAGATCTTCTCGCAGCCCACGGGCACGACGGGATGCATGAGCAGGCAGGCCACGCGCAGCAGGTAGAACGAGTCCACAAGCACCTGGCGGCGCGCATCCGCGTCCTCGGACGCCTCGGCGGCCTTGATGCCGTCGGCCCACCACTTGTTCGACCAGCGGATGAACTCGTCGCACACCGACATCACCCGGTGCAGCTCCACCTTGTGCATGCGCTCCTCGTAGTCGAGCAGCGCCTCGAAGGCGCGACGACGCACCTCGGGCGTCACGGCGCCCAAAGGCATGCAGCCGTCGAAGTTCTTCTGCGCCTCGTAGAAGCAGCTGCGGGCGAGGCGGTTGAACACATTGGTGAGCAGCGCCCCCTCCTTGAGCACCGGGTCGGCGTAGCGCGGATCGTCGCGCTTGGCCGGGTCCGGGTCGAAGGGCTTCGGGGAAAAGCCGACGGACTTCTGGTCGAGCCCGAGCGCCAGGAAGTGGGCGCGCAGCTGCTCGGGCGTGTAGTGCTCCAGCAGCTCTTCGCCCGTGGGCGGCTTCACCGCGCCCGACGAGGAGGCCTTCTTTTTCCCGAAGAGCATATGGTGGTTCGCCACGAGCGTGGTCTGGCGCATCTGGGAGTCGGGGCCCTCGGCGAACAGGCCGCCGGGGCGCAGAGCCTCCCACAGCGCCGGCTGGGCCACGCCGTAAAAGTACAGGTTGTCCTGGCCGATGAACTGGTAGACCCGAGCGTCGTCGGAGCACCAGAAGTCGCGCCAGCTCGTGCGCGGCATCCCCTGCTCGTCGTTGATCGTAATGGTGAACGAGATGGGCGCCCACAGCGATTCGGGCCAGCACCACACCGTGAGCCCCTCCACGCCGTCGATGACGGGAGCGCGCACGCCCCATTCTATGTTGCCGGTGATGCGGAAGGGCACGAGCGTCTTCGAGGTGCGGAAGCGCAGGCCGGCCGCGGCCAGCGCGTCGCGGGCCCGATCGCGCTCGCCGATGGAGGCGAACTCTATCTCGAAGGATTGCTTGTTGCCCTCGGCGGGACGGAACTCGTGGGGCGGCAGCTCGGCGGCCATGGCCTCGTACTCTTCCAAGTGCTCGTTCTTCACGAAGATCACGGGCGGCGCCAGAAACTCGGCGATGGCCTTGGTCACTACCGGGCGCACCTCGTCGTCGGCCTCAAGCTCGCGCACGTAGCCCTTCAGGAAGTCCTCGAACCCGGGCAGATCGAAGTACCAGTTCTCCACGGGCCGCATCTCGGGGACGGTGCCCGTGAGCGTGGATACCGGAGCGATGAGGTCCACTGGCGCGTACTGGTGCCCCAGATCGCACTCGTCGGCGTAGGCGTGCTCCGACTTGCAGCCCTGCACGGGGCAGTGGCCCTGCACCTGGCGGCCGTTCAGGAAGGTGCCGGCCTTAGCGTCGTAGAACTGCAGGGTGGAATCCAGCTTCAAGTGGCCGCTCTCGTGCAGGCGCTCGATGAACTGGTCGGAGATCATCTGGTGCACGTCGCCCGCGTGCCCGATGCCGCTTCCCTCGTAGATGTCCAGGCTCACCTGGAAGGCCTCGAGGGTCGCCTTCTGGCGCTCATGGTTGGCGAGCACGTAGTCGGCGATGGTGCCCGAGAACTCGCCGGCCTCCACCAATTTGCGGTAGCCCTCGTTGATGGGGCTGCCGAAGCAGTCGGTACCGGAGACGAAACGGACGTTCTCGGCGCCGATGCGGTCGCGCAGAAAGCGCGCGAAGGCGTCGGCGGGCACGAACACGCCGCCGATGTGGCCGAAGTGCAAGGGCTTGTTCCCATAGGGCATGCCCGCCGTCACCACGGCGCGGGCGGGCCACTCGACCCGCTCTCTGCTATTCAAGTCCGACACGGTTCTCCAACTCCTTCAGTGTCCCGGAAACATCCAGCGAATCTTCGGTGCCCATGATATCCAGAAGGCGCGACAAATCGCTCGTGGACGACTGCAGATACACGGTATCAGCATCGGCGATACCGGCCAGCTCGCAGGCCTTCGCCACGGCGGCCTCTTGGGTGCCCAACTCGTCGGCCAGCCCGTTTTCCACGGCGTCCATGCCGGTGAACGTAAGGCCCGTGGCCAGCGCGCGCACGTCTTCCACCGGCATGTCGCGGCCCTCGGCGACGAAGTTGATGAACACCTCGTTGATCTGATCCACCTGATCCTGGTACCAGGCGCGCTCCTCCTCGGTGAGCGGGCGGTTGCCGGCGCCGGAGTCCTTGGCGTCGGCCGAGGTGATGTTCTCGACGGATATACCCAGCTTCTCGTAGAGCCCCGACAGGTCGGTCACCGACATGATGACGCCGATGGAGCCGATGGAGGTCGTCTTGTCCGTGAAAATGTAGTCGGCCTGGGACGAGATCATGTAGGCGGCACTCGCGTTGATGGAGGCGCTCGAGACCACCACGGGCTTGGAGAAGTCGCGGATGTAGGTGCTCATCTCCTCGCCGGCCGTGGCCACGCCTCCGCCGGAGTTCACGCGCAGCACGACCGCCTTGATATGCGGGTTCTGCTCGGCGGCGTCCAACTGGCTTTTAAGCCCCTCGGGGCTTGAGGTGGTGCCGTCGTACTGGATGGTGCCGCTGATGTTGATGATGCCCACGGTGTCTCCGGTAACCGTGTCGGCCCAGGAGGGCGACTCGTAGGAGAAGGCCCCCATGGAACTGGTGAACACCGAGGTGCACGACCCGATGGTGGCCACCCCCAAGATGAGCACCGTCAGCACGGCGGCCAGACCGACGATCCAACCGCGCCGTTTGGGCTGCTGGGCCGGGACGGCCCCAGCCGCGGTGCCGTAGGGAGCCTGGGCCGGCGCCGCGTAGGCGGCAGCCGGCTGCGACTGGGGCTGCGCGGCGTAAGCGGCTTGGGACTGGGCGGCATAGGCGGCAGTCGGGCGCGGCTGGGCAGCGGCGTAGCCGTAGGGATTTGCCTGCGCCTGCGGCTGCGGAGCCACCTGATAGGGAGGCTGGGGAGCGGCCTGCTGCGATGGGGCGCCCTGCCCCTGCCCCGCCGATGTGCCGCCCGAGGACGGGGTGCCCTCCTGCGGTGCGCCCCAGGCGGCGTTCTGCCATTGGTTTTGATCGCTCATGATGCCTCTTTCGTCGGGCCGGATTCGTCGGGCTTACAGTTCCATGCCATCGTCCGCACGACCCTGCTGAGCCTGCATCTTCTTCGCCATGCGCAGCAGGAACTCCTGGTTGGAATTGGTCTGCTTCAGCGACTTGATGAGCATGTCCATGGCGCGCTCGGTGGAGTTCGTGTTGGCCAGAATGCGGCGCACGCCCCAGATGAGCGGGGCCTCCTGCGGATCCATGAGCAGCTCCTCCTTGCGCGTGCCCGAGGAGATGGGGTCGATGGCCGGGAAGATGCGGCGATCGGCCAGGTAGCGGTCGAGCTTCAGCTCCATGTTGCCGGTGCCCTTGAACTCCTCGAAGATCACCTCGTCCATCTTCGACCCGGTCTCGATGAGGGCCGAGGCGAGGATGGTGAGCGAGCCGCCGTTCTCGATGTTGCGAGCGGCGCCGAGGAAGCGCTTGGGCGGATAAAGGGCCGTGGAATCGACGCCGCCGGAGAGAATGCGGCCGCTCGCGGGCTGCGCCAAGTTGTAGGCGCGGGCCAAGCGCGTGATGGAATCCAGCAGGATAACGACGTCCTTCCCTTGCTCGACCAGGCGCTTGGCGCGCTCGATGACGAGCTCGGCCACCTGGATGTGGTTCTCGGAGGGCATGTCGAAGGTGGAGGAGACCACCTCCCCGCGGATGGAGCGCTCCATGTCGGTCGCCTCTTCGGGACGCTCGTCGATGCCCAGGTACATGAGGTGCACGTCCGGGTTGTTCGCTGTGATGGCGGCGGCGATGTCCTTGAGCACGGTGGTCTTGCCGGCCTTGGGCGGCGAGACGATGAGGCCGCGCTGGCCCTTGCCGATGGGGGCCGTCAGATCGATGACGCGGGCCGTGGTGGTGTTCTTGCCGTGCTCCATGAGCAGGCGCTCGTCGGGGAACACCGGGGTCAGGTCGGCGAACTTCGGGCGCAGGGCCATGATCTCGGGGGCCATGCCGTTGACGGCCGACACCTTCTGCAGGGCCGCGAACTTGTCGTTGGGGCGCGCCGGGCGCGTCGTGCCCGTGACCATGTCGCCCTTGAGCAGGCCGTTCTTGCGGATGGTGGCGAGCCCCACGTAGATGTCGTTCTCGCCGGGCAGGTAGCCGGAGGTGCGCAAAAAGCCGTAGCCGTCGCCCATGATGTCCAGCACGCCGGTGACCTCGGCGAAGCCCTCGGCCTTGCAGACGGCCTCGTAGATGGCGTCCACCAGCTCGGCCTTCTTCAGGCCCGCGGCATCCACCCCGGCCTCGGCGGCGCGAGCGCGCAGGTCGGCCACCTTGAGCTCTGTCAGCTCCTCCTTGGAGACGGAGGGCTGAGGCTCTCGGTTGCGATTCTCGTGGCGGTTCTTCTTGTTCTTCTTGCCGCCCTGGCTATTCTGGGCGCTCTGCTTGTTCTGGCCGTTCTGCTTGCCCTGGCCCTGGCCGTTCTGAGTGTTCTGGCCGTTCTGGTTCTGGCGGCGCTCCTCGCGGTCGCGGCGGCGGATCACCGTCGTGGTGGTGCGCTCGCGGCGAGGAGCCTCCTTGGACTCGGGGGCATCGGCGGGCGCGGGCGCCTCGGACGTGCCGGTGCCCGCTGCGGACGCCTCGGCGCCCTCGGGCTCCTTGGCCTGCGGGGCCTTCTCCTCCGCGCCGGCCGTCGGCTCGGATGCCGCCTTACGGGCGCGGGCGCGGCGCGGCTTGGGAGCCTCTTCGGAAGTCTCGGAAGTCGTAGATGCTGCGTGGGTCGCGGCACCCGTCCCCTCCTCCGCCGCCGGCTCGGGCGTCTTGCGGGCGCGGGTGCGGCGCGGCTTCGGCGCCTCCTCGGCCGTCGGCGCCTCGGTGGCTGCGGGAGATGCGGCCTCGTCGGCGGGCTTGGCCGCAGCACGGCGGCGCGTCGTCTTCTTGGCCGGAGCGGCTGACGCCTCGGCGCCTTCGGCAGCCGGTGCCGGTGCCGGCGCCGGGGCCTCTTCCGCCTTCTTGCGGGGACGGCCGCGCTTCGGCTTCTCGAGGGTCGCCTCCGGGGCGGCCGCTTCCGTCGTCATCGTCTCTTGGGTATCGCTCATGCGTTCTGCACTTTCTCCCAGTCCTTGAGGAACGACTCAAGGCCGCGGTCGGTCAGCGGATGCTGCACGCATTTCTTCAGAATGCCGAAGGGAACCGTGGCGATGTCGGCCCCCATGAGAGCGGCCTGGGTCACATGGTTGGCGCTGCGGATGGAGGCGGCGATGATCTCGATCTGCTCGCCGTTCACGGTGTCCTCGGAGAAGTCGTAGTTGCCGATGGCGCGCACGACGTCGTCCAGCTGCGCCAGGCCGTCCTCGGAGATGTCGTCGAAGCGGCCCACGAACGGCGAGATGTAGCGGGCGCCGGCGCGAGCGGCCAAAATGGCCTGGGGCACCGTGAAGCACAAGGTCATGTTCACCGGGATGCCCTCGTCGGCCAACGCGCGCGTGGCGGCCAGGCCCTCCACCATGGTGGGGATCTTCACGACGACGTTCGGCGCGATGGCGGCGAGCTCCCGGCCGTCGCGGACGATCTCGTCGCGGGTCATGGCCACCGACTCGGCGGACACCGGGCAATCCGGCGCCACGATGTCGCAGATGCGCTTGATGTGCGCGTGGAAGTCGTCCAGCTTGCCCCCGATGCGCGAGTACAGCGTCGGGTTGGTGGTCACGCCGGCCAAAGCGCCCCAGCTGGCCGCCTCCTCGATCTCGGCGAGGTCGGCCGTGTCCAGAAAGAACTTCACGTTCATCCTCCTTCTTGAGGTTTACAGGCAAAGGAATGGGAATGGCGCTCGAATCGACCGCGGTAAAGCGCACTGCGAACCCGAACCGAGAGAACGTTGAAAATGGGCGATACGGGACTATGGGAAGGAAGTGGGGCGCCATCGCGCCCAAGATTCAGAGCTGGAACCATAGTAGCGCAACCGACCGCGCCGCACAAGAAAAAGCACAGACTGCCCGCGACTCAACTCGGAGGGGAGCCAGTCGGCGTTCCGACGGCATTCCAATTCGCTCAGGCCGTCCGCGCTCACTCCTCTTCTTTGCGAAATTCCAAGTAATCGAGGAAGCGGCGGGTGGCCAAAGGAAGGTGACCGGCGCTGCGATAGGCCACGCCGATGGTGCGGAAGACCGGATCGGACAAGGGCAGCGTGACCACGTTTTGGGACAGGCCCCGCAGCATAAGGCGCGACAGCACGCTCACGCCCATGCCGTACTCCACCATGGAGAGGATGGCCCGATCGTCCCATGAGGTGAAATGCGGGTTCTGCCGCACGCCCCACCGCTCCAGAAACTCTAAAAGCTCGTCGTCGGACTCCGATGCCGGCGAGAGCAGCGGCAGCTCGGCCAGGCGCTCCACGGGAAACACCTCCGCGCTCGCCAACTCATGGTCGCGCGGAAGCACGGCCAGAAACTCGTCCTCCTCCAAGGCCCGCACGACAAGCCGCGCATCGGTGCGCAACGGCAACATCACGAAGCCGCAGTCCACGGTGCCAGCGGCGATCCACTCCTCGATCTCGGTGTAATCGCTCACCCGCAGCTTGTAGTCGATGCCCGGGTAGTCGGCGTTGAAGCGCTTGATGATGCGCGGGATCCAATGGGCGGCCACGCTCGGGAACACACCGATGCGGATGAGACCGGTCTCGAGACCGCGCACCTCGTCCACGGTGGCCTCCAGGGCTCGAAAGCTCTCGCAGAGGGCGCGGGCCTCAGGCAGAAGCCGTGCGCCGTCGCCGGTCAGCACCACGCCCCGGCGGCTCCGCTCGAACAGCGCCACGCCCCAGTCGCGCTCCAAATCGGAGACCATGTGGCTTATGCCCGACTGGGAGTAGGCCAGCGTCTCGGCCGCCTTGGTGAAGCTGCCGGCATCGGCCACCTCCACGAAGGCCTGGTACTTCTGAATGTTGGCGTCCACAGCTCCCTCTTCCCCTCGTTGCTTCGTGCCTCATTGCCTCATATTATGAGAATTTCTCATGTGAACTATGAAATAGTTTCGCTTTTCAAGGGATTTGTCAAGCGCCATAATGCAGCTGCATCAAAAGGAAGGAGGCGGCGCGCTGAGCCTGCGAGCCCCGCGCCCTGCACCGAGAAGGAGAGGCTTGCCATGCGCACGAAGATCGCATCGATGAAGTACCTTCTGTGCTTCATTGCAGCCGTCATGATGTTCGGATCGTCGGGCATCGTTGCCAGCACGCTGCCGCTGTCGGCCTTCGAGGTCTGCCTCATGCGCCTCATTATTGGCGCGCTGTCCATGGGCCTGATCTTCGTCGTCACCCGCCAGCGACTGCCCCGGCACGTCGGCCGTCGCCAGTACCTGTTCGTGGCCCTCTCCGGCGCCTGTCTCGGCCTCGCCATGATGACCATTTTCGCTGCCTACCGCTTACTCGGCGTAGGCCTCGGCGCCGTTCTGGCCGCCACGGCCCCGGTCATCACCATGGCGCTGTCCCCCCTCCTGTTCAAGGAGCGCCTGCGGATTCCCGTGATGGTCGGATTCGCCATCGTGGTCGGCGGCCTGCTTTTGCTGAATGCGTCCGCTCTGGAGGGCACGCTGTCGGTTCCCGGCATCCTCATGGGACTCGCCGCGGCCGCCAGCACCGCTGGCATGGTCATCTTCAACAAGCTCGCCCGCGACATCACCGGCGTCCCCTGCACCACCATCCAACTCGCCACGGCGGTGGCGGTGGCCCTCGCCGTGGCCGCGGCTGGCGAGGGCTTCGCCTTCATCGGCCGCATCCCCTCAAGCTCGTGGCCCACCGTCATCGCCCTGGGCGCCGTGTTCACCGCCCTGGCCTACTTCCTCTACTACCGGGCCATCGACCAGCTGCCCATGCAGACCGTGTCGGTGTGCGCCTACGCCGAGCCGCTCACGGCCGTGGTGCTGGGGGCGCTCGCGCTCGGCGAGGTGATGACGCCCGTGCAGCTCGCCGGCGCCTGCTGCATCATCGGCGGCGCGCTGCTCGGCGAGGCGCGCGTGAAGCTGCCGGCTGCCCAGCGACGCCGGATGCGCCGCGCCTACGTGCGCCTCGTGCGCGCCCAGCGTCACGTCCTGCACCACGCGGCCTAGGCCTCACTCGGCATCACCGAGCCTCGCGGGACAAGCTTTCCAGCTTCTGAGCATTGATCCTTGGACTCATCCACCTAAAACGCCCCTCGCACCTTTGCTCGACGAGCGCAAAACGCGAGCAACCAGCTACCTCTCCAGCATCGAGCGGTAGAAGCAGGTTCGCTCGCCGGTATGGCAGGCGGGGCCGGCCGGATGCACCAGCGCGAGCAGGGTATCGGCATCGCAGTCGTAGCGCAGATCCGCCAGCTTCTGGGTGTTGCCGCTCGTGGCCCCCTTGTGCCACAGCTCGCGCCGGCTACGGCTCCAGAACACGGTCTCGCCGCGCTCCAACGTGAGCGCCAGCGACTCGGCGCTCATCCATGCCATCATAAGCACCTCGCCCGTGTCGGCGTCCTGCACAATGCAGGGGATGAGCCCCGCCTCGTTGTACTTCAACTCGGGAAGATCCACCTCTCCTCCTAGGGCAGCGTGACGAGCATGACCTTGATGTCGGCCTTGCGGAAGGCCGGGCGCATGTATTCCGGATCGCACAGCTCGGGCAGCACCTGCTGCAACGCGAGGAAGATATCGGCGGAAGGTGCGCGCGAGGCGTCTTCCAGCGCGTAAATCGTGCGCTCCGAGATCCTCATGCCCGTCTTCTCCTCCACCGCGTCGGTGAGCTTCTTGCCTCGCGAGTACCCGTTGGCCAGCCGCGCCGCCTTCAGCAACGTCCCGTAGGCCTCCCAATCGATAACGCTGTTCTCCTTAGCCATTCAAATCTCCTATTGCACTATAGTTCGTAATCTGCTAAAGTGATGGTTGCATTATAGTTCGACTACGATTCAAACGCAAGTTTGTTGCGAAACCACGTTAGCAGTTGACTTTTTGTAAATTCAATTCATAATTATCTTACTAAGGAGAGAGCATGACAAAGAGAAGGGATGTCATAAGGTATTTCGAAAATCACGGGTTCTGGTCCGTCGGCGGCACGAAGCACGAGAAGTTCACCAACGGCCGCACAACCATCATGATCAAGAGACACCGAGAAATCGAGGATGAGGTATTCAGGGAGTTGAAGAAGCAGGCAGGCCTTTTATAGAAGATCAGCCAGATGATCAAGGAGCAAGAGATGCAATATACCTATGAATTCGAAATGTGGCGCGGGGAGTTCGCGTGGATTGCTGCACCTTTCGATCTTGTGGGCATCACCCAGGGCGTCGACGTGGAAGATGTCTGCGAGTCGGCGGCCGACCTTTTGAGGGAGCTCGCTCGGGAATACCTGATGCGCGGCGAGACACCGCCCAAGGCAACGTTCGACCACGAGCCCTCTCACGGAGGCGTGAGACTCATCGTGTCCGTCGATGTCACACTGGACGACATCGAGAAAGTGAGCGCTGCTCAGGCGGCGGAACTACTCGGCGTCAGCCGCAGCCGCGTGACGGCTATGCTGCATTCGGGCCTTCTAGAAGGTTGGAAAGACGGCCGCAACACCTGGGTGGCCAAAGCCAGCATCGACGCGCGCCTTGCCTCCCGCGCCCCAGCGGGAAGGCCAAAGGCCGGAAAGCGCGAATGACGACTAATGACATTGAGCGTTATGTGCAGAAGCGAAGTAAACGTAATCCCGAGTTCATCCAAGCATGGGAGAATTCTCACTCCAAGCACGAAGCTCTGCGGCAAAAGTCGAACAGCAACAACCTCAACAACACGAGCATCTATCTGAAAGAGGAAACCTCGTCGCATCCCACAACGACTTCCTGCCCATCGACGATCCCCTGGCTGGTTATGCTAAACTTGCACTATGAAGACGCTGGATGAACATACCATTTCCTCTGCCGTTCGTGAGGTGATGCCGCGATACGACATCACCGAAGCCTATCTTTTTGACTCCTATGCTCGCAATGAGGCCGACGAGGAATCAGACGTCGATATTTGCATCGAATGCGGCGACTCCATCACGCTCTTCTCCCTGGGAGGACCCGGCGTTGCTCTGGAGGCTGCCCTCGGTCGCTCCGTGGATGTCGTGTGCGGCAGCAATTCCTTCCACCCGCGCGCTCAACAGCGCTACCTGAAAGACAGAAATCTTCTTTATGCGAAATCCTAAGCTCGCCTAAAGCCGTACCGGGATGCCGGCGGCGCGCATGGATTCTTTTACCTGGCGCACGGTAAGCTCGCCGAAATGGAAGACGCTGGCGGCGAGCACGGCGTCGGCCTCGCCCTCGATGATGCCCTCGGCGAAGTGTTCCAGCTTGCCCACGCCGCCGCTGGCAATGACGGGGATATCGACGGCCCGGGCCACGGAGCGCGTCAAGTGGCAGTCGAAGCCGTCGCGGCTGCCGTCGCGGTCCATGGAGGTGAGCAGGATCTCCCCCGCTCCGCGCCGGGCCGCCTCGCGCGCCCATTCGATGGCGTCGATGTGGGTGTTCTTGCGGCCGCCGGCCACGTAGACCTCCCACTTGTTGGGGTTGCCGGGCACCGCTTTCGCGTCGATGGCGCAGAGGATCGCCTGCGTACCGAAGGCCCGAGCTGCATCGGTGATGAGCTGGGGGTTCGCCACGGCTGCCGAGTTCACCGACACCTTGTCGGCGCCGGCGGCGATCATCTTGCGGATGTCGGCCACGCTGCGGAAGCCGCCGCCCACGCAATAGGGCAGATGCAGCTCGGCCGAGGCGTGGCTCGCGAGCTCCACCGTGGTGGCGCGATCGTCGCTCGTGGCGGTGATGTCCAGGAAGATGACCTCGTCGGCCTTTTGCTCGTCGTAGGCGCGGGCCAGCTCGATGGGGTCGCCCGCATCGCGCAGGCCCACGAAGTTCACACCCTTCACGACGCGGCCGTCCTTTACGTCCAGGCAGGGGATTACTCTCTTTGTTAGCATACTCTCTTCAACCCGTCCGCCCGGGCGCCGCCGGGTACCTTGATTCGCTCAGACAGTCCTCGCTGGTATCGAAGGCGTCAAGGCCAACTGCTCCCTTTCTCTTTTGGCCTTCGATACCATCTGCGGAACTCGCTCGGTCAAGGCACCCGGCGTCGCCCGGGCTGCTCTTCCTTGTTTGCTAGCTTTCCAGCTCTTCGATGGTCAGGGGACGCTCCTCCTCTTCCAGCTGATCGGACAGCTGGAAGGTGCCGTCGCACGCCGCGACGCCATCGGCCACGGTAAGAGTGCCCTCGTAGATGGCCCGACCGGTAATGACGCCCTCGACGGCGTCGGCGATGGGGGCCAGCGCCCGGATGTCAGCTGCGGTGGCGATGCCGCCGGAAACGATGACCGGATTGCCGAAGGCGGCGGCCATCTTCGCGTAGGCGCCGTTCTCCACGCCGGTCTGCATGCCGTCGCGGGCGATGTCGGTGTAGACGAGGTGCTCGTATCCCAGCGCCGCCATGCGGCGGGCCAGGTCGGCGGCGGCCACGCCCGACCCTTCAGTCCAGCCGGCCACAGCGGCCTCGCCGGCCTTCGCGTCGATGCCGGCAACCAGCGCATCGGGGCCGAACTTCTCTATAGCAGCCTGGGCGAAATCAGGATCGCGCACAAGTGCGGTGCCTAGGATGACGCGGGTCGCGCCAGCATCCAGCAGACGGTCGGCCGCTTCCAGGGAGCGCACGCCGCCGCCTACCTCCACCTTCAGGCTCGTGCGCGCCAAAATCGCGCGCACCACTTCCAAGTTGTCGGGATTGCCGGACTTCGCGCCATCCAGATCGACCACATGAAGCCACGTCGCACCGGCCTCCTCAAACAGCTGAGCCTGATACGCCGGGTCGTCGTTGTACACGGTGACGGCGTGGTAGTCTCCTTTGGCCAAGCGCACCGCGCGCCCGTCTAAAAGATCGATGGCAGGAAGAAGGTACATGGCTACTCCTTTGACGCGACGGGGTTTTCCGCCACCTTATCAGCGTGCGCGCTGCCGGCGCGCGCGGCTCGTGCAATGGTTGCGAAGTTGGCAAGCAGGCGCGCGCCCGCATCCGAGCTCTTCTCCGGATGGAACTGCACGCCGAAGACGGGACGGCCCGGCACCTGCACGGCGCAGGGGAAGGTCACCGAGTGCACCGTCTCGGCAATGGTGGCCACGCTCGGCGGCGCCACGAAGCTGTGGGTGAAGTAGAAGAACTCGCCGGGCGCGATTCCATCGAACAGCGAATTCGGCTCGGAGAACTCCACGGAGTTCCATCCCACATGGGGCACTTTGTAGGCGCGGCCGGCAGCGTCGGTGCGGGGCATGGCGTCCACCACGCCCTCGATGAAGCCGAGGCCGCGTGGCAGCGGGCCGTCAGCGGGCGCGTGCTCGGTGCCCGCCTCGAACATGAGGTGCATCCCAAGGCAGATGCCCAAAAACGGCGCGCCGCCGGCCACCGCCGCGCGCACCGCCTCCATCTGGCCCATCTCCTCCATGGACGCGGCGGCATCGGCGAAGGCCCCCACGCCGGGCAGCACCACGGCGTCGGCCGCGCGGATGACATCCGCCTCGTCGGTCACGACGACGTCTGCCCCCGCGCCTACAAGTCCCCGCTCCACCGAGAGCAGGTTTCCCTTATGGTAGTCGACAATGACGATGCTCATAGCACGCCTTTAGTTGAGGGAACCGCGCCACCCAGGGCCGGGTCGACGGCCACGGCCTGGCGCAGGGCGCGGCCTGCCGCCTTGAAGGCGGCCTCGAAGATGTGGTGCACGTTGTCGCCAGCGAGCTGCCGGATGTGCAGGGTGATGCCCGCGTTAGCGGCAAGCGCGATGAAGAACTCCCGGGCGAGCTGAGTGTCGAAATCGCCCACCATGCCGAACGGCGCCTCGACGTCCCAGTGCAGCTGCCCGCGTCCGGAGATATCCAGAGCCGCCAGCACCAGCGCCTCGTCCATCGGCACGAACGCGCTGCCAAACCGCTCGATGCCGGCCTTCTCTCCCAAGGCCTCGGCCAGAGCGCGGCCCAGCACGATGCCCGTGTCCTCCACCGTGTGGTGGCCGTCCACATGCAAGTCGCCGCGCACCGACACCTTCAGATCGAAACGGCCGTGACGTGCAAAAGCGCATAGCATGTGGTCGAAGAACCCGATGCCCGTCGCTATCTCCGCCTGGCCCGCGCCGTCCAGGTTCACCGTGACCTCGATGCGCGTCTCCGCCGTCTCGCGGAGGATGGTGGCCTCTCTCGTCATTGCTCTCCTTCCCTATTGCATAGCCCGCGCGCGCCGCTCGCGGCTCTCGGACAGAAAGTCGCGCAGCCCGCGGATGAACGCGTCGTTCTGCTCCGGCGTGCCGATGGTCGCCCGCAGACAGCCCTCGAGCATGGGGGCGCTGCTGAAATCGCGCACGAGCACGCCGCGGTCGTACAGGTACTGCCAGGCCGCCCCGGCATCTTCCATCGAGAACAGAATCCAGTTGGAATCCGACGGGTAGGCGGTCACGCCGGGCAGGGTGCGCAGCGCCTCCATGACGCGGCCCCGCTCCTCGATGATCTCGCGGATGCCCGGCTCAAAGCGGGCGCGGTTCTCGAAGACCACCTCTCCTATGGCCTGGGAGACGGCGTCCACGGAATAGGGCTGGCGCACCTTGCACAGCTCCTCGATGACCGGCGCGTTCGCCAAAACGTAGCCCAGGCGCGCACCAGCCAGCGAGAACGCCTTCGAGAACGTGCGCAGGATGGCGAGGTTCTCGTGGGTCGCCAGCAAAGGGCGCACCGTGGCGCGCGAGAACTCGAAGTAGGCCTCGTCCACCAGCACGAGCGCATCGGTGGCGTCGAGCAGCTCTTCGATGAACGCCGTGGACGCCCTCTGGCCCGTGGGGTTGTTCGGACTCGTCACGATGACGAAATCGATGTCGCCCTTCCCCACGCGCTCAAGCACTGCCGCTTCGTCGATGGAGAAGTCGGCCCGACGCGGCACATCCACGCAGCGGGTGTTCGTGAGCCGTGCGTTGGCCGCGTACACCGAGAAGGTCGGGGGCAGGTTCAGGAAGCTGCGCCCCGGGCCGCCCCAAGCGAGGGCCACATCGAACAAAAGCTCGTCGCCGCCGTTGCCCAGAAGGACATTGGCGCGGTCGAGCCCGTTGGCCTCGGCGATGAGATCGCGCAGGCGGTTGGCCAGAGGATCGGGATAGCGGTTCAGAGGCACCTGGGCAATGCGACGCGCAATGGCGGCGCGCACCTCGGCGTCCACGTCGCGCGGATTCTCGTTGGCCGACAGGTACGCCTCGGCCGGCAGGTACTTCGGGTCGTAGGGAACGAGTCCCTCAAGCTGGGGCGCCGACGCGCGAACCTTATTCACCGCGCGCCTCGCCGTCCTCCACGCCCGCCGCGGCCGAGCCGGCCACGCTCGCCTGCTCGGCGTCCAGCAGCGCCTTAAGACGCAGGGCCACCGAGCGGGCATGGGCCCACAGCCCCTCGTGGGTGGCGATCTGCACCACGGCGCGCGCGTCGTTCTTCAGGGCCGCCGGGCTGTACTGGATGATGGAGGACTTCTTCACGAAGTCGTCCACGGAAAGGGGCGAGGAGTAGCGGGCCGTGCCGCCGGTGGGCAGCGTGTGGTTGGGGCCGGCCACGTAATCGCCCACGGCCTCCGGCGTCCACGCGCCCAAGAAGATGGCCCCGGCGTTGCGGATGGCGCCCAGGTACTCCATGGCGCCCTCCACGTGCATCTCCAAGTGCTCGGGCGCGATGACGTTCACTGCCTCCAGGGCCTGATCCATGGAAGTGCACACGACGATGAGCCCGTGGTCGTCCAGGGAGGTGCGGGTGATGTCGGCGCGGGTGGAATCGGCCAGGTGCACCTGGATGGCCGCCTCCACTGCGTCGGCGTAGGCGTCCGAGAAGGTGACGAGGTAGCAGGCCGCCAGGGGATCGTGCTCGGCCTGGGCCATGAGATCGATGGCCACCAGCCGCGGGTCGGCCGTCTCGTCGGCCACGACGCAGACCTCCGACGGCCCGGCGATCATGTCGATGCCCACATCGCCCGAGACGAGCTTCTTGGCCGCGGCCACGAAGGCGTTGCCCGGGCCGGTGATCTTGGCCACCGGGCGGATGGTCTCGGTGCCGTAGGCGAGCGCCGCCACGGCCTGGGCGCCCCCGACGGTGTAGATCTCGGTCACCCCGGCGATCTTGCAGGCGGCGAGAATGGCCGCGTCCAGCGTGCCGTCCTTGGTGGGCGGCGTCACGCAGACGATGCGCTCCACGCCGGCCACCTGGGCGGGCAGGGCGTTCATGAGCACCGTGGAGGGGTACAGCGCCCGTCCCCCGGGCACGTAGATGCCCACGGATTCGAGAGGCGTCACCTTCGAGCCCACAATGGCCCCGTCCTCGCGGGCGAAGAACCAGCTCTGCTGCTTCTGGCGCTCGTGGAAGTCGCGGATCTGGGCCGCGGCGTGCCTCAGGGCCTCGAGGGTGTCCGGGTCCACTTCCGCCATCGCGGCGTCGATGGCCTCGGGCGGCACGCGGAAGTTCTCGATGGCCACGCCGTCGAACTTCTGGGTAAGCGCGCGCAGGGCACCGTCGCCCTCTTGGCGCACCTGCTCGATGATGGCGGTGGCCGCCTCAAGGGCGCCGGGGTTGAAGGCGCCGGTGCGGTCGATGAAGTCGCTCGTGAAGGGCTCGAGGGGTTGCAGGTCGATTCGTCTCATGGTCATGGGGCGCACTCCTTAGGATAGGCTCGGTTGGACAGGGTTGGAAGCGCCGGCGATGGGCGCGTAAGTGTGCTTGGGGGCGTTCTCGGCGAGCACGCGGGCCAGCGCCACGATGCGCTCGTCGGTGCGCAGGGCGCAGCCGTTGGCGAAGAAGCGGGCCGTGGAGGCGAGCACCTCTTCCACGATCTCCAGGTTGTTCTCGCGCAGGGTGGTTCCCGTGGCGGTGATGTCGACGATGCGCTCGGCCATGCCGGTGATGGGCGCCAGCTCGATGTTGCCGTGCAGGTAGACGATCTCCACCTGGGTGCCGGTGCGCGCGAAATGGGCACGGGTGATGGAGGGGTACTTCGTGGCAATGCGGATGCTGCCGAGCTTGCGGTAGCGCTCCTCGATGGCCGCACTCGTGCCGGCCGACTCCGCCACGACGAAGCGGCAGCCGCCGAAGCGCAGATCGACCAGCTCCTCCACGGCCGCGCCCACTTCCAGAAGCGAGTCCTTGCCGCAGATGCCGCAGTCGGCGGCGCCCAGGGCCACGAAGACGGGCGCGTCGGAGGGCCGCACGATGATGTAGTCGACCCCGGGGTTGGAAATGACGAGTGCGCGGCCCGGATTGGCAAGTCCCGTCACGTCGAGCCCGGCCTCTTCCAAACAGGCGATGGCCTCGGTGTTCAGGGAGCCTTTGGGCACGGCGATGCGCAACGGGCGGCCAGAGGCGGCCGCGGCGTCGGCCTCGGCAGAGGCGGCGGCCATGGCCTGCTCCAGCGAGAAGGCGAAGCCCGCAGCGGGACGATCGGCCCCGAAGGCGCCTATCATGCGGTCGTAGCGGCCGCCGGAGCCCAGAGGCGAGCCCAGATAGGGCGAGCAGGCCTCGAAGACGAGGCCCGTGTAGTAGTTGAAGGAGCTGGCCACCGAGAAGTCGACGAGCACGGAGGAGGCCAGGCCGGCCTCGCCCAGAAGGTCGTAGGTGGCCTGGAAGTCGTCCAGATCGGCCACACACCCGAGCGGGGCCACGAGCGCGCGCACCGCGTCGATGGCGTCCTGGGCGCCCCGGATGCGCGCGAGCTGCCGGATGGCCTCGGTGTAAGCGGGCGCCGCAGCCCCCGCATCGACGGCCTCCCCTTCCACGGCGCGCCCCATGGCGACGTCGCACAAACGGTCGAGGGCCACGAAGTCCGAGCTGTGGTAGGCATCCAGCACCGCGGCCTTCCACGGCTCGGAGGCGCCGGAGCGCTCGAGCAGGGCCCGGAGCACCCCTACCGTGGCCATGGCGAGCACGAACTGCGTCGCTCCGGCCAGCCGCAGCGCCTCGGCGAACAGCACGACGATCTCGGCATCGGCCGCCGGTCCCACTTCCCCGATGCATTCCACGCCGCACTGGGTGAGCTCGCGGGCCTGCACCTGGTTCTCCGTCTCGGCCTCGCGAAAGACGCGCTGGGTGTAGCGGAAGCGCAAGGGGCCGGGCACGCCGGCCAGACGCGTGGCGCACATGCGCGCGATCTGCAGGGTAACGTCCGGGCGCATGGCCAGAAGATCGCCCCGGGAGTCGAAGAACTTGAAGGGGGTGGCCGGCACCCGTCCGCCGGCCCGCAGGACGTCCATCACCTCCAGGGTGGGCGTCTCGATGGGCACATAGCCGCGAGAGGCGAACAGGTCGGCCACGGCCCGGGTGATGGCCTCGCGGACGCGCGCCTCCTCGGAGAGCACGTCGCGGAAGCCCGATGGTGTCACAGCGTTCAACGCACATTCCTCACTGGCGCAAGCGATGCGCGAACGGCTCAAGACCCGTGGCCCGGCATGCATGCAGCCGGAGCTTTCGCCCTGGCTCGCAGGCAGCCGAGGCCATCGCCTGGCTCGTCTCGTCGAAAGCGCCTTCGATTACCGAGATTGTCATGTTACACGCCCTCTCCCCTCCCGGCGCACCGGGACGGCAAACGGCGAATTATCGACAGAGTTCCCACGCAAAGAACGCACGAGGATCTCGCATCGATGCTAGTACTTTATCACAGTAGAGTGCTAAAGCAATGGGAATTTTCACCTACGGTTGGAATTACTCCACGGGCTCGATGATCATGGCGCGGAGGATGCCGGGGGTGGCGTAGGCGCGCTTCCCGGCGCCCATGCCGATGGCCTTGATGGAAAAGCGCTCGGGAAGGACGGACTCAGTGCGCAGAGCGGCGGCCGCGGCGGCGCCCGTGGGGGTGACGAGCTCGCCTTCCACGTCCACCGGGGAAAGCGTCAATCCGGCAGCTTCGGCGATGAACGCCGTGGCCGGGGCGGGCACGGGGATGAGGCCGTGCTGGCAGCGCACCGTGCCGTACCCGCAGGGCAGATCGGACACCACGACCCCGTCGGGCGCCAAGTCGTCGGCCGCCACGGCGATGGCGATGATGTCGGCGATGGAATCCACGGCGCCCACCTCGTGGAAGTGAACTTCCCCCACGGGCACGCCGTGGGCCCGCGCCTCAGCATCGGCCACGAAGCCGAACATACGGTGCGCAATGGCCTTGGCGCCATCGGTCATGGCAGCACCGTCGATGATCTCCGCTATTTCCGCAGGGCCGCGGTGATGATGGTCACCGGGGGCACCGTGACCATGGTCGTGATCGTGGGCGTGACCATGGTCATGGTCATGGCCGTGGCCGTGCTCGCTTGCGCCCCCCTGCCCGTGCAGGTAGGCCATATCGTGGTCGTGGTTCTCGTGGGCGGCATCCAGCACGACGCTGAAGTCGCAGACGTCCAAACCCGACTTCTTCACCCGGGATATCTCCACAGCGAAACCTTCCACAGGCAGGCTCTCCAGCGCCCGGCGCACCGCCTCCTCGCTCGCGCCTGCATCCAGCAGGGCCGCCGCGCACATGTCGCCGCTGATACCGGAGGTGCATTCCAAGTAGAGAAGTTTCGTCATTGCATCGCCTTTCATGATGGTGCCACCCTCGAGGCGCCCGCGCTCGGCGGGAACCGCCGCAGGCCTATCCCTGTCGGGAATTCAAGTGATTGATGGCGCTTGCCTGGAAGGCGGCGCCGAAGCCGTTGTCGATGTTGACCACCGACACCCCGCTCGCGCAGGAGTTCAGCATGGCGAGCAGCGCGGTCACGCCGCCGAAGGAGGCGCCGTAGCCCACCGAGGTGGGCACCGCGATCACCGGCGCGGCGACAAGACCCCCCACCACGGAGGCGAGCGCGCCCTCCATGCCGGCCACCGCCACCACGACTCGGGCCGCGCGCAGCTCGTCGGCCACATCCAAGAGCCGATGGATGCCCGCCACGCCCACATCGTAGAAGCGCCGCACCTCGTTGCCGAGGAACTCCGCGGTGAGCGCCGCCTCCTCGGCCACGGGCAGATCGCTCGTGCCGGCGCAGGCGATGGCCACCACTCCGTCCCCGTCGGGCGCGGGCATGCCGCCGAACACGACGAGCCGCGCCGTCTCGTAGTAGGCGCACGGGGCGATCCCGCCGTCGTCGCCCCATAGAGCGGCCACGGCATCGGCCTTCTTCGCGTCCACGCGGGTCGCCAGAACGCGCGGTTGACCAGCGCCCATGAGCGACGAGGCGATGGCGGCGATCTGCTCGGCGGTCTTTCCCTCGCCGTAAATCACCTCGCCGGCGCCCTGTCGCATCGCACGGTCGTAGTCGGGCCGCGCGAACGCGGCTCCGCAGCAAAGACTCTCAGAATTCTCGCTCTGGTGAAAGGCCACGGCCACCCCGCTTTCCGACGAACGCCCTCACTCGTTCTCAGTTGGTTTCTCGGAAAGCCATGATAAATGTTGGAGTCAGCTCCAATAAAAGACTCGAGGGCAACGCCCACGGAACAAACGCATTCGCGGCGGTTACTCCCCCGCGCGCAGAGTCCGCTCGGTGGCCGTCATGACCTCGTCGTAGTGCTCGATCTTGTACTCGAGACGCGCCAAGGCCCGCTCCAGGCCGGCAATGCGCTCCCGGATCTCGTCGCCCTGCCTCAAAAGAAGTTCCTTGCGGGCCGCCGTCGTCTCGTCGCCCTGCTCCAGAAGCTCCATGTACTCCACCAAAGACTCGATGGACATGCCGGCATCGCGCATGCACTTGACGAACTCGACGGCATTGCAGCTGGCCTCGTCGTAATCGCGAATGCCGCTCTTGTTGCGAGGCACATGGCGCAACAGGCCAATGCGCTCGTAATAGCGCAGCGTGTCGGTGGAAACACCGTAGCGCTTGCTGACTTCCGCAATCTTCATGCCGTCCCCTTCGAAACGCGCCGCTGCGCATCTCACGTTCGCGCAACCTGCGTGTCCATTAGACCATATGGAGTATGCTATAAGTCAATAGATCGAAATAATATCCCACGGAAAAGCCCCGCACACAGCCCATTTTTACCGTTCGTCAACGCTTTGGGAAAGGGCCTTTTTGAGCACGCGCAAGGCATTTCCCCGATGAGATATGCCGTTCTTCTCGGCCTGGGAGACCTCGGCCAGCGCCCGCATGCCGCCGTACTCGTCGGGCAAAAACAGCGGGTCGTAGCCGAAGCCCTCGCTGCCGCGGGGTTCGCGTCCGATGGAACCCTCGATGGTGCCGCGGGCCACCGATTCCGTACCGTCCTCGTCGATGAACACGAGCGTGCACACGAACCGTGCCGTGCACTCGGCATCCGGCACGGCGGCAAGCTCGGCCAGAAGCTTCGCGTTGTTGGCCGCATCGTCCCCGTCGGATCCCGCGTAGCGCGCCGAGAAGACCCCCGGCGCGCCGTCCAGGGCGTCCACCTCCAAACCGGAGTCGTCGGCGAGCACCGCCACAAAGCGCCCCAGCGACTCCCGTGCCGCCGCACGCGCCGCCCGGGCCTTGATGCGGGCGTTGCCCTCGAAGCTGTCGGCGTCCTCGGCCGGATCTGATGTCACCCCCGCCTCGGCCAGCGTCGTGAACGTCCAGCCCTCGAAGTTCAGGGCCGTGCGGATCTCCTCCACCTTGTGGGCGTTGTTCGTAGCGATGAGCACTTCCTTCACGGGCTCCTCCTTGCAGACGGGCACCTCGCCGGTGCGGGCGGTTGCTTACAGTGCGGGCAGATCCACGTGCGCGACGACGTCCATGGGGCGGGCGAGCACGCGGCCGCCGAAGCGCCGGAACTCCTCCACGTCGTCGGCCGTGGTGAAAAACGAGTGGACGGGCACGTTGCCCGAGCGGGCGTGGGCGCGGCGCCGGCGCAGGATGTGATCGACGTCGCGGGCCGTCTCGTCGGCCGAGTTCACCAGCGTGACCTTGCGCCCCACCACGCCCCCGATGAGCGCCTTCAGAAGCGGATAGTGGGTGCAGCCCAAAACGAGCGTGTCGATGTCGCAGCGGCGCAGCGGCTCCAGGTACTGCCGAGCGATGTCCTCGAACTCCGGGCGGATGTAGACCTTGGTGGTGTCGGCCATGTAGTCCTCGATGGGCCCGTCGGAGAGCTTCAGCCCCATCTCGGCGATCTCCACGAACCGAGGCGTCGCCGTGGAGAACACGGTGATGCCGGCGTCGATGTGGCGTATGGCGTCGCTGTAGGCGTTGGAATCCACGGTGCCCTTGGTGGCGATGACCCCCACGCGCCGGTTGAGCGTCGTATGGGCCGCCGCCCGGGCGCCCGGCTCCACCACGCCGACGACGGGCACGGAGAAGTTCTCCTGGGCATGGGCGAGGCCAGCGGCCGTGGCCGTGTTGCAGGCGATGACGATCATCTTCACGTCCCGGCCGACGAGCCACGTGCAGATCTGCTGCACGAAGCCGTCCACCTCGGCCTGATCGCGAGGCCCATAGGGGCAGCGCGCCGAGTCGCCGAAGTACAGGATGGACTCCTCCGGCAGGCGCTTCTGCAGCGCGCGGGCCACCGTGAGGCCCCCGTAGCCGGAATCGAACACCCCGATGGGGCGGTTGTCGAAATGCTCCGTATCCACAGCGCCCTACTCGTGCACGACGACGACGTCGCCCACCGACAGAAGCCCGTGAAGCTCTTCGGCCTTATCGGGAGGCAGGTTGATGCAGCCGTGGCTGCCGTGCTCGACGTACCAGTCGCCGCCGAACTTCTCCTGCCAACCCGCGTCGTGGAAGCCCACGGAGTTGTCCTTGAAGGGCATCCAGAACTCCACCTCGGTCTCGTAGTCCTTGGTGCCGTCGGGCTTGTAGCCGCGCAGCACCGACTTGCCGTCGTTGGTCTTGATGTAGTAGGTACCCTGGGGCGTGTCGCGCCCGTCGGCGGGCTTGCCGCTGACGATATCGCTCTCCCAGATAATGGCGCCGTCCTCGCCGTAGAAGCGCGCGTGCTGCTCGGTGAGATCCACGTCAATGTAGCGGGTGCCGAAGTCGCGGCCGCCCTCGTCGGGGGCCTGGGCCGCGTTCTGCTTCATGATGATCTCCAGCGTGCCGCCCGCCCCGGAGGTGAGCGCCTCGCGCACGGCGTCGGCGGTGGCCTGGCTGTCGGTGATCCAGCCGTAGTCGCCGCCCTTCACCGTGACGGCCTTGCCGTCGGGACGCGTGAACGTGCGGGTAGCGCCCGTGGTGTCCATGGCGTTCACCTTCTCCTTCACCGCCGCCACCAAAGGCTCAGGGTCGAAGGTCACGGAGAGATCGTCGCCCAAGGTGATGTGCTCGGCGATTTCGTCGGCGGTGATGGCCATCTTCTCGGCGCCCGCCATGGTGAGGGAAAGCGCCCCGCCGAGGTGCTTGTTGGCCGCATCGCGCGCCTCGGCCAGCGCGGGGTCGTCGCGCGTCACCGTGGGCTTGGCCAGCACGGCGTCGGAGAGCGTCACCTTCGGCGCGAAGTTCACCGTGCCCCGCGTCACCTCGTCGATGACGACGTCGGCCAAAAGGGTGTTGCCCTCCTCCTCGGGCACGACGACATAGCCGCCCTCGTCGGCGTCATAGGCCACGGTGGCGTTCTTGGGAGCGGTGCCGCGGGCGTTGGCCTCCTCCACGGCGGCGGTCAGCGTGTCGGCCAGCTTCGAGTTCTCCAGAGTGGAGACTAAGTCGTCGGTGTCGTCGTGGCGCTGGAACACCTCGTAGGGCCACGCCCAGGGGTTCATCTCGGCCAGAAGGCCGTCGGCGATAGATTGGCTGTCGAGCGCCATGCCCATGTCCGTGGCGTCCAGCGTGAGGGAAAGACCCGGGCCCTCCACCTTGAAGGTGTAGTCGCCCAGCACCTCGTCGAGCATCTGATGGACCTCTTCGGGCGTCTTGCCGGAGATATCCATGCCGATGATGGTGGACTGCGGGAAGAAGCGCCCGGAGAACACGATGACGCCGGCGAAGTAGACAAGGGCGATGGCGCCTAGAATGGAGGCCATCACGATGCCGAAGATCTTGAGCCCCCGATGCTTCTTGGGCGGCCGGGCATTCACCTGGTAGCCGGGCACGTAGCCGCCGGACGTCGGGCCCATGGGGGGCACGACGGGCATGGCGCCGGCGCCGCTGATTGCGGGGCGCGAAGGCTGAGGGGGCATCGCGGCGGTTCCCTGGTCGTGCTGGGGCGGCATCGCGCCCGTGGCCTGGGGCCCCACGGGCCTCGGCGCGCCGAAGCGGCCCTCGGGCATGACGAAACCGCGGGTCGCGCTTGCGCCGGCGTCGGGAGTGTTATGGGCAGATTTGCTGTGTCGTGACATAGTGCGCTTCCGTGCTGCGTTTCAACTTACTGTTCGGGACCGCCGCGCGCGTCGGCGGATGCGCCTTTGCCCATTATAAGCCAAGGAGCCCGCGGGCGCCGGCGGATACGTCGTTCGGCGCTACTTTCCCACAGTCTGAGCCCTGCGCGCCACCCTTCATCCCATTCCCCACGACTCCCCCACAGAACTTAAAGGATTTTCAGCCCGTTTCCCCAGAACATGACCGTTTTCGTAAGGAATAAGCCACGCAAGGAGATCATGAACCACCCCTCAAAGGGGTGGTTTGCTCTGGGCCTATAAGGCCGAGGGG
>OLWR01000340.1_pt1 | contig 30910 bp, 24 predicted proteins | sample 1673531 | NCBI WGS metagenome assembly OLWR01 (sample SAMEA103958114, study PRJEB25191) | human gut metagenome | reverse complement strand
ATCATGAAAAAGGGCGTGGGAATATATGTTTTGTGCAACTTTTATTTTTCAAACATGCTCTAGCACGTTGAAAGAAGTTGAAGGAAATGGATTTATCCTGAAACTTCAATGTGCCGGCATACAAATTTTATTCTTGTCTTTGATTCTGTTATGCATTTTTCAGGAATGCAACATATCCCTTTTTCGCCTCATATAAATCAGATTTGCTGATAATCTCCCACGGAGCATGCATACTCAATACTGCCACACCGCTGTCTACAACTTCCATGCCGTAAAGGGCAGCGATATAAGCGATGGTTCCACCTCCGCCATAATCTACCTTTCCAAGTTCTGCGGTCTGGAACGCAACCTTGTTATCATCAAAAATACGTCGAAGTCTTGCAAGATATTCTGCGTTCGCATCGTTAGAGCCGGACTTACCTCTTGCTCCGGTATATTTATTAATAACCATTCCTTTTCCAAAGTACGCACAGTTTTTCTTCTCAAAAGCTTCTGCATAAGCAGGGTCGTAAGCAGCACTTACATCGGAAGAAAGCATTCTGGAACGGGCGAGGGTTCTTCTTACTGCTAAGTTGGAATCCTGTCCCATCAGAGCAAGAATCTCTGCAACGGTATTCTCAAAGAACATGGACTGCATACCTGTTGCTCCGACACTTCCAATTTCTTCTTTGTCTACTAAAAGACAGCAGGAAGTTCTATCCACATGCCCCGCCTCCATCATGGCTGCAAAAGATGGGTAAGCACATACTCTGTCATCATGCCCATAACCGGCGATCATGCTGCGGTCAAGTCCACAGTCTCTTGCTGGACCTGCTGGTACCACTTCGATTTCTGCGGAGAGGAAGTCTTCCTCTTCCATCTGGTATTTTTCTTTTAAAAGACGTAAAATATTCGCTTTCACTGCATCTTTTTCTTCTCCTGCAAGAGGACGGCTTCCGACAAGGATATCCAGATTTTCACCTTCCACAACAACGGAGCCTTTCTTTTCCATCTGCTTTCCAGCTAAATGAATCAACAAATCTGTTACATAAACAACTGGGTCAGCAGGATCTTCACCAATATTTACATTCACTACCGTTCCATCCTTCTTTGCCACAACACCATGAAGTGCAAGCGGAAGTGCAACCCACTGATACTTCTTAATTCCACCATAATAATGCGTATCCATAAAGGATAATTCGGTATCTTCATATAATGGATTCTGCTTTAAGTCAAGACGTGGAGAATCAATGTGGGCGCACAGGATATTCATTCCTTCGGTAAGCGGCTGCTTTCCAATCTGGAAAAGAGCAATTGTCTTACCCATGCCGACACCATATACTTTATCTCCTGCTTTTAAGTGGGTTCCCTGTGCAATCAGTTTATTAAGATCCTGATAGCCGTGACTTTCCGCTTCTTTGATAAAATACTGCGTACACTCACGTTCTGTCTTACATTTACTTAAAAATTCTTTATACTCTTGCGCGAGAACTTCTACATTCTTATCGTCCTCTTCTGTATAACTAAGCCATGAATTTTCTCTCATAACATTACACCTCCATAAACGATTTTATTATATCCCAAGAAGCGTTCCGGGTCAATCCAGTGCGTGTCTAAAAACTCGTTCATCTGCAAGACAGCGCATCACAAAGAATTTCTGCGAGCCGCTCAGTATCCACCTTTTTTTTCTTACCCTTTACTGTCAGCAAGATATTACTCTGCCTGAATACTTCCCTGCAAATCTCTGTCATCCGCTCTGTTGTAACCTGGCGATAAGATTCCGTTCGCTCCTCAATGTCTTTATAGTATACGTCAAGAATGTGTCCTTCATAAGCTCTCACCCAGTTAAATTCCTCCGTATCATCTAAAAGGAACCCCGCATTATCTACATAATGAGGAAGAACATAGGAAAGTTCATCTGTTATGCCCTCTTTCATGGACTTTAACACTTCTACAACCGTCTCCACAGAATCATAAAGATGCTTTGGCAACACTTCATAAGTGAGTGTCATCTGCCCGATATTATTATAATGCTGGAAACATGGGTCATAACTATATACATAACCCTTTTTCTCTGAAAGTTCCTGATGAATCTTACAGAACTCACCCTCAAATAAAATATCAAACAGCAGATTTTTCTCTGCTAATGTATAATTTGACGCATCAATGTCTACTGAAAAACAGACACATGTTTTCTTACTGTTTTTCACATACACTTTTGGCTTTCTTGCAAAAAAGCGTTTCGGAACCGGAGCGAGATTCTTCCGTTCTTTTTTCATTACAGTAAGTGGGTAATTTTCCATAAGCTTTGTTACAGTTACAACTGCTGTTTCTGGATAATTGCCACTTATATAAAAGAAAATGTTATTGGAAGAAAGTACTTCTTTTTGAAATTTACGAAGCTGTTTCCCTTTTATTTTATCTAATGTTTTTTTCTTTCCGGTAATTGTCCGCTCTAATGAAGTATTTTTCCACGCAATCTTTTTTGTAAAGTAAGCAAGGCTGCTTTCCTCATCTTCCTCACGGATTTCTGCCTTGATGCGCTTTCTTTCTGTATCAATCACTTCTTCCGGAAGAGTAATCGGTTCAAAAATCCCGGTCAGGATCTCCGCTGCCTCCTCAAAATGTGCCGGTGCTCCCGTGATAATAAACTGAATAAATTCTTCATAAGTGGAAGCATTAAAATCAAGCCCGCACCGGTCTAAAGTCTGATACAGATTCTCTCCCATCTGATAATGAATGTTTTTAAATACAATATGCTCGAAAAAATGAGAAATTCCGTTATTCTCCTTTGTCTCAAACAGCGAACCTGCCCGCACATAAAGGCACAGGCAGAAGCTATGAATATTTTCATTTTTGTCGTGAAATACAGATACTCCCTGCGGAGTAATATGTTCTCGTTCCATCAACACCTCCAAATTTCATTTATTTTCTTCTTCGGTCACATCGACCGTTTTGAATTCGTCCTTTTCTAAGGTTGTAAAGTCCATTTCTGGCAGTTCCGGATGGACTTCTTCTGGCTGTTCTTCCATATCGATAATAAACGATACAAGAAGCGTATCTTCGTTGACTTCTTCTCCATCTTTGACATAGATTTTATCAACGGTACCATTTACTTTGGAAATGACAGTTGTCTCCATCTTCATCGCCTCAATAACCATGAGTGGCATATTTTTCGTTACACGGTCACCTTCTTTGATTCGGATATCACAGATTGTTCCCGGTAAAGTTGCTCCAAGATGACCAGGATTTTTCGGATCTGTCTTTAATCTGCGGTCCGCCTTCACTTCAAAATGCTTGTCAAGAATCTTTACCTCCCGAAGGAATCCATTTACTTCAAACTGTAAAATGCGGTATCCTTTCTCATCGGGTTCTGACTTACCGACAAACTTAATTAATGTATCATTGCCTTCCTCAATCTGGATAGTTGTCTCTTCACCTGGACGAAGCCCATAGAAATACACATGACTTTCTAACTTCGATACATCATTATATGCCTGGAAATGCTCACAATAGTCCTCATATACCTTCGGATAAAGGGCATAACTTAGCACTTTCTGCTCCATGACTTCCGGCTGTTCCATCGATTCCATGTAATAGTTTTCGCGAAGATGCCTGCCGATTGCCTCAAAATCTACATCGGGAAGTAAACTTCCCGGACGCACCGTTATCGGTTCCTGTCCTTTTAATACAATACGCTGTAATTTTTCCGGAAAGCCACCTTCTGGCTGTCCTAATGCACCCTTAAAATATTGTACAATAGAATCTGGATAAGACAAGTCTTTTCCTTTCTCTAAAATATTATCTTTTGTCAGATCATTTTTCAACATAAAAATTGCCATATCTCCTACAACTTTTGAAGTCGGGGTTACTTTAATGATGTTGCCAAGCACCTCATCTGCTTCTTTATAAAGACGCTTAATATCATTAAAATCATTACCTGCACCCATTTCTTTGACCTGTGCAGCAAAGTTAGAATACTGACCTCCCGGAATCTCGTATTTATAAATTTCCGGATTTGGGGAGTCCATATCACTCTCAAATGGCTTGTAAACCTTTCGCTCATGCTCATAATATTCATTTAAAACAAGGAGACCATCCGGGTCAATTCCGGTATCCCGCTTCGTTCCTCTTAATGCCTCCACCAACGCATTCATGGACGGCTGGCTCGTAAGGGAACTCATTGAACCAATCGCACAGTCTACAATATCAGCTCCAGCTTCTGCTGCCATCAGATAGGTTGCGATTCCATTTCCCGTTGTATCGTGTGTGTGTAAATGAATCGGCACACGGACTTCTTCCTTTAATGCGGTAATTAATTCTTTTGCTGCATACGGTTTTAGCAGGGAAGACATATCTTTTAACGCAATAACGTGACAGCCCATCCTCTCTAACTGTCTTGCCTTTTTACAGTAATAATCAATTGTGTATTTTGTTTCTTTTGGATTTAAAATATCTCCCGTATAACAGATAGCCCCCTCGACTACCTTGCCAGTCTTTAACGCTTCTTCTACCGGAAGTTTCATATTTTCTATCCAGTTCATGCTGTCAAAAATACGGTAAATATCTACGCCGTGGTCACTGGATACCTTGATAAACTTTTTGATAACATTATCCGGATAGGTGCTGTAGCCGACAACATTGGAAGCACGAAGCAGCATCTGAATCATCACATTTGGCATACGTTCTCTTAAAATATCCAGTCGTTTCCATGGGGATTCCTTTAAGAAACGGTATTCTGTATCGTAAGTTGCACCGCCCCACGCTTCGATAGAATAAGCATCCTTTAAATACAGATTCGTTGCTCTTGCCGCTCCTGCCACTTCTTTTGTACGCATTCTTGTTGCAAGAAGAGACTGCTGTCCGTCACGCATTGTCGTATCGGTGACATAAAGTTTGTCACTTCGATACACCTTTTGGGTAAATTCCTTTGCCCCAAGTCTTAAAAATTCATCTCTTGTTCCAAACAGTTTCCGTTCCGTATCAATAACAGGAACCTTTCTATTCTCAAGAAACGGCTTTGGTCCTGGATTGACATTCACCATCTTATTGGCAAGAAATTCCAATATTTTTGTTGTTCGGTCTAACTTGTAATGCAGTTCAAACAGTTCTGGTGTCTCTTCTATAAAAGTAGTAAAGCACTTTCCTTTATGAAATGTTTCATGATTTAATACGTTAATCAAAAATGTAATATTTGTCTTTACTCCGTGAATCCGCAGTTCTTTTAATGCACGCACAGACTTGTGAATCGCATTCTCAAAAGTACGGTCATGGGAAATGACTTTTACAAGTAAGCTGTCATAGTGTGGTGTAATGACAGCTCCCGTATAAGCGGTTCCTCCATCCAGACGGATTCCACCACCCGAACCAGAACGATATAAATCAATCTTTCCCGTATCTGGCAGGAAATGATTTGCCGGGTCTTCTGTTGTTACTCTTGCCTGCAGGGCGTAGCCTGTACATTTGATTTCATTTTGTGAATAAATGTGAATCGTTGGGGAATTTAACGGATACCCTTCTGCAATTAAAATCTGACAGATCACAATATCAATTCCCGTCACCATTTCTGTCACGGTATGTTCTACCTGAATACGTGGATTCATTTCAATAAAATATGGATGCTCCTCCTCATCTACCAAAAATTCCATCGTTCCAGCATTCGTATATCCGACTCTTCTGGCAAGTCTTTTTGCCGAATCCAAAATCTTCTTTCTCGTCTCTTCCGAAATCGACCATGCTGGTGCAAACTCAATGACCTTCTGGTTTCTTCGCTGCAAAGAACAGTCTCTGTCATAAAGATGGACGATATTTCCATAATTATCGCCAAGAATCTGCACTTCGATATGCTTTGGATGAATGAGATACTTTTCTATAAAAAGCTTCGCCTCTCCAAAAACTCGTTTGGATTCATTCCGTGACTTTTCAAATGCTTCTTCCATCTCCTCCTGACTTTGCACAATACGCATTCCTCTGCCACCGCCGCCATTACTCGCCTTTAACATAACAGGATAGCCAATCTCATCCGCGATTTTCATTGCCGTATCCACATCATGAATAATAAAATCACTGCCGTCAATAATTGGGACCCTACTCTCCTCTGCCGCTCTTTTTGCAGAAATCTTATCCCCCATAATGTTCATTGCGTCTACATTCGGTCCGATAAATACAATATCATTTTTCCGGCAGGCTTCGGCAAACTCCGGATTCTCCGATAAAAATCCGTATCCGGGATGAATCGCATCCACCTTTTTCTCCTTCGCAATCCGGATAATTTTAGGAATATCTAAATATGCATCCACCGGCCCTTTATCTGGATTTAACGGATATGCCTCATCTGCTTTTGTACGAAAAAGTGCATACCTGTCCTCTTTAGAATAAACAGCTACTGAGCCAATCCCTAACTCACTCAATGCCCGAAATACACGAATCGCAATCTCTCCTCTGTTTGCGACAAGCACTTTTTTGAACTTCTTTACTTCCATAATCATAACCCATCCTCCAAAACTGCAATATTTTTCACTCAGAAGTTATACAAGTTTCAAAACAAATAAAAATCCCCCGTATTCAAAACCTTATTATTTAGTATACCTGTATATTTTTACAAAAACAAGGTGATTTTCTGGCATTATATATACATTTTTTCTAACCCATGCTATACTATTTAGAGATTTAGGAGGAGGATAACAATGGATATGAATAATTTTTTGCAGTCAGAAGCGACCCAGTTCGTCGGTACCGCTGCGGCAAATACTATCGGTCTTGTCATTGGAACGATTCATGAAGATATCAAGGAACTTCTTGAGATTCCCGATGAATATCAGGCCATCAGTATTGTATCTTCCCGAACCGGAACTGTCGCACAGGCGATTGCGATTGATGACGCAGTAAAAGCAGTAAATGCAAAGCTGCTCCGTTTTGAGATGGCAATTGATGCTGGTAAGCAGTGTGGACAGGGATGCCTCTTCGTCCTCGGTGCAGAGAACATTTCCGATGCCAGAAGGCTTGTTGAGATTGCGTTAGAGCAGATTGATTACTGGGCTGCCTGCATCTATGTGAACGAAGTGGGGCATATGGAATCTCACGTCACTCCACGTGCCGGAGAGATTTTACATCAGATATTTGGTACACCACTTGGCAAGGCATTTGGCGTTATCGGTGCTGCCCCAGCAGGAATCGGCATTGTTGCCGTTGACCAGTGCATGAAAGCCGCACCTGTAGATATCGTCTGGTATGGCTCCCCATCCCATAACCTTACAATGATGAATGAATTTTCTGCTGGTATTTCCGGCGATGTTTCTGCTGTTCAGAAGGCATTGGAAGCGGGTAAGGAAGTCGGTTGTGAACTGCTTCGTGTGTGCGGTATCACACCAATTTCTATCACGAAAGTTCATGAAGTCTGTGGAACAGATTATGTGAAGGAAAGTTATACACCGACATCCTGTTTAAAACCAAAGGAAGAATAGAATATAGCTATTATTTTATAATGGCTTTACAGATATGCAACAAAATTCATAGAAAGGGTTGGGATTATTTATGAAAGTATTACTTTTAAATGGAAGTCCACATCCAAATGGATGTACTTTCCGCGCACTCTCTGAAGTAGAAAAGACACTTCAGCAGGAAGGCATCGAAACAGAAATTTTCCATATCGGCACTGAAGCGATCCGAGGCTGCATGGGCTGTGGTATGTGCCGTAAGAACAAGCTTGGAAGATGTATCTTTGGTGAAGATGCTGTTAACGTAGTTATCAAAAAAATGGAAGAATGTGATGGACTAATCGTTGGCTCCCCTGTACATTACGCCGGAGCAAGCGGTGGAATCACTTCTTTCCTTGACCGTATGTTTTACTCTACCGGTGGGTTTGCCTACAAACCGGGAGCTGCTATCGTAAGCTGCCGTCGTGCCGGTTCTACTGCCGCTTTAGAACAGCTGAATAAATATTTTATGATGAACAATATGCCACTTGTTCCTTCTGCTTATTGGAATATGGTTCATGGCAATACTCCTGAAGAGGTGGAGCAGGATTTAGAAGGGCTTATGGTCATGCGTACTCTGGGACGAAATATGGCGTGGATGCTTAAATCTATTGATGCAGGAAAGGCGCATGGAATTTTGACTCCGGCGGCGGAACCGAAGACTCGGACAAATTTTATTCGGGAATGTGCACCGGTGAAAGCGGAAGCAGAAGAGAAGAATTTTGCTCCTTATTTTATCTCTTATAATAAGGTGAATAAAGCATATCAGGAGGAGGATTAGATTCTGGGTACTTACAGGCAAGGAGACGCCCTCAGGGAATAAAATACACTATATTTGTGACTTTAGTCGCGGCGTGTTGAATACTCGCTTTAACGCTCGTATCCAACACTTGCTCCGAGGTCACAAATATAGTGTATTTTATTCCCTGAGGGCTGTCTTTGGCTGTTGAAGTAATATCAGAATCTATGTTTTATTATCTATAAATATTTTCTAGACCAGTCCTGAATACAGTATCTAATGTCCAATTCTTTTCCATTATATTTTAAGAAACTAACATAATTTCATCTTTATAATCTAGATTTTATATTTATATATTATCATATTTTCCTAAAACAAATATTTTATATTTACTATATCAATTTAAGCAAATTTTATATATTAAAAAATTTACCCCTCAAGTTTATCTATATAATTTCTATTTATTATAAAATTATGTTGATTTATATATCTACTACATATTTTTTATTCTCCCTAACATAACTACATAGTTAGACTTTCTATTTAGCAAAAACTCTTTTTACACCTTCTGTCTCTGGCATTTACATATATTATTCAGCAAATGAAGGCATAAATATTTTTATATTCTATAATTATTATTGAAATTATTATTTTTCAAGTGTATAATATTATATATAAAACTAAGGAGGATAATTTTATGAAAAGAACTCTTACTTTCGAAGAATCTATATTTTGTCAGGCATTAGCCACCACTGAATTACTTCATTTATTAAGTGATTCAAACTTTTTGGAAAGTGACTATTACAAAAATTTACAATTTCCAGCAAATAATGATCCTTTAAAATATATCTTGAAACATTCCGGAATTGGCAATCCAGCCACTATACAGATGTTTTTATATGCTCTGTTAGTAATGCCTAAGGAGGTTTTAAAAAACTCTGAATTTGAAAAAAACTGTGAAGAGTGTTTTAATTCTACTATTATAAAATTCATTTATAAGTTTGAAACTCGTTACTCAAAAGAGAAGAATACCGATTTAACAGATATTGATTTTTATAAACATATTCGAAATTCTGTAGCACATTCTAACTGTTGTTACAAAACAATTGAAGGTTGTGACTATGTAATTTTTAGAGACGAAGCTCCATTTAACAAAGAACAATATTGTAAAATAACTATAAAAACTGCTGATGTAGGAACTCTTTTAACAAACCTTCAAAATAAAATGATAGAATACCTTAATCCATCATTAAAAGAATAAAATTTATGAAATGATTCTACTAAATAGTATCCCTAATTTAAAAGTAAAATAAATTAATATCAATTTTGCTTTTAATAGAAACAAAAAGGATGAGAGCGATTCGTATGATTCGCAGCTCATCCTTTCTGATAATTATCTATCTTCTTTCGTTATTTTCCAAATCTTTTTTCAAATCTAATACATAATCTACAGAAACTTCGCAAGTTTTTGCTATTATTTCCGGTGGAAGATTCAATGTAAACATATTGCGTATATTTTTTTTACGTTCTTCTTCTTTCCCTTTTTCCACACCGACTTTTATCAAACCATTATCATAACTTTTCTGGTCAAATTCAGTCAATAACATAACACTCACCTCGCTTTTCCATCGGTACAAAAAATCTCCAATACATTCCCATTCTTTAACCTGTTCAACTGCTAAATCTATTGCTTCCTTTAAATTCATTGTTTCTGAGTATTCCCTTACAAGATTAACAAAACGTGCATATTCATGCAATGGCTGGCACTTCTCTAATAGCTTCTGATTATGTCCATAATTAATATTAATCATCGTTGCAGTCCACTCAAATTCTCCTGAATCATCAGGAATTTGAAATGCATCAGATAATTTAAGTTTCATTACGTCTGGCTGTTCCTCTGTTCCGTTATAAAAAACAAAATATCTTGGTGTTGGAATCTTTTGCAAAGAATTGACATAAATATTCAATCCATTTACCTTAATATAATTCCCATACAGTTCTGCAAAATATTCCATACCACGGAGTGGCATATTCGGGTTAAAAGTACTTTGATGTTCGAATAAATTCATCTGGCTGTCTATTAAAAATGAAATATCATTCTTCATCTTAATGTAGATAGCATCACTTAATGTTGTGATTTCAATATCATCTACATCGGTGTAATCTGTACCGCTTACTGCATTACACAAGGATAATAAATAAGCTTTGTTCTCTTCTGCACCAAAGACAAAACGAAATAAACGGTCTTTGTACTCTCGGTTTGCATTCCCTGTATTAACTTTTGTCATAAATCTCCTCCTATGTTTTTATTATACTATATCCACAGAAAAAATTCTATTAATTTTTTAAAAATATAGAAGGATTTTAGCAACAATTCAAAATATTGTATATTAAATTTCTGTTTTTTCCTCAACATATAATGTATCCATAAGAATGAATAAATTTAAATAAAGAAACTTTTAAAATAGCCCTCCACGATATACTTATTGTTCTCTCATTATACAGCTTAAGCAACAAGATAGGCAATTCCTTACTAACCGTAAGTCTACCATATTCTTATTGTATTAACATCCCCAAACCTTCCTTAATTTATCAAAGGCAAAAATAATCTCTTTGTCTCGGCCGTAATCAAAGACAGAAAACTCCAAAGAACCTATCCTCCTATCTGTGGCCTCGAAGCAAGTGTTGGATGCGAGCGTGCAAGCGAACATTCAACGCGCCGCGACTAAAGTCACAGATAGGAGGATAGGTTCTTTGGAGTTTTCGTCAGCTTACGATAAACTAACGTGACTTATTTCGTCTCTTTATAAATTCTTCTCTTTTAATGCTACAGCCTGTTTGATCAGTTCCACCGTTCCATCAATACCTAAGATACTACTATCAATGCAAAGATCATAACTCTTCAAGTCTCCCCACTTCTTAGAAGTGTAGTAATTATAGTAGCTTGCACGCTGCTTATCTGTCTTGATAGCTACGTCTTTGACTTTAGCTTCTGGAACCTCATACTGTTCCTGGATACGGGACTTTTTGAAAGCCATTGGTGCGTGGATGAATACATTCAGCTTATTGTCATAGTCTTTTAATGCATAGTCTGCACAGCGGCCTACGATAATACATGGACCTTCATCTGCTACCTTTTTGATGGCATCAAAGGAGGCAAGGAATACCTTCTGGTTGAGAGGCATATCAAAGGAGGCTGCGTTATAGCCTAATGCGTATGGATCCATTACGAGGGAGTAGAGAAAACTTGTGGTTGGTTTCTCATCGAAGTTTTCAAACATCTCCTCGCAGATACCGCTTTCTTTGGCTGCCACTTTTAAAAGTTCTTTATCATAAAATGGTATGTTATAATATTCAGCAAGCTTCTTACCGATTTCTTTTCCGCCGCTTCCGTACTGTCTTCCGATTGTGATTATTGTGTTCATAAGACCACTCCTTTTGTCATTCTTTTCAGGATATGCATAAGCCTTTGCTTTTGCATTTAGTTTTATTATACACTAGTTTTCAGACAATTTCCACAAAAATATTTTGATTTTATTGTGAAATTTATTTATTTTATGGATGATAAGCTGTCAAATCCAATGGACAACAGACACAATTCATCCCCTACCTTAGCCAAAATGGGATTTAAAAGAGGCGAATAAAAAATCAGTAACGGACACCATTCATTTTCTACCTTAGAGCGTATTTGAAAAATGTTCTAGATAGAACTCTTCTTGCTGGAAGTGGACAAAAAAGACCAAAGATATGTCTTTACTCATCCCTAAGCGGATATAGAAACTTATCTTTGATCTTTTTGTTTTTTAATAATTGATCTTAAAGAATAATTTGTTACAATAGTCCTTCAAATCACATATATCAATGAGACAGCACATTAGTAACATACTGCTTTCCAAATTCAATATCCTGAAAAAGCTGTGCCTGCAATGCCTCTACAGAAGAAAAACGAGTTTCTTTTCTGTGATAATGCAGAAGTTCTACGACCATTTCTTCGCCATAAACATCTTTATTGAAATCAAAGATATTGGTCTCGACTGTTTTTTCGCTGGTATTGTTGACAGTTGGCTTGGTTCCGATGTTGGTAATGCCGTAGTAAACTTCGTCTTTCCAGTGGATTTTAGAAACATACACACCATTTGGCGGCAGTAGTTTAAAGGACGGAACTTGCTGGTTAATGGTTGGCACCTGTATGGTTCGTCCAAGTGCATTTCCGTGAAGGATTTCCCCAGAAACACTGTAGTTTCTGCCTAAGAGAGCTTTGGCTTCTTCCATTGCTCCTTTTTCAAGAGAAGCACGAATTCTGGTACTGCTAATATCCTTTCCATTTAATTGTAACTTTTCGACTACAATAAGGTGATATCCGCATTCTTCTTCTAGCTTTTCTAAGTCTGTAATACTACCGGAGCGGTTCTTACCGAAATGGAAGTCTGTTCCGACAACAATTACTTTTGCCCCCACTTTTTCTACGAGGACTTCCCTGATAAATCTGTCAGGGGTTAATGCAGCAAATTCTTTTGTGAAAGGATGCTCAATCAATATGTCGATTCCTCGTTTTTCAAGAATTTCCCGGCGTTCTTTTTTTGTATAGATTTGTTTATATTCTGTATCACCAGTAAGGGTCAGTCTGGTTGGACGGTCAAAGGTAAATACAACGCTTCGCAGTCCGTGAAGCTCCTGTTTTTTTACTTCGTCCATTAGAAGCTGGTGTCCCCGGTGAATCCCTTCAAACTTTCCAAGTGCAACTGCGGTGTCTTTGAAATGAAAGTCTGAGCTTGTTATATATTCCATTTTTTTCCTCCGAAACCGCTAACTTGCGGTATGGATTTTGTATTTTATATCATTCTTATAGTGACCTACAAAAACAACTTATAAGGTTTTAACATCTTCTTTTCCTGAAGCTGATAAATTCCTATAAAGTTTTTCTGATTGTCATAAACACGGAATCTGTTACCAACAGTATAACTGCTATACTGTTTTCCGTCTTTGCCTGACTTTTCTTTCTTACCAAGATCCTCTGTATCCGCTTCTTCCATTTTCATTTGTTCATTAGATGACAAGTCCTCATATAGTTGCCAGTTACTAATCGATGAATTTTCATCCAAAGCACACAAAGAAAGAGAAATCGGATTCCCATTATAGAGAAGTTTTTCTCCTTCTTTTTTCACAAAAAAAGCTGGCAGATGCAAAAACACTTCATCGACTGGTACGATATGTTCCAGTAATGTATCAGCATCGCGCATGGCTTCTACTTCTGAAAGGGTGAATCCATCCTCTATCTTAAAAGAAGACACTCTGGTACGGACAAGTCCTGCCATACAGCCTCCGCATCCTGCTTTTTCTCCAATATCACGACAAAGGCTGCGGATATAGGTTCCTTTTGAGCATGTTACTTCAAAGGTGACGTAAGGCAAATCTATTTTTTTAATAATGATAGAAGAAAGGGTGACTGGACATGGCTTTCTTTCAATAACGATTCCCTGTCTTGCAAGTTCGTAGAGTTTCTTTCCGTTTACCTTTTTAGCGGAATACATCGGTGGAATCTGATCGTAACTTCCCTGGAAAGAAAGGATAATATCTCTTATCTCTTCTTCCGTGACCGTTACCTCTCGTTCTTTTAATGTCTGCCCGCTTGTATCTTCGGTATCGGTTTCTCTTCCAAGCAAAAGAACAGCTTCATACGTTTTATCCCAATCTCCGATAATGTCACAAAGCTTGGTTGCCTTTCCAAGACACACTGGAAGTACTCCGGTCGCATCCGGATCAAGGGTTCCGGTATGTCCGATTTTTTTCTGATGTACAATGCCGCGAAGCTTTGCCACTACATCATGGGAAGTAAAACCTGGTTCTTTTTTAATATTAAGAATTCCGCTTATCATAAATTGATTCCTGCTTTTCTTCTTGTTCATTTAACTGATGCTCTACCATATGGGTGATATTCATTACGATATCTCTTGGCTGGCCATGTACCGTACAGCCGGCAGCTTTGATATGCCCACCGCCGCCAAAGATTTTGGCAATTGCACTGACATCGACTGCATCGTTAGAACGCATACTGACTTTGTAGTTACCATCTTCTTTCTCATAAAGGAGAATTGCACATTCAATGCCATCTGTCACACGAAGCTGGTCAATAATTCCGTCTAAATCGCTGCTGTCGATTCCATAAAAGTCAAAGTCTCTCTTTCGAACGATGGAAAAAATAACCTTTCCATGCAAAAGAATGATACTTTCCATTAATGCACGGCCAAGAATCTGATTCTGCACATAGGACTTCTTGTAAAATGTCCGGTCAATGATATCTTCGGAATGAATGCCTTTTTCAAGTAAAGCACCTGCGGTCTCCATCGTTTTTCTTGTTGTATTGGTATGCTTGAATACACCGGTATCATGAACAATACCCATGTAAAGATCCTGCGCGCATTCAAGGGAAATCTTATCCCAGTCAAACATATCAAACAATACTTCGCAGGTGGAAGAAGCGTCCGGCACGATAAAGCGTAAGTCACCAAATCCCTCATTAGTGAAATGGTGGTCTACGCATATCTTGTATTTTGCCTCTTCAAAATAACCTTTGAAATTATGGAGACGATCTGTATCGGAACAGTCAAGAGAAAAAAACAGGTCATACGGTCCGTCAATCTTCTTTTCCTGTGTAATCTGGTCCGCATATTTTAAAAATGAGAATTTATCCTGTACCGGTTCTAAAAATAATGTTACCTCTTTTTCTGGATACTGTTCCACGATGTAGGTATAGAGTCCGAGACAGGAACCAATGCAGTCCCCGTCCGGATTCATATGACCGGATATGGCAATTGTCTGTGCAGTCTGAACCTGACGCTCAAACTCCTCTTTTCTTTCGGCAAATGTCACATTTTCTCTCTTGTCTGTACTCATTCTTCCGATGCCTCTCTTTCTCTCTCATGCATTGCTGCATTAATCTCGTCAATCTTCTTTGACATACTTACGCCATATTCAATAGACTGGTCAAGAATAAAGCGGACATCTGGTGTATTTCTTAAGTTAATACTTCTTGCTAACTCACGGCGGATATAACCATGAGCACTTCTGAGCCCTTCTAAAGTAGATTCCTGTGCCTCTTTATCACCGAGTACGCTGATATAAGCTTTACAGGTCTTTAAATCCGGAGCTACTTCCACAGACACAACAGAAGTCATCGGAGCGATTCTTGGGTCTTTGATTTCTCTGGAAATAATACGGCTCAGTTCTTTTAATACCTCGGAATTAATTCGAGTATTTTTTACACTGTTCTTTCTCATAACAGTACCTCCTGTTATCTAGGAATTTCTTCCATTACGAAAGCTTCAATCTGGTCGCCTTCTTTAATATCGTTGTATTTTTCAAAAACGATACCACATTCGAAGCCTGCTTTTACTTCTTTTACGTCATCTTTGAAACGTTTCAGGGATGCAAGTTCTCCTTCGTAAATAACGATACCATCACGAACGATACGGGACTGTGCGTCTTTTGTAATCGTACCATCCAGTACATAACATCCAGCGATTGTTCCAACACCGGAAGCTTTGTAAATCTGACGTACTTCTACATGACCGATTACTTTTTCTCTGTAAACAGGATCTAACATACCCTTGATCGCTGCTTCGATATCTTCAATTGCGTTATAGATGACACGGTATAATCTCATGTCAACTTTTTCTCTCTCTGCTGCAGCCTTTGCCATCGCATCTGGACGTACATTAAATCCGATGATGATCGCATTAGATGCAGAAGCTAAGATTACATCAGATTCGTTAATGGCACCTACACCACCATGTACAACTTTAATCATAACTTCCTCATTGGAAAGCTTCATAAGACTCTGTTTTACAGCTTCTACAGATCCCTGTACATCGGCCTTTACGACAAGGTTTAATTCTTTTACGTTACCAGCCTGAATCTGATCAAATAAATCATCAAGGGACAACTTATTCTTGGTCTCTTCGAGCATCTTTTCTCTTCCATATGCGATAAATGCATCAGCAGTTGCTCTTGCTTCTTTTTCATTTCCGTGAGCCATAAGGACCTCGCCGGAGAATGGTACATCGTTAAGACCAAGAATCTCTACTGGGGTAGATGGGCCTGCTACTTTTACACGGTTACCCTTGTCATCCATCATCGCACGAACACGGCCAAATGCATGACCTACGTTAATGCTGTCTCCTACATGAAGCGTACCTTTCTGGATAAGGATTGTAGCAACTGGTCCACGGCCTTTATCAAGTTTCGCTTCGATAACAAGACCTCTGGCTCTTCTCTTCGCGTTTGCTTTCAGCTCTAATACTTCTGCTGTAAGAGTAATCATCTCTAAGAGTTCATCAATTCCTTCGCCTGTCTTAGCAGAAACTGGTACAAATACGGTACTTCCACCCCAGTCTTCTGCGATAAGGCCGTATTCAGTAAGTTCCTGTTTTACACGGTCAACGTTGGCACCTTCTTTATCAATCTTGTTAACTGCAACGATAACTTCTACCTCTGCAGCTTTTGCATGGTTGATTGCCTCGATTGTCTGTGGCATAACACCGTCATCGGCAGCAACAACTAAAACAGCGATATCTGTTGCCTGTGCTCCACGCAGACGCATGGAAGTAAATGCCTCATGACCTGGTGTATCTAAGAATGTAATCTTTTCTCCGTTAATCTCTACCACATAAGCGCCGATATGCTGTGTGATTCCACCAGCCTCGCCTGCTGTAACGTGTGTGGAACGAATCGCATCAAGAAGAGAAGTTTTACCGTGGTCAACGTGACCCATTACACAGACAACTGGTGGTCTGCTTGTTAAGTTTCTTTCGTCCTCTTCTTCCTCTTTTAAGAGTTCTTCGATGACATCAACTTTTACTTCTTCCTCTGCGATACAGTTATATTCTAAAGCGATTTCTGCTGCATCATCAAAAGAGAATTCTGTGTTGATGGTTACCATCTGTCCTGCCATGAAAAGCTTCTTGATAATAACAGAAGGCTGAACCTTACAAGCATCTGCCAAATCCTTTAAGGATACTGGATCTGGGAGAGTGATGTTACGGATTACATCTTCCTTTGGCTCTTCCTGCTTTGGTGGCTGTACTGGAGCCTGCTGCTTCTTATTATTCTTCTGCTTTCTTGAGCCGCCAAAATCATTATTGCGGTTATTGCGGCGGTTGTTCTTGCCACCACGGTTATCATTTCGGTTGTTTTCCTTGTTGTCACGGCTGTGCTCACGATTGATGTCATGGCGGTTTTCTTTGCCGTTTCTTGTTTCTTTTGCGTTAATCGGAGTATCTCCCATAGAAGGCCTGTTTCTTCTGTCATTTCCGTTACGGTTATCTCCGCGATTATCATTACGGCCGCCACGGTTGTCGTTATTACGATTATTATTTCTTCCGCCGCCACGGTTGTCATTTCGGTTGTCGTTACGGTTGTTACGGCCGCCACGGTTATCATTTCGGTTATTATTTCTTCCATCTCCGCGGTTTTCATTACGTCCATTACGATTGTCGTTATTGCGGTTGTTATTTCTTCCGTCCCCACGGTTGTCATTTCGGTTATTATTTCTATCTCCACGGTTATCATTTCTGCTACCGCGATTATCGTTGCTACGGCTTTCATTGTTACCGCGGTTGTTACCAGATTCTTTTTTCTGGAATTTTGCTTTTAATTTATCTACATGTTCATCTGATACTGTACTCATATGACTCTGTACTTCAACTCCCTGCTGTTTTAACTCTGCTATAATTTCTTTGCTGCTTTTATCTAATAACTTTGCTAACTCATGTACTCTCATTTTTGGCATACACTATCCCTCCATATTCAGACTTATTTTTTTTACGATTGATTTTGCAAAACCTTCATCTAAGATACAGATGGAAGCCCTGTACGCTTTACCTATCCAATGCCCTAATTCCTCTTTGGTCGCAAAGATTTCCATAGGCACTTCATAATACTTACACATGTTCCGGAACAATTTTTTTGTATTGTCAGAAGCATCTTCTGCTACGATTACCAGACAGGCATTGCCGGATTTTACTTCCTTTTCGGTAGAAAACTCTCCGCTGGCAACCTTTCCTGCCTTAGCAGCAAGCCCTAGCATAGATAATACTTTACTGTTTTGTGTCAAGTTCCTTCAACTCCTCTTCTAATCGGTCATATATCTCATCAGGAATGGAAATCTTTAAAGAACGTTCCAGTCCTTTTGAACGTCTTGCTTTCTGAAGACACTCCGCAGAAAAACAAAGATATGCACCTCTGCCATTCTGCTTTCCTTTTGCATCAAGGACAACTTCATTCTCCGGTGTCTTGATAACCCGGATCATCTCTTTTTTTGTCTTCATTTCACGACAGCCCACACACTGTCTAAGTGGTATCTTCTTTCCCATAACTGTTCACCAGATTCCATTCTTACTGTTCGTCTGTGTCTGCTTCCTCAGAAGAAACTTCCTCAAAAGAATCCTCTGCTGTTTCTGGTTCTTCTGTTACCTCTTCTGCCTCAAAATCTGCTGTCGCTTCGCTTGCGGAAACTTCTGGCTCTTCTACAGGTGCTTCAAGGTCAAAATCTTCTGCCTCATCAAGATCACCAAAATCTTCTCCGAAGTCTAATTCTTCTGCAAGCTCTGCTGCCTGGCTTTCACTCTTAATATCAATCTTATATCCTGTAAGCTTTGCTGCAAGACGGGCATTCTGTCCCTCTTTACCGATGGCAAGTGAAAGCTGGTAGTCTGGAACAACAACGCGTGCGCTCTTTTCCTCTTCGTCTACATCTACAGAGACTACATTGGATGGGCTTAATGCGTTCTCGATCAATACTGCTGGATCATCATTCCATTCAATAATATCAATCTTTTCTCCACGTAAGTCACTTACGATTGCATTAACACGCGCTCCGTTAATACCTACACATGCTCCTACAGGATCTACATTAGGATCGTTAGATGCTACTGCAATCTTTGTACGGGAACCTGCTTCACGGGCAATGCTCTTAATTTCTACTGTTCCATCATAAACTTCTGCAACTTCTTTTTCAAAAAGTCTCTTAACAAGTTCTGGATGTGTTCTGGAAACTAAAATCTTAGGTCCCTTGTTTGTATCTTTTACTTCTACGATGTACAGTTTGATACGGTCTGTTGGCTTAAATACTTCGCCTTTAACCTGCTCTTTTTCTGTGAGAACAGCATCTGTCTTATCGTCAAGACTTACACTGATATTCTTTCCATTATAACGCTGTACTACACCTGTTACGATGTCTTTTTCTTTATGTGCGAAATGCTCGAATACCACTCTTCTTTCTTCTTCTTTAATCTTCTGCACGATAACACTTCTTGCATGCTGTGCAGCGATTCTTCCGAAGTTCTTTGGAGTCACTTCGATGTTTACTACATCGCCAATCTCATAGTGGAAACGAATCATCTTTGCATCTGCTAAACTAATTTCTGTAGCTGGATCTTCTACTTCCTCTACAACTGTCTTTTCGACATAAACAGAAATATCACCAGTGTCTCTATCCATGTTTACCTTTACAATGGCATTCTTTCCAAAGTCACGGTTACATGCTGCAACTAAAGAATCTTCAATCGCCTGCATAATTACTTCTTTTTCAATATGTTTCTCTTTTTGTAATTGATTTAAAGCATCAATTAATTCACTCATTTTCTCTTATCCTCCTGCTTTCTTTTCTATATTATTCTCAAAAATCAATAGCTAAACGAATCATAGCAATGTCCTTACGGTCAAGTACCAGTTCGTTCCCTTCTGTTTCAATCGTAACAGTATCTTCTGTGAAATCTTTTAAGATTCCCTCAAATTCCTTCTGTTTATTAATTGCTTTGTAGAGCTTACATTCTACAGACTTTCCAAGACTTCTCTTAAAATCTTTCTCTTTTTTCAGTGGTCTTCCAAGACCAGGGGAACTCACTTCTAAAATATAAGCATCAGAAATAAAGTCTTCTGCATCAAGCTTCTCTTCAAGAGCACGACTGATCAGTACGCAGTCATCAATGTTAATGCCGCCTTCCTTATCCGCATATACACGAAGATACCAGTTCGCACCTTCTCTTACATACTCTACATCAACAAGTTCAAAATGATTCTCCTCAATAATCGGAGTTACCAGTTCTTCCGTCTTTGCAACAATCTCTGTTCTTTTCATGTTGATTCTCACCTCTTTCCCAGACATACAATAAGAGTGGGCACCCACCCACTCTTATCATCTACAGTATACTATTCGTAGTATAGCAGGTTTTCCATTGTTTATCAAGGGATTTCTTAAAATTTTACCTGCTATCTGCTATTTTTGTGACATTTTCTTAATTCTCGTCTGCCTCGATAGGGTCTGTTTCAATCACAAATTTCACGCTTCCCTTCGCATTTTTCTTAATTCCGCCGAAGGATTTGTATCTGTTATCTGCCTTCTTTACAGCCTTGAAATGATTGATCACGCTGTCAAGATCATCTCCTGCAAGGTCAGAAAGCTTGCTGATTCCATCATCATTAAATGTCTTTAAGCCTTTTGTAAGTGTATCGCTTCCTGTAGCAAGCTTATCAATACCAGAAGTAAGCTGTCCGCCTGCGGAGTCTAACTTATTCATTCCAGAAGAAAGACTCTGTACACCGATCGCTGCTGCATTAACCCCCTGTGCATAAGCCTTTACACCAGTTACTAACTGGCTGCTTCCCGCTACTAACTTACCTGTTCCTTTATCTACGGAACTTGCTCCTTTTGTAAGAACACTGTTATTGCCTGTTAAGGTCGCCGCTCCTTTTGTCATGGTATCAAGTCCGGTAGAAAGGGTGCTAAGACCAGAAGTTAAATCTTTCATACCACTTGTAAGCGTTTTATTATTTGCAGTAAGAGCCTGCGCTCCGGTATTTAATTCATCAACACCCTTGATCAAATCTGGAATCTGACTTGCTGCATCGGATAAAGAACCTGTATTTGCTGCAAAACTCTCTAATACTGCTGCCTGTGTCTTCATATCTTTTAACAGAGTTTCCATATCACTGAGTCCTACATTAACTTTGCCAATATTAAGCTTCTCTGCACTTGGAGCATCTCCTAATGCTTTTTCGGCATCACTTGCCAGGCCACTGATTTCAATGCTTGATGGCTCTGCACTTACACTAACGTTATTATCAATGGCACTCTTTAAAGCACTCTTCATTTCATCGGTCAATCCATCCATATTTACACTATCAATGGCAGATTTAGCTTCTTCTTTTGCCTTTGAAGTTGCACTGCTGCTAAGAGAATCTTTCTGGCTGGCAATCTTTTCATTTGCCTTATCCGTTGCCTTTTTATCAATATCATCTAATGCAGATTTTGCACTACTGAACTTCTCTGAAACTTCTTTATTATGTTCATCTATCTTACTATTGTGCGCCTCCACTGCTTCAGATAACTTATTCATCTTATCAATTGCCGATTGAATCTCTGTTGCCGATTCCTGTAACTTTTTCGCGTCACTTTCTAATGCAGAGGATGCCTTCTTTACTGCTTTTAATTCTGTGTCACTTGGCAGTTCCAAATTACTCATTCCAGAAACCTTATTATTTAACTTTTTGATTCCTGCTGCAATTTTAGCTTCATTTTCGGTATAACTTTTAATACCTTTAGAAAGTGCTCCTGCTCCTGACTCTAACTTACCTGTACCGCTTGCTGCTGACTGTAAACCAGCATCTAAGCCAGATACTCCTTTTGTATAGGAGGAGATTCCTGCATTCAGTGACTTTGTTCCCTTTTTCAGGGCTTTTAATCCTTTATTCAAAGATTCTACACCAGATTCTAACTGTCCACTCTTAGAACTTAATGTATTAAGACCGGATAGAAGCTGCTTTACTCCAGCATTCGCGGAAGATACGCCCTTTGTATATTCTCCTGCTGAAGAAGAAAGAGTTCCCATTCCATCGGATAAAGCTTCACTTCCATCAATCAGCTTATCGGTTGCATCTGTAAGTTTATCCATGCTGTCTTTTAAATCATCTACGTCATTTAAATTGCTTGTATCAATGTCTTTTAATGTTCCTGTTGTTGCCGCTGTTGCTGTTAATGCAAGTTCAAACTTATCTGCCTTCGCTGTAACTTCTACATATTCTGGAATATCTACATCATCTAATTTATCATAAGATGCCAGATTAAGACTGCTCTTTAATCCAGGGAACGCAAGACCTACAACAACATTTTTATCTCCATCGCTAATTACTTTACCATTAGTAACTTCGATATTAGAAAATACATCAGAAGAAAGAATCATTCCGGTAACCATAGTAAATGGAGTCTTTATATTATAGTTCTTGCCTTTTACTTTTACCGTTTCATTGGAGTTGTTATAGTAATCAAAGCGTATCTTTACTTCACCACTTTTACCAGCCATATCTTTCGGATCCATCTGCTGTCCGTCAAGATAATAAGTAACTTTCATTGTTACTGGAAGTTCTTCATTGGATTCGCCCTGATAATAAATATCATTTCCTTTAGAATCCCATACAATAGAACCATCTGCATTCTGGGTAAATGTCTCGTCACCTTTTACATTCTTGATATTCTCGAGGTTGGAAAAGTCCTCTAATGTATCACTGCTGCTATGATTCTTTAACCAGTCGCTTACAGTAATCTTATCAACGCTTCCGTCTGCATTCGCATTTACATATACCGTCTCTGTCTTATCTTCTTTTTTGGAATCTTTTTTTCCTGCTGCATTGACTGGCATTGCAATTCCTACTGCCATCATGGCACTCATGAGAATAGCAAATGCTCTGGATGTGTGTTTTACAAATCTTTTATTTCTCATCTCTATCACTCCCTAAATTTATGCTCCTGGAATCTTTTGTACAGCATATGACGCTTTGCTTCCATTAGATTCCGGGATTACATATTATTTATAATACAATGTCATTAACTACTGTATCTTTATGATCGTCAATATGGCCCATTCCCTTCGTTGTCTTGCATATCGCCTTATCAAAGATAAGGAACATCGTAGGCAGCAGTGTGAGAACAACGATCATACTGATAATAGCACCTCTTGCCAGCAATGTACAAATAGAACCAATCATATCTACCTGTGAGTAGCAGGCAACACCATAAGTCGCTGCAAATAAACTCAACGCACTCGTTATAATAGAAAGCATATTTGACTTATGAGCAATGCTGATTGCCTCTAACTTATTCTTTCCATTCCTTCGTTCTTTCAAATAACGATTGGTATAAACAATCGCATAGTCTACTGTCGCTCCAAGCTGTATCGTTCCGATAACAATGCTAGCAACAAATGGAAGGCTGACCCCCTGGTAATATGGAACTGCCATATTTACCGCAATCGCAAATTCAATGATGGCTACCAGAATAACTGGCAGGGAGATTGACTTAAATATAATAAGAATAATTACAAAAATCGCTGCGATTGAAGCAATATTTACATTCTGGATATCAATGTTTGTAACATCTTCAAGATCCTTCATAAGTGGTGCTTCACCAATTACCATTGATGTTTTATCATAGTTCTTCGTTATCTTATTAATCTTTGCAATCTGCTTATTTACTTTCGGAGTTGCTGATTCATATTCCGAACAGATAAAAGCCAGTTCATGGTCACCGCTTTGGAGCATACTCTTTACATCTTTTGGAATCATGGATTCTGGTACAGAGGCCCCGACAAGAGAACTCATGCTTATCGTCCATTTAACACCTTCTACATTGTCAATCTCTTTGAGCATATCTCGTTTATCTTTAGAATCCATGTTACTGTCCATCATTACCATATGAATCGTACTCATATTAAAGTCTTTTTTCAATCGGTCTGTCGCCACATTACTTGGCAGGCTGGATGGCATAGACTTTGCGATATCATAATAAATCTTGATATTATTATTTCCATGTACTGCTGGAAGTAATAATACAAGGAAAACAATCAGCCATACCCAGTGATGCTTGATAATAAAGTTTGATGCACCATCCACACTCTTAATCAGCGGTCTGTGCTTTGTCTTCTCAATCTGCTTATCAAATGCAAGAATCAGTGATGGAAGAATCGTTACACAACAGATTACACCGATAATAACACCCTTGGCCATAACAATACCAAGATCACGACCTAATGCAAATGTCATAAAGCAAAGAGCCGCAAATCCGGCAACAGTTGTGACGGAACTTCCGACAACCGCTTTAAAGGTACTTGCAATCGCATGCCCCATCGCCCGGTTCCTATCTTCTGTGTACTTCTCTTTATATTCCTCATAACTATTCAGCAGGAAAATGGAATAGTCCATCGTAACTCCAAGCTGTAATACAGCCGTCAGTGCCTTTGTAATATAGGAAACCTGCCCTAAGAACACGTTACTTCCTAAGTTATAAATAATTGCAATTCCGATACTTAATAAGAAGAACACTGGTACTAAGAAAGATTCTGTCGTAAACTCAAGTACCAGGAATGACAATACAGCGGCAATCACAACGTAAACTGGCAGCTCGTCAAGTGCAACATCTTTAATATCATTAACTACACCTGACATACCACTGATAAAGCATTGCTTATTCGCAAGCTTTCTCATCTCGGCAACTGCATTCATAGATTCATCGGATGATGTCGTATTATCGAAAAGTACGATCATCATCGTGGCATTGCCTTTAAAGAAACCTTCTCTTAACTTTTTCGGAATCATCTGTACTGGAAGATTTAAATCAGCAACATCATCATACCAGAGAACATCCTTTACATGATCGACTGCCTCAAACTTCTTCTCAAGCTTCTGCACATCTTTCAGTTCCATATTCTCGACAACAACCATCGAGAACGCTCCCATTCCATACTCATCTACCATAATATCCTGACCTTTTACCGTTTCAAGCGTCTCTGGCAGATAACTAAGTAAATCATAGTTAACTCTTGTCGTTACCATTCCTATTAAGGAAGGTATCAGTAACAAAAATCCAATAAGCAAAATCAGAAATTTATGTTTCGCAATCTGCTTACCCATCTTGATTAACAAATTCATCATCCCCTCTTTATTTATTTTCTTTTCCTAACCAACATTATATGCAAAAAATGACCATCGGTCAACACTGAGTAACGCACAATTTTCCTCAATAAGTGAAACTGAATTTTGGTCATTTTTACACTATTGACTTTTGGTCATTTTTGTTGCATAATGTACCCAAATACATTCAACATCGTTTAAGGTGGTGTTATTATGGGAAAAGTTGAGACAAATAAAAAACAAAAGAATACAACATTATTGCAGACCTCTTTTGAACTGTTTACCGAAAAGGGGTTTACTAAAACAACCATTTCCGACATTGTAAACCGTGCAGGTCTCGCAAAAGGAACTTTCTATTTATATTTTAAAGATAAATATGATTTAAGAGACAGGCTTGTAACATATAAAACAAGCCAGCTTTTTGGGAATGCACATACGGCTTTAATAGAACAGAATATTCAGGGTTTTGAAAACCAGATGTTTTTCGTCATTGATCATATTATAGACCGATTAGAAAAGGAACCGAAGCTTCTTCAGTTCATCTCTAAGAATCTTTCCTGGGGAATCTTTAAAAATGCTTTTGAGAAGACGGTCCCGGAAAATTCCCGACAATTTTATGATTACTATCAGGATATGCTGACACAGAATCATATCTCCTGCGAAAATCAGGAATTAATGCTCTTTACAATCTTAGAGCTGGTAGGTTCTACCTGCTATAGCTGCATCTTATATCAGCAGCCAGTATCCATGGAAGAATATCTTCCTTATTTACATCAGACAATCCGACAAATATTTATAACCTTCACAAAACCGATTACTGATTAATTCATTGGGGGACAGACAGACGCTCTCTGAAAGATAAAGCATCCCTATTTGTGACTTTAGTCGCTGCGTGTTGAATACTCACTCGTATTCAACACTTGCTCCGAGGTCACAAATAGGGATGCTTTATCTTTCAAAGAGCTGACTGTGGCTCCATTATGTTGAATCAAATCAGTTGGGAGTAATTTGGGGATGAGAGACTTCCGATTTCAACCTCAAATCTTTCCCATGCACTATTTAATTTAAAAATCCAGCCAAAGACAGCCCTCGAAGAGAAAAGCGCCTCTATATTTGTGGCCTCGGAACAAGGTTCGGATGCGAGCGCATAAGCGAACATCCAAACCGCCGCGACTAAAGTCACAAATATAGAGGCACTTCTCTCTTCGAGGGCGTCTGTTTTGCCTAATAAATTAAATAGTCCATCCTCCTATCATGGGATTCGGACGGTACTTTTTCCACGATTTGAAAGTCGTACCCCAATGCCGCTGTTATAATCTCCTCATGGGATGCGAGATATTTATCGTAGAATCCACCGCCGTATCCAAGACGATTTCCGTTTTTATCAAAGGCAAGTCCTGGGACAAGCATAAAGCCTGGAGTTGTGATTCTGTCTTTTTCTTCTCCTGCTGGCTCAAGGATACCAAATGCTCCGGGAACACAGTCAGATAGCGCAGTGATTTCGTAAAAATGCATGATTTCTCCTTGTACTTTTGGAACGGCAACATGCTTTCCATAAGAAAGACACCAGCTAATGATGTCTGAGGTTTCTAATTCATTCCGGCAGGCGATATAGGCATATATCCAGTCTGCATTCATAAATTCCGGCAGTTCTTTTAATTTTGACAGGCAGTTTGCTGCGGCATGTTTTTTTTCTTCATCTGTCAATGCATTTCGTCTTGCTTTCATATCACACCGCAGATTCTTTTTTAATTCTAAAGCTTCTTCTGGCATTTTAGTTTTTATCCAGCTTCTTTCCATATTTCTCACCAAGATTTTCGATACTTCCGTCTTTATTCTGAATGTCAATTCGGTTCAAAGAACCACGCAAGTTTTTGCGGATGGCAGCAAGGTAAGCTTTGCGGAGTTTTTTCTGCTCTGCTTCTTCTGCTTTGGTAAGTCCTACAGATTTGGATTTATGGTATAGTTCATTAATTCTATCAATATCAATATTATTCATAAAATTTCCTCCTTTTTAATCCGATATACTCTCGGAATCTTCTCACAAAATCAAGTACAAGAAAGACTCCGAGAGTACATTCCGTTGTATTATACACAATGGTCCTACGTTTGTAAACACAGAAATATCTTTGTAAGTAAATGCAGTCAAGCTTTGTCTCGTTGCTAGCTGTACTTAATTCTGTGTGAGAATCTTCTCTGCAATAGCTTCTGCAGTTTTAATACCATCCATAGCTGCAGAAGTGATTCCTCCCGCATAACCTGCTCCTTCTCCACATGGAAAAAGACCTTGTATGTTACTTTCAAACTGTTTATTTCTTTCCATACGAAGTGGTGAAGATGTTCTTGTCTCTACTCCGGAAAAAACCGTATCTTCTGCATCGTAGCCTTTGATTTTATGCCCGAAGGCTCTCATTCCTTCTTCGAGGGATGCACAGACATAATCTGGCAGACATTCGTGTAAGTTTGCGAACTGCCATTCTCCTTTTATGGACGGAGTAACGTTTCCAAGTTTTGTGGACATCTGATTTTTCAGAAAGTCTCCAAAAAGCTGTACCGGAATCTTTCCATTTCCGATTTTATAAGCAAGTTCCTCATATTTACGCTGAAATTCCAATCCTGCTAATGGACTATCTGATGGGAAATCATCTGGCGTCACTGTAGTAATCAATGCAGTATTAGAATTATGTCCTGCCCGGTCATGGTAACTCATTCCATTGACGCAAAGCCGACCTTTTTCTGAAGAAGAATTTACAACATAACCGCCAGGACACATGCAGAACGAATAAATTCCTCTGCCAGTGCCTTTGCACTGATGCGTCAGTTTATAGCTTGCTGTTGGAACTTCCTCTGGATATCCCTCTCCATACTGACTTTCATTAATCAAATGTGCCAGATGTTCCACACGCACACCAATCGCAAATGCTTTTGGATTCATAGAAAGTTCCCTTTCATGAAGCATATAAAAAGTATCTCTTGCACTGTGACCGATTGCAAAAATAACATTGCGGCAAGGGTATTCCGCTTGCACTCCTTCTTTTTCAAGAATAAGTCCTGTTAGCTGTTTGTCCTGCATCAAAAGATTTTTTTCTGCTTCAGCTCTCTCTCTTTCTGCCACAGAACCACTGATTTTTTCACATAAGATATCACAGACTTTCGTGCGGAAATGTACCTCCCCGCCAAGACTTTCTATTTCTTTTCGAATTGATGCCACCACATCTTTTAAAATATCTGTACCAATATGTGGTTTAGCTTCATAAAGGATTTCTTCTGGTGCACCATGTTTGACAAATTCTTTTAAAACAAAATGGTTACGTCCAAATTTATCCTTGACTAAGGTATTTAACTTGCCGTCAGAAAATGTTCCTGCACCGCCCTCGCCAAACTGTACATTAGACTCTTCATCAAGTTCTCCACTTTCAAAGAAATGCTCGACAATCTCCGAACGTTTTTCCACGCAGTCTCCCCGCTCAAATACAATGGGGGCAAATCCTGCTCTTGCAAGAACTAAGGCTGCAAAAAGTCCTGCTGGTCCCATACCGACAATAACTGCCCTGTCTATTGTCGAAACTTCTGTCGAGCTTGCTCCTGATCCATCTTTCTTATTATATGGAAATCTATACTTCACTACAGTAGAACGTGTCCATTTACTTTTTTTGGCTGAAAGAAGCTTTTTTTCATTTTCAAACTCTGCATCAATTGTATACACATAAAAAAGCTGTGGCTTCTTTCTTGCATCCACAGACTTTCTTACAATCCGCCATGAGACAGGTCTTTTCCCATGCGCCTGATGAATAATCTCTTCAAAAAGTTCTTCTCTGGTATGTCCCACCTTTAATTTCAACTGTGAAATTCGTATCATCTTCTTCGGTTCCTTTCTGAAATACCATCGTTTTCTTCCATCGTATGCCGGTCATCCTTAAAAAGCTCCTGATTTCTCTTAACAATCGCTCTTCCTGCTACTGTACCACTCGAAAATGCCCATTGAAGATTATAGCCTCCACAGGTGCCGTCAACATCCGCTACTTCTCCTGCAAAAAACAGTCCAGGCTGAAAATCTGACTCTAAATTACCGGTTAATTCTGTAAGAGAAATACCGCCTCTTGTTACCTGCGCTTTTTCATATCCCATATAACCATTAATCCGCAAAGGAAAATGACTTACCGCCATGACAAGGGCATTCCATTCTTCTTCCTTCAATGTTCCAGCTAAAGTTTCTTCTCTTAATCCTGCCTCTCTTAAAATAACCGGGCAAAGTTTTGCAGGAAATAGTCCTTTTACAAAAGAAAGCATGTCTCTTTTTTTATGATTTTGTGCAAGCATCAAAAACAGGCGAAGCTTCTCCTTGGAAGAAAGTTCCGGCATAAAGTCAAAGTATAAAGCTACCTTCTTTTTCTCCTCTAAAGCGGTGATCGCAAAACGGCTTAACTGGAAAATAGCCACACCAGAAATACCATAGTCTGTCCATTGAAGTTCTCCAGTTTCTTTTTTTACCGGCTCTCCATCAATTTCTAATGTGATTTCTGCCTGATTCCGAACCCCGCTTACCTTTTTTAAAAACGGAGCAGATGACTTCAATGCTGTAAGTGCAGGCAATGGTTTTATAATCTCATGTCCAAATACTTTAGCAAATGCATATCCGCTGCCATCACAGCCAAACTTCGGTCCCGCAAATCCCCCGGTTGTGATAAGGAGACTCTGACAGCGATAAACCTTTTCTATTTTCTCACCATTACCCTGCTTTCCTGTACTCTGTTCTGACTGACCGAGCTGTTCTTTTGCCTTTATCAAAAAACCGTCCTCTTTCTTTTGAACATTGTATACCTCCGAAAAAGGAACAAATGTAATAGACGGATTTGATAATATTTCTGTCTCAAAAGCTTCCCTCACACTTGCCGCCTGCTCACTGTATGGATACACATAGCCATTCTTATCTTTTGTATAGATTCCAAGACTCTGAAACAACTCCATAGCCTCTTTTTGTCCAAACACAGACAATACTTTCTGTACCTTCTCTGGACAGTCACTTCGATAATATTTTGGCTTTTGTGCAAAGTTTGTGAGATTACATTTGCCATTTCCAGTGACCAGAATCTTTCTTCCCATCTGGTTTTGACGATCAAGAAGGAGTACTTTTTGTTTTTCTTTTCCGCAGGCAAGTGCGGCTGTCATTCCGGCTGCTCCAGCTCCGACAATGATGGTATCCCACACTGTGGAATCCTCCTGAATTAATTTTTCTGGTAATATCCTGTTCTTTTCTACAGTACTTTTTTGTATTTGTTTCACTATCCTCTGATTGTGCCTTTTCTCTGTTTTTATTCTGTTCTTTGACAGACTGGTATTGTTCTGTGTTTTTGCTTTATTATTTAACTGGCCGACACTTTCCTGCTCTCTGATTCTGCCTTTTCCCTCTTTAGCATTTGTGAAACTTTTTCTGCTATTCCCCTGAGTTTTTCCCCTGCCTTTTATTTGTCTCAAGCTTCCATCTCCCGAATATAACCACAGTTTTTAAGAATCTCTTCCTGCTTTGCTTCCATCACTTTTCGTTCCTCATCAACCATATGGTCATATCCCATAAGGTGAAGCATACTGTGTGCAACTAAAAATGCCAGCTCTCTTGTATTGGAATGACCGTAAGCTTTCGCCTGTTCCTTTACTTTATCCATGGAAATAATAATATCTCCAAGAATCAGCTCGCCAGTCTCAGGATGAAAAGCATCCGGATCTCTTTCTTCTATATCAGAGAAATCTCCCGGCACCG
>OLWR01000338.1_pt1 | contig 30956 bp, 14 predicted proteins | sample 1673531 | NCBI WGS metagenome assembly OLWR01 (sample SAMEA103958114, study PRJEB25191) | human gut metagenome | reverse complement strand
GATAGCTGATTTTGTAATCCGTACCGTTCTTCAGGGCCTTGCCCTTGCTGTTTTTCACGGTCACGCCGGGGCGCTGCACCTTGCCGTTATAGGTGTAAGCGGTTTTATTCAGCTTGATGGTATTGACCTTATAGTATGTCTGCAAGGTTTTGGTGTATGTGACCTTGCAGCCGGTATGGGTACAAGCATAAGTTGCTGTCCGCTTGCCGTCCTTAGAAGTCGTGGCCTTGGTCAAGGCACGGCTTTTTTCTTTGTAATTATGGCCCAGCGCCGGGACAATATCCCGGTGCACCTCATCTGCGCAAATGGTGCAGAAGTAAGGCGTGTAGCCCGCAGTGGTGCAGGTGGGCAGAACCGAATCCCCCGCCTCGTAATTATGCTCGTGACTGCGGATTTTAAATTTCGCCTCGGCTCGATAGCCTTGGTAGTACACCGCCATGGTATTCATACCCTCGGCGCCGCAGCCGGACATATCCACGATCACATCGACGCCGTTAATGCTCAGCACACCGCCGGCATTTTTATAATACCATTCCAAAGGCTGGGTGGCATTCTTAAATCCCACCAGCAGTTTCAATTCATTGAGCACCGCCTGGGGATCGTAGCTGTAAAACGTCTTGTCCGGCAAGTAAGCACGCAGCCCCAGCTCCTCCGTCAGCGCACCGCTTGCACCACTGATAAATGTAATATCTACATCGGAACCCTCACTGGTAGGCATCCAGCCCCAAACATGGTAGGTATATGTTTTGCCCTTTTCCAAGGTGGCGGTTATATAAGGTCTGCTATAATCCTTGGCGTTGGGACGGTATGGATACTCCCCTTCCTGCACCTTTCCGCCCGGGAAAGTCAAACTTGCGTGCGCATTGCGTCCGCTTTCGCCGTTCGGATTGTGTACAAAAAAGCTCAGAGTATACTCTGCCGTGTACTGAGGGGTAAAGGTCAGCGTGGCCTTTTCGCCTTTTGCATAGGAAACTACATTTTTTTGGGTCTCAGCAGAACGAAACAAGGCACGGCTTAAATCATATGACGTTGACGCTGCCCACGCCGTCACCGGCAGGGTGCACACCAGCAGTAGAAACGCCAGCAGAAAACTGCCCAGGCGTATAGTTTTTTTCATAATCGCACTCCTTTGCTGCCCTTATTGTAGCACAGGTCAAACGGATTGTAAATAGGAAAGGTCTGTCAATAGGTATAGCGCAGCACATCGGAATACACCGTGTGCAGGACGCCGTCTGCGTCTGCATAAGTCAGGTACGCCCGCGCGGCAGCAGTGCCCACATGGGCGGAAATGCCGTAGTACAGCACAAACTGGCCTTCCGGCTCCGTAGAGCGGTTTTGAGCGCAGCGCACCGTGCCGGCGTCCGTACCGGTGCCCGGCTTACCGGCCATCTCCAACACCAGGTCATCGTCTGCCAAATTCTTGCCGTATAGGAAGCCGGAGGTCACCAGTCGGTTCCCCTCCCCGGCCATGGACCGGGTGGCAGCAAACATCACCCGCCCGGTATCCGACTGCAACTGGGCGGAGAGCAGCGACACAGAGGGTACCGGCGTCAGATCATCGGTGCGCTTCTCCAGCGCCAAATCGGCAACCGCATAGAAGCTATACCGGCTGCCATAACCCAGCACCCGCCCATCGGCTGAAAAGCCCTTGGCATCTGCCGCAGACACAGCAACCCGCGCCCCATAGGCAACAGTCAGACTGTTCCGGGCAGTTTGGCTGCCGCACTGCAAGGTGCAGCCGGGGGCGGTGATGGTCAGCTGCTTGGCTCCACCGGCGCGGTACAGTGCCTGCACGGTCAGGGATCCGGTGGCGCTGTGGATCTGCGTCGGCGTATAGGACCAGCCAACAAAAGTATAGCCGGTGTAGGTAGGCGGCGTGGGGATCTTTACATCCGCGGCACTGTCCACCTGTTGATAAGACAGCACATTGGAAAACGGGTCAATAAACAAAAAAGTCAGCCGGTCGCTGTCGTCCAAAAACAGCGGCGTGTAGGTGGCGCTGGCCACCGGGGTAAAGGTATAACTGGCATCGCCGGACAGAATCTTATTCCCCTGCTGCCAACCGGCAAAACGGCAGCCGCTATTGGGCAGAGCCAGCAGCGTGCAGTCCTTGCCCCGATCTACATAAATCCGGCCGCCGGCGGTCACGTCCGTATCGTTAAACAGCAGCGCGCCCATATCCGCGCCGAGGGTAGCAATGCAAAAGCCGTCGTAATCTACAAAATTCGCCCGGGTGGTAGCGCTGCACCGGCTGCACCCCAGTAGGTCATAACCGCGGGCAGTGGGCGTAGCCGCCACCCGTTCCAGCAGTACAGAATAGTCGTGGGCCAAATTAAAATCCGCCGTGGCGGTGTAGCCCATATAGTGCACCTGTACCGTGTTCTTGCCGCAAGCACCGCAAGCGGACAGATCCACGATCACATCGGCGCCGCCTACCAACAGGCTACCCATCGCATCCTTATACTTCCATTCCAAGTGGGCGCCGGTGCGATCCACAATCAGCAGCTTCATTGCATTCAGCACCGCCTGCTGACTGTAGGTAGTAAATTCCGTTTGGTCCAGATACAGCCGCAGCCCTACCTCCTTGGAAAGGGTGCCGCTTTCGCCGCTGGTAAAGTCCACGTCTACCGTTGCGCCGGTACTGGTTGCCGTCCAGCCCCAAACCGAGTAGGTATAGGTTTTGCCCTGCTCCAAGGTAGCGGTCAGGTACGGATGGCTATAATCCTTAACGGTAGAGCCGGTACGGTTAGGGTATTCAAAGGCCGTGACCGTGCCGTCCGGGTTCGTCAGGCTGGCACGGATATTCCGCCCGCCTGTCACATGGCCGTACAGCTTTAAAGTGTATTCCGCCGTGTACTGGGGCGTAAAGGTCAGGTTTGCCGTCTCACCGGTGCCAAAGGAAAAGGCATTCGTCCGGGTACGGAACAGGTAGTTCTGGTTCAGATCTACCGAGGTGGTGGCACCGTAAGTGACCCCCGGCAGGGCACAGCAGGCCATTACCAACACCAGCACCAGGCACGCCAGGCCCTTTGTCATTTTTTTCATACCGCCGCCTCCAATTCGTTTCGTCTGCTTTCATTGTACCATAAGTGCCGCTCCATTGCCATAGAAAAACAAAAAAAGCCGACGGTCACCCCGCCGATCCGTACAATACCGACCCGGTGCACCCAACCGGCCGCACCGATAAAGCAAAAAAAAATCGAGCCGAGGGATTGCTCCCTCGGCTCTTTTCGCTCGAGCAATTATTTTACTAATTGCAATTAGTCGTCTTCGCCACCAATAATTTCAGGACCGCTTGCGGTCATCACATCGATCTGCTGAAATTCCTTGACGTCGACAACAGGCTTAGAATAAGCTTCTTTCATGAAGACATTCCTCCTATTCCTAAATTGCCTTATATCGCTGCCGGCAGTTGCCCGCCGGCAGGAGCGATAAATAGGGGTCTACGCGATTAAGCGTAAGTGTGGTTCATCACATCAGAGTACACGGTCTGCACTTTGCCTTTCTGATCCTTGTAGGTCAAGAATGCCTTAGCGGAGGCAGTGCCGGTCTGAGCGGAGATACCATAGCTCAGGATGAACTGAGTGCTGCCCTCGGTGCTGTTGGCATAAGCAGCCTTCACAACGCCGGAGTTATCAGCGGAACCCTTCTTGCCAACGTTGGCCAGAGTCAGGTCAGCGTCAGTCAGGTTCTTACCATACACAAAACCGGACTTCAGGTAAGTGCAGCCATCCACCATAGCGCGGGTAGCAACGAACTCAACCTTGTAAGAACCGGCAACCTGGTTGGCAGAAACAGCAGCCACAACGGGAGCCTGGGTGGTAGCGGAAGCAGCCTTCACAGTTACATCAGAAGCAACATAGAAGGTGTAGCTGTCGCCGTAAGCAACGATCTTGCCGTCGATAGCCCAAGCGGTAGCGCCGGCCTTAGACACGGTTACCTGGGTGCCGTAAGGAACGTCAGCCAGAGTGCCCTGTGCGGAGTTGCTGCCGTAAGCAACGGTAGCATCAGCGTCAGTGGTTACAGTGTAGGTAGCGGCAGCGTCCTTCTCATACTGTGCATAAACAGTCATGGAGGAGGTAGCGGCCTTAATGGTAGCCTCATCTGCGGACCAACCGGTGAAGGTGTAGCCGGTGTAGGTGGGCGCCTGCGGGATCTCCACATCTGCGCCGGAAGCAACAGACTGAGAAGAGATTACGTTGTTGAACATATCAACAAAGGTGAACTGAACGGGCTTAGCGGACTCAGCGAACACAGGCGTGTAGGTGATGTCAGCGATAGCCACGGTGGTGTAGGTAGCATCGGTGGAAACGATCTTGTTACCGGTCTGCCAGCCTACGAAGGTGCAGTTCTCATTGGGAGTCGCAACCAGGGTGTAAGTGCCGTTCTCAGCGAACTTCTTGGAACCGCCGGCGGTCACATCCTGACCAGCCAGGGTTACAGAGCCGTTCTCCACAGCATTTACAGTTACGGTCACACCAGCCAGAGCCGGAGCAGTCTCCTTGGTGTAGAAGTAGCCGCAGTCCTTACAGGTGTAAGTGGTGATCTCGGGCTGATCCAGAGTGGCCTCCTGGGTCACCTTAGCGGTGAAGTCGCAGGCCTTGGTCTCCTTGTGAGAAGCGTCATTGGCGCAAACGCGGGTATGGGTGGCTTTATCCTCTGCAGTTGCAGCGTCATGGCTCCACTGGCCCCAAGCGTGGCCGGTAGCCGGGATAGCTACAGTGTAGGTGCCGCCGCAGTCGGAGCAGGTGAAGGTCTTCACGCCGGGCTCGGTGCAGGTAGCAGCCTTGGTCTCCACACCATTGTTGAAGGTGCACTTGTCAGTCTTAGTAGGCTGGCTGCAGGTACCCTCGCCGGTGCAGGTTGCAGTGTGGGTGTAATCCTTACCCTCCACGAAGGCCTCACCGCTGGTGTAATCAGCAACGGGAGCACCGTAGTTGTGGGTATGGCCCAGAGCGGGCTTGGTCTCCTCAGTGTAGGAGTAGCCGCAGTCCTTACAGGTGTAAGTGGTGATCTCAGGCAGAACAGCAGTCTGGTTCTGGGTTACCTGAGAAGTAAAGTTACAAGCAGCGCTATCGGTATGAGTAGCGTCATTCCCGCAGGTGCGGGTGTGCTTGGACTCAGCCTTAGCGGTAGAGTCGTCATGCTTCCACTCGCCCCACTTGTGACCCAGAGCAGCCTCACCGGTCATCTGGGTTCTGGAGATCTCCTGACCGCAGACAGAGCAGTAAACCACGGAGTCATAAGTCTCAGCAGTCTCGCAGGTTGCGGGCTTCACATTCTCCTTAACCGCAGCAGCGGGGGTGTGGTTCTTGGTAGCGGGGATAACCACGTTTTTCTCAACGCTAATCACATAGCCGCAGTCGGAGCAGCTGGTGGTCACGGTCTTAGAACCGTCCTTACCGCAGGTGGCATCCACAATGTCGCTGTCCAGAGTCTGCGCCTTATGCGGCGTGGTGGTCAGCTTAGCAGTGAAGGTGGTGTCTGCGGAGATGGTCGCCGTGGTGGGATCGGTATCCCAAGCATAGCTGTAGTGGCCGGCAGCATCGGGATCCTTCGTGGGCAGAGCCGGTACAGAAGCGGGTCTCTGGCCCTCTTTCACAGTCTCGGTGCCCAGAGAAGCGCCGTCCTCGGTCACATAGTTAACGGTGTAAGACTTGGTCTCCGGAGCAGATGCCTTCATGGGTACTTCAAAATTACCAGCAGAAGGAGAGCCATCATTCATGTTGAGATTTTTGCTTACATAGTAGCTACCCTTGTAGTTGTCATTACCAAAGGAGATAGCACCATAAGCGCAGTCCTCGTCAATAAAGTGCAACAGATCATCGCTGATTGTTGTGCCAGCTGCAACTTTAAAACCAACAGTGGCAACATAGATGCCATCAATTACTACAGCAGTTTCAGGATCCATGTCCTCATTTACTAAAACAGATGTTGCACCCTGATAACGCGCATCGGGCAGCTCATTGCCATCCATAGATACACCGTAGCAAATATACTGCTCATCGGTAGATAAATTAGAAAAGTTATCGAGAATATAGCCATTATATTCTGAGTCAATAATCGCATTATCCACAGGAGCCAACAGCGTGGAGGTTCCATTCCACGCTGTAGCAGCATTGATTCTTTGCCCCTTGGTCAGAGCACTGTCTACTGTGTATTTGAACTGTACTTGGCCAAATTGATTGTCCGTATCGTGCAAAATGAAAGATGCAGCAACGAAATACTCGCCCTTAGAGTTTGCTTTCAGGGTGCAATCATCTCCACCAACAGTCTGGCCTTCTACGGAAACTTTGCTTAAATCAGTAACCGTCTTTCCATCATGAATCCAATTTTTATCGCCATTCAAGTAGAAAGCCTTATTTTTGCCGGTATAAGCCGTCCAAACAACATCGAGCTTGGGGCTCAAGCTGTTCGCGGCAGGCAAATCCGCTTTTGCCACCACATCACCCGGAGCATAATCAGCAGCCATTGCTGACAACGGGGCAGCGGTCAAAATCATCATACCTGCCATAATACCGGAAATCACTTTCTTTACGCTTTTGCGCATTAAGATTCCCTCCTAAATTTCAATCAGTATAAATTGCCTCGCTTAGAGACTTACCAGAGAATGCTTTGTAAATATTGGCATCTGTGCCATCTACAATACCATCGTGGTTAAAATCACACGCAGCATTATACCCGTTGACCGTGGACTTTCTGCCAGATGCTTTTTTGTAAACATTCGCATCAGTTCCATCGATCTTCATGTCTTTACTGAAGTTGCATACAACCATACCGTAAGTGTCTAGACCCACATCAGTGTCAGCAACCGTGATCTCAATGTCACGGTCGTAGCCGTAGGCGTATCGCAGCGTAGCGGTATAAGTACCGGCTGCCAAAGACGGAATAGTAAATACGCCATCCGCGCCGGTAGTTGCCACAACCTCTCCATTGATCAGCACATCACAACCGATGACGGTAAATGCACTGCCGGCGACCTTGCCGCTGGTATTGGCCAGCGCCAGCACCTTGCCGGTAACGGCATGGCCGGTGGCCGGTGACAGATCCGCTTTCATGAGATACAGCGTTGCGTTATAGCCGTCAAAGGCGTTGACCAGCGCATAGCAGTCCTGATCAGCTGTGCCATAATCGGCATAATCCGCATAATCTGCCTCAATGAAGGTTTGGTTCGGGTCCGTATCCAAGGTCACAATCTTTGCAAAGTCCACAGGCGCTTCCGTAGCAACGGTGACCTGCAACTTCAAAAGAAGCTGACCCGCCGCATCAATGGCGGTGGTCGTTGCGGTCTGGTCCACCCTGGTGATAAAACCAAAGTTGATGGTCCCATTCTGCACCAGCACACCGGCGGCGCCAAGGCCCCGCAGCTGATCCGGCAAACTGTCCGACAGTAGATCACTGTGCCCGTTGACCGTCAGCACAGCCGCGTCATAAGACATGGTGTACTGCATCACGGCAAAGGACTGCATACCGGAAAGCGTAAAGGATACGGTATAATCCCCGGCAGACAGTGCATTGCCGTCTACCGCCCGGCCCTCGCTGTCCGTAAAGGTACAGGAGAGGTGGGGCTGCTCGGTGCCCAAGGTACCCTGGGCCGCCAGCGGGGAAATAGAGGTTAAGGTCAAAATCAATACAAACGATAAGAAAGCAGCAAGTGTTCTCTTCAGTTTGTTCAATTTCATAATCAAAATCAGTGTGACCCAAGCGGTGCCGAAGCACCGCCCGGGTACTTTAAGTTAGGATTTAGCCGTAAATGGCGTTAGTCAATGTCCTACCGGAAAATGCTTTGTAGATATTAGCATCTGTACCATCAACACTACCATCATGGTTAAAGTCACAGGCTGCATTATATCCTGTAGCTGTGGAACGTTTACCAGAGCTCTTCTTGTAGACGTTAGCATCTGTACCATCGATCTTGGCATCCTTGTTAAAGTTACAAGCAACCATACCGTAGCTGCCCAGATCCACATTGCCGTCCTTCACCTCAATGGTGATGTTACGGTCAAAGCCATACTGATAGCTGAGCGTTGCCGTGTACTTACCGGCAGCCAAAGACGGAATGGTAAAGGTACCATCCTGACCGGTGGTAGCCACAGTCTCGCCATTGATGATCACATTACAACCAATGACTGTAAACTTGTCACCAGCCAGCTTACCGCTGGTGTTCGCCAAAGCAAGCACCTTACCGGTTACAGCGAAGCCGGAGGGAGCAGTGGTCTCCTCAAGGGAGTTCTCTGCATCTACCAGGTTCTTGTAAGCGGTGAAGCAAGCAGACAGGTTAGCGGTGTAGTTGTCCTTATCAGCCGGAACATAGGTGGCAGCGTCCTTATGGGCGTAGTCGCCGTTACCGGTGGTTGCAACATCTACAGCAGCAGCCAGTGCGTTCACATAGTTGGTCCAGGACTCGTCGGTGTAAACCTTCTCGCCCTTGTTAACCAGCTTGCCGCCCTCAACAGCACCGTACTTCGCGGAAGTCGCGGTGGTGGCGATTGCAGCATTCTTGATGGCATTGCCGTCTGCATCGACTTTACCGGAATCTGTCCAGGTGGTGGTCATTGCGCTGTAAGCGCTGCCGCTGGCGTGAGAAACCTCAGCCTCCACCTTGTTGCCGATATAACCGCGCTCGGTCACAGTGCCCATGTACAGGTTAAACATACGGATAGCTTCTTCAATCTGCAAAGAAGAAGTGCTGGTGGAGAATGCATAGGTATAATCCGCAGCGTCATTACCGTTCTTGCTGGCCAGGTCGGCAATGGTCTGGTCGATCTGGTTCCAACCGCAGGTGGCAAGCACCGTCTTGGACTCGTCACTCTTCAGGTAAATATCTGCAGCGTACATCCCTTCAGCATCCTTCGCCACGGATACCATCTTCTGGTACTCGGGCAAATTGAAGTTGGCGTCCGTCATACCGTCGCGAACGGTAGAAACTTTCGTGAAGATCTGACCGGCAACGGTAACGCTCAGCATCTGCGCGCACTGATCCACAGCATAGCGCATCTTGTCTCTTGCCTGCATGGCAAGCGCACGGTTTTCTGTGCCGTCATTTACAATTGTTTTCTGCGTCAGCAACACTTTTACAGTGTAATCTCCACTGGTGAGAACACCGTTATCATTGAAGTGGTCAAACTTCATCTGATTGTACGTACCCTGCTTAGCAGCACCGTCGACGGCATAAGGCGCATCGTAACTGTCTGTATCCCAAGCAGTCGCATGAGCCTGACTGTTCTTGTAATACCAAGTACCGTCAACCTTAACAACCTCCAGGTTTTGATAGTTCTCTGTACCGGAATTCGGATCGTCGCCGATGGTTACATCGTCGTCAGTCAAAGGCACATTAGTGTAATAAACCTTTGTCATATCCTCATCTGCATAGTAGAGCGCCCAGTCGGTCACTGCGGTTGCACGCAGATTCTCAGGCAGTTGTTCGGCTGCATCCTGTACGGGAACTGTAGCGGCCTCGCCATGTGCAGAAGCAACCTCAGCAGTTACAGGAACCTTTGTAAAGTTGCTGGCAAGAGTGGAAGCTGTACTCTGATTCAAGGGAGAATACTTAGCCTGATAGCCTGCAGCCAAAGCAGCGGTAGCCACATCATAGGTTGCGGAAGTGCCGTTGGCCTTATCGTAATCCTTGAAGTCAGAAGGTCTGTAGTTCTTGACATAATTGCTCAGTGCGCTGTATGCGCTGTTGAACTGGCTCATATCGCCGGTATCAGCAACCGTTACATCAATGTTTGCACCGGCAATGCTTGCGCCGGTGTAGAATGCCAGCTTAACCGTCTGCTTCTCAATCGCCGGAATATCCGTCTTGCCATCATACTTCAACGCAGTGAATGCCACAGCGGAATCGTTGGTTTCAATGGGAGAAGTCTGAATGTAGAAGCCTTTGATGCCGGAAGCGCAAGAAACATTCTGCAACAACTGAGAATAAGTAAAGTTTCCGTTGCCGCTATTCAGATAAACAGCGGTGTAGTAACCGTTTCCATCCTTAACGGCAGCCTTCAAGCCGTTGCCGGCCTTCAGCTCCTGCAGGGTGTATGCGTGGTTCACACGGGTTACGCCGCTGGCAGGTACCTGGTTTGCCTTTACGCCCTTAACCCAAGTCTGGCCGCCGTCGGTGGTGTAGTCTACCTTTTCGTAGTTCAGTACATCACCGGTAACGGGGTCACAAAGTGCAATGGCGTTGCTCCAGTTAACAGTCACATTCTGGTTGGTTACTGCATCCTTTACGGTAGCATCCGTATAGGAGTAAGCACCGTCCATGGTACGATCCTTCTTGGTGTGGTTCAATAAGCGCAGCTTGTAGTCGCTAATCGCACCCAAGTTGGAAGTGCTGACAATCATCTTCTCAGGATAAGTAACATCCAGCGGAGTGGTGGTCAAATGCTTAGCACCGAATCTGCCGGAAACCTTCAAATTCTGCTTGCCGTCAGAAGTGGTTGTATTCTTGGCCTGATTGAAGTTGCCGTCCAGACCGCCGCCGGGATACACAGAGTCAGCCCAGCTCTTATCTGTGGTCAGGAACTGATACGTCTTACAAGTCAGGTCGTTATAAACAGCCTGGTTTGTATTGGTATCAATAATGTTATAGGTAGCCGTATAGGTAATAACCGTATCCTTGGTAATACCCTTTACAGTTACATCAAACTTTGCAGCCTGTTCCGGCTTCACTGTCTGCTTGGTGAAGTTCACGGTTGCAGCAGCATTGTCGGCAACAACATTGGTAACTTCAATGTTGTAACGGCCACGAGCAACAAAGTTGCCCTCTGCGTTCTTCACTGCACGGTTCAGACCGTAGCAGTTGTTGGTTACAGCCAATTTGGTGGTGGACTGGCTGTTAAACAGAGTCACATTACCATCCTGGACACGAATGGAAGCCTGCTTCATGCTGTGATCTGCCAAGGTGGAGATCAAGCCGCCAATCAAGCTGTTCACGGCCTGTACGGTGTACATAGCGCCGGGAAGAACCGTGTCCTTCTTGCCGCTGTCGCCGCCTACGCCGCCGGTAGCCTCATACAGGTTATAAACCAAAGTACCGATGACGCCGTAGCTGGTGTTAGCGCTGGTGCCGGCAAAGGTATCCTTCTGCAGCAGGTCATCAAAGGGATGATCGTTTGTAGCAGCAGCGGGAACCACATTACGGGCTGTGCCGTAGCGGCCGCCGAATACAACGTTCACCAGATCAGCCAACAAATCATAAACCGTACGAACAACGCCGTTGGTCTTGATAGGCGCAGAAGAAACCATGGTCATCAAGCGGGTTACAAAACCGGTTGCGCCGTACTGACCGGCTGCATTGGCGGTGCCAATGTTCAGCATGCCTTCAATAACATCCTTGTAAATCAGCTCGTTGGAGTCCAGCTGACCCTTCTTAGAAGTGTCGCCATACTGCAGCACGCCTGCAACAGGCAGCAGCTTGTTGGCGATCACATTGATGTTATCCCACAGGGAGTTGGACAGCTTCACCAGGCAATTGCCGTTGGTGTCGCAAACGCCCAGAAGATTGGCAAGGCCCTTGCACTGCTCGCCGTCCGCAAAGGTGTCAGTGCCGGCATAGTAAACAACAACGGAATTCAGCAGATCAAACAGAGAAACGCCGTCTGTCAGAGTTGCCGTTTCCGGACTCCACAGGTTGCCGTCCTTGTCGTGCATGACAACATAGGGGCTCATTACATAACCCACAGCATCACGAGCCATCAGCAGCAAGGTATCCATTGTAATATCATACTTGCCGTCTGCGCCCTTGGTCATCAGAGAGGAATAATCCTTCTCCGGCAGGACGTAGCTCAGGTACAGCTGCAAAGCCAAAGCAGCTACGCCCTCCGCATCGTCACAAGCGTCCAGGTCCTCATTGTGGATGCCCTTCTTGAAGTCGGGGATATTCCGCAGTGCAGAAATTGCAAAGGGAATCATCGCGCTCTCAATATTGGCCTCGGTCAATGCGGCGCCTGCACCGTTCTCACGATAGAAAGCGCTGAGAATGTTCTTATCGGTAGCGTCAGCAATGTGCTGCAATACCTGGAACATATTGCCCACCAAGGTGCTTGCAATAGTTGCAGCATCCTCAGAGCCGGTCTTGTTCAGCTTGCTTGCATCAAAGCCCGGAACAAAGTCCTTTACAGCAGCAACCAAGAAATCGTTAAGCGCTGCCGGCAGAGAACTGTAGTTATGGTACTCATTGTCCATAAAGGCAGTCAGATTCGGCATGCCGGTTTCTGCAAAGCTGCAGTTCAAGGGGCCGGTAGCCTGCTTGAAGTAGTGCTCGGACAGAGCGCTGTAACGCAGCTTGTTAAACAGGTATGTAGAATCAATGTCACGCCATGTGTAGGTGGGATCCTTAACGATCTCACGGTCGTTGTACTTCTCCAGATCATCCTTAACGAATGTCAAGAAAGTAGCCGCATCCTTGTACTCTTCGCCAAGGGTCTGACCGGGCTTCAGGTTCTTTGCAGCCTTTTGGCATTCATAATCGGCCCAAGCCTTAACATCAGCATCCCCATAGTTGCTGGCTACATTGCTGTAGTTCCAAGCCGTATTATGGGTCGTGGCACCGGTGTACCACATAAAGTAGTTATAGTCATAACCGCCGGTGTTGGAGTTCAACTGACCCAAAGTATCCTTCAGGGCAGTATGCCATGCCATGTCAAATGCCTTGTAGGCAACGGTGTACAGGTTGTCGCTGGGTTTTACGCTCAGCGTTTCGCCGTTGTAACGGAACAGATAGATATTACCCACGCCCTGGCCGTTCACCAAACTGTCTTCTTCCGATACATAGTTCAGATTGCTGAAGTAGTACGGAACATTGGCACTGGGATTGGCCAAGTGTTGTTTATATCTGTCTGCAGAATTGCTGCCGTCCGCATAAGTAATCTGTGCGGTAATGTTGCTGAGCAACTGGGTGGAGAGTTTGTCAAGCAGGATGGCATCCAGCTTGTTGGTCTCCAGATTGGGATTTTTCCGGATCTGTGCCTTCTCTTCAGCCGTAAACCAACCGGTGTTCTCCAAAACCAGCTGCTGAACAATATTGTATACCATATTGGACTGGTAGCCGTCAGCCATGCCAAGCGCATCGCCGATAATCTTGTACACATTGAATGCGCCGTTGGCAACACCCAAGTCGAAATCGCCGCGAAGCAAGGTCTTTACAATGTTACCGTTAGCGCCCTTAGTGCCTGCATCTGAAGAAAGGTTACGCACCAGCTTAATCAAGCCGCGCACAATATCCGTAGAGGATGTTTTGGAACGAGACATACCGTTCAGTGCATCCAGTCTAACATACTGGGCTTTACCTGCCATCCAGATAATCCCGCTCTTACCGTCGATGAAGGAATCCAAGTCCTGTACGGACTTCAGAATCTCATCCACGCTGCCCAATTTGATGGTAATGGAGCCCAAAATGCTCAAATCCACATTGATGGGAGCAATATTGGCATCTGCCAGCATTAAGTCCACAAAGTCAAGCAAAGCTGTGCAAGCCTGCTCGTCGTTCAGAATCGGCCAACCCAGAGAGTTGAAGTCGAGGTCCTGATCGTGGTACTTCGTGCTGTAAGACGCAGTGGCTGCTGTTGCGGAAATCGCACCGGCAAAGCAGCTCATTGCCATCAAAACGGCTAAAAAGAGCGCAAGCAATTTGCGGGAAAACTATTTAGCTTTCACTAATTTTTACCTCCATAGTTTTACGATTTTTACGAAAAATGGTTGCGTGCACGCGCCGTCCCATCCTCTGACCATCGGGCAATCCGATATTCAGGATGAAGGTATCACAGCCGGACGCCATGCAATTATGAAAATGCGCATAGAAACACATTTATCGCATTCTTATTAAAACACGCCGGCCGGCAAAAATCAATAAAGAGTAGGGATTTTTCTGATTTTCGGAATGTTGCACAATTTGAGCAGCCATTTTTTGTGCGAACGGACAAATTTAATTTACACGAAATTAACAATTTGTTCATATTTTGTCGCTTAGATAAAAGACATTGTCCATTATTTCGCAAGTTCTGGCTTGTAAAGGTCATATGCTTTACACATGATTTTCACACGCAAAGGCGTGCCCCTTTACACCATCGATTTTTTGGCGTAACGGCGGGAATACTTCCACATCTTCCACATGGTTTTCCACAATTTTTCTCCAAAACCGGTGGAATTTCTGTCAGCTGTTGTCGAATGAAAAAACAACGATAAATGCCGCCGAATCCTCCACGCAAATCCACGCTAAGCGTGCAGGGCAGACCCATCTGCTGGACAAACACGGCTAATTATATAAGTTCACAAAAAGAATTTTGCGCCGGAATTTCGCTATAAATCGGGGAATTTTGCCCACCCGTTCACATTTTGTTAAAAAGTTTGCTCAAACCTATTGACTTGCCGTTCTATATTTGGTATAAATATACTGTATTTGTTGTACGCGTGGGTATGCTGCGCCCTTTTAGCAGAGGAATTGTGAACAAATTGTGAACGCAACTTGTCAGCACATCCTCCGCTAAAAGGGTGCGCTGCCCAGGTGAATCCAAAACGACAAGTTCGTCAACATATCAGAAGGAGAGATGAATTATGAAGACGGGCAAAAAATTGCTCAGCCTATTTTTGGCTGTAGTCATGATGGTCACCACTTGCTCTGTCGGATTTACTGCATTTGCAGCGAATCGTGACAACGGCATTTGGAAGGACTCGACCAGTGCAAAGTCCACGTTTGACGCACTGACGGAATTGGTAGATACCTACCTTCCGGCTTTGTTCAACCAGGAGGACGTTAAAAAAGCATTGGAAGAGAAGCTGGGAATGACCATCACGGACACCACCTCCATTCAAGATGTTCTTGAAGGTGTATCCCCCATGGTGGTAACAGCGGTGAGTAGTCTGCTCGACGGCGAAGCAGACTCCTCAAACAGCACTGTTATCCCCGCCGGCACAGCGTTCCCCGAGATTGCTTACGCATATCTTGAAGAAAAGGACGCCAAGATGACCTTTGCGCAGCTGTATTCGTTCTGCACTCTGCATAAGAACGACAGCGACAAGGTACTGGCTGACTGGTGTAAAGATGCGCTTGAAGGCACCGATGGCAAAATCGGTCTGGAAGCTTTGCTGAAGCAGTACGAAACTAAAAAGACTGCACAAGCAACAGCTCTGGACGAAGCCTACACGGCCATGGGCAAGGTTGTGGACCTGCTGACTGCCGCAGGCGTGGATGTAACGCGTGACAATGCCGATGCGCTGCATGTCACTCTGGCAGACATCCAGAACGCAACCGTTTCCGTAAACGGAAAGAAGTATGCAGTGGATGACCTGCTGACTCTGGCGGATTACAAAGCTGCTGCAAATTGCTTTGATGTGTACAACGGTTACTTAAAGGCTGTTGGCAGCGATTTGAGAATCCGCACCCTGAGCGAAGCCGTTTACTACATTCAGCTGGAGTACCGTCCCCAGGACCTGGAAAAGAAAGCACGCAGCGGCGCAATCAGCGATGCCATTTGCGGTTATTTTTGCAAGCAGGTCGGCGTGGATCCGGCTTCCTTTGCAGGCAGCAAGAACACCAATGACATGGAGCTTGCCGTTCGCTTTGGCGCAAACATTGCAGCAAACGATGCCAAGTATAAATTTGATTTGGCTGCATTCTTTGCTTCTCGTGTAACTACTCCCACTGTGGAGCAGGTAAAAATCGACCTGGCAAAGAAGGCTCCGGACGGCGGTAACAAGCTGATCAGCTCTAATGTTAAGTACATTACCAACTATGTTCACGGCAAGTATGCAGATAACGGTATTCCCAGTCCGTTCTCCAGTGCATTCGTTGCTTATTTTAATACTTTATCCAACCCGCAGAAGACGGCTACCCTGAACGGTATGTACAGAAACGCAGTCGGCTCTGCTGCTGTAAAGAAGATTTTGGCCGGCATCGACGAAGGCTTGTTAAAGGACCTGGATCCCACTGCCTACGGCGATTTGCCCTCCGACTTTAATGCTTCACTGAACTTGTTCTTTGCTCCTCTGGACGTGAAGACCGTCGCCGCTCAGTGCACAGTAAAATATCATTACAGCGATTACGCCATCCCCAGCAAGGTATATTTGTCTGCTGCCAACAGCACCATTAACCGCTTGATGGTTCTGCTGGATGAAAATGACGAGGAAGGCGTAACTTTGAACTTTGGCTCTACCAAGTTCGCAATTACCGGTCAGGCTGTGATGAACATTGTCAACGGCCTGCTGGAAACCAAGGTAGACTTAAAGGGCGCCCTCACTGATGTGTACATGAACTTGTACAAGCAGCCGGTAGAGACCCTGATGAAGTTACTGCCCATTTTGGTCGTTGTGATTGACGAAGCTATTATTCCCCTTGCATTGAATCAGGAAGGCGATGCGCAGTACGGCACGTTGGCCGGTGTGCTGTCCGGCTTGATGGAAAAAGAAGGCCAGGCAAACGGCAGCCCCACCGGCATTAACGCCTTAGGTTGGGACTTGAACAAAGTTCTGCCCACACTGATGCATTGGCTGATTGGTGACAAGGATTACACTTTCACCTACTACAATATAACAAAGGTCTACTACCAGTACGACTACAAGATTAAGCTGGACGAAGACGGCAACCCCGTTAAGGACAGCGACGGCAATCCCGTTTATGTTGAGAAATTAGACGACAACGGCAATCCTGTTTTGGACGAAAACGGTCATAAGGTTTATGAGCCCGCTGAGACAGACAAGGACGGCAACCCGGTCTATAAACTGGACGACAACAACAAAAAGATTGTCAGCAGCCTGGTTTACGGCGAGCGCTCCACCGGCAAATATGATGCTTCTAAAACCCCTGTGATTTTAGACATCTATGCAGCCGATAAGGCACTGCAGGGTGCCAAGGCATCCGGCATTGCCGATGCACTGAAGCTCACCGGCGACGGCGCTACTGCCGTTAACGAGGCTGTGTCCGAGCTGGCCACTTTCTTTACCGCTGCTGTGGATCAGTATGTGGCAATCCACAGAGAAGATGCAAAGAGCGGTGCAAACACCGAGGCCGACGGCTCTGTTTACAACCGCGGCGCCAACAACATTTTTGTTGCCCTGCCCCAGATTCTGGACATTATGGGCAAGAACTTCATTGCCAAGTATGGCGTAAAGTGTGCAGAGAACACGGCAATGGCATCCGATTGGTCTTATAGTAAATACAAGATCAAGAGCGATACCGTTGGCGACAGAGAGTTCTTCTACAACCAGTCTTTGGTTAACTTTAAGAACTTGGCAAACGGCGGTAAGCCGGACCAGATTCTGGACAGCTTTGTAAACATCTTTGTGAACGACTGGCTGAACGCCATCTTCGATTTACTGAATGATGTAACCGCTACAGACAACAAGATTACCAACAACCTGCCCATCATCACCGGTCTGATCCGCGCTATGGGCGGTCTGGGCGAAAAGAGCACCATCAGCGATGTACTCAACGGTGTATTCCAGCTGAAGTACAACGACAAGGCCTCTTTCGTAATGGGCGTATACAACAAGGAATCCAAGTTTGTTGGTCTGAGCACCGAAAGTGCTTACTTCCTGCTGTCTAACATCGGTCAGCTGGTGAATGTGATCCAGGCCATGGACACCAAGACCAAGAACACCATCGACGTGAACTTCCCGAAAGTGAACGGCAAGATGGCGAAGATCGAGACCCAGCCCAAGTGGGCTAAGGTGCCCAAGACCTCCAGTAAGAGCGGCGCTTCTCTGCTGTCCAATCTGGACTCCGCACTGTCCAAGGTGCTGGAGAACTCCACACTGAACAACTTCAACCTGAACACCACCCCCGGCATCCTGTGCGGTCTGGTGAGCCTTGGTTCTTACATCCTGGGCAGCGACAACACCAACCCGATGCTGAAGATGCTCAATAAGACCTTAAACTTCCTGAACGACGGGGACAAGAAGTCCACCGATACCTCAGACAAGAAGGTTTACACTGAGGATCATCTGACCAATCTGGTGGTTCAGATGTATGTTGCACTGGAGAATGTAATTGATTACTATCTGGTGAACGAGGACGCTCTGGGCCTGAATGTTTTCTACGACAGCAACCAGAAGCTGTACAAGAAGAAGGATAAGGCCGGCAAGCCGGTGTACTACACCAGCAAGACCGGTGCTTACCACTACAACATTTTGGCTGCTGCGCTGAAGGGTCTGATTTCTCCCCACGCAGTGAGCAATCACCTGACCAACAAGTCCGCCGCCAAGAAGCTGGCAAGCCTGCCTACCTGGCACAACGCCATTCGCTTGGACAAGAGCACCAGCGGCTGGACCGGCGCCACCAACATTAAGATCAACTGGGGCTTCCGCGCAGGCAACAACACCAAGTTCTTCCAGAACTTCGGCGAGAGCCTGAGCATCATCACCGATCTGATCGGCGTGCTGACCAAGGATGCCGGTTACTATGACGGTGTACTGTACCCCATCTTTAAGGATTTGGAAAAAGCACAGGGCTTTAGCCTGGGCGTGTATGCAAAGGGCAGCGTAAAGGACGGCGCAACCGGCCTGCTGGCCATTCTCACTCCCATCAGCAAGCTGCTGGACGGCTTCTACAGCAAGCCTGTCTCCGTGCTGACCAACCTGCTTAAGGGCCTGTCCATTGTGATGAACAAGGACCTGAACAACATTGCAACTGCTGCTATTCGTCCGCTGTACAAAGAGATCCACGGCGTATCCACCATTCTGAGCGCAAAGGTGTCCAACCTGATGCCCTCTATGGCAAAGAACGACGCATGGTTCTCCGCGATACTGGGCCTGATCTTTAAGACCAATACGGACGACAAGGATCAAAACGCGCAGAATAAGCAGACGATTGCCCTTGTAACCGGCCTGCTGAAGAAGAGCGCAACCAAGGCTGGCTTGGGCATCAACGATGTGACCGTGATCAACGCTGTAAACAGCCAGCTGGCTAACTTTGGCTTTGAGCTGCCCACCACCCTGTTTAAGGACATTGCAAACTGCAAGAATGCAGAGGCTGTTCTGAAGTACCTGGTCAACCTGGTGGTCGATGTACTGCAAATTCGCCAGATCATTGATCTGCTGAAAGTCGTGATCGACAATCCTTCCATGAGCCAGTTGCTGGATATGATCAGCCGCCTGACCAAGAAGGATCTGCTGAACATCATCCACGCTGTGATCGCCAAAACCACGGATCCCACCACTGCTTACTGGACCTTCCTCCAGTATGTACAGGAAAAGACCACCGGCTTCTATTATCCCGCCGGTGTGACCGCACAGGACGCCAGCGACGCTGTTGGCGATCTGGACACCATGGTCACCTCCGTGATCGGCCTGCTGGCCGGCCTGGATGTGGTGAAGCAGGATAACCTGAAAGACCTGGTTAGCTCCCTGATCTTCACCAACGCCAACCTGACCAAGCTGGCTTCCACACTGTACGGCGCCATTGATCCTTACAAGGATTACCTGGGCTATGCCGGCATTGATGTGAGCAAGAAGGGCGTAGCTAAGCTCCTGACGGACGGCAGCTACGGCAAGACCTACTCCTCCGCAGCTAAGGCGATCAAAAAAGCCAAGAGCTGGAAGAAGCTGGGCAACATCAACTGGGGCTTCACCGATGGCTCCGCAAAGGCACAGCAGGGCTTTGTAAACGGCCTGGCTGCGATCCTGCGTCCGCTGGACGGCGTGCTGTCTCTGCTGCTGGCAGGCGACGACTTGGCCGTTGGCCAGATCCTTACCGATTTGGTGAAGAACCTGAACTTCGGTTCCTCTAAGGACACCGTACAGCTGAAGAATGGCAACCTGCGCATTCGCATCAAGGGCTCTGACAAGTATTCCAAGACCTCTGTACTGGAGATCAACCTGTACAAAGTGATCGAGGATGTGAAGTCCCTGAGCATCTATGGCGGCAATGGTTACGAAAGCGCCATCGTTCCGCTGCTGGAGGCACTGGAGTGCCCCAACGTGAAGACCTATAAGCAGTACAAGGCAGACATTAAGAAGTCTACCGACAGCGTACTGACGGATGTGTTGAATCCCATCGTAGGCTTCCTGAACAAGGTACTGGACGCTCCGTTCGATACCCTCACCGCAGTACTGCCCAATGTGGCATACTACATTGATAATAATGGCCTGGCACAGCTCGTCAACAATCTTCTGTCGCCGGTAACATCTCTCCTTCCGGTACTGAAGAAGAACGGCGTAGATGTTGAGGTCATTATCAAGGCTCTGGCCGGCAAGTCACTGAACGACCTGGTTAAGGACGCACTGGGTGTGAACATTCACCTGAATCTGAACAACCTGAACAAGTGCGACATCCAAAACGCCATCGTTCCGCTGGTGAACAAGCTGCTCAAGTCTAAGAAAATCAACATTCAGCTGCCCAAGATCGACTGGGGCGCCCTGGCAAACCACGGCACAGTCAGCACGGTCAAGAGCGCTGCAAAGAACAGCGAAGGCTATTATAATAGAAAGCACGTTACTGCAAACCAGGGCGAAACGCTGATCGCCGTGCTCCGCTATGTAGCCAAACTGCTGACTAAGAACATCAGCGGTTTGAAGTCCATTTTGGGCGGTATCGACGCGATCAAGGATTACAAGTCCATCATCAACGCGGTACTTGACCAGATCGGCACCTCCTCCGCAGACCAGATCATCCGTGCGCTGTTCTATCTGCTCCAGGAGAATCCCACCAACGCGTTCTGGAATTACAGCGAATACCAGACCAAGGACTACAAGTTCTCTTATCCCTCCACTGTGGATCAAGACTTCTTGAAGAACATTCCGCCTATGCTGGATGGCCTGATCGGTAGCTTGGCTGATCTGAACAAGCTGATCTCTGATGCTGCCTTTAAGGACAGCACCATCAATGGCATGATCACCGGCATCGGCAAGGCACTGGACGGTGTGAAGATCAACGACTCCACCAACCTGACCGCCCTGCTGTCCCAGACCGGCATTGACTATTCTACCAAGACCGTTGCCAAGCTGCTCACCGATGAGTCCTATGGCAAGACCTTCGCGAATGCGGCTGCCGTAATCGGCTCCGCCTCCTCCTGGTCCAAGGTCAACACCTCCGCTCTTAAGTGGGGCGTAAAGGATAAGGATAGCTTCTTTAATGCACTGGCTGCTGTAATGCGTCCGTTCTACGGCGTATTGGATGTACTGCTGAATGATGCTTCTCTGGGCATCTTCAACATCGTTCATATCCCCGGCTCCAACGGCTACTCTTCCGTGGTCGTTCCGCTGCTGGAAGCATTCGGCTGCTACAACATTAAGACCCAGTATCAGTACAGAGAGGACATCAGCAAGGCCTATGACAACATCCTGTTGGATATTGTCAACTCCCTGTGGGATAAGGTAGAGGACATTCTGAATGCACCGCTGCAGACCCTGATGTCCATGCTGCCCAACCTGGCACTGTTCATTGCCAACGACGGCCTGCTGCAGCTGATCGAGAACCTGTTTACACCGGTTTCCGCTCTGCTGGATGCTTTGAAGCCCATCGTGAATGTGAACACCGTACTGACTCAGGTATTCAAGGCCTTCAAAGTGGATCTGAATGGCTTACTGGCTAAGGTTGGCCTGAAGTTGGATCTGAACATTGACCTGTACGATCTGACCGCTATGCTGAAGCCCATCATCGGCGTGGACAACATTGTTCCCCTGCTGAATCAGGTGCTTGGCATGATCAAGATCAAGGGTAAACCCCTGGGTCTGGAACTGATGGATATTGACTGGTTCCAGCTGGCAAGCCACGGCAAGGTGATGACCGATGCTTCTCAGGCTGCCACTTACGGCACGCGCGTGTTTGTAAAGGGCGACGCCTCTGAGACTTTGATTGCCGTGCTGCGGTACCTGGTTGAAGTTGTCAACTACAAGGATAACTACAGCACTGTAACCAGCTTGGTAGGCTCCCTGATCGGTGGATCTGACAACAGCTCCATTACCGATGTGGTAGGCACCGTGCTGAATATGCTGAAAGGCGACACCGACGATGTAATCGGCGAACTGTGTAACCTGCTTCAGCAGTTGGGTGGTTAATCCCCCATTCCTAAATGAAAATGGCGTACCTTCGGGTACGCCATTTTTGTTACCCGCCGCCGAACAGGCTCCTGTATATCCTATATATAATGTATATAATATAGAGCGCCTTCGTTTTTGTTCGCATATATACCGTTAAGGATTAGGCAAATGAGGTATTGTATTTTTTTACAATCACTGTTATAATATCTTTGATTGAACACATTTGGGATGGGAAAATATGGAAATTACAAGTTTAAGCTACTTAGTCTTTATTTGCATCGGTATTGTCGTATTTTATGTGTGGCCTATACGCTCTCGTTGGATTTGGCTGTTGCTCCTAAGTCTTTTCTTTGTATTTTCCAGCTCTCCGTTTGGAATTGTATTCATTTTATTAAGCAGCATCATTGTTTTTATAACCGCCAAGGCCATACCAAGCGCAAAGCGAAAGCGACCACTTCTTGTAGCAACTATCACCGCTTGCTTGGCAATTCTCATCATTTTAAAATATCTTGTAAAGCTCAATTTTTTTGCAGCACATACTCTCTCGCTATTTGGCACTACACAGACCATTCGTTCCATAGTTGAAACATATCTATTTCCCATCGGTATATCCTACTATACGCTACAACTTATATCTTATCTCTTGGATGTTTACTGGGGACGGCAAAAGGCCGAATCCAACTATCTGAAAGTGCTTTTATTCACCTGTTATTTTCCGCAAATGGTTCAAGGCCCTATCAGCAAATACAGTGAATTAGCTCCGGAATTGTTCCGTTCACATACCTTTTCTTGGAGGAATATAAAAAATGGCAGCCAACTCATTCTATGGGGCTTATTCAAAAAAATGCTGGTGGCCGATAGAATTGGGGTTCAAGTATCTTGGATCTTTCGTGCTGATCACACGCCGTACGGAGCAGAAGCTTGGCTTGGACTTGTCTTTTTTGGCATTCAACTTTACTGTGACTTCAGCGGAGGCATTGATTTAATCCGCGGTGTGTCTGCCTGTTTAGATATCCAGATGAAAGAAAATTTCCGCCAACCTTTTTTTTCACTCTCTTTAAGTGACTTTTGGCGTCGTTGGCATATTTCTTTGGGGCAATGGATGAAGGAATATATTTTCTATCCCGTGTCCATGTCTAAAGGCATGCAACAATGGAAGCGCCATCTTAAAAAGCATATTTCCCGCAAAGCAGCGACTCGATGCAGTATGGCTGTTGCCTATTTTATTGTATTCTTACTGGTAGGCGTTTGGCACGGCACACAGTTCAACTACTTTGCTTGGGGCCTTTATAATGGCATTATTCTCTCGGTCAGCGCCCTACTGACGGATACCTACAATCGTTGGAAAACGAAACTGGGAATTCAACCAAACAGCAAAGGTTGGAATGGATTTTGCATTTTTCGCACATACATTATCGTAACGATAGGCTGGATTTTTGACTGTTCAACCACTATAAAAGAAGCCGGGGCACTGTTTGCACACCTGTTTGTGCCTGACTTTACAGAATTCGGTGCAGCATTAATCAGCGGCAATACTTTAATTGCCTGCGGATTCGGATTATTTGTTTTGGTGGTTGATATTCTGCACGAAAAGCACATCTCCGTGCGTCAGCTGCTTTCCAAGCAGAATTATGGACTTCAGGTGGCGTTTTGGCTAATCGTGATTCAGTGCATCGCGTGCTTTGGTCAAGTTGCAAATGCAGGAGGATTTATGTATGCAAATTTTTAAAAAACTCCTTGGATTTATTGCTGCAAACATTCTTGTTATTTTTGTTTTTACCATGGCTTTTGCACAACCATCCGCTGTCCGCCCATTGTTAAAAACTGCAAAGGCCGGAGATTATGATACACTTATCTTAGGCCAATCTAATGCTGAAACCAGCGTGGATCCCTTTTTACTCTCTGATTTATGTGATTGTAACGCATTCAATCTGTCTCGGCGCCTGCAGCCCATGGTTAACCAATATTATCTTTTGCAAGAAGCAAACAAATATGGGCAATACAAAACCATTATTTTGGATTTAGATATTTCCTATTGGACGGAAGACCACAATGGACGCGCCGGAACAGACTGTAATCTTCTGTTCCGCTTAACCGGAAGGCGGCAAGCAGAATATATTAGAAAAATCCTGCTTGATGATAATTTCACAAACGCTTTCTTTGACTATTCCCTAACGCCATCGCAAATTCCTGCTATGCTCAAGAAGGTCCCTATGCAATTGCGTACCAAATGCTCCTCCGACTACATACTGGGAAAAGAGAGTTCCATTGCGTATTACAATCAAATAACCGGTATAACAAAAAATTACAAATATATCGGTCGTGGATTTCGGTACGGTATTCAGCAAAGAAATACACTTCACACGCCCTATACATTCAAAGTAAAGGATGTTAAAGAGGAAAATTTGGAAGCCTTTGACGATATTGTTCGATATTGCAATACCCAAAATATAAAGTTAATCTGTATTGCATCAGCTGTTCCCCCATACCGTTTGCTTACTGATAATATAGACACAATCCACAATTATTTTGAGGAAATTTGCCGCAAATATGCTGTTCCGTTCTATGATTTCAGCTATGCAACATCACAATATTTGCCGCGCACAGACCAAGATTATGTGGATTTGGAAGGTCATATGATGGGAGAAATGGCAGAAAAACAGACCCGATTACTCTCATATGTACTAAAAGCAAACGATCCAACGATCTTCTTTCATAAAAATTATGCGGCTGTGCTACAAGATTTTTCTTAATGGAGGTTATTATGTCACAAACAGAAAATGAAATCATTGAAATCTTATCCGAAATGAAGCCGGGTATTGATTTCAAAACCCAAGTAAAACTAATCGATGACAAAATCTTGACATCCTTTGATATTATCACGCTCATTGCGGAATTGGATGACAGCTTTGGCATTTCAATCGGTCCAAGAGAATTGCTTCCTGAGAATTTTAATTCTGTAACGGCTATTTCTAAATTGGTCGAATCCCTACAATAAGGTTCAGTAACAGCAGATTGAAAAATGCATGTGCATTCTTCAATCTGCTTAATTTTTATATTCAATCGTATTCGCCAAGTTTTACGGCTTTTTGAATTTTCTTTGCGAAAGCCTTGTATTGCTTTTGCAATTTATATATAATAAGTGCATAGTAACTTTTATCTCGGTGGTGAATACAAATTGCTCGGTAAATACGCCAGAGTCAAGGTCGTTATGCCTATTGGCTCTACGGACGGTACGGGCTATCGGTATCCGCTGAACTACGGCACAGTATACGGTGAAAAGGACCAGACTGCCTACATTATGGGCATCCACCATCCTGTGCGTAACTTTGACGGGCGTGTGATAGCCGTCCTCCGAAACAAAAAAGAAAAAAAATCCATTTGGATTGTGGCGCCCAAGAGCACACGATTCATTGTCAACGACATTTTGGAATATCTGGACCCGGAGCGGGACTTTCCCGGCTACCGGCTGGAATGCCTTTACGAGAGCAGCTGCGGCGCGGTCATCTTCCATGATATTAAGGGGGAGGTGCGCTACCTGCTGATCAAGAACAAGCGCTCCGCCCACTGGGGCTTCCCCAAAGGGCATATTGAAAGGGGCGAGACCAAGGAGCAGACCGCCCTACGGGAGGTACAGGAGGAAACGGGCTTGCGGGTTAAGCTGATTGAGGGGTTCTCCTGCCTGTCCAAGTATCGGATTCGGGATCGGGTTGAAAAGACGGTAACCATCTTTGCCGCCACCACCCCGAGCACAGTGATCCACATGCAAAAGGAAGAAATTGAGGACTACATTTGGCTCACCTATGACCGGGCGCTGTCGCTGCTGCGGTTTGACAATGACAAGAGTATTCTCATTGCCGCCCACGATTTTTTGGACCAAAACAACATTATTTAACGATGGAATCCATGTGTGCTGAAACTGCCTATTTAATTGAACTGACCGCCGCCTTTTTGCGGGACGAGCCGGCAACCTTGCGCCCGGATATTGATTATCACAAGCTGTGCGGCATTGCCAAGGCGCATAATCTGATCGCTGTGGTGTACGCAGTGTGCAACAAAGCACCCAATACCGAGGTGATCCCGGAGGACTGCCGACTGGCACTCAGCGAGCACTTCTTTAGCAGCGTGTTCCTGTACGAGCACCAAAAGCAGGGTGTGGAGCGGGTGTACCGCGTTCTCAGCGACGCCGGCATCCCCCATGTATTTTTTAAGGGCGCGATCTTAAAAGAACTGTACCCGGTGCCGGAGTGCCGCCTAATGGGCGACATTGACCTGCTCATTAACCCGGCAAACCGCCAGGCAGCCAAAAAAGCGCTAATGAGCAGCGGCTTTGCCTGTACCGCCCAGAACGGCCCGGTATACGACTATCGCAAGGGCGATGTGTTGCTGGAGGTGCACACAGCACTGATCAGCGATGATCCCCGGTGTGAGACTGCCTTTGCAAACGCCATGGATCAAGCCCAATTTGAGGGCTGCTGCGGCAAATTGGAGGACAATTACCACTTTGCCTATCTAATCGCCCACTTGGCCCACCACTTTCGCTTTTACGGCGCCGGAATCAAGCTGATCCTGGATCTTGCCGTGATGCTGCAAAGGTGCCGGATCGACGAAAAAGCAGTGCTGACCTTGTGCGAAAAAGCCGGTTTGGCACAATTTGCCAAGATTGTGCTCACCGTGTGTTATCGCTGGTACGGCGTGGGTACGCCTTATGTAGATGACACAGCGGACTGTGAATCGTTTTTGGTCAGCTACGGTGCCTTTGGTAACGCAGACCGGAACAAAAGCGCCGTCATTGCCCGGCGCCAAATGGAGCAGGGCGAGAAAGCAAGCCCCCTGCGCAGCAAGCTGCGCCTGGCGTTTCCGGCATACAGCCAAATGCGCCACATACCCTATATTCGATTTTTGGACGGTCACCCTTGGCTGACTCCGTACGCCTGGTGCTACCGTCTGATTTACAACACCCGGCACCGCAAGGACTTTATGGTGCGCACCGCCCGGGGACTGGACAGCGACGATGCCTACGCCGCTGCCAAGGAAGAACTGAAATTCTTTAAGGAGATGGGATTGTTATGATTTTTGGTATCATTTTGCTGGCTATCGCAGCCATTTTACTGGTGTGGTTTGTAGCCTGGTTTATCATCACCCGCGTCAACGGCAACTGCCCGCTGTGCGCCATGGAAAAGATTGCACGCCCCTCTAAGCTGACCATAGACACCACGGACGCACCGAATTACGGCGGCGCTACCGTGCCCCCTATGGGCTGGTCCAGCTGGAACACCTTTCGCCAAAACATCAACCAGGATCTGATTCTGGAGGTGGCAGAGGCCATGGAGGCCAGCGGTCTGGCGGAAGCGGGCTACAACTATATCAACCTGGACGACTGCTGGCACAGCTCCGTGCGAGACGAAATGGGTCGCCTGCAAGGGGATTTGGGCACCTTCTCCATGGGGATCCCGGCGCTGATCAAGCAACTGAACAGCCGGGGCTTTAAGGTGGGTCTGTACTCCTCTAACGGAACCCTCACCTGCGAGGATCTACCGGCCAGTTTGGGTCACGAACGGCTGGATGCCAAAACCTTGGCCAGCTGGGGCTGCGAATTCTTCAAGTATGACTTTTGTCATCACCATGTATTAAAGGGTGATGTGCCCATTATTGAAAACCTGCAACTGAACCTGCCGGGTACCACAGAACCGGCACTGATCCTGCTGCCCGGCGAAGCAGAATTTACCGGCAAAGGCCGGGTAGTCAAGTGCAGCGATCTGCCCTCCGGTCAAGGCATCGGTATGATCGGTTACGGCTCCGGCACCGCCGGATTCCGCTTTAGCGTAGAAGCAGGCGGCACCTATGCCCTGACCCTGGCCTATAATAAATCTCTGTGCTTCCACCAGCGCTACCTGCGCATTCGAGTCAACAACGGCAAGGAACATGAGCTGCTGTTCCCCACCACCAAGGGCGCCAGCCCCACCGGCCGTATCCAGCTGACAGTTGAGCTGCAATCGGGCGAGAACCACCTGTTGCTCTACAACCCGGTGGTTACCCGGGCTGACTCCTCTTACCTGCAATACGCCCGCATGGGTCGGGAACTGCAAGAGGCCACCAAAGAATGGGCTGTCATCACCGGCGAGGAGGAGCGCCCCATCATCTATTCCATCTGCGAATGGGGCTTTGCTTATCCCTACAAATGGGGAGCCAAGGCAGGCAATATGTGGCGCACCACGCCGGATATCATGCCCAAGTGGCTCAGCATTAAGACGATTTATGAGCACAATGTACGCCTGTATGACCATGCCGGTCCCGGGGCCTGGAATGACCCGGATATGTTGGAAGTTGGCAACGGCAAGCTGACAGAGAACGAGAACAGGGCTCACTTCTCCCTGTGGTGCATGATGGCCGCGCCGCTGATCCTTGGCAACGATGTGCGCAAGTTTGTGGACGGCAACAACGAGCAGGTGCGGGAGAACCCCACCTTAAAAATTGTCACCAACAAAAACCTGATCAACATTGACCAGGACCCGCTGTGCAAGCCCTGCAAGCGCATTCGCCGCCAGGCCGGGCTGGATATTCTGGCCCGCCCGTTGCAAAACGGCGATGTGGCCCTGTGCCTGTTTAACAAGGGCACCTCCCGCCGCACGGTCACCTACGACATTAACGCTCTGGCGGACGATGCGTACCTGAACTTCCGCAAAACGCCGGGCAAGTACGAGGTGCATGAGCTGTGGAGTGACGAGTGGTTCAACGACAACACCATTAACGCCACCGTACCCCACCACGGCGTAAAAGTCTATCGTATTCATAATTCCTAACAACATACAAAACAGGCTAAGCAATGTAGATTGCTTAGCCTGTTTTTTTGCGTCTGTATTGGTGTATGCTTATTCGTAAATCTGGTGCTCGCCGGTCATCATATCCGTTAAGTGCGTCTCCACCAGCGCCACCGCCCGGGCGGTATCGCCGTTGAGCAGCTGCACCAGCAGTTGCTGCAGGTAATGGTACAGGGACGCCTTGCCATAACGCTGCACATATCGCGCGCCCAACTGCACATTGGCAGTCTTAAAAGAATTATAGATCAGCGGCGCAAAGGTGTTGCCGCTAAGGAAACTCAGTTCCTGATTATACGCATAAGCCAGCTCTGACACCCGCTGCGGGTCATCCGTCTCGGCCATTTGGTCCACAAAATCCTCCAGCTTTTGCACCTCTGCCTCCGTAATGGCGCGGGCAGTGAGCTTGCGCACGGAAAAACAGTCGATCAGGATCTTAAACTCCAGCAGGGAGCGAATTTCCTGCTCCGGAAGAATACCACCGTTATAGTGCATAATGGACAGAAAAATATCTGACTTGCCTACCCGGCGATAATCTGCCACAAAGGTGCCCACCCGGGGTCGCACCTCTAAGAAGCCCTTGTGTGCCATCTCCGCAATACCGCTATTCACTACACCCCGGCTTACATCCATCATCTCCGCCAACTCCCGCTCCGTGGGCAGCTGCGCGCCGATGGGCAGCTCGCCGGACAAAATCTTGTCCTCCACAGACGAAATGAACAATTCCTTCAAACTGGCGGTCTGCAACTTTTCAAATTCCATAGGTTCCCCTCCTGTGGTTCTTGGTAATACCAGTGACATTGTATCATCTTTGCTACTCAATTTCAACAAAAAACCGCCCCGGTTTTTGCCAATATGTAGAAATGTGCAGCCGGGCTTGTTAAAAGATTGACAATCTGCAAAAACAGGACTAAACTGAACATTGAAGCGGGCGGAAAACCGCCCACGGAAGGGTTGCGCTGCGGCGCAAAATGATTTATTTTTAGGAGGAGATAACTATGTTATTCCAAATCTACGGCGATACTTCGCTGTGGCAGCTGCTGGGCTGGGCATTGGTCTTCACCGGGTTGGTGCTGGCTAACGAAATCGCCCGCCGCTCCAAGGCAGGCGGCATTTTCTTTTTCCTGGTGCTTCCGGCTGCACTGAGCGTGTACTTTATCGTCATCAATGTGGCGGCCGCAAAGGGTGTTGACTGGGCGGTTAATAACGATACGGTGGTCCACATGAACAGCTGGTTCCATTATGCCAAGCTGTATGCTGCCACCGCAGGGTGCATTGGCTTTATGATGCTTAAGTACAAGTGGAGCATCGGCAAGACCCAATGGTTCAAGGTGTTCCCCTTTGTCATTGTGGCGATTAACATTTTGATCGCTGTGGCCAGCGACTTTGAGTCTGCCATTAAGGGCATCAGCGCCGGCGGTGCTGCCGGTGGTTGGTGGCTCTCCAGCGAAAATGTGTGGCTGTTCGGCGGCTGGTGGAATATCCTCAACGGCCTGGCCGGTATCATCAACATTCTGTGTATGACCGGCTGGTGGGGTATTTACTCCTCTAAGAACCACCAAGATATGCTGTGGCCGGATATGACTTGGTGCTACATTCTGGCCTACGACCTCTGGAACTTCGAGTATACCTACAACTGCCTGCCGACCCACTCGTGGTACTGCGGTCTGGCGCTGCTGCTGGCTCCCACCTTTGCCAACCACTTCTGGAACAAGGGCGGCTGGATCCAGAACCGCGCGTTCACACTGGCCATCTGGTGCATGTTCGCCCAGTGCGTGCCGGCGTTCCAGGACTACAGCGTGTTCAGCGTGCAGTCGGTGAACAACCCGAACGTGAACCTGGCCGTGTCCGTCATCGCGCTTCTGGCCAACATCGCCGCGTTCGCCTACATCATGTACCGCGCCAAGAAGCTCAAGGTGAACCCGTACATGAACGAGGTGTTCGTGGGAACGCGCGACTACGACCGCGCCATGGCCCGTCGCGAGGACGCTCCCGAACTGCCGAGCGACCCCACGCCGAAGTCTCCCCTGGAAGACGGCGCCCCGCAAACCGCGTAACGGGAGTCCCATGGCGGGACCGTGCTTGAAGTCTCGCAAAGCGCATTGACGGTCAGCAAGACGAATGCCGGCGGCTTAGTGGTCGCCGGCATTCGCTCATGCATGGCAGGCA
>OLWR01000337.1_pt1 | contig 31067 bp, 26 predicted proteins | sample 1673531 | NCBI WGS metagenome assembly OLWR01 (sample SAMEA103958114, study PRJEB25191) | human gut metagenome | reverse complement strand
ACACCATCGTGGAGATCCTTGGCCAGTCTCTTTTTTTCCTGCTCTTCAGTAACGGCCAGAAGCCGGGTCTGCTTGCGGAGGAGATCATTTTTTTCTTGTATCTCCTGTTCATAAGATGATGTTTCGATATAGTTCTGCCAGGAGTAGATATCGCTGAATTCTACGATGTTGAGTCCTTTTTCTTCTTCTTCTTTTGTGACGCGAAGACCTGTCGTGTGTTTCATCAACAGGAACACGATAAAGGATATGCCGAAGGATGCGGCGAAGCAGATGCATGCTCCGATGATCTGTACCCCGAACTGTTCCAGCCGGCTGTCGGTCGGAAGTGCAGAAACCGGGATACAGAAGGGCAGTGCAAGGATCCCGGTCAGCCCGCCGATCAGATGCACCGGGATCACATTGACTACATCATCAATGTGGAGTTTTTCCAGAAGCACCGATGTGAGATCCGCCAGGATCCCGGCGATAAATCCCACGATCATAGCGGCCCAGAAACTGCAGTAGGCAGACAAAGCGGTTATGGAGACCAGTCCGCTGAGAACTCCGTTGAATAGCGAAATCAGATATCCGCCTTTGCGTTTCAGAAGCAGGTTGCTGCAAAGTGCTCCCAGAGTCCCGTAAGCTGCTCCCATACAGGTGTTTAAAAATACTTTTGACAGTGCAGGATCCCCAGGGCGGATGCAGCCTCCGTTGAATCCGAACCAGCCAAACCACAGGATGAATACCCCTAAAACGGCCAGAGGAATATTGGATTTACCGGTGTGCTGCCTGCTGCGGCTTCCCACGGCCAGCAGTCCGGCCAGTGCGACAAAACCGGCAGTCATATGTACTACGCTGGCTCCGGCAAAGTCGAGGAATCCCAGCTTTTCCAGCCAGGAGGCGTTTCCGCTGAGATGACTGCCCCAGGCCAATCTGCCAAAGAGGGGATAGATCAGGGCGGCGCTGACGGCACCGGCGACAAGCAGCGGCGCCAGTTTTGTGCGCTCAGAGAGAGCCCCTGCGAATATAGTGACAGAAACTGCCGCGAACATGATCTGCAGGAATACAAATGCAGTTTCTGCAGAAGAATCGGCTGAAAAAATGGTTTCCCCGAACATCATCGGGAACCCCACCAGGGAAAACAGTACGATCGAGATCGTCAGATTGAAGATGTTCTCGATGGCCACGGAAATCACATTTTTACTTTGTACAAGACCGGCTTCGTAGCAGGTGAATCCGGCCTGCATAAAAAAAACGAAGCAGGCACAGATCAGCATCCATAGAGTATCGGTCGCTGTGAATGACGCAAGGGTGTTCATATTGGGCTCCTTTTTTTTGATATTTCTATTTTACACCAAAATCTGCCGGGAAAGAAGAGGTTTTGGCTGATGAATTCTTGACAGCGGCTTATGACAGGTAGTATAGTTGAATGGACTGAAGATTTGCCAGAAATCCAGGTAAATTCACTGTATAAATTTGATTTAGACACAGGAGGTAATAAGATGGCTTGTTTTTTAGCACCAGCAGCAGAAGCTGTTGTGACGACGGTACTGCAGAAGAAACTGGATCAGAAAGAAAAGGAAGCGGAACACGGTTCCGTAGAACACATAGAGAATACACAGGGCATACAGGAATCTACAAAACCGAAGCATAAGATTTCCTGGAGCCGCAAGTTAAAATGGCTCAACACCATGCTTTGGGGCGGTTCTGCACTTTTATGTGTAGAACATATCTGGCATGGGGAAGTTGTTCCGTGGCCGCCGTTCCTTACGGCGATGCAGACGCCGTCTGAAATCGTTCCGATGCTGAAAGAGATCGCGCTTTATGGAACGACTATGGCGGTAGTCATCACCGGCGTATGGTTTGGGATGACTCTGATTGCAGAACGCCTTGCTGGGAAGCTGGACACGGAAGAACGTGCAGAGCAGGAGGTATAGAGAATGTATTTGATTTTAACAGCTGCAGCAGCTATTGCGGCGACTCTCGTATGGTATGTGAAGCTGCCGGATCGCCGGTATCGCCTGGGATTTTTAAGTCTGATGTACTGGGGAGCAACACTGATGTGGACAGTGGATCATGTGATCGCTTATCTGCAGGAAGGCGGCCCGGTTTTCGATACATCTTCAGGAGCATTTCTTCTGGGGATCATCGTAGTTCTGTCCGGCCTGATCATCTGGCTGATCGCACTGCTGGCTTCTGATCCGAAAAAAGTCCTGCGCAAGGCGCTGCTGAAAGGATAGGATATGTTTTTAAACTGTATTGCGGTTGGTGCAGGCGGTTTTTTAGGAGCGGTATCCCGCTATCTGATGGGGATGATCCCGTTCCTGCAAAAGGGCAGCTTGCCGTATCATACACTGCTGATCAATGTGTTAGGAGCGGTTCTGATCGGCATTGTCGTTAAAACGGCAGATTCCACCGAAATCCTGAATCCATCGACGGTACTCTTTTTAAAGGTAGGCATCTGCGGTGGATTCACGACATTTTCCACTTTTTCTCTGGAGTCGCTGGATCTTCTGCAAAGTGGCCGGCCAGCGGCCTTTGCAGTATATGCGATAGCAAGTGTTGTACTGTGCGTTGCAGGCGTGCTGGGCGGAAAGTGGATTGCAGGCATTTTGCAGGCATGATAAAGAGAGCAGAAAGGGGAAGTTATATGAAGCGGGAAACATATGTATCTATGCTGTCAAAGATCCGAAAAAGTCCTGTTTTATATGGCTATGTGGTCTGGTCGGATCGGATCCTGACGAAGATCTCCTATATCATCTACCCGCTGTTTCTGCTGTATTTAATGGTAACTAAAAAGCCGGAACTGGGGAAAGCGATCCTCGTTCCGGCTGTTTCTTTTGTAGTATTAAGTATATTTCGGTATCTTTACAATGCACCGAGACCTTATGAAGTTTTTGATACCCCTTCCCTGATCAGAAAAGATACCAGGGGAAAATCTTTTCCCAGCAGGCATGTGTTTTCTGCTTTTGTAATAGCTGTGACCGTATTTTACACGTGTCATCCGCTGGGGATCTTTCTGGGGATCTGCAGTCTTTTGCTGGCCGTTTCCAGAGTGCTGGGCGGCGTTCATTTTACAAAAGATGTTCTGGCAGGGGCTGTATCTGGGATCCTGTGCGGGATGCTGCTGTTTATTTTATAGGTTCGGTTTCTGCTTCCGCTTCAGCCGGTTCCACTTCTGTGGGAACTGGTTTTTTATTATCCTTTTGCGGACGGAATGCAATGAACAAAAGTACACTGATCAGCATCAGGATAGGATAGTACAGGTGAGGCAGAATAGCGAGCGGGGAGATCTTAACGATAGCCGCAGCAGTAAGAAGCTGTGCTCCGTAAGGAATCAGTCCCTGACCGACGGACGCGAAGATATCCAGAATGGATGCGACCCGTTTCGGCGCCACGCCGAATTCATCTCCGATATCCTTGGCAACAGGTCCTGCGATCACGATGGCCACTGTGTTGTTGGCGGTGCAGAAGTCTACCAGCAGCACCAGGATACCGATACCAAGTTCTGCTCCACGTTTGCCTTTTACAGATTTCTTTATCACATCGATGATCAGTGATATTCCTCCGTTCTCCTTGATCAGTGCGATGATGCATGCAACGATGATGGAGATAATGGAGATCTCAAACAACCCAGTCATACCTTCTCCGATGACGCCGAAAGATTCCAGAAAAGAAAAGGAACCGTTATAAATCCCGACGATCATGGATAAAATGATGCCGGAGAATAATACGGCGAACACATTAAATCCGATCAGTGCGCCGATCAGGACCACCAGATAAGGGATCACTTCGAAGAAGTTGTAATCGCCTACTTCTACCGTGTAGCTCAGATGGCGTGTTGTAAGGAAGAAGATGATGATCGTCACGATAGCTGCCGGCAGTACGATAAAGAAATTCTGTTTGAATTTATCGTTCATCTTGCAGCCCTGTGTCCTTACAGCCGCGATCGTCGTATCGGAAATAAAGGAGAGGTTGTCTCCAAACATGGCGCCGCATACAACAGCTCCAACACAGATCGAAACAGGAAAGCTGGTCTGCTGTGATACGCCCAGTGCGATAGGAGCCAGTGCGGTGATGGTTCCCATGGAAGTTCCCATGGAAATGGATATAAAGCAGCCGATAATAAAAAGGCCAACTACCATAAACTGTGGCGGTATGATGGAAAGCCCCAGGTTTACTGTGCTTTCTACGCCTCCTGCAGCTGTGACGATCCCGGAAAACGCTCCGGCAACCAGAAAAATCAGCACCATGGTGATGATGTTCACATCTCCGGCTCCCTTGGCAACGATTCCAAGCTTGTCGTTAAAAGAGAGTTTTTTGTTTTGCAGAAATCCTATGAACAGAGCAATAAGAAAGGCAACATACGCAGGCATGCTGTAAAAGTCCTTGCTGATAATGCCGGCTCCGGCGAAGATCACAACAAAGACAAAGAACGGCAGCAGTGCGAAAATTCGATGTTTCATGATGGAATTTCCTCCTGAAAATAATAAAATTGTAAATAATAAATGATGATGAGTGCAGGCATTGATCCTGAGGATCAGTCTACCCGGTTTTTCATCCCGCCGGTAAGCCAGCTTTCCAGATTTTCTGCCAGGATGTCGATAACAGCCTGACGCATTTCCTTCGGTGACCACGCAATATGCGGGGTGATGATACAGTTGTCAAGTCCAATGAGAGGGCAGTCCTTCGCAGGGGGCTCCTGTTCCAGGACATCCAGCGCAGCTCCCGCTATGAATCCTGCTTTTATGGCATCCGCTAATGCGCGTTCATCCACAAGGCCTCCCCTTGCCGTGTTGATGAGAATGGCGCCGGGTTTCATATTGACCAGGAATTCAGTGTTGACCATATGCCGGTTTTCTCTTGTCAGCGGACAGTGAAGTGATACGAAATCGGATTTCATGGCGCCGGCTGGATCCTGGCTGAAAATATTGATTTCCATGCCAAGGGCGCGGGCGATCTGGGCAACTCGTTTGCCGATAGCGCCGTAACCTATGATACCAAGTGATTTCCCGGTGAGAAGGGTAACGGATTTTTTCCAGTAGCAGAAATACTCGTTGTCAGACCATTGTCCATCCTGCACGGACGCATTGTGCAGCCCCACATGATTAGAAAGCTCCAGCATGAGAGCGATGGTATGCTGTGCAACGGCATCTGTAGAATAAGCAGGGATGTTGGTAACAGCGATCCCCAGATCAGCAGCTGCTTCTACATCGATGTTGTTGTAGCCGGTCGCTGTGCAGCCGATGTATTTCAGCTGCGGGCTGTTTTCCATCAGTTCGCGTGTGATGGGACATTTACTGGTCATGAGGATCTCATTTCCCGTCAGGCGGGAAAGAGCCTTGTCTTCTGATGTGGAATCGAAGACGGTCAGTTTGTCGCACAGGGCGTCCAGCTTGTCCCAGCTGAGGTCGCCGGGATTGATGGTATAGCCGTCAAAAATTACGATGTTCATCTTTTTCACTACCTCCGCATCTTGCGATTTGACATTCATGAGAAACATTTTACACTATAAATTATGGAAAGTCTAGGAAATCCATGGTATAATTAGCACTAACTATACACATTGTACGGGAGAATATGAAATGAAGCATACGATTGTCGCAGCGACACAAAATAAACATAAAATCGTAGAAATCGAAGCCATCACAAAAGAATTCGGCATGGATATCATTTCTCGCGATGAAGCGGGCGTGCCGGATATTGAAATCGTAGAAGATGGAACTACATTTGAAGAGAATTCTTATAAGAAGGCATATGAGATCATGAAGCTCTGCGGGAAGATCACCATTGCTGATGATTCAGGGCTCGAGGTAGACTGCCTTGACGGTGCGCCGGGAGTTTATTCTGCACGCTTTGCAGGAGAAGACGGAGACGATGAAGCAAACAACCGGAAGCTGATCGATCTGATCAAAGACGTACCATATGAGAAGCGAACGGGTAGATTCGTCTCGGTTATCACTATGGTGTTCCCTGATGGAGAAAGTCTGGTGGCCAGAGGGGAAGTAGAAGGACACCTCGTGCTGGAGGAGAAGGGAAACCACGGTTTTGGATACGATCCGCTGTTCGTTCCATTGGGCTACGAGAATACGTTTGGCGAGCTGGACTCGGAACTGAAAAACAGGATCAGCCACAGAGCCCGTGCTTTGCAGAAGCTGCGTGAGGAACTGCAGAATCGAGAGGAGAACCGTTAAGTGGCGAGATTTGGAGTCAGACTTCGGAACATGTTCATACTGGGATTCAAGCAGCTGCAGGATCCATACTATCAGGGGTTTGCGGCGCAGATCGCATTTTATCTGTTGCTTTCCATCGTGCCGATCATCCTGCTGGTCACACAGATCCTGGGTGTGTTTGATATTTCTATCGCATCAGCATTGAGCCTGTTTGAATCTTATACAGGGCATAAGATCCCGACGATCATGGAAAAATTGTTTGAGTTTTCGTCGGCCGGATACGGGAATATCATTTTTCTGGTGATCGCTCTGTGGGCAGGATCACGGGCATCCTTTTCTATCATGCGGATCACCAATTATACGATGACTGGTGGACAGAGCACAGGAAGAAATTACTTCGTAGAGAGGATCCGTTCGATTCGTACTATGATCGTAACTATTATTACGGTCGTGTTTGCCATCGTGATCCTTGTTTATGGTGAATTGATTTTAGAAATGGTCCTTGGCCTGTTAAAGATAGATGCTGCGAAGTATGAGGACAGTATCTGGATGTGGCTGCGGTGGCTCATCGGATTCGCATTGTATTTTCTGATGATCAGTTACAATTATTACATTCTGCCAACGGAGAAAGTGAAATTTCGGCAGATCATTCCGGGGAGCATCTTCGCGTCAGCCGGGATCTTAGTCGTTACAGCGTTTTATGCAAAGTATGCGACTTCGCTGGCAGACTATGACTTGCTCTACGGCGCACTCTCATCGGTCATAGCTATCCTGATCTGGTTTTTCCTGCTGGCCTGGGTGCTGCTTTTGGGCGTGTTGTGCAACAAGGTGTGGGCAGATACGAAAGGCGGCTGGACCGGCTATCCGGATTATTATCTTAGACGGTGAAAAAGAATTTGATATAGCGTATGAAGAATCCTGAGTCTGGGATTCTTTTTTTTTAAAAAATATACAAAAAGGAACACATTTCCAGGAGTATCATACCGGGAAATTTTATCGTATTTGTTTGAGTGAAGAGCAGTATTCTGAAAACTACTTGATATTTTGGGGAAATCTGCTATAATATTATCACATATATGGGGGTAAGGGGGTTGTATCTTCTTTGCATACAAACTGTGGGAGGAGGACTTGACTATGGCAAACGGAAATGCGATAATCATTGTCAGCTCGGCTCGGCAGGAGCATAGTGCCGTTTTTTTAGCGTGTCAAGTCTTATTTCATACAATTTATAACGAATCGGTTGCCGGAGACAGGGCTCATCATGCCTTGGCTTCGGCTTTTTGCGTTTGCCGGAAGGATGGTGGTTTGATATTGAAGTCCTAACCACCACCCGTAAACACATCTTTTCTCGGCGTGTCCGCTGCCGGAGAAAGTAAATAGCGGATAGAATTATTTTGGAGGAATAAAAATGAAGAAGAAACTTCTAAGCCTTCTGCTTGCGTTGTGCTTTGTGATGGCACTTGTTCCGATGACAGCGTTTGCTGAAGGAACTTCAGTAGATAGTTGGGACGGTACGGCAGATACAAGCTGGTACACCGACCATAAGACGGATACTGAATACCATTTCACCACTGCCGAACAGTTGGCTGGTTTAGCGCAGTTAGTCAATGACAAAACTGCATCTGTATCATTTGAAGGGAAAACGATTTACTTAGATAATGACCTCGACTTATCCGGCTGCCAGTGGACCCCCATTGGAAATGGCAGCAACTTTGGCAGATATTTTGCTGGTACTTTTAATGGACAGCATCATAAAATCATGAATCTGAACCATCACTATACTGGGGACGAACTTGTTCGAAATGGACTTTTCGGAGTTGTTTCTGACGGTGGTACATTAAAGAATCTACTTGTTATAGACGCTGATATTGACTCAAATGATGGTTCATTAATTGCCGGCATTTTGGCGGATTGGGTCAATGGCGGCACCGTTGAAAACTGCTATACAAGCGGAAAAATAGAAAACAATGTTGGCAGCAAGTTCGTTGGTGGGCTGATTGGTCAATGCACTTGGAGTACACAGGTAAAAGGCTGTGGCTCAGACGCCACGGTTATCAGTACAGAGTCCAATGAAGATGATGTTGATACCGTTGGCGGGCTGATTGGTCAGTGGGAAAACTCTGCGGACAGCTCGTCGATTACCGATTGTTGGTTTGGCGGTTCTGTTTCCTGCAATAATATCTATTCAGCTGTAGGTGGTATTCTCGGTGCAAACTTTGAAAACTTCTCTGGGAACAAGCCTGGCGTAATAATCAAAAATTGCATAGTTGCAACAAAAAACATCACTTGCGCTGAGCCTGGCAATATCACTTGGATTACAGCTGTTGTAAAGACCCATGTTACCGACTGCATTTGGCCGGATACCCCTCCTGATGGTGTAACGCTTGATGAAGAAAAATATCCTGATAATAAAGGCAATTACTTAGCCGTTGCTAAGCTGGTGGTTGATTGGGATGCAGGTACTGCGAGTGCCGACCCGACATTTGACCAGTCATCGTGCGGCACTGCTGTCTCCAACTTCACCTCCGCAGATGTCCTTGCTGGCTTGCAAACCAATGCCGGTGCGGGCGTTGAATGGGTTGCCGGAATCGGTCATCCAACTTTTGTGTGGGATGACAATAACATCCCCGCTGATTACACAGCTGTTGATGCAGCCATCGCAAGGGCAACGGCTCTTGATAGCAGCCTTTATACAAATTATTCTGCGGTAAAAGATTCCATTAACTCTGTTGACCGAGCAAAAAGCAAAGCCCAGCAAACAGAGGTTGATGCAATGGCTAAGGCTATTGAAGATGCCATTGCTGCCCTGCAATACAAGGATGCAGATTACACAAAGGTAGATGCAGCCATTGCCAAAGCAAATGCACTGAACAAGGATAACTACAAGGACTTCACCGGCGTGGAAGCCGCTGTGAATGCTGTGACCCGTGGTAAAAATATTACGGAGCAGACCGAAGTTGATGCAATGGCTAAGGCTATTGAAGATGCGATTACTGCCCTGCAATACAAGGATGCTGATTACACTAAGGTTGACGAAGCCATTGCTAAAGCAAATGCCTTGAACAAGAATGATTACAAGGATTTCTCCGGTGTGGAAGCTGCTGTCAATGCTGTTGTCCGTGGTAAAAATATTACAGAGCAATCCGAAGTAGACAAGATGGCAAAGGCTATCGAAGATGCGATTGCTGCTCTTGAGAAAAAGCCTGCCAGTACTAAACTGGGAACATCAGATAAGAGTCCGCTGACTGGCAATACAAGCAACCTTGCACTGTGGATTTCCCTACTGTTAGCCAGCGGCGGCGCAACCCTTGCTACAACGGTTGCCAGCAGAAAGAAAAAGTACAACAGATAATTGAATAGCATTCCCTTGCTCCATCTTTTGAGCAAGACAAAAGCGTCGTAGCAATACGGCGCTTTTTTGTTACCTAATTATTGAATAGAATATACGAGACTTGAGTTTGGATTAAATCTGATTGAATAATTAGCTTTTATATTCTTCGTCATTAAATTGCACAGTATCCTGCTGTAAAAGATGATGCGGATTTAGAGTTTCTTTCGACACCTCAGTGTAAGGTTCGCAATTCCTCATACGAATTTGCGGTTATAAGCAAAAATAAAATTCTGAGAGATTTTTGAGAGACGCAAAGTCTGAAAAACGGCTTAGATAGGCGGCTTTGAAAAAAGATTGCGAGCCTCTGACTCTGTTTGTTGGGGTTCGAATCCTTATTACGAGCGAAGCGAGTAACAAGGTTATCGGGACCCATTCAAAATCTGTGATTTTGTAAATGGGTGATGTTCTTATTACGGGTTTATAATGCAATTAAACCCGTAAAAACGTTCTGTCAAGTCTTTAAGGTGGAGATTTGCAAAGCAAATACTACCGTGACTTGACAGGTTGATATAATCTGCCATTACCTCGGAGCATTCGTGTTCCGAGGCTTTTTTATGCCCGAATACTGCTTTTTACGGCGGTATTCGGGCATTTTTTCTTTGCCTTAAAATATCGTGAGAGTCTTTGAGAGATTCTAAGAGACAGCAAATTTCAAAATTCCAAAGTCATTTTGGTGCGATTTAGGGCATTTATGACTGAGACTTTTGAGAGACATCGCTCAAATCAAAATCGTAACACGAATTGAAATGAGCAAAAAAGTTGAGAGATATTTCAATAAATAAAGAGGGCTTAAGGTAATAAAACTTTATGCCCTCATTTTAAGTTTGCCCTTTTATATTGTTTATCCATCAAAAATGCAAAGGTAGCTATCAAAAAACTAAAGCGATCTGTTTATTACAGACCGCTTTTTTACTTGCAATTTATATTAGGTCAAGTTAACATAACTTTAATTGGTTTTTCGTAGAACTATTACATCTACACATACTTATTTACAATAGTATAATATCACATTTTTATCTATAGGTCAACTAATATTAATGTTTAGTTTTTCCTATTCAAATACAGTTAATTTATCTCAAAACAATCATGTGAAATTTATTCTTATTTTAAAGTGAAAGGGGTAAATCAAATGTCCAAATACGGAAGCAGTATTTATAAACGAAAAGATGGCAGATGGGAAGGTCGTTATGTTGTAGGATACAAAAATAATCGTTCGATTTATAAATCAGTTTATGCAAAAAGCGTAAATGAATTAGAACAAAAAATGCAATGTGTTTTAGTCAATAATATAGACAAACCTATTACATTTATAGAACTGATTTATTCTTGGCTATGCTATGGTAAAATTAAAAATAAAAAATCGACTCATGATAAATACAATTACATCATTGATAAACATATAAAAAACGAAATCGGCGAAACACGACTAAAAGATCTTTCATCTGTTCAAGTCAATCATTTTTTAAATAACAAATTAAAACATTATTCCTCGTCATATGTTAAAACAATGGCAATAATTATTAAGTCTGCAATTGATTATGGGCATAAGGAACAGTTAGCGGAGTTGTCTAATATTCAAGTGAATATGCCCTTTTCACCTAATAAAGAAGTCGTTATTTTAGAACTTGATGAGCAACGACAATTAGAAACATACATCAAATATAACCAAAGTCTTACGGCATTAGGTGTAATGTTATCTCTTTATGCCGGATTAAGAATCGGTGAAGTGTGTGCTTTGAAATGGAATAATGTTGATTTTAAAAATCATGTTATCACAGTAGATTCCACTATTATCCGTATTAAAAATGAAAATAATAAATGGATATATAAAATCGGACCACCTAAAACCACGCATTCAAAACGAGATATTCCGATTACAGATAATCTTTATCAGTTGCTAACAGCAGAATTTAGCAATAAAAAATCGCCATATATTGTTTCGAGTCAAGAAAGTTTTTTAAATATAAGAACTTTTGAATATAGGTATCACAAGTTATTGAAAGATGCAGATTTGTATCCACATCATTTTCATACATTTAGACATACTTTTGCAACACGATGCATTGAAAGCGGAGTCGATATCAAGACACTTAGTGAAATATTAGGTCACTCAAGCGTTTCCTTTACCTTGAACACTTATGTGCATCCGTCTTTTCAAGAAAAATGTATTCAAATGGAAAAATTGAATAATCTGACGGGATAATATTCTCGTCATTATGGTCAAAATAAGTGAGCAATTTGTTTATATAAACAGATTGCTCACTTTTTTCGTAGATGTAATAGTTCTACGAAAATTTCAAATAGTACGCTGATGGCATATAGAATTACGGAAACTGTTAATGTAATATTAATATGATTGGATATTGACATTATGTGAATAAGCAAAGCCCAATAAATTCACATTACTATATAATAGCATATCTATTTTCGTTTGAAAGGAGAAATAATTATGGATGAAAAAGAAGTACATTTAAGATTATAACACATATATATTATAACCAAAAAAACAACAAAAATAAAACCAATGGAGGAAAAAATGAAAAACTCAGTATGGAAAAAGGTTCTTTGTACTGTTTTAGCTGTTGTTCTTGCTGCAGGCGTTTCCGCTGGTACTGCGACAGTTGTAACTAATCAAAGAGCAAAAAGTGTCAGCGGTACACACGCAAAATCCGCTTATGATTTAGCTGTTGATAATGGCTATGACGGCACTATGGAACAATGGCTTGCATCTCTTGTTGGTGAAGCAGGAGAAAACGGCAAATCAGCTTATGATTTGGCTGTTGATAATGGCTACAAGGGTGATACAACCGAATGGTTAAAAACACTTATCGGTGCTAATGGTACAAATGGTACTAATGGCAAATCAGCTTATGAGCTTGCAGTTGCCAATGGTTACAAAGGCACTGAACAAGAATGGATTAACAATCTCATGGATAAATCCGGCGTAACAGTTAAAAATGGCAAAAACGGTAAAGATGGCACTAATGGAAAGGACGGTAAAGACGGTACCAATGGCAAGGATGGAGCTAATGGCTTGAACGGTCAATCTGCATATGAACTTGCAGTTGCCAATGGATATAATGGCACTCTTACTGATTGGTTACTCTCACTCTCCGGTGCAAAAGGAACAGACGGAAAAGACGGCAAATCCGCTTATCAAATTGCAGTTGACAATGGCTACACAGGCACTGAAGCAGAATGGATTTCATCTATTCTTGATAAAACAGGAAAAGATGGCAAAGATGGTAAAAACGGTGAATCTGCTTATGAAGTTGCTGTTAGAAACGGTTATACCGGAACAGAGGCACAATGGCTCGCATCTCTTGTTGGCGAAGCCGGAGAAGCAGGACAAAATGGTTCTAACGGTAAATCTGCGTATGAGCTCGCTTTAGATAACGGTTTTAGCGGTTCGCTTCAAGACTGGTTGCAATCACTTGTCGGAGCTAAGGGTGCTGATGGCGTCAATGGTACAAACGGTGTTGACGGAAAAGACGGCGTCAATGGTGATGATGGCAAGTCAGCATATGAAATTGCTGTTGATAATGGATATATCGGAACCATTGAAGAATGGCTTGGCTCTTTAGTCGGTGCTAAAGGTGAAACCGGATCAAAAGGTGACAAGGGCGATAAAGGTTCCGATGGTAAAAACGGTAAGTCTGCTTATGAAATTGCAGTTGATAAAGGGTTTACAGGAACGGAAGCTCAATGGCTTGCCACTCTTGTTGGCAAAAATGGTAAAGACGGTGCAAATGGCACTGACGGTAAAAACGGAACTAACGGTAAATCTGCTTATGAACTTGCTGTAGATCACGGATATACCGGTACTGAAGAAGAATGGCTCGAATCTCTTAAAGGTACAGGAACCGGAACGGGAACTAACGGCAAGGATGGTAAAGATGGCAAGTCCGCTTACCAAATTGCAGTTGATAACGGATATCAAGGCACAGCTTCAGAATGGCTTGAATCTTTGAAAGGTACAGCTGGAAGCAATGGTAAATCAGCTTACGAGATTGCTGTTGATAATGGCTTTGAGGGAACAGAGACCGAGTGGCTTGCTTCTCTTGCCGGCAAAACCGGTGCTTATGGTAAAGACGGCAAATCCGCATATGAACTTGCAAAAGATAATGGTTTTACAGGTTCGCTTTCTGAATGGCTTGATTCTTTAATCGGTCAGGACGGTAAAGACGGAGTTGATGGTAAAGACGGTAAGAACGGTCTGTCGGCATATGAACTTGCTGTTCAAAATGGTTATGAAGGTTCGTTAACCGAATGGCTTGCTTCTCTTATCGGTAAAAACGGAGCAGATGGTAAATCTGCATATCAACTTGCAGTTGATAATGGTTATGTCGGCACACTTCAAGAATGGCTTGCAACATTAGTCGGTGCAGTTGGTGAAGACGGTAAGTCAGCATACGAAATTGCTGTTGAACATGGTTATCAAGGTTCTGAAAGCGATTGGTTAAAATCTCTTTCGGGCAAAGATGGTAAGTCTGCATATCAAATTGCTGTAGAATATGGCTATACAGGCACTGAAGAAGAATGGCTTGCTTCTCTTCATGGTAAGGATGGTAAAAATGGAACAAATGGCAAAGACGGCGCTAACGGTACCAATGGTGTAGGCGTCAAGAATGCCTATGTTAATTCAGACAAACATCTCATTCTTGTATTGGATAACGGCAACGAGATTGATGCAGGATATGTCGGCGTTAAAGATACAACAGAGCCTTCAACTACATATACAGTTGTATTCAAAGATTATGATGGCTCTGTGCTTAAAACCGAAACAGTCGCTGCCGGTAAATCCGCAACCGCTCCTGCTGCTCCTAACAGAGAAGGTTATGTTTTCTCTAAATGGGATAAGACATTCACAAATGTAACAAGCAATATGATTGTTACTGCGCAATATACCAAGATTACAAATCCGACATTTGTTGTTGGTAATGTTTCTGCAAGTGCAGGACAGACAGTTACTGTGCCTGTTTCTATTGTCAATAATCCGGGATTATTGGGCATTGGATTAAAAGTCACTTATGACGATAGAGCATTAACTCTTAAAAAGGGCGCAACAGGTTCTGCTGTAAGTGAAGTTCTTACATTTACTCCACCGAAAAATCTTGTAAGCGGATGCAAATTCGGCTGGGATGGTCTTGAAATTTCACAGGACCAAACAAAAGACGGTCAGGTATTGCTCCTTACATTCGAAGTTAAGTCAAATGCTTCTGCAAAAACATATCCTGTTTCTATCACATACAATGCAAATGATGTATTTGATAATGATATGAACTCTATTTCAGTTGATGTTAAAAATGGTGGTATCACTGTTAAATAATATTTATGAAAGGATGAGAAACTATGGCAAAAACTAAAAAGTTGTTGTCGGTATTTTTGGCATTGCTGATGATGTTAACTGTATTTCCTGCATCAATGATTGCAAGTGCCGCAAATGCTACGACTGTTACAGTTGAAAGTGTTAATGCTGTTCCGGGTTCTAATGTTGAAGTAAAAATCAATGTTAAAAACAATCCGGGCATCCTGGCTGCAAACTTTACTGTGACTTATGACAAAGGGTTGACTTTGATCGACTCAAAATCCGGAGATGCATTTAGTGCTCTGTCAATGACTAAACCGGAAAACTACAATTCGCCGTGTAAATTTGGATGGGACGCTCTTGAAATTGCCGATGAAGATATCAAAGACGGAACTATCTTGACTTTGACATTTTCAGTAGATAAGGGCGTAAGTGCAAATTCAAAACTCAATGTAAAACTTTCTTATCAAAACGGAAATATCATTGATTCAGATTTAAACGATATTCCTGTTACAATTAATAATGGCAGTGTTACTATTATCGATTACATTCCCGGCGACATCAACGGTGACGGAACTATTGATCTTAAGGATGTCACTTTAGTAAGAAGATTAGTTACCGGTTATAGTGTTACAGCTAATAAGTTGGCTGCAGATGTAAACGGTGACGGCGAAATCACAATGAAAGATGTCGTTTTAATCAGGCGGTATGTTGTAGATGCCGAAGGCTATGGTGTTACATTAGTTCCGGGAGGAAGTAATGTTCATACTCACACAATGACTGCAACAGCTGCTAAAGCGGCTACTTGTACTGAAAATGGTAATATTGCATATTGGTACTGTTCATCTTGTAAAAAGTATTTCACCGATAAAGATGGCAATAATGTAGTATCACAGGCGGATACTGTTATAAAAGCGAAAGGACATACTGTTGTAATTGATCCTGCTGTAGAACCTACTGATGAGAAGACCGGTTTGACCGAGGGCTCTCATTGTTCAACTTGCGGAACTGTTCTTAAAAAGCAGGAGATTATTCCAATACCTATTAAAACTAAGTATTCAATCACTTATCACATTAGTAACGGAGACGAATACTTAGCTCAACAGACAATTCAAAATGACAACCCTACTACATATACAAGTGAACAAGGCGTTTCTAAATTTGCGAATCCGTCTGTTCCGGGTTATCAATTCCTCGGATGGTATGACTTGCCATCAGGTGATGCAGCTGAAAATATTAAGTCAATTCCTGCAGGAACTACGGGCAATATTGATTTGTATGCAAGATGGGAGAAGCTTAGTTATAAAGTAAATTTCTCATCTGAATTAATTCCGGTTGCTTCAGAAACCTATACCGTAGATGAAGAACATGTTCTTCCATCTCCAAAACTTGATGGTTATATTTTCTCTGGTTGGTCCGATGATAATGGTAATGTAATCAAGAACATACCTGCCGGTACAGTAGGTGCAAAAACATATACTGCCAACTGGATAAATGAGAGAAATCAAGCATGGACCTATAAAGATTATGGAACTCCATTAATGTATGAAGACAGCGATACGAATACAATTCTCTTTGTATATAATATCGGTGAAATCAGAAATGTACCACTTTCAGTTGTTCATGATTTTGGTAAAATAAATTCTAATGGCGTTACTAAAACACATACAGAAACATTTAAGAAATCTATAAGTCAAGACTGTATGGATAAATACACCAATACAGTTAAGAAAGCTACTACTGATTCATACTCATGGACACTTGCAAAAGAATGGTCCGACTCAACAACTGTAAATGAAAGTTGGGCAAAGGAAAATTCGGTTACACAAGAACAAATAAATAGTTATTATAAGAATCAAAGCAACAATTGGTATGTAAGTAGCGGATCGAGCGGTTCGGATTCTATTACACAAAGTGATTCAAGTTCAAGTTCGGCTATGCTTTCATCAGTAAGAAATAAGAAAACTGACGACAAGCATTCAACAAGTACAGAAACCAATGTTTCAGCTAATCTTGATATAAAGAACACTACAACTATCGGAGCAAAAATCCCTGTCGATTTTGTAAGCATATCTGCTGAAAACAAGACAGAAATAGGTCTTGGATTAAGTGCTTCAAGAACAGATAAGGAATCCACTTCTTCTCGTGTTCAAACGGACAATACCGATTCGGCAAGTTATAATTCTTCAAAATCATCATCAACAACTAAAAATTCCACAGCAAGCTGGAATAATGAATCCGGTTATGGTGGTAGTTCTGAAGTAGGACAAAGTTCTACTGCATCAAAAGCTATCTCTGAAAAGATTAGTCAAGAATATAATATCGGTAAGAGTTATATCAATACTGATTCTCAAAGCAGCACTCAGGGCACTCAAGCTTCTGAATCAAAGTCAGATGAGTATTCATCTGCCGTTACCTACTCTACCGCTACCGGTGAAGAAGTAACCGAAACCTATACAACCCAAAACACAATGTCCGGTTATCATCGTTGGATAATGGCTGGTACAGCTCATGTATTTGCAATTGTAGGTTATGATATTGCTTCTAAATCTTATTTCACAAATACATATAGTGTTATGGATGATAAGATGTATGAGTATGAAGATTATTCATACCAAACTGCATCTTATGATGACAACGAAAGTTCATTAATTCAATTTGATATTCCTATGGATATCACAAAATATGTTGCAAACCGTGTTTCCGAAAGTGACGGACTTGAAGTATCTAAATCCGGCATTATTACAAATTACACAGGAACAGATGATTATGTTGTTATTCCTGAATACAAAGTAATCGATAATAAAGACGGTACAAATAGTGTTATTAAAGTTACAGGTATCAGTGCTTCAGCTTTTGCCGGTAAAAATATAACCGGTGTTGAACTCTCTGATTATATTACCGAAATTCCTGCTAATGCATTTAAGAATTGTACGGCTCTTAAATTTGTTAATGCTGCCGGTATAAAGAAAATCGGAAGCAATGCTTTCGCAGGTTGCACAAGTATGGAAGAATTAACCATTGGTGCAAATATCACAAGTCTTGGAACCAACATTGTAAGCAACAGGACTTTGTTGACAGTTTCTGCAGCTAATAAGAGTATAGTTGAAGCAGCGGTCAATTCGGGTGCAAAAGAAGTTTATCTAAGAGTTACTGATAAATGTACCAATTTGAACAACTCTACTCTCACAATTCCAAACACAATGGAGACATTTACTATTAATGGTTTTGGTAAGACATATAACAATTTAAGGATTGTTTCTAATGCTAAGAAGACAATCATAAACAGAATGAATTTTGTTTGTGATGGTCAAACTCCATTGACGATTTCTTCGCCTAATGTTGAATTACATGAAACAACGATCAAATCACCAGGTATTTGTCTTGCGCTTACTGCAAATAAGACAAATTTAGCTCTTAGAGGCGAATGTGAATTAACCGCTTCTACTGGTAATTCCATGCTTTGCAAGCAGATTTCATTGAGCCAAATTGATCCGGCTTTAGCTACTTCTTTGAAGGTTAATGGTAATCTTTTAATTGCTACATCCGAAAAGGATATTCTTTCAGGTAAGAACTTATTGAAAGTTACCGGAAAGATTGTCGGTATTACTGTAGATGAATTCAACAAGTATCTTAAGGGCGTATTTACAGTATCGTTTAATGCTAACGAAGGCGTTGTAAACGAATCAAGCAAGACAGTTGTTTATGGTTCATCCTACGGCTCATTACCAACGCCGACAAGAGATTATTATTCCTTTGATGGTTGGTATACTGCAAAGACCGGCGGAAACAAGATTACTGAGTCATCTGTGTTTAATTCAGCAGAAAATGTAACTTTATATGCTCATTGGACGAAAAATCCTACTTCTGATTGGGTACTTGAATCTGCACTTCCTGAAGGTGCAAGTGTTGTAGATCAAAAATGGACATATGATCTTACATCTAAAACTTCTTCAAGTTCGTCAAGTATGTCCGGTTGGACTAAGTACGATACTAAGAGAACCGGTTGGGGCGGTACTCAAGGTCCTGTATATTCAAATCCAAGCAACGGTTCAAGAAATGTTTGGAGTGAACAGTACGTTACATCTACAACGACACATTATGTTTACTATCATAGATATGGTGGTAGCAAGAAGTGGTCCGATGATGCACACGCTAGTTCTTGGGCAAGACATTCAGGTCCGGATGTAACATCTCCGTTGCCGAACGGGTATTATAGTTCTACGACGGGTCAAAGATATTCTGGTGCAGCTTGTTCGCAATGTGGTGCTACTAATCAGTGGCATCTTGACAGAACATATACCACTAACAATTATGGTACACGCTGGTATTATCAAGAACCGGTATATACTTATTACTACAAGAAAACTGAGGCTAAGGAGTCATCAACAGAAGTTAAAGCTTCCGATTCTATCAGTAATGTTAAAAAGTATGTTAAGTATATAAACAAGTAAATCAATAGTTTAGGCTGGAGCAGCAATGCTTCAGCCTTTTTTCGTTTGAAAGCTTTTTCCCTGTCAATAGTTCGATTTTTGGGACAATTGCTAAGTATAATTGTTCTCGCTCTATAACAGAGTGAGGGCAATTTGTTTTGTTAACAATCCATTTGACTTGCAGATACCTTTAATGGTATAATCATCTTGCGACGAAAATTTTATAGTATTTTTAAGTTTTGAAAACCCGAGCGTGGCTTTTTATCTTTTGATAAAAACACACGCTTCTTTGTCATACGCTTGGGTTTTCCAGACTATGAAATTTTCGTCGCAGAAAGTTTGAAGCAAGTGTTTTTTGGGCGTAGCTTCGGCTACGCTCTTTTTGCTTTTCTGCGGTGATTTCAATGGATTATAAAAGCCAAACATGTTGTTTTACAGGGCATCGTGACATTGCCCCATATGCCCCCGACACGGTCTTTGAACAGACGAAGGCTGTCGTTACCCTGCTTGTTTCTAAAGGTTTCAAATACTTCGGTACAGGCGGTGCTTTAGGGTTTGATACCATTGCTGCACAGGCTGTTTTGTCGGTGAAAGAAACTCATCCCGAAGTTAAGCTCATCTTAGTGTTGCCATGTGAAAAGCAAACGAAATATTGGAAGCAACAAGATATTGATGTGTATAATGATATTAAGTTGAGAGCTGATAAGGTGAAGGTTCTTGCTCCGCATTACTATAGCGGTTGTATGCAAAAAAGAAACAGACACCTTGTTGATTGTAGTTCTGCTTGCATTTGCTTTCTGACAAAGTACGAGGGCGGCACGGTATATACTGTTGATTATGCAAAACAAAATGGTCTTGATATAATAAATGTTGCCGACCAATGCAGTTAAACTTTACAAAAGGATTACTTATCTGACAAGTTTATATGGTGGAAAGTACGCCCCCTAAATGCTATAATGATTTATAGTTAAGGGGGCGTATTTATGTTTTCGGATAATTTATTATACTTAAGAAACCTTAATGGCTTATCGCAGGAACAAGTTGCCGAAGCAGTCGGTATTTCTCGTCAATCGTATTCCAAATGGGAACAAGGAGATACTTTTCCTGACATTGATAAATGCGATAAACTGGCAAAGTTTTACGGCGTTACAATTGACTCACTGATTCACGCTGATGAAAAAATAGGCAAAACAAAGATAGCACCTGCGCCTATCGGTAAACATCTTTGGGGAACAGTTACTATCGGAAGCAAGGGGCAAATTGTAATACCAAAAAACGCACGAGATACATTTGATATGAAAGAGGGCGACCGTCTTGTTGTTCTTGGAGACGAGTCACAGGGTATCGCTTTAATCAAAGCAGAAATTTTTGAAAAGCAAATGCAAGAAATGTTGGAGCGTTCGCAACGCTCTGCCGAATAACAAAACGGAGGTGAAAACTATGAAATGTCCGGAGTGTGGCAAAGAAATGAGAAACGGTTATTTGTTTTGCAGTAAAGACGGTGCTTTCAGCTTTGCAAATGAGGTGCCGGGTGTGTTTATGGATGCGAAAAAAGCTGACGGATTTGTTAAAATTACCGAAGTTAAACCGAGTCACAGAACGAATATCGCCGCTTCAATTTGTGAAAATTGCAAAACTGTAATTTTGAAATATTAATAAAGCAATATCAAATGATGAAGGATAGTCGAGTTTATTTCTCGACTATCCTTTTATTTTTTTGCATATCAGTTTGTTGCGGTCGAACTTTCAACTTGTTGGGATTTGGTTACTGCATATTGAGCCATTCTCATTCGGTTCTGCTCGAATACTTCGTCTACCATATGTGTATAGATTTTTGCGGTTACAGATATGTCAGAGTGCCCCATCCATTCTTTTGCCACATTGATTGGTACTCCGGCTGCTTGACAATCGGTGCAGAAAGTGTGTCGAAGTAGGTATGGCTCAAAGTCAGGTGCTATGATTGAGTTCTTTACTTGATTGCGATATAGGTGAGCTCCATTTGCTAAGTCCATTTCTTTTACGAAGTTTTTCCAGCTTTGATAAAAGGCATTGTCATCCATTCGTGTGTGCTTTTCGTACTTTACGAATACATATTCGTTGTTGAGTTCTTTTGCTTTATGTTCCTTTAATGCATCTAAAAGTACAGGCGGAATTGGTATCTTTCGTCCTGTTCCTGCTTCCGTTTTGGATTTGCCGACTGTCAGAATTGCGTTTTCCAAATCTATCCAATCCCACTTCATTCTTCGGATTTCTATCGGTCTAAGTCCGCAGCATAACATTGTAAGCACCATTGTTCCGGCATAGTGTTTGGGTATGGTTTCAAGTATCATTCGGCGTTCGTCATCAGTGATTGGTCTGTGCTTGTTCTCGTACACAGTCGGTAGAACAATGTCTTTTGCCACATTGGTTTTGATGAGTTCCTGCTTTTCAGCTTTTGTAAGTATACGCCTTAACACCATGCGTACCTTTGATGCAAATGCCTTACTCCATCCTGCATATTCGTTTATGAATCTTTGGCAGTCATCCTCAGTCAAGTTGCATAACTTTATCGAACCGAGATGTTCAATGATGTGATTGTAGACGATGTTTTTGTACATGTATTTGTTCTTTTGCGTGCAGTTCGCTTTCTCAATGTTAAGGTGATACCAGTTATCAGCATAGTCTTTTAATTTCATTTCGGAGAAGACACCGCCACTCTTTTTCTTTTCTTGGAGTTGATAATATTCCTTGACCATGTCATCAAGTTTCTTTCGGCAATCCTTTTCACTCGTCTTTGATCGAGCAGTCAGTACATCGTATTTTCCATCTTCATTTTTAATTCTTTTTGTCATTCGGTAGCCGATTTGGTTACCGTTTTTGTCGTATAATTCGTACATAATTTACCTCCGTATAGTAATTATTTTGCCGTTTGGCAACACAAACACTACCACACAGTTTTGCAAATAGCCAGACCAATACCTGACAAAAAAGAGACACATTTTTTGTGAGATTTTGACCTGTATGCCGAGTTAGAATTATATATTTCGTCAAGAATTGTAGAGATAATTTAGTACATCTTTGATGAAATATAACTTAACTCTGCTGTTGCAGGCTGTAGGAATGTTCTCGCAAAGCTCTGCAACCTTGTCTTTGCATAACCCGGTAATGATTCCGATTTCTTTTTTATTGAACATATATTGTCCTTTTTCACGGCAAATGAAACTCGCCATTTGCTCAATTTCCGCTTTCGTTTTGTTCATCATACGCACTCCTTTCCGTGAATACTCAAAAACCTTGATTTTCTGCGAAAAACACCCCTAACTGCATACGAATTTGGAATCATACGCAAAAGTATTACGAATCGAAAAGCCGACAGGCTTTGCCGGACGGCGTTTTCGGGCATTTCAATGCCCGAAAATCATACCCCTTTATCCTGCTTTAAAATCGACGGCTTGAAATCCGCCTCAAAATCGATCCAAAAGCCGCAGATTTTCATTAAAAAATTATCGTTTTTTTCATTCCGGGCTTTTATATTGTTTATGCATCAAAAATGCAAAAGTAGAAAGCAAAATCAAATCAACCGATGCACAGTATAAATATTTGAATTTTTTTTACCATTGACAGAGCAATGATCTACATCAATCAAGCATTGATCCTCAAGAGATTTTATTGCTCGTCTTACACCTTCGTAACTCATATTGCATTGCTCTGCCATTCTTTTTATTGACCAATAACTTTTTCCTTTTTTTATCTTTTTTGGAAACCAAAAAACAATAGACCATAAAGTCACGACTGTTCAATTTATATTTTTCAAAAAGGTTATTTGGCATAATCCAAAATCTTCCGCTTGGAATTTTATGATGTAACATTTTTCATTCCCCTTTCTAAAAATAAAAATAAAAAACCTATACGCATCTCAAAATAAAAATGCATATAGGTTCATCATAGTTTTATTGAATTTTCTCTCCGTTTTCATATTAGCAAATTCATAATTTTCTGTCAAGACCCCTTGCAGGTAAAAAAATAACTTGAATTCAAATCGAACGGAAGATTAATATTGATTTGTGTTAAAAGTTGATTTTAGGGAAGGAAGTGTGTATAATAATTAATGAAAATAAGTTAGGAAGGAGCGTTGTTATGAACTATACTTTGATGCATAAAAACATAAAAGTAGCCGATTTATCATTAGACGAAGAAACCGGTTCGATCGTCAAAATAGGCGAAATATATAACTTTGCTCACCTTCCTATCGGTACAACTAAAGATGATTTATTCGCCGACAGAGCCTTGCTCAATAAATGGTGGACCGATCGTTCAATTCCTGCAAGCAGATCGGGTGTAAGGGATGCACTTGAAATTTTGCGTGTAAGCATTCCGAAACTGCTTTTGGCAAAATGCTACGGATTAAGCTTATCGGACCAGTATTGGGTTAAGCCTATTAATTCTGATTTGGAATGGGAATTGGTAAATTTCTTTGACAATGATTTTTCAGAAGATGTCGGTGATATTCTGTTTGGAAAGGCAAAGGATTCTGAGAATATCAGTTTGAATTCACCTGACAACACATCTGACGGTTGCTTAAAGAAAAGATGGAAAATAATTAATCAAAAGCGTTGTCTTCTTAAAGCAGGCAGTTTGCCATATGAACAACAGCCGTTTAATGAGGCTATTGCATCATTGATTATGAACAAATTGAATATAGACCATGTCAATTATTCCGTTATTATTGATGACGAAAAACCATACAGCGTTTGCGAAGATTTTATTTCAAGGGATACGGAACTTGTTACGGCTTGGAAGATTTTGCAAAAGTATCCTAAACCTAATCACTTGTCTGTTTATCAGCATTATATTGACTGCTGCAAATCTTTGGGCATTGATGACATCGTTGATAAAATCAATCAAATGATTGTAGTTGATTTTATTATAGCCAACGAGGACAGACACCTCAATAATTTCGGTCTTGTCAGAAATGCAAATACGCTTGAATGGATTGGCGTTGCACCGATTTTCGACAGTGGTTCTTCACTCGGTTATGATAAGGTTACACCTAATATGGATAAACAATCATTGATAGTTTGCAAACCGTTCAAGAAAACTCATTTTGAACAGTTAAGATTAGTCACCTCTTTTGATTGGATAGACTTTGACGCTTTGAAAAATATCGACAATGAAATACTCAGCATATTGAGTGATGCCGATGTAAATTTAATTGACGATGCAAGAAAGCAAAAAATCATATCTTCAATCAATCAAAGAATAGAATATATCCATAATCTTGCTTTGAAAAAAACCTGGCAAACCAATGACGACATTGCCGAAGATGTTGAAAACGATATTGCCGAGGATTATTCATCATTTGATATGTCAATGTAAAAATCTAAATAATAAATGTGAAAGACTATCCCTCCTGATGTTTATTCTACATCAAGAGGGCTCTTTTTCTATTACCCATTTTTTACGGACTTGTTAATTGTATTTTTGGAATTCAAAAAACATTTCTTACAAATAAATTTTGATGTATTGTAATCCAAAGTGTCCATAGTACAATAATCGTAAATATTTCTTTTTCGCTTCTTATTGTCAAATATTTTTTCACTTCTATAAATGTCACTTCTGTAAATAGCTTAATTTATTTCTTTCTATTATTTTTAATACCATATTTTAGAAATATCAATATTTTCACTTCTCGGCTGGTTTGCTTCTGGCAAAATATTGATACGTGCCAATACTGGAAAATTTGAAGCAAGTCCAGTAAATATGCAACCTCCAGCAGGAAGTATTGAAATCATGTCATTCGTAGATTTATCCGAGAAAGCAATAGTTCTGTGAATCTTTCTTAAATCCTCCTCGTTTACTAATCTGTGGATAAAATAATTATGCAACTGAGAAATTATTGTATCTGAAATATCTGAAGGCCTTTGGCTAGAAATTGTCAAAAATGTTCCAAATTTTCTTCCTTCTTTTATTATTTCTTCAAAGCATTCTAACCTGTAATCTTTCCATTCTTCGCTTTCTCTAATTGAGGTCGTTGACAAAATGTTATGTGCTTCATCAACAATAATATGTAATGACGAATTTAAAGAATCACCTTTAGATGCTTTTTTCTCAGAGTACAGTTTTTTACAAATTATCAATGGTATAATTTTCCTCATATCAACTCTTACATCAACTAATGAAATAACATTAACATTACTTGTCTTATCATCAAGCACATCTTTAATTTCGAACAGTTTTGATAAACTGTCTATTCTATTGTTTGATCTAGCCATTAAGGGTCCAATATGTTCTTTTGTAATAAATGATTTGCCAATTTCCTCACAATAGTTCCAGTAAAGAACTAGTTTAAACTTATCAAAATAATCTAAATTCTCAAAATTCAAACTATAGTTTTCATCGTTTTCAAATATTAATGAATATATTTCTTCTTTAGTTGTACCATATTTATCCTTGATAGGATCTTTGGTATAAAAAGTTTTATATTTATAATTATACATTAATTTTTCTTCAAGAATAGAAAAACGATCTTTTATTCCTAATAAGTAAAATATTTCTCTAATGTATAATCTGCAATCTAAAATTTTATCATTAGAATTATATATTATGCTACTTAAACTGTCTTTATTGTAATCATTTGAATCCCCTAAAAATTTTTTAAACTTTCTTATACATCTCTCAATAAAAGGCTTTTGTGTTTTATCCGTTGCCTCTAAAATAATTGACCAGAACTCCCCATCAGTAATATCTTCTAAAGAAATTGGATATTTTACTGCTTTTTTATTTTTTTTACTAATTTTTGTGGAAAAGTTATAAATGTTGGCGTTATCAAATACATTGGCATACTCACCATTAAAATCTATTATCATAAATTTAGCATTGTTTAGAAAACTCGCTGAAGAACCATATTTCCTAACAACTTCATAATAAAGCTTTGCCAATGTGTTAGACTTACCGCTACCAGTATTCCCAAATATGCCTATATGGCTGCATAACAGTTCTTGTACATTAATTTCGAATGGATACTCCTCGTATCCAATTAATGTCCCTAACGTGACTTTATCAGTTGCATTTTTTGCAAATATCTTTGATATTACATCTTCTGTTATAACATAAACAGAATTTCCAATCATTGGCAAATTTGTAACACCGTGAACAAATTTTTCATTTTCAATTGTTCCAAGAACACCTATTCCAATAATTCGTTTAATGTCTTGTGGAATTCCAACATTATCTTTCATGTATTCGCCTTCCACTTTACCTACAATATTGGCAAATCCTTTTCTAATAAGAACAAAACTTCCGATACTTACATTTTTTATAACTGCACCATCATAATTTAAATATTCAGTATTTTTTTCACTGTAAATACCTGCTTTTATCATTCTTCCAGATACTTCACATACTTCTCCAATTTTTAATACATCATTTAATTCCATTATAAATCTCCAAAAGCAGTTCATTGAGATTGTTTAATTCATAATTATCTATTGTTTTGGAACCATCATTCTTTTTGTAATAGCAATATACATTATTGTTAAATTTAAAATGGTTTCTAAAATATTCAAGATCTTTATCGTTGTACGGGAATAATAACATTGTAAATGTTGGGTTTGACTTTAAAGCTCGTTCAACAACTTGTAACATATGTTCATCAGCAAACGAAAATCCAAAAACAAGCATTAAGCTATTTTGCCTATCCATTTCGTTTGAAAACATTCTAATTTGATCATAGTAATTACTGTTCATTACAGTTGAATTAAATTTGGATTTTTCAGGATTTACTATTGCCAAACTGCTGTATGCATCCAGAAAATCTTTTCTGTTTGAAGCAGCTTTTATTCTTTCAAACCGTTCTTGATAATCATCAAAAACAATTTTTTCGGAATCTTCTTTCCAGTATATTGATCCGTGAAGTTTGTAAAGATTTATACTTACCTTTTCTGCAAGCCTACCTGTAAGTGAGGACTGCCTTGATATATGTTTACCAAAATTAGCAGTCGAAAATTCTGGTCCAATTCTACCATTAAAACCATCAAAATAATCAATACTGTTTTTTTCAATAGATAACTCTAAAAAGTTATCGTAATTTGTTGTAAATATATTAATGCCTTTATGTACAACCGAAGATTCTCTTAAATCAATAATATCGGTAATTGTTTTAATAAATTCTCTTTTTTCCTTGAAATCATTGCCATTAGGATTGGTTGTTTGAATGGGTTTAATTGATTTTTCAAAAAAATTTGTTTTGATTTTATATTCTTTATTTTCATCTTGCTCCAATATAGCAGCTGTTAAATCACTTTCAACGTTCTCCAATGTTTTTAACTGTGGCAAGGAAAAAGCTGAACCAACTAATACATTAATTTGACAAGATGAAAACATCCTCTGTAGTTTCCCAATTATTATTTTTCTTGTGTCTGTTTCTGAATACAAATTATACTCTTGCATACATATCTCCTCTTTGAAGTTATAATATAATAATAGCATATAGGGAAAACAATTACAAATATATTTATTGGCATAAACAATTTGAAAAAACAAGTTTTTAACATAACAAAAAAGACACTGAACAATGCAACTGTTCGGTGTACTTTTATCAAATATTTCTTATAATATCGTTATGTCTTATTGCTCTTCCATCTTTTCGTTCACATATTCAACTAATTGCTTTCTGCTCTGCTCAAATATTTCATCCATCATATGCGTGTAGATTTTTGCGGTTACTGATATGTCAGAATGCCCCACACAGCGGCTACAAATGTGTCAAATTTGCAGAAACATCATCAGTTCGTCTGTTTATCTGATTAACTTAGAAAACAGTCAACAATTGGCACACAAGATGATATTAAACAACAAAATGCTATTATTTATAATTTTGCATAAAAGAGCATAATCACATCATAAAATTAGAAACTATGTTTAATAATATTGACATTATCGTATTTTACGTTTATAATATTAAACATAGGGAGCGATATTATGGGAAAGAAATCCATTGAATTATTACCTCAAACTATGGAAATATTAGAAACGATGGGCGAACAAATTAAAATGGCTCGCTTGAGAAGAGATATATCGGCTGAGTTGGTTGCCGAAAGAGCGAATATCAGCAGAGCAACTCTTTGGAATATAGAAAAAGGCAGTCCGTCTGTTGCAATAGGAAATTACGCTGCCGTTCTTCATGCACTTAATAATATGGACAGAGATTTGCTAAAAGTTGCAAAAGATGATGAGTTTGGAAGAAAACTTCAAGATTTGAATATTTCAACTAAAAAAAGGGTTTCAAACAAGGAGAAATAAATTATGGAAATTTATGTTTATGAATGTTTCAGTTCTTCCGAGTCAAGATTTATGGGCACTTTGTTTGTTGACACCGCAAAAAGAAATGAGCATTATTCATTTGAATATTCTGATGAATGGTTGAAAGAAACTAAATTCTCTTATCAGCTTGACCCCGATATTTTCTTTTATTCAGGCAGACAATTTCCGTCAAATAATGAGTTTGGTGTTTTTGCCGATTCTTGTCCTGACAGATGGGGCAGAGCTTTGATAAATAGGCGTGAGAGAATTCAAGCCGATAGAGAAAAAAGAAAGCCTCGAGAACTTCACACAAGCGATTACTTACTTGGTGTTTATGACGAAACACGAATGGGAGCTTTGCGATTTAAAACTGATAAAGACGGGGAGTTTTTATCTAATGACTCTGATGTAGCGGCACCGCCATGGACAACGCTGAGAACGCTTGAAGAAGCTTCACGAAATTATGAAATTGATGAAGACTTTTTGAATGATAAATGGCTAAAACAACTGATAAAACCCGGTTCATCACTCGGCGGTGCAAGACCAAAGGCAAATATTGAAGCGCCCGACGGCAGTCTTTGGATAGCCAAGTTTCCGTCAAAAAATGATGAGTCTAATATTGGTGCTTGGGAAAAAGTGACTCATGATTTAGCAAAATTGTGCGGTCTTAATGTGCCTGAGTCAAAACTTGAAACATTTTCTAAATTAGGCAGTACTTTTTTAGTAAAACGCTTTGACAGAGACGGTAAAAAAAGAATTCATTTTTCTTCTGCAATGACTATGCTTGGCAAAACAGACGGAGCAAATGCAGATGACGGAAGCAGTTATTTAGACATTGTTTCATTTCTTAAATCATATGGAGCAAATCCTAAACAAGATATTGTCGAATTATGGAAACGAATTGTATTTAATATGGCAGTTAACAATACTGACGACCATTTAAGAAATCATGGATTTATTCTAACGAAATCCGGATGGGTGTTGTCGCCATTATATGATGTAAATCCTGTTCCGTTCGGAGATGAATTATCATTAAATGTTGATGCAAATGATAATAGAGTTTCCGCTGATTTAGCCATTAAATCTGCATCATATTACAATCTTAAAGAACAAGAAGCGATAGAATACGCTAATGAGATTATCGGCATTGTAAATTCTAATTGGGAAAAAATTGCTACACAATACGGTCTAAGCAGAAGTTCAATAGAATATATGAGGCCGGCATTCAGCTTAAAACCGATTGAATAATGAGCTTTTATATTGTTCGTCATCAAATGATGCACTACCCTACCATAAAAGATAATGCGGATTTCGAGTTTCTTTATACACCTCAGTGTAAGGTTCGCAATTTCTCATACGAATTTGCTGTTATAAGCAAAAAATAAAATTCTGAGAGATTTTTGAGAGACGCAAAGTCTGAAAAATGGCTTAAATAGGCGGTTTTGAAAAAAGATTGCAAGCCTCTGACTCCGTCATTTAAGGTTCGAAGAATCGTTATTACGAGGCAAAGCCGAGTAACAAGGTTATCGGGCCCCATTCAAAATCTGTGATTTTGCAAATGGGTGATGTTCTTATTACGGGTTTATAATGCAATTAAACCTGTAACATCGTTCTGTCAAGTCTTTAAGGTGGAGATTTGCGAAGCAAATACGACCGTGACTTGACAGGTTGATATAATCTGCCATCACCTCGGAACATTCGTGTTCCGAGGCTTTTTCTTTGCCTAAATCCTTGTTGGAGACATCGCTCAAATCGAAATCGTAACACGAATTTAAATGAGCAAAAAATTTGAGAGACATTTCAAAAAATAAAGAGGGCTTAAAGTAATAAAACTTTAAACCCTCTCTTTAAGTTTGCCCTTTTATAATCTTGTGTATATTGAAAGCAAGGCTAATATCAATATGGACAGTTACAAACTTTTGATGATGAATCAGGGTAAGGCTTATGGGGCAAAGGCTGCTGAGGAGGAAATTATTTCAACTGCTAAAATTGAGAGCATTGATTACAACAGGGATAGTGTTCGCAGTATCCTTAAAGGCTATGCACCTAAAGATGATGAAGAAACTCGCATTTTCGGTATAAAAAAGGCTTTGATTTCATTGTTGATAAAAATAATATCATTACAGAAGAAAATATCTACAAGCTATATATGATGACAGTCGGCGATTTTTTTGATGAAGAGAACAAACTGCTTAAGGGTAACAGTTATCGTTACGACTGCGTGCATATTCAAGACCTTGCAGGCGAGATTGCGCATATGGGAATTAACTGTGATAATTTGCCGAATGCAATGAAAAATATTGTTAAATTTATCAATACAAATGACGGTATGAACGAGCTTGTAAAAGCTTCGATTATTCACTTTTATATCGCATATCTGCACCCGTATTTCGACGGAAACGGTCGTATGGCTCGTTTTGTTCATTTGTGGTATTTGGTGCAGCAGGGTTTTAACGGAATAGATCGGAAGAGCGTCGTGTAGGGAAAGAGTGTAGATCTCGGTG
>OLWR01000305.1_pt1 | contig 33120 bp, 23 predicted proteins | sample 1673531 | NCBI WGS metagenome assembly OLWR01 (sample SAMEA103958114, study PRJEB25191) | human gut metagenome | reverse complement strand
CCGTTTCCATCGGCAGTAAGTGTGGCAAGCTGGCTGTTACAGCCCTTATCAGAATAGACACCAAATGTCGCACCCTCAAAGGAATAGTTGGCATTGCCATCTGTGACCGTTGGATTGGAAGAAGTCTTTTTGACCTTTGCATTTCCTACATTTAACTTCGCCCAGAACTGTCCGATGTCCTGTCCTTCGCCAGTATAAATGTAACCGCCACATTCATAGCGTCCCTTATTTGCTTTCACAAATGCTTTCGCACCAGCGTAAACTTCATTCTGAACTGCCTGTGAGATTTCATTATAGGAAGCTCTGACATTATCGCATTGCCAGCCAAGCTGTTCGCTCAATCTCTGCCAGACAACACACTGTTCCAGCAAATACTTCTGGTTGTTATTCAGCCCTGTATGAGTAGCGGTATATTGCTTGACGTACTCTAAGGAAAGAGCAACGTCCGCAATCTGATCACTACTCATGCGTGTACTTGCGTCAGACCTTGTTTTATATCCATTCTTGAAATTGGTATTGATGTCCACGCAGTAGGCAGTTTCGCCCTCAACTTTCATGTGTCCCTCATGGAACGTGGATTTGATAGAACCGTCATTCATAATTTGTTCAATGTAGCCGACACGTTCTGCTGATTCTGTCCAGTATTGATTGCCGGAAGCATGAACCGCCGTCACTGGTAATGCCGTAAGAATGGTTGCAAAAGCAAGCGTTCCTGTCAGCAATCGCTTTACTAGCTTATTCATATTTTCTCTTTCTCCTTTCGATTTTGGGTATGAAAAAAGACGCTCATTTCTGAACGCCTAAATATCGAAAACACTGGAACTATGTAGGATAGCTTGTTTTATCTTCATATTATATTGTGTAATGTTGTTCTTACGAAGTCGCCCCAGAACAGAAAGCCAGGACGACGTATGATAACATTTTAAGGCTTGTAAAAGACCCGGAAGTATGTGATCCGATTCGTTTTTTAAGAAAGCGGGAAATTGTACATTACCAAAGATTTGGAGAAAGTTTAAGGATCGTTCAGGATAATCTGAACAGTAAGAACTTTTATGCAATCAATCCGGAGTTTGATACGGATTCAAATAGTAGTTGTGGCAATTAAAACAGCGCGTATGGAAAAACGTCCCCAATTATGAAAATCCGGTTTGATAAAAAAGGTGCAACCTCATAGGCTGCACCTTTTTTAAATGCCTGCCTACTAATGTTATTCTGTATATACCATGCTGATATGCGATAATGCATAAGTTCTACCAGTATCTAATAATTAACGAGGGGAATGATCCTGGATATAATCAGCCAGCATCGAAATAAATTCGGATGCGGTCGGTTTGTCAAATACAGGATAACCAAGCAGCGGGCTTAAAATTTTATTGGAATTCTGATTCCAATAACTGTTGATCATTGTACGGATGGCGGCTTCAACACACATGTTGGAAACGCCATACTGCTCACCGACAACGCGGTAAAGATTAGAGGTTACGTTCTTCAGGTAAAATTCCTGATCTTTGAGAACGAGGGCGACTGCTGAAGCAAGATAGTTATAACCAGAGTACGTGGAACGAAGACCGGCTTTTCTTAATACATGCCTGACATCATACATAAGAACCTCCTTCAAATATTCATACCGACTATCTGACTATAGAATAAAGGAATTCTATAGATATGTAAATAATTTTGTCCATAACGATATATTTCGTGAGATTTCGATATATTGTGTGAAGTGGATAATGGAAAAATCTGCTTTTTTTTGCTATAATCCTTAATTGGATAGAACAGACAGAATCAATTTCAGGAGTGAAATTTATGAAGATACAATATCAGAAAATAGAAAATGGACTTGAAATTCTCAGGATCTGGCAGGATTCAGGAATCATAAAAGTACCGGAGCAGATAGAGGGAATTCCTGTCATCCGCATTGCTCCATATACATTTTCACTGCATAAAGATGAAGAAGAGAAAAATGCATCTGTTTATCAGACAGAGACAGATGAAGAGGATGATCGTTTTGCGCAGCCGGAAGAACTCTGCTGTGGTGGAATGGTAAGGGAGATCCATCTTCCGTCTACTGTACAGTCAATTGGAAATTATGCGTTTTATGGATGTATGAATCTGAAACTTTTCCATGGGACAGATGCAATCGTGCGGATGGGGAGCGGGGTATTTACCGGATGCCGTCTGGAGAAGGTGGAGATTGATTTTATGGATGGAAATAAGTCCTGTCTTAAGGAAATTCTGACGGAGATCCGGTATCAGATCATTGCAACACTGCGTTATCAGGGAACGGAGACGAAGATCCTGTTTCCGGAATATTACGCAGATGCGGTGGAAAATACGCCGGCGCGGATCGTGGAGACGCATTATTATGGTTCCGGTGGAGAGTACAGGGAGTGCTTTTACCGGCGGGAACTGGATTATGGAAAATACGACCGGCTGTTTGCACTTTCTGAAGCAAGAGATTCGGAAGAGGCAATTTTCAGTGTGGCTCTGACGCGTCTGCGATATCCGTGGAAGCTGGAAGATGCGGCAAAGCTGCGCTATGAAAATTATGTAAAGGCGCATATGGAAGGAATTGGAGAAAGCTGTATCCATGCGGTGAAAGAAAGACGCGAAATCGCCGCCGGAGATCCGCAGGAGATTCTGCTTTTTTGCTGCAGAGAGCATTATTTTGATGAACAAGCGTTGGGAAAAACGATTACTTATGCGGCAGATGCAGGACAGACCGAGATTTCAGCTATTTTGATGGACGAGCGTTACCGTAGTTTTCCAAAAAAGAAGAAAAAGTTTGTATTGTAAAAGAAGGTGGAAAGATTGGAAGAAATGTCATTAGAACAGGGGTTGGAAGAAATCGGACATAAAATACTGGTTCTGACGAGGAACGAACTGTATATGAAGATGAGATTTATGGATGTGGCGCTTTCGGCGTTTTATTATGTACAGGATTTTTCGGTAGACCTTCTTGCTACAGACGGAGAGACAATGTATTTTAACGGGCAGATGCTGGGAGGTGAGTACAGGCAGAACCGGATCGAGGTAAACCGCGCCTATCTACATCTGGTTCTGCACTGCATTTTCCGACATGTATTTCGCAGAAATGGACGGGAAGAGCTTGTATGGAACCTGGCGGCGGATATTGCGGTAGAATCTGTGATTGACGACTGGAACCTCCAGAATATACGAAAAAGCCAGTCCTGGATCAGACAGAGAACCTACCGGGATCTGAAAGAGGAAATCAAGGTATTTACAGCGGAAAAAATTTATGGAGTACTGGTAAGATGGAAGCTTTCGGACAGAGAGATGGAGCGCATGACCCGGGAATTTACCGTGGATGATCACAAGTACTGGGCAAAAGATGAAGATGATGAAAAACAAAGCGAAATGAACCAGAGGTGGCAGGATATCAGCGAGAAAATGCAGACCGATATGGAAACTTTTTCGAAAGAAGCAGCATCAAATACCGGGCATTTTCTGGATCAGGTCCGGGTAGAGAACCGACAGCGATATGACTACCGCAGCTTTTTGCATAAATTTGCTGTACTGAAGGAAGAGGTTACCGTGGATGATGACAGCTTTGATTATGTATTTTACAGTTATGGACTGCGCCTTTATGGAAATATGCCTCTGATCGAGCCACAGGAATGGAAAGAAGTGAAAAAAGTGGAGGATTTTGCAATCGTGATTGATACTTCCATGTCCTGTTCAGGAGATCTGGTAAAAAAATTCCTGGAGGAGACTTATGGTATTTTAAGTGAAGCAGGGAGCTTTTTTCAGAGAGTCAATATCCACATTATACAATGTGATGACCAGGTGCAGTCGGACAGGAAGATTACCTGTAAAGAAGAATTACAGGAATATATGGAAAAGCTGGATCTTGCCGGGGAAGGTGGAACGGATTTCAGGCCGGCGTTTGCCTATATTGATGAACTGATCGCGACGCACCGGTTCACTGAACTGAAGGGTGTGATCTATTTTACCGATGGACAGGGGATTTATCCGCAGAAAATGCCTCTGTACCAGACCGCGTTTGTATTTATGGACGACGGGGCAGAAGAACAGGAAGTTCCGCCGTGGGCGATGAAACTGGTTCTGGATGAAGAAGATTTAAGAGGAGTGAGAAATAGATGAATATTAAACGTGCAAAACAGGAAATCAAGGATGCGGTGCAGGCATACCTGATGAAGGATGAATATGGAGAATATCAGATTCCGGCAATCCATCAGAGACCGATCCTTCTGATGGGACCTCCGGGAATTGGAAAAACACAGATCATGGAGCAGATTTCAAGGGAATGTGAGATTGGACTGGTTGCGTATACGATCACGCACCATACCAGACAGAGTGCGATCGGGCTTCCGTTTATTCAGACAAAGATCTACGGTGGAAAAGAGTATTCGGTAACCGAGTATACGATGAGTGAGATCATTGCTGCTGTATATGAAAAGATAGAGCAGAGCGGCATGAAAGAAGGAATCCTGTTTATTGATGAGATCAACTGTGTTTCAGAGACGTTGGCGCCGACTATGCTGCAGTTTTTACAGTGCAAGATGTTTGGTAATCAGAGTGTGCCGGAGGGATGGATCATTGTGGCGGCAGGGAATCCGCCGGAATATAATAAGTCGGTGCGGGAATTTGATGTGGTGACACTGGACCGGATCAAGCGGATCGATGTGGAAGCTGATTTTGATGTCTGGAAGGAATATGCGTATCAGGTTGGAATCCATCCTGCAGTGCTTTCTTATCTGGAACTTCGAAAAGAGAATTTCTATCGTATGGAAAATACAGTAGATGGAAAAATGTTTGTCACAGCCAGAGGATGGGAAGACCTGTCAAGGTTGATCCAGGTTTATGAAAAGCTTGGTAAAGAGGTGGATCGAGAGGTTGTGCATCAGTACCTCCAGCACTGGAAGACAGCGAAGGATTTTGCAAATTATCTGGAGCTTTACCGAAAGTATCAGAAGGAGTATGGACTGGAGCGGATTCTTGCAGGATGTTATGAAAAAGATATCTTAGAACGTTTGAAATTTGCGTCGTTTGATGAGCGGCTGAGTGTGGTAAATCTTCTGGTCGGAAAGATGGCAGATCTTTTTAAAGAAGAATATGAGATGGAAAAATTTGTGGAGGGACTGTTTGCTCAGCTGTGTGCTTATAAAGAGGAATTGCAAAAGGAAGGTGCAGTTCCGGGAGAGGTTCTTGCTGCGAAAATTCAGTCTCTTAGGCGGGAAGTTGAACAGAAGAAGGCCGCCGGACAGCTTACAAAGGCGGAAATGCACCATATGGAGCGTATTTTATGCAAATTAGAAGAATACCAGAAAGCTCCGGAATATGAGTCTGTAAAGGCCACATTTGACAGCGAAGAAGAGCAGAGAGAGCAAATGGCAGATAAGACACTGGAAACGCTGAATCACTGCTTTGAATTTCTGGAATCTGCTTTCGGCGAGAGCCAGGAAATGGCAGTATTTGTCACGGAACTCAACAGTAATGTGTACAGCATTGCGTTCCTGCGGGAAAATGACTGTGCGATGTATTACAAATACAACAAAGGTTTACTTTTGGATGAACGCCGTGAAGAAATCCTGGAACAGATGGATGCCGTGGAAAATGTAGTGGAAAGAGGACTGGTTGAAGATTAAAGAGCAAGAACTGACAGAATAAGAACGACTGTGCCTGTGGTATCATATAATGATAGAAAGCAGAAGAAATGGGAATGAAATTCATGCCAGATCTGCAATTTTGTAAGGAACTTCCCGAAATAAAACCGGGGGAGTATCGCCTGAAATATGATCTCACTTTGCGCGTGTCTCCCGGTCTTGGAACTGCGTTGTGCCGGGGAAACTATCACCGGGAGAGCTGCCTGAAAGCGGAAAGTAAGGTGTATATCTGCCAAATCAGATATTTGAGCAGATCTGTATGGGGATTGATAGAGAATACGGGGTGGATATGCCTTTATATGAATCATAAATGGCTGATAACTACTATAGCATAATTATAAAAATGACATTTTATGCCTGACGAGCCTGTTGGAGTGAAACCCCTCGCCAAAAGCGGTACCTTTTAAGCGTTGGCTTGTTCAGAAAAAGGACGCTGATAATTTCATATCAACGTCCTTTAAATCTGTCAGTATTGGGATATACAATTATTTGTTGTTTACCTCAAGATTCTTCATCGCACGAACCTTCAGCGGAAGTCCGAACAGAGTGATGAATCCGCTTGCATCATGATGATCGTACATATCACCGGTTGTGAAGCTTGCCAGAGATTCATTGTAAAGTGAGTATGGAGAAGTAGTTCCGGCTTTAATGATATTTCCTTTGTAAAGTCTGAATTTAACTTCACCTGTAACATATTTCTGGGTAGATTTTACGAAAGCACGAAGAGCTTCACAAAGTGGTGTGAACCATTTTCCTTCATATACAACCTGAGCGAGTTTGTTGCCAAGATCTTTCTTAACTTCCATGGTAGCACGGTCGATAACCAGTTCTTCAAGCTGTTTGTGAGCTTCCATCAGGATTGTTCCACCAGGAGTTTCATAAACACCACGGGATTTCATACCAACAACACGGTTCTCAACGATATCAACGATACCGATACCATGCTTGCCGCCAAGTTCGTTGAGTTTGCGGATGATATCAGAAACCTTCATGGATTCGCCGTTGATTGTCTTCGGAACACCTTCTTCAAATGTCATAGTTACATATTCATCTTCATCTGGTGCATTTTCCGGTGTATTTCCAAGAACAAGAAGATCAGCGTAATTTGGTTCGCAGGATGGATCTTCAAGTTCCAGTCCTTCGTGGCTGATGTGCCATAAGTTACGGTCACGGCTATAGCTGTGGCTTGCGTCAAACGGAAGATCGATTCCGTGAGCTTTACAGTAAGCGATCTCATCGTCACGTGACTGAAGTGTCCACAGATCTGTCATTCTCCAAGGAGCGATGATCTTAAGATCCGGGGCAAGAGCCATGATAGAAAGCTCGAAACGGATCTGGTCATTTCCTTTTCCGGTAGCACCGTGGCAGATAGCAGTAGCACCTTCTTTTCTTGCTACTTCAACAAGTCTCTTGGAGATTGCCGGACGAGCCATAGAAGTTCCGAGAAGGTATGCATTTTCGTAAACAGCATTTGCCTGTACACATGGCATAATATAGTTGTCACAGAAATCATCAGTGATATCTTCGATGTATAATTTAGAAGCACCTGCGAGTTTTGCTCTTTCATCAAGACCATCCAGTTCTTCGCCCTGTCCGCAGTCGATACAGCAGCAGATTACTTCATAATCAAATGTCTCCTTTAACCAAGGGATCAGTGTGGTAGTATCAAGACCACCAGAATATGCAAGAACTACTTTTTCTTTCATTGTATATAAACCTCCTAAAAATTTTCTTTCGTCTTCAATTCACAACCCACTATACACCATTTTTTATATTTATGCAATAATAAAATGAAAAAACTTTTAAAAATGTTATTTTTATGCAAATAAAAGTAAAAATATACATAAAATATGCATAATTATGTATAAAAAAAGAAAGAGAGTAATAAGAAAAAAGAAGGATAGAAGAAGATTAAACAGAAAATATAAAGATAAATCAGAAAAATACTTGACATTTGCACAAAAAAACGTAAAATATAACAAAAAGTAACAAGGTAACACGCTAAAGGAAGAAAGGAACCAGCGAGATGAGTGATATGCATAAAATGAATAAGAATAACATATGTCATTGAAGTATTATGATTCGGTAGTGAAAAAAGAAGCAGAAAAGGTATCGCCGCATACTCTTTTTCTGCTTCTTTTATTTATACCTACTAAGAATATGAATTGAAAAGAGGAAAAACGAAATGGAATTAAGAGCCACCCTAAAGGAAAAGAAACGAATCGTAGTATCTTCCGGTGTAGTCGGTATCGGGAAAAATGTCCTTGGAATCAGCGAGAAGCCGGCTGGTTCTGCCAAACAGGCATATATAATAGAAGAAAACCAAAAGGATATTATGCTTGCAAGAAAAAATAAGATGACAGAGCCACTGATCGACCGGCTTCTTCTAAATGAAAACAGAATCCGGAAAATTGCAGAGGAGGCGTTTCCGGTGATCTGTGACCGGCTTTCGGCAAAAGGGGTAGAGATCCGGGGAGACGAAGCAGCAAGGCAGATTGATGAGCGGATCGCTTGGGCATAGGAAAGCGACTGGGGGCAGGAAGCCCTTACCACGAAAAAGTATGTGATCTTTGGAAATGGACAAATTCGCGGATAAGAAGATTGACAGGAAAAAATCTCCATTTTATAATTTGAATGGTACAAAAGTTAAGGAATTTTGTTTTTATTTTTAAGATGTTGGGGTCCAAAGGTATTTTGACCCCTTTGATACCAGATTGCTACGTGCTTTGCACTCTCGCAATCCTCAAAAACATTCGTAATCCGCTCATTTTTCTTTGAAAAATGGCTACTTACTCATGTTTTTGGCGGGTCAAGAGGTCAAAAATCCTCTTGCAAGCAAGCTTGCATCGGCTTTCTGACCTTTTGACCCTGGTATCAAATCATTATATTATTACAAAAACATGACTATTTCTTGTTATAACTTAAAAAAGTTAATATTTTTCGTTATTGGTAATGATTCACGTAATGCTTTGTCAGATACAATACCTATATAAGATAAAAAAGTCTAAATAATTAGGAAGGGCAGATGAAAACTGACATGAATAAAAAGCAAAAAAATACAAGAACTTTTTTAATAAAAATCATGGATCAGCAGAACGGTACCTGGCAGGGCAGCGTTACCTGGGTGGAAGAGCAGCGAGAGCAGCATTTCCGCAGTGCCCTTGAATTATTGAAGCTGATAGACGGAGCACTTGATAACAATTATGAAGTCAGAATTGAGGAATAGAAGGAGGACGCCATGAAAAGTAATACAAAGAAACGTTTAATAGCATTCATGCTTTGCATGGTATTAGTGCTTAGCAGTGCAACATCAGCTTTTGCTGATGAGCCACAGAACACAGACAGCCAGAGTCAGACCGAAGCAGTAGCAGAACCGGCGGCAGATGAGGCTACAGGAGATGAGGCAGCGGTGAACTCCTCAGAGCAACAGCAACAAGAGGAGCAGCAACCGGAACAACAACAACAAGAGGAGCAGCAACCGGAACAACAGCAGCCTGAGACAGAAGCTCCTACAGTTGAGGCACCGGCTGAACAGCCGGCAGCAGAAGAGGCACAGCCGATTCAGCAGCTTACTTATGAAGATGATAATGTAAAGATAACAGTCGATGCTGTTGAATCCGGTAATATTCCGGAAGGTGCAACACTTTCTGTTACTCCTGTCATCAAACAAGAAATCACTGATTCCATGAGTGATGAAGAAAAAGCAAAAGCTGAAGAACTGAATGATCAGTATGATCACACAGAGAAAAAGCTGAATGAAAAAGCTGAAAACGAAACTTACGATATCGCAGGTTTCCTTGCTTACGATATTACTTTCGTAGATGCAGATGGAAACAAGATGGAGCCGAATGGAAATGTGAAAATTTCCATGGATTATAAAAAGACAGAAATCCCAGAAGAAGCAAAGAAAGCCCTTGAAGAAAAGAACGATGAACAGAACCTTGATGTAACTGTTATGCATCTGGAAGAAGACGAACAGGGTGAGGTTAAAGAAGTTGTTGATATGGTTGCAGATGAGACAAAAGAAGCAACAGTAGAAACAACTGAAACTAAAGAAGTTGAAAAAGCAGCATTTGTTACAAATAGTTTTTCAACCTTTACAATTACATGGAAAAAAGACTCCGCCACTTACTTTAAGCTGACTCTTCATCATGTTGATGAAAAAGGTAACGAACTTCCAACAACTCTATCATCTGATGCAACACTTAATTATAACTCTGACATATCTTTTTCTGATTATGTTGAAATAATTGATAATTATGATTATAAATATGCAAAGGTAGATAAAATATCCGGAAAGACTGTTACGTCTGCTGTTACAAATGGTAGTTCTGGTAAGCGCGCTAAATTAACTTTATATAACGGAAAAGATAATAAGATTGAAACTCTATCTTATTCTACTACCACCAAAAATATTTATCTAGTTTATACCGCAAAATCTACTGGTAGTACTGGCAGTGGAACAATTGAGGATACAGCACCACAGCTTTCCCATCAGAAATATATCAAAAAGAAAGATGGAAATAATTATGATTTAACGTTGAATGTTTCTAGTAAAAAAGGAACAACTAGTTCTAAAAAGAAATTTGACATTGTACTAATAATGGATACTTCTACTTCCATGAGTAATAACAATAAATGGAGAAATAGTAAAACTGCTGTTAATAAACTAATAGATACTCTTTCCAGTCAAACAACCGTAGATGTCAATTACCGTTTAGTTACTTTTGGAACTACTGCACAAATACAAACTAACTGGACAACCGGAGAAACCGTAAAATCAACTTTATCTAATTATTCTATTAAAGAAGACCAAGGTACAAACTATGAAGATGGTTTAGTAAAAACAAAAGAAGCTTTATCAAGTGGTACTCGGGCTGATGCCGAAAAAATTATAGTATTTTTAACTGATGGGCAACCTACTTTTTATAAATCTGGCACAAGTTATGCTGGCCCTGGTAGCAGTACTAGTTATAGAGTATATCAACATGCACTTGACGCAGCTGCAAAACTTAAATGTGACAGAATAATTCCTGTAGGAATCGGGTTAAAATCGGTAGAAAAATATTCCTACGACAGTTACTCGGATCAGCAAAAGGTTCCTGATTCAGCTACTGTTCTTTTACAAAATGTTGCGAATAAAGTAAATGCAACTACCAAAGACACCGTATTTAATTCAGATTCTTCTGGTTCAAACTTGTCCACGAAATTTAGCGAAATAGCAGCAGACATTCAGAAGTTTCCTTGTAAAAATGTTACTATTAAGGATACTTTAAGTGAATATGTTGAAACGACTGCTAATACTAAATTACAACTCCGAATGGTTAAAAAGACAACTGCGAACGATCACGATACTTACGAAAATCAAGGAAAGCAAGAAATTCCATTAACCGATGAAGACCTTATCAGTACAAATGGAAAAGCTGTATCAATAAATGAAAAGAACCTTGGAACCGTAAAATATGATTCAGCTAAAAAGCAGGTAACTTGGAGCTTGGGTGAGAATTATGAACTTAAAGACGATATTTATTACTACATCACAATAACTGACGTAAAACCTACTACATCAGCCGAAGAAAAATATAAAACTGATAAAGCCTATACTAATACAGGAGATTCCAATACGGATGCTTCAGCTGATGGTAATTATGGAACGATGGGAAATGCAAATGATTCTTCTTCTGGTAAAAAAGGTTTCCCTTCCAATGATAATACAAACCATAATTCATCAGTAACTTATACTAATACAAAAACTAATGAACCTCAAACAGAAGATTATCAGAAACCAGTTATTCAAGTTGATGTAGAATTAATAGAAGGTGATCTTCAGACAAGTAAAACAGCAAAAGTTGATAATTGGGATGATAGAACTTATAACATTACATTAAATGCATCTTCTAATTATACAAAAATAACATCCAAAGAACCAGAACCTGTAAAAATTGTATTTGTACTTGATACATCTGGATCTATGCATTTTAGAAGTTCTTTAGTTCCTTACAAGACATGCACTACAGATGCTCTTGATAAAGAAGAAACTTATTATTATGTTCTTTCAACAGATGCTGCGACAATGTATAGAGTTAAATACTCTGATGGAAATTGGTATTATATTGATGATAGTAAAGAAGGGCTAGGTGAAAAATTAACTGATAACAAAGAGCGCTTGTATTATACAACAAATGATGCAAATGACAGATTCTACTATTTAAAACAAGCAGCTACTAATTTTACTACTCAATTGGCACAAAGTTCACCGAATAGTGAGATTGCATTGGTAACATTCAATAAGACTGCAACAGAACAGTTCGATTTTAAAAATGTAGGTAAAGACTCTGCATATATAACCGAAACAATCAATGCCATGGAAACATCTGGTGGAACACATCAAAATGAAGGTCTTGATAGAGCGTATAAGATTCTGAACAATGATCAAAATACATCTAATTTAAAACGATACGTTGTATTATTGACAGATGGATGTCCAAATGGTGTAACCTATGATCAGATTACTACTTCAATAAATAAAATTAAATCTACAAATACGAAATTAATTACAGTTGGAGTAGGATTAGATGAAACAAATACGGGACTTAAAGCCGCAAAGGATTACCTGCAAGCAAACGCAGATGACAATATGGCTTATAACGCTAATGATGCATCTCACCTTAATACAATCTTTACTCAGATTCTTGGACAGACAACAAATAGTAATACTCCACTTAGTGTAGAAAATGCTACTATTACAGATTATATTGATCCAAGATTTGAATTAACCGAAGAAACTAAAAAAGAACTGAACAAAGATTCAAATGTAACAATTGCTGGTGATGAAACGTCTGGTTATTATATCACTTGGAAAAATCAGACGATTAACTATTCTACTGATGGAAAACCAACTTGGACTAAAACATTCCAGGTAAAAGCAAAAGATACATTTATCGGTGATAACAACGTAACTACAAATGGCGCACAATCTGGTATAACTTATAAAGTAACCACAAAAGCAGATTACACGACTAAGTTATTCCCACAACCAACTGTCAACGTAAAATCACAATTAAAAGTTGATAACAATACCGCAACCATCTTCAAAGCAGATTCCATTCCTACTGATAAAGATGTTCTCGGAAAACTTTTTGGTGGTGGAGATGTTACCTCATATGAGAATGGTACTTTAAGTGAAACAGATTTTAAGAACCTTATAGATAATAAGAGACTTACATTAGAATGGTTTACAAAGTCAGATTTAACTACTTCAATTACTCCAGATGAGATGGAAAAGATCACACCTGATGATACAACATCTTATTATTTAAAAGTTACTTATAAGACCAATGAGCCTACATCTGAAAGTAAAGCAAATACAACAAAAGATAGTATAACATACATTTCTGGTGGCGGCACTCATAGTACTGTAGCTGTAAATAAAAATGATGATACTAAAAATTATGGTATTTACAAAATTAACGTTATCAAAGGTGAAATTAAGCTTACTAAACAATTAGCAACATCAAGTACAGAAGATAGGCAATTTACTTTCACTTTAAAGAAATATGATACTGATTATCCAGTTACTGATTATCCAGTACTGTGGGATGCTACTTTAAAGGCTTATCGTCCAGGAACAGCTGATGAAATAACCAATGGAACAGCTACTTCAACAATTACAGTAACTGTATCTGCTAATAAGTCATCTGGTGAAATTGCAATTAAAAATTTGCCACGCGGAAACTATAAGCTTTCAGAAAATGACCAAACTGATTATGCTATAGAAAATGTTGTAATTGGCGATACTACAAACTGTTGGAGCAATAACAAAAACATAACTGGTGATACAGTAACATTTACTATGGGTAATAATACAAATAATACAAATGTTATTGTAAAGGACGATCAAAATCATACTTGGAAGCAAGATTCAACAGACGGTGCCGGACAGTTAGGTGTTGTAACTTACACAAATGAAAATGTAATTAGTAATTGGGGAATTCAGAAGACCAGTTCAACTAACAGTAACTTAAAACTTAAAGGTGCTCGTTTTGAGCTTAAATCTGCAAACAATACTTATATTGGTGTATCTAATCAAAATGGTTTTGTAAATTGGTATACATCTTATACTGATGAAAATACCAATACTCCATTAATGGAAAAGATGCAAGTTGGAACCTATACTTTAAAAGAAATATATGCTCCAGTAGGTTATGCAAAGAGTACAGAAACCTGGACTGTAGTTATTAAAAAGAATGGTTCTTTAAAGAGTATTACAAGTAGCGCAGGAACAACTATAAAAACAAATTCTCAAACAGCTGGCACAACAACAATTACTTTATATCAGTTTGAGAACACACCTTTATACGACCTCCCATCAGCCGGAGGCAATGGAATTTACCTGTATATGATTGGCGGTATCTTACTTATGTTCGCAGCCGCATGGATCTTATATAAAAACAAATGCAGGGAGGTGCTGGAAAGATAATTTGAACAATTTACTTTTCAGTGGCTCCCAAGCCACAAACAACGTTATTCTCCCTTATGAGGGGACAATAAATCGGGCATAGCCCTAAAAGAAAAGGAGACAACAATATGAAAAAGATGAAAAAATTATTTGCAGTGTTATTAACACTGGCAATGGTACTCGGAATGAGTATGACTTCATTTGCAGCTGACGAAACAACAAATGCTACTGTAAAAATTTCCGGCGCTGACGGTGCTACTCTGACGTATGTACAAATTGTTGAACCGGATAGAGGTTCTGAAGATGGTTGGAAAATAGTTCCTGGTTTTGAAAAAGCCTTTACTGACGCTGGATTAACTATTAAAGATTTACTCCAAAATACACCTGATACAAATGCTGCTCAGGGTAAAATCACTAGCAATACTAAGCTTAGTGCTCTTTTAGAAAGTCTTAGATTAAATGCTACCACTACTATTACTGGAAATCAGTTTACCGCTACTAAAGGTGGTGTATATTTAATCATCGCTGATAAAGAAGGTTGGACTTACGCACCAATGCTTGCTTATGTTCCTGTTGATTCTACAACAGATGTTAATGTAACTGCTAAAGGTGAAGAAAATCAGGTAAGAAAAGCAATTTCTGCTGATGGTCAGTCTGTTGCTGCTGGAGATATTGTAAAGTATACTGTAAATGCTAACTATCCATTTTATTCTTCAAATTATGAAGACGTATTATTTAAAGTAACTGATACTTTAACAAATGCTAACTTCTTAATCGATGCCACTCATCCTGTAACTGTAACTATTAATGGTGCTCCTGCTGCACGTACTGATTACACCGTTTCTGATTCGAATGAAACCGATACTTTAACAGTTAATTTTAACTACGATTACAACAAAGCTGGCGCAACTGTTGAAATTACTTATTACGCAAAAGTATCTGAATCTGTGTCTTCAGAGTCTCCTCTGAAAAATAAGGTTACTTCAGAAACTGCAAGTACTCATGATGGTACTCCTACCAAAACAGAATACATTGTTATTTCAACTCCTGTAAAAGCAACAATCAAGAAAGTTGACCTCACTGATTCTACAATTACACTTGAAGGTGCTGTATTTGCATTACATAGAGTTGTAAATGGCACCGATATGGTAGTTGCTACTGCAACCACAGATGATAACGGTATTGCTACATTTAATGGTCTTGATGCTCAGGACACTACTTACTATATTGTTGAAACACAGGCTCCTTCCGGATATAAAATTGATGGTATCGAACATCATTTATCTGGTGCTACAGCTAATGAACCAACAACTAATACAGTAAAAGATTCAGCAACAAAGATAACTACTATTACAACAACTTATAGTTTCACTGACTTTGGTGAAAGCGGTATAACAACTATTACCAACACAAAACTTTCCGCTCTTCCATCAACCGGTGGTATCGGTACAACAATCTTCACAATCGCTGGATGCGTTATCATGATCGCAGCAGCTGGTCTGTTCTTCGCAAGCCGCAAGAAATCAGACAACAAATAATTGCAATAATTATTTATAATCAGATACTGAATCCGGGGCAGGTCGCCCCGGATTCCTAAAAAATAATACAACAGCAAGGAGAGTTCGGATGAAACGCAAAACAAACAAACTGATTATTGGCATCATATTTTTAGCCGGGTTGTCCTTACTGCTGTATCCATTCGTTGCAAACCAGTGGAATAACTACAGGCAGAAGCAATTGATCAGCAGTTATGAACAGACTGTATCGGAAAAGGATGCAGCACATGAGATTGATTATGATGCAGAACTGCAGAAAGCAGAAGCTTACAATGAAGCCTTACTTCCAAGTATCCTTCCTGATTCATTTGCAGTAGCCGCAGCCAGTGACAAAGAAGACCAGTCCTACATGGATGCTCTGAATATTGCCGGTGACGAGATGATGGGAATCGTGGAGATCCCGAAGATTGACATCAAGCTTCCGATCTACCACACTACCGATGAAGATGTTCTTAAACAGGCAGCCGGACATCTGGAAGGAAGCTCTCTTCCAATCGGCGGTAAAAGTACACACGCCGTTATCTCCGCACACCGTGGACTTCCGAGTGCGTCTCTTTTTACCGATCTGGATCAGTTGGAAGAAGGCGATCATTTTCTGATCCATGTATTAAACGAAACATTATGTTATGAAGTCGACAAGATTTCCGTAGTAAAACCGGAAGAAACTTCCTCTCTTGCAGTAGAAGAAGGAAAAGATCTTGTAACACTTCTTACCTGTACTCCATACGGAGTCAATACCGAGCGGCTTCTGGTCCGTGGTCACAGAGTACCTTATGTGGAACAGGAAGTTGCCGATGAGAAGACACCGCTCAGCGGAATCAGTCTTCATACAAATTATCTTTTATGGGTAATTATTGGTCTTGTAATTACCACAATCTTCATCCTTGTGTTATACTTAAAGGAGAAGAAGCTTCAAAAGGAGAAAAATGAGACCTCTTAAAAAGAGAATAAGAACGAGAAAGGGAATATGCCTATGAAAAGAAAAATCTCAACCTTCCTTTTCGGTCTGTTATTCTTGATAGGATTTGGGATTCTGATCTATCCGATGGTATCCAACCAGTGGAACACCTACAGACAGAATCAGCTGATCAGCAGCTATGACAATACAATACAGGACATGGAACCGGAGGACTTCACCTCTGAGTGGGAAAAGGCAAAAGCTTTCAATGATACCATTCAGCAGAACAACCTCTACGGAGATGTATTCGGTGAAGATGAAAATGACATCAAAGACACCGAATACTGGAAGATCCTGAACGTTGCAGATGACGGAGTAATGGGATATCTTTCCATTCCGAAGATCAACATCAAGCTTGCCATTTACCATGGTACCGGTGACAAGGATCTGCAGACCGGTGTCGGACATCTGAACGGCACAAAGCTTCCGATCGGAGGGGAGAGTACCCACAGTGTTCTCGCAGCTCACCGTGGACTTCCAAGCGCAAAGCTTTTTACCGATATCGATCAGCTCGAAGTTGGCGATAAATTTTACATCCATGTACTGGATGAAGTCCTTGCCTACAAGGTAGACCAGATTCTTCCGATGGTAGACAAAGACGATCATGAAACACTGGAGAAAGCACTCCAGATTGAAGAAGGAAAAGACCAGGTAACTTTATTTACCTGTACACCATATGGAGTCAACTCCCATCGTCTTCTCGTAAGAGGAACCAGAGTTCCATATAACGGCGAAGAGGATGCTACCGAATCAGTTACAGATTCTATGGTAAAAGCCATTCAGAATTATTATATGCTTTATTTAATTTTAGGACTTTCAATCACGATTCTTGTGATCATTCTCTTGCGATTCCTTTCCAAGAGAAAAGCTCACAAAGAATAACCAAGATTTTTTAAGGAGGACATGAGGCGATGATGAATAAACGATTAAAACAGGGAAGTACTTTTCTCTTAGCTGTCGCTCTTACATTTCCACTGCTCACTCTTCCGGGTGCGAAAGCCGCAAGCGCGATCAATACCGGACAGAAGTGTTCTATCGAATTCGACATTAGTGGGAACAGCAGTGAACTTCTAAGCGCAAGCATTCCGGTAAAACTGTATAAAGTTGCTTCGGTTGATGAATCCGGCAACTATACCGGAATCGGTGCATTTTCAAAACTGGATCTTTCATCCGTAAGTGCTGATAACCTGGATGCGGCAGCTGCTACCTGGGCAGAACGTGCAGCAGAAGCGAAGAAATTGCTGAAGGATGACACAGAGCCAACTACAACCACACTGACACAGGGAAGAGGTACTGCAACAGGACTGGATACAGGACTTTACCTTGTAGATACACCAAAAGTAATTACACCAAATTACACTTATACTTTTACTCCTTACCTTGTATCACTTCCGACCAATAATTACTACAGTGGTAACGGTGCAAGTGATGACTGGATCTACGATCTGACCAAAGAACACAACAGTGCAGTTGGTCTGAAACCGGAACAGCACGTAAGATACGGTAATCTGGTGATCAACAAGGAACTGGTAGATCACAATGCTACCTTCGGTAACAATGCAACGTTCGTATTCCAGATCGATATCACAACACTGGATAATAAAAAAGAAACCAGAATCGAAGAGCTTACCTTCGATGCAGCAGGCAGCCATTCTGTAACGATTGAAAAAATTCCTGCTGGATCTCATGTCACGGTAACGGAGGTTTACAGCGGTGCAAGCTATGAACTCGCTTCTGCTAAAAGTCAGGAAACAGACATCATTGCTAATCCTGAAAAAGAAACCGAAGTAGAATTCAAACCGGCAGAGGTTTCATTTATCAACAAACACGATGGACGTACCAATGGCGGCTACGGTGTAAAAAATAATTTCAAACTGGACGAAAATGGTCAGTATCAGTACACCGAACCGGCAGAAAAGAACTAGGAAGGGGGAGTCGGAATGAGAAAGTTACATAAGAAACCACTTATCATGGCAGCAGCAACACTTGCTCTTACCGGAACCCTGGCAGTTGGAAGCGCGATGGCGTATTTTACAACCTATTCGACAGCCGGTGGCGGTGTGAAAATGAATATGGGATTTACTGAGACAGTCCCGAAAGAAGACGTTGATGAAAACGGGAAGCACATTACAATTGAAAATACCGGTGATTATGACTGTTTCGTAAGAGTCAAAGCATTTGCACCGGTAGAGCTTACTTATAACGCACCAAACGGCGGATGGACAGCAGGTGATAAGGGCTACTGGTATTACGATAAAGTACTTCCGGCAGGAAAGAAAACGGAAACGGAACTCAACATCAAATACACATTCCCGTCAGTAAATGACAAACCAGAAGAATTTAACATCGTAGTCATCCAGGAATGCACACCGGTTCTCTACGACGAGAACGGTAATCCAGTCTATGATTTTAAAGACGACAGCACACAGACGACAGAGTAGGAGGTAATGAGAATGAAAAAGAAAAAGAAATCATTTCCAAAGAAACCTGCCCTGGTCCTGACAGCCGCAGCACTCCTGCTGGTTGGAAGCACTGTCGGCAGTACACGCGCCGCACTCACTTACTACAGTGAGAATTATTCCGCACAGATGAATATGCAGAGTATCGGCGTATCTCTTCTGGAAAATGACAAAGTAGTCAGCAGCCGGGATTATGTATCGAACAATGAATGGAAGGGAACCTCAGAGGGTACACTTCTCACAAACCTTCTTGGAAAGGATGAGACATTTACACCCGGCAAGAAATATAACGAAGCAATCAGCGTCAAGAACAGCGGTACGATCGACACCTTTGTACGTGTGATCATCACAAAAAGCTGGCAGGACGAAAAAGGCAATAAGAACACGAACCTTTCACCGGATCTGATCGAGCTGAACTTCCTCACAGACAACGGATGGCAGGTTGCAGATGCACAGTCCACGAGAGAGCGTACCGTTCTTTATTATACCAAAGCTCTCAAAGCGGGTAAACCGACACCGGCATTATCCGATACACTCCGTATCAATCCTTCGATTGCATCGGATGTAAAGCAAAATGTCTCTGAGGATGGCAAAACCATCACTTATACTTACAAGTACAATGGCTACACCTTCCACATTGACGCAGAGGTGGATGCAGTTCAGACACACAACGCAAAGGACGCGATCAAGAGTGCCTGGGGCGTGGACGTAAATGTATCAGACGACGAAACAACAATGAGCTTACAGTAGGGAGGTACAGAGTATGAAAAAGAAAATTTTGTGCCTCGCCATGACAGTGATAATGGCAGCAGGGGTACACACAACTGCATTTGCAAAGGATTCTCAGGGAGCCGACAGATGGCAGGTTAATTTCACCGGCGGCAAGATGGACAGTAATTTTAAAAGCTCCGATGTTACTGACGAGCTGGCAAATATCCAGCCGGGTGACAGCATCGAACTCAAGGTTCAGCTTAAGAACTCCGACAGTACGGATACCGACTGGTACATGACCAATGAAGTGATCCAGACGCTGGAGGATGCACAGTCTTCCGCAGAAGGTGGTGCTTACGAATACAAGCTGACCTATGTTGGAAGTGACAATGCCGAAAAGGTACTCTACGACAGCTCAACTGTCGGAGGGGAAGGCGCTTCCAAAGCAGGAGAAGGTCTGAAGCAGATTGATAACTCAACCCAGGAATATTTCTACCTCGGAAGACTTGCTTCCAATAATACCGGAACGGTACACCTTACCGTCGGTGTTGAAGGTGAGACACAGGGCAACGGTTATCAGCTCACACTCGCAAAGCTCCGCATGAACTTTGCAGTAGAAAAGGTTTCAGCCGGCAAAACCATCACCAAGAATAAGATTGTTAAGACAACCAACACCGTTAAGACCGGTGATACCGCAAGAATTCTTCTCTTCTGTTTGCTTGCACTCATCAGTGGACTGATCCTTCTTGCATATGGTATCTACACACTCAATAAGAACACAAAAAGACGCAGACAGAAAGGAGAGTAAGCAGATGAAAAAATGGAAAAGATTACTGGTTTCTCTTCTGACTGTATCCATGACACTCGGTGCATCCACAATGAGCGTTATGGCAGATGATACTACACCGTATACCTACAAGGTAACATTATCCGCAGGTAACAAAGGAACAATTAACGGACAGAACAAGATCGAGCAGGCAAACATTGCTCCCGATTCTACCGTTACTTTCAATCTGAATGACATCCAGGTAACAGACGACAAGTATTATGTCAAAGGAATCCGTCTCAGCGGACGTGACAATGCAAGTTCAGAACTACTTAATACTCCTGGCTTTATCGTCAAAGGTGATGCCGACTATGTAGTCGCTTATGGAATCAAAGGCAATATGGTTGCCTATACCGTAAATTATCAGGATGCATCCGGTAAATCACTGGCAGAGAGCCAGACCTTCTACGGAAACGTCGGCGACAAGCCGGTCGTTGCTTACCGTTACGTTGAAAATTATATTCCAGATGCTCTTGCACTTACCAAGACTTTGAGTAATAATGAATCTGAGAATGTATTTACGTTTACCTACAAACCGGGTGCTACAGACCGTGTTGTTACAACAACAACCACCATCACAACGACTGTTCCTGGTACAGCAACTCCTGGCACAGGTACCGGTAATGTCGGTACAGCAGGTGGCACGACAGGCGGCACAACCGGTGGAACTGCCGGAACTACCGGTGGAACTACAACCGGAACTACCAGTGGCACTACAACCGGAACTACCGGTGGCACAACAGACGGAACCACAACCGGTACAACCGATGGTACAACGACAGATAACAATTCTCAGGATACGACAGCTAAAGATAAAGATACTGCAACATCTGAGGATGAACAGACACCAAAATCTCTGGTAGATCTGGATGATGAAGACACTCCAAAAGGAAATATCGATGCGAAAGACAAGACGAGCAAGACTCCGATCGCAGCAGGAATCGGCATTATCGTTGTTGCGGTAGCAGCTCTCGTAGGACTGATCGTATTCTTGAAAAAACGTGCAAAATAAAAAAGCGCGGCACTAAAGGAGAAGTCTTTTTTGAAGAGAACGAAGAAAAAGAAAAGCCCGGTGGCTGCATTTTGCAGTGCACTGGGCACTGTTTTACTGACAGTACTGATTCTTGCCTGTATTCCGCTGACGCTTCCGAAAGCTTTTGGTTTTCAGATGTACACCGTGATCAGTGGGAGCATGGAACCGGCGATCCCGACGGGAAGCCTGGTCTATGTCCGGCATGAAGAACCAGACACGATCGTCAAAGATGATGTCATTGCTTTTTACAGCAACAATGCAGACGGCTCGATCATCACCCACCGTGTAGTATCCAACAGCCCGGCGATGGGACAGTTTATCACCAAAGGGGATGCCAATGAGGAAAAAGATATGAATCCGATCCCTTACAACAACTACATCGGAAAAGTAAAGCTTTCTGTTCCGGTTGTCGGCGGTATCGCACAGGCTGCAACCGGCACTGCCGGAAAGATTGCCGCCGCATCCATCATCGGTCTTGCTGTGATTCTTGAAATCGTTGCTGCCATGCTTGACAGACGCGATGACGAAGACGAATAAGCGAGAACGTTTTTCATTTTATCTTGCTAAAGTGTGAAACATTTGCTAAAATAATATCAGATTGTATTGTCAGAAGAAGATGGGGGAATTTCACAATTCTCCCATTTGTCATATATTGAAAAGAATGGAGAGGTGAATGGATTGTTATCCAACCAGATTTTACAGAGAACAATCAATGAAATAGGGGATATCATCGAGTGTAACTGTTCCATCTGGAACACAGACGGAGTGATGCTTGCAGCTGTAGGTAAGGAGAAGCCTGCAGTAAAAAAAGCTGTCTGCTCATTTTTAAAAGAGCTGGAGATTACCGGCGTAGCGGAGGAGCACCTGGATGAATGCTATGGTCTGTTCCCGGTTTATGATGATGATGAACTGACTTATATTTTCGTGATTGAGCACAATAATGAGATTGATGTGCATACCAGCGGACGCTTAAGTGTCTGCCAGCTGGAGAGCCTTTTAAGATCCGGAAGCGAACGTCTTGACCGTAACCGTTTTATCCAGAACCTGCTCCTGGATAACCTGCTCCTCGTAGATATCTACAATCAGGCGAAAAAGCTTGGTATTGCAGTTGAGCAGCGCAGAGTCGTCTATCTGATCGAACCGAAGAATCCGGATGACACGATCGTCCTGGATATGATCCGTGGGATTTATTCCTCGGGAACCGGTGATTTTGTTACTGCCGTAGATGAGGGACATATTATTCTGATCAAGTCCCTTGACAGTACGGATGATTATGATACGATCCGTTCGACTGCTGATATGCTGGTGAATGCGATCAACACCGAAGCTATGGTCAATGTCCGGCTTTCCTTCGGAACCATCATTCCCGAACTCAAAGAGGTCTCACAGTCTTACAAAGAAGCTGGCATGGCTCTGGATGTGGGACGTATCTTCTATCCGGAACGCAATATTTTATCCTACCGCGAACTCGGTATCGGACGGCTGATCCACCAGCTTCCCGTTTCCTTATGCGAGATGTTCCTGGAAGAAGTATTTGCCGGAAATACCGTTGATCAGTTTGACGAAGAAACCTTATCCACAGTTGATAAATTTTTTGAAAACAGCCTGAATATTTCGGAGACAGCGAGACAGCTTTTCGTCCACCGGAATACGCTCGTCTACCGGCTGGAGAAGATCCAGAAGCAGACCGGGCTGGATGTCAGAGTCTTTGAGGACGCCCTGACATTTAAGATTGCTTTGATGGTCGCAGACCACATGAAATTTATAGAAAACAGAAAATAGGAGGACATGATATGGTGAAATTATACGAAGGCGGTGCCTATCTTTTACACGGTACTGAGGTAATTGCAGATGCACCCGATGCACTTGCTGCCGTAAAAAGCAAGACAGGTATTGAGACAACAAAAGAAGCTGCTGCAAAAGAGACAATGGCTTATGGGATCTTAAGTGCGCATAATACTTCCGGTAATATGCAGCAGCTTCAGATCAAATTTGACAAGCTGACTTCGCACGACATTACCTTTGTCGGAATCATCCAGACTGCAAGAGCATCCGGACTGGAGAAATTCCCGATCCCTTATGTTCTGACCAACTGCCATAACTCTCTGTGTGCAGTCGGCGGTACGATCAATGAAGATGACCACATGTTTGGACTGACCTGTGCGAAGAAGTACGGCGGTGTCTATGTTCCGCCTCATCAGGCCGTTATCCACCAGTTTGCCCGTGAAATGCTCGCAGGCGGCGGCAAGATGATCCTTGGTTCTGACAGCCACACCCGTTATGGTGCACTCGGTACCATGGCAATGGGAGAGGGCGGACCGGAACTTGTAAAACAGCTTCTGAACAAGACTTATGATATCAAGATGCCGGGCGTTGTCGGAATCTATCTGGACGGCGAACCGGTAAAAGGTGTCGGACCACAGGACGTTGCCCTTGCGATCATCGGCGCAACCTTCGGCAATGGCTATGTCAATAACAAGGTCATGGAATTTGTCGGACCTGGCGTTGGCAAATTAAGTGCAGACTTCCGTATCGGAATCGATGTTATGACGACAGAGACAACCTGCCTTTCTTCTATCTGGAGAACCGATGACAAGATCAAAGAGTTCTACGATATCCACGGAAGAAGTGATGACTTCAGGGAACTGGAGCCTGGCGCAGTCGCTTACTATGACGGTCTTGTATACGTCAATTTGAGTGAGATCAAGCCTATGATCGCCATGCCGTTCCATCCGTCCAATGTCTACACCATCGAGGATGTCAATGCCAACCTTGCAGATGTTCTCCATGATGTAGAGCAGCGCGCACTGGTAAGCCTGGACGGTGCTGTGGATTACTCTCTTCAGGACAAGATCGTAAATGGTAAGCTTTATGTCGATCAGGGTATCATCGCAGGCTGTGCCGGCGGCGGTTTTGAAAATATCTGTGCTGCCGCAGACATCATCCGTGGCAAATACATCGGATCAGATGAATTTACCTTCAGTGTTTACCCGGCAAGTACACCGATCTACATGGAGCTTGTGAAAAATGGTGCGGTTGCTGACCTGATGGAAGCCGGTACGATCGTGAAGACTGCCTTCTGCGGACCATGCTTCGGTGCAGGGGATACTCCGGCAAACAATGCATTTTCCATCCGTCACTCTACCCGTAACTTCCCGAACCGTGAAGGAAGCAAGCTGCAGAGTGGACAGATCGCATCTGTTGCCCTTATGGATGCACGTTCCATTGCCGCAACTGCTGCGAACAAAGGTTTCCTTACTCCGGCAACAGATTTTGATATTGAATACAAGAACCCGACCTACCACTTTGATTCCAGAATTTACGCCAACCGTGTATTTGACAGCCACGGCGTTGCTGATCCTTCGGTTGAGATCAAATTCGGACCGAACATCAAAGACTGGCCGGCAATGAGCGCTCTTCCTGAGAATCTGATCCTGAAGGTCGTATCTGAGATCCACGATCCGGTTACAACGACAGACGAACTGATCCCGTCCGGCGAGACTTCTTCTTATCGTTCCAACCCGCTTGGACTTGCTGAATTTGCACTTTCCCGAAAGGATCCTGCCTATGTAGGACGCGCGAAAGAAGTCCAGAAAGCCCAGAAAGCGATTGAAGCAGGTACTTGTCCACTGGATGTACTGGATGAATTAAAACCGGTGATGGCAGCAATCCAGAAGTCTTATCCGGAAGTCGGCAAAGGAAATATCGGTGTCGGAAGTACCATTTTCGCGGTCAAACCTGGTGATGGTTCTGCCCGTGAGCAGGCTGCTTCCTGCCAGAAGGTTCTCGGCGGCTGGGCGAATATCGCGAATGAGTACGCAACCAAACGTTACCGCTCGAACCTGATCAACTGGGGCATGCTTCCGTTTATTACCGAAGAGGAACACACAAAGCTTTCTTTCAGGAACGGTGACTATCTCTTCGTGCCGGATATCCGCAAAGCAGTAGAAGATAAAGCTTCCACGATCAAGGCTTATGTCGTAGGCGATGATCTGAAGGAGATTGATCTGAAGCTCGGTGATCTGACGGATGCAGAACGTGAGATCATCCTCAAAGGATGTCTGATCAATTATTACAGAGGTTAATTTTTCTCAGACAATGATATGATTTAAAAGGGACGGAAATTTTTCTGTCCCTTTTTGCAACACTTCCGACTTTTTTATACTCTTATATACAAAGAACCTGTTATGAGAGGAGGGACTTTATGATCGATGCAATTGCATTTAAAGAATTATATAAGACGGTTTATCAGGATCTGTATCGTTTTGCGCTCTGCATGATGCATCATCCGCAGGATGCAGAAGACGCCGTCAGTGAAGCCGTTCTTTCCGCCTATGAGAACATACATAAATTACGCAAAGAAGAAGCATTCCGTTCCTGGATCTTTCAGATTCTGGCAAATGTGTGCCGCCGGAAGTTAAAGAGCCGTGAACGGACCGAGACCGAGCTGAAAGAAGATCATGCTTCTGCCACATACTGTGACGGACTCCGCACAGATGTCGAGCGTGCTTTTCTTATTCTCGATGAAGACGATCAGCTGATCATCGGCTTATCCGTCTATGGCGGTTACAACAGTAAAGAGATCGGAAAAATGCTAAGGCTGAACCCGAATACAGTCCGCTCCCGCAGAAAGCGTGCCCTCGAAAAGATGAGCTGGCTTCTGAAAGAGTAGGATAAAAGAGTAATAGGAGGTGTTTCATATGACAGATCACGAAAAAGAAATACTGGATAAAATAAAACAATCTACGGAAAAAACTCCTGTTCCGGAAAGCCTTGCACCGGATCAGATTATGAAAATGCTGGAAGAGCATAACAGCACTCAGGCTTCCGAACATATCCCGAAAAAGCATGGATTTTCCCGCGGCCACCGGATGCGCGGAGGACTTATCGCTGCCGCACTGGTACTGGTTGTCGGCATTGGCGCCCACATCCGCCAGCAGAATCTTTCTTCAGACTCAGCCACTTCTTCCACAAAAGGCAGTTCTTCAATCGGTACATCCTCCGGTAAGCTTGCCTCTTCCGATACTTTAGAGACTGCAACCGATTATGATGAAGTCTACACATACCTGCAATCTTATCAGGATGAGTTGGATTCTTCATCTGTTACCGGTTCAACCGACAGCGGAATTGTCATGTATTCAACTGAAACAGCCGACAGTGGTGCACGCACCGATAGTTCCAGTTCCTCTTCGGATTCTTCAACAGCCTCTGCACGTGCTGTGGATACTTCATTTTCCGATACCAACGTCCGCACAGAAGGCGTCGGTGAAGCAGACATTGTAAAAACGGATGGAAGTTATCTTTATACACTGAAAGCAAACTCACAGGAAATTTCCATTGTAGATATCCGGTCTGATCAGATGAAGGTTGTTTCCGGTATTTCGCTGAATGAGAATTTTCAGGCATCCGAATTTTACCTGAGTGACCAGAAGCTTTTTGTCCTTGGCAACATGCAGAACACGCAGGTTGATTCTGACAGTAAAACCTTGTACCGCGGCAGCTGTACCCGTATCCAGACTTATGATCTGGCAGATATCAACAATCCGAAATCCATCGGAACCGTGGATCAGAGTGGTTACTACCGCACTTCACGTTTTAAAGACGGATATCTGTATGTATTCAGCGACTATTATATTTACGATACGATCACCAAAAAAGATTATCCTTCCTATGTTCCGCTTGTTGGTGACAATCTTCTGAAGCAGTCGGATATCTATCTCCCGACGAACCATGCAGCAGACCAGTACCTTGTTGTCAGCTCCGTTTCCGCTTCCAGTCCGGATAAGGCAGTAGACCAGAAAGCAGTCATGTCTGAGAATGGCGAAGTCTATGTGAGTGAGAACAACATTTATATTTACGAGTATGCGAACAGCAGTATCCTCGCAGATAATCTTGCGGCAAAGAATCAGACGATCCTCCGCAAGCTGTCTTACAATAAAGGAAAACTTTCCGGCTCTGCCCAGGGCAAAGTAAAAGGATATCTGAACGATTCCTTCAGCATTGATGAGTATGACAATACGTTGCGGCTGGTGACAACGGTTACGCATAATGTCGGAAGCTCTTCACAGTCCAATTCAGTCTATGTGCTGGATGCAGATTTGAAAACAATCGGTAAGATCGAGGATCTTGCCAAAAATGAACAAGTCTATTCCGCAAGATTTTTGGGCGATACCGGTTACTTTGTAACTTATGAACAGACAGATCCTTTATTCTCCGTAGACTTTTCCGATCCGGAGAATCCGAAGATCCTTGGCAAGCTGAAAATTCCCGGCTTTTCGGAATACCTGCATTTTTACAATGATAACCTGCTTCTTGGCATCGGTATGGATACCGATGAAAATGGCATTACAAACGGGGTAAAGATTTCCATGTTTGATATCAGTGATCCTTCGGATGTGAAGGAAGTCAGCAAGTACACACTGGATCAGTACTATTACTCGGATGTTTTTTCTGACTATCGTGCAGCACTGGTTGATCCGGAAAAGAATCTGATCGGCTTTCCGCTTTCCGGATCTGCCAACCAGTATGTGATCATTTCTTACGATAAAGATCAGGGCTTCCAGGTACAGATGCAGGAGGAAGTCAACGGTAATTCTTATCTTGGAACCCGCGGTGTGTATGCAAATGAAAAGTTCTATGTGATCAATGGAAATGCAATTGAAGCATACCGGATGGGAGACTATGTGAAGATAGATGATCTGCTGCTATAGTGCAGCTTTGCAGAAGGAGCTGCCGCTCCGCATACTTTGTACACCATTCCACATCACCTTATACACCAAAATCGTATATAATCGAGTAGGCTGACTCCTACTCGATTCTTATACTTTGTACATCATCTCGCTTAACAGCTCGATGATGTACATTCGCCAAATGCAGATCCTTGTGCAAGCACAAATCTGCACTTGGCTCATCGTATACACAAAAACAGGTGCCCACTGGGATATATCACTAAGATATACTTACGTGGACACCTGTTTTATATTTTCATTTACCTGTTATTCCACACCGTTAAAGCAGTAGGTACATACCTGGCATGCATCAATCCCGATTGATTTGATCAGATCATCCAGTCTGTGATAACGAAGTGAAGTGAAATTCTGTCTCTTGCGGATTTCCTCCAGCATTGCTGCATACCGGTCACTGTTCGGATCCGCATATTCACCCAGTACATTGACATCATTGTCACCTTCCCACTCACGGATGATCCTTCTTGTGATCAGATCCAGGTCTGATTTGGAACGGGAGAAGTTCAAATATTTGCATCCGTACAAAAGCGGTGGACATGCCGGGCGGACATGCACTTCTTTTGCGCCACTCTGATACAGGAACTCTGTCGTCTCACGGAGCTGTGTGCCACGCACGATAGAATCATCGATCAGCAGCAGGCTCCTGTCTTCGATCAGACTATGTACCGGGATCAGTTTCATTCTGGCGATCAGATTACGCTGACTCTGTGTTGTCGGCATGAAGGATCTTGGCCAGGTCGGAGTATATTTGATAAATGGTCTTGCATACGGAATACCTGATTCATTTGCATAGCCTATCGCATGAGCGATACCCGAATCCGGAACTCCTGCAACAATATCCACGTCGATCGAATGATCATCTCTCTGTGCTAAAAGCTTTCCACAGTTGTAACGCATTTCTTCTACACCAACCCCTTCATAAGAAGAAGTAGGATATCCATAGTATACCCACAGGAACGAACAGATTCTCATCTTTTCACATGCAGGACTTACAGTCTCCACAGATTCCGGTGTCACGTAGACGATTTCCCCAGGTCCCAGCTCTTTGTAATCTGTGTATCCAAGGTTGATATATGCAAAGCTTTCAAAGGAAACGCAGTATGCATTCTCTTTCTTTCCGATCACAACCGGTGTACGTCCGAGAAGGTCTCTGGCTGCATAAATTCCATTCTCTGTCAGAAGCAGAAGCGTCATCGAGCCTTCAACTACTGACTGCACATAACGGATTCCCTCAACAAACGAATCCTTTTTACAGATCAATGCCGCAACCAGCTCTGTAGAATTGATCTGTCCATTGGTCATAGACTGAAAATGTGTATGTCCATTTTCATAAAGATTCCGAATCAGCTGATCCGCATTATTGATCTTACCTACTGTCGTAATTCCAAAGCACCCCAGATGCGACTGGATCAGAATTGGCTGTGGATCATAATCTGAAATACATCCAATTCCAATATTTCCCTTCATTGTATCAACATCTTTTTCAAATTTTGTACGGAACGGCGAATTTTCAATATTATGAATCGCTCTCTTCCAGCCATCACTTCCGTAAGTAGCCATACCTCCGCGGCGGGTTCCAAGATGCGAATGATAATCTGTTCCATAAAAAAGATCCAGATTACATGCTTCTTTTGATGCAACGCCAAAAAATCCTCCCATATCTGTAGGTCTCCTTTCTTTATCCCAATGCCATAGCCTGTATTTTTCATCTATTTTTTAGTGTATCATGCATTTATGGATGGAAACAATAGCAAAACCCCGAATATATTGCAAATGGCTATAACTATTTCTAATCGTATTTATAATTGTTTGAATTTTCTGATATGTATATTACAATTTCAATTTTTTCTAATTTTAACAAAATTATTTTAAAATTATATTGACAAATAAGTATTTGGGTGTTATTATTAAGTCAATCCAAAAGAAAAGAAGTTCCTGACGAGAAAGGGAATTTCAAAAAGATATTTTTTTAATCTGTTACATAGTTTCATATATACTCGCCAAGAGTATAAGATGAAGAACCAGATCAGAAAAGGGTAACAAGAATAATTGTTATTTGAAGGTTAGAAAGTTTTTAAAAAGCAACTATACATTTTAGTTATGAGCGTTTTGTAAGTGGAGTGTGTAGAGAACAATTTTTAAAATTGATAATTTATAATAATAAGAGAAAATTGATATCTGACTTCTGAACAGAAAAAAGTATAAGAGAAAAAGAATATCCGGATAAAATTTTGGAACGAGAACGAAAGGAAGGAGGCTTTGACCGTTGGATATTTCATCATCTAAAACTCAATATGTTAATGGTATGGCAAATGTAAATTCCTGTGAGATGAGCCTTAACCATAGATTATAATCCGGTAAGAGAAAAGTTAATGATAAAAAAGGTCGGAGTAGTAGATAAACCGGAAGCGATTATAAGATATAAAAAGATTCAGCATTTGTTGACATATTGAAGTAAATACCACAGTAATTCAAGATCAGAAAATGTGTAAAGAAACATTCATTGATAAGTAAATTTAACAGTGACGAGAAAGCTGATAAATACCAAAATTGGATTACCTGATTATATAAAATAACGAACGATCAGAATTGATCAAAATCGATTCATATGATTTCATTTTTATAAATTTTATAAAATCTGAATATCATATGAAATGCTCAAAGAACTTACAGGAATAAGAATTACTTAATTCCTCCGATATAAAAATAAAAATTACAATTGAATATTCCGAGACAGCCATTCAAAAGATGGCTGTCTCCTTTTTTTCTGTTACCAGCTCCCAATTTGTGAATTTTTTGTAATATTTTTTTAACATTTCTGAAAAATATCAGCCGTAATTTTTGACATTGACAACGCTCTATGATACACTTAGTAAGTAAAATTATAAGACTTTTGTTTTCCGTTTCTGGTACAAAAGTCAGACTTACTGAGGAAAAGTAAAATAATTAATAATAATCATATGAGGTGAGAAACGTTGGATAAATATGAATATCGCGCAAAGACAGAGCAGATGCTTGCGTATGCCGAACAGAAGTCTTACCAGAAAGCGATGTCGATTGCAGATACGATCGACTGGCGTAAAGTAAAAAATACCGCCATGCTCTCTACCGTAAGCGAAATCTATGAAAATGCGGGGGAACTTGGTAAAGCACGTGATACCTTATTTATTGCGTATGATAAAGCACCTTCCAGCAGAAAGATTGTATACCGCCTGGGAATTATTTCTCTGAAGCTGGGACATTTCGATGAAGCAGCTGATTGCTACGAAGAATTTGTCAAGCTTGCTCCGAAAGATCCAAACCAGTACATTCTCCGGTATAAGATCTTAAAAGCACAGAAAGCGCCAGTCAAAGAACAGATTGAAGCTCTTGAAGATTTCAAGCATTCTGAATACGTTGAAAAATGGGCATATGAACTTGCCAGATTATACGCTGAAGCTGGTATGACTTCCGAATGTCTTGATGAATGTGATGATCTGATTCTCTGGTTCAGCGAAGGTACTTATGTATACCAGGCAATGGAACTTAAAATGAAATACAAACCGCTGACTCCACTTCAGCAGGAAAAATACGATCATCGAAATGATGGTATCGGCCGTAAGGATTCTTCCAAGAGAAAACCTTCCTTCCGAAAATCCAAAGAACGTCCGGCACCGAATCCACGAATTGCAGACAAGGTCCGCAAAGATGTACATGTCACAGACAGTATTGATCTTCCGGATCTTCCAGAGCCAATGGCCCGGACACATGCTTCCGAACCAGAAGCTGAGTCACAGCCAAAAACCCGGATTCGAAGCACTTCCGATATTTCCACAACCATTTCCGGTGCTTCCCTTTCAGATGCCCTGAAAGCCGGTGTTGCCGTTGCAAGTGGTGCAGTTGCTCCTGAATCTGCTTCAGACGATTCACAGATGACCGGTAAGATGAAGATTGAAGAAATTCTTGCCAACTGGGAAGCAACCCAGCGTGAAAATGCAAAGATTCTTGAAAAGAGCCAGGAGGAAGCTGAGAAAGAAAAAGCCCTGCGCGAGAAGAAGAAAGAAGAAGAGGAAGTTCTTGGAGCTACAAAACCAATCCTTTCTGATGATATCCGCAAACTGATGGAACAGCTTGAAAATGGTGAAGAGCCTGAAATCACCGATGAAGATGCTGAAGATTTCGTTGATGATGAAGAGGATGAAGCGACTGAAAGCCCGGAAGATTCATCCAAAGAAGCTTCAGACACTGACGAGGAAGCTCCGGAAGAAAATGATTTTGAAGAAATCGTTGACTCCGAAGAAGATGATGAATCGGATGCGGTTTACGATGAAGAAGCTGAATACGAGGATGAAGACGATTCCGAGTATGACGACGACGAGGAATACGAGGATGAAGATGATTCCGAGTATGACGACGACGAGGAATACGAAGATAAAGATGATTCCGAGTATGACGACGACGAGGAATACGAAGATGAAGATGATTCCGAGTATGATGACGACGAGGAATACGAGGATGAAAATGATTCCGAGTATGATGACGACGAGGAATACGAGGATGAAGATGATTCCGAGGATGACGACGACGAGGAATACGAGGATGAAGATGATTCCGAGTATGATGACGACGAAGAATACGAGGATGAAGACGATTCCGAGGATGACGACGACGAGGAATACGAAGATGAAGACGATTCCGAGTATGACGACGACGAGGAATACGAAGATGAAGATGATTCCGAGTATG